>Ga0075428_100009575_pt1 | contig 10759 bp, 5 predicted proteins | sample RhiMetdeltSRZDD2_FD_75291 | JGI IMG/M metagenome (GOLD analysis project Ga0075428, IMG submission 75291) | Populus rhizosphere microbial communities from Tennessee, USA - Rhizosphere MetaG P. deltoides SRZDD2 | ecosystem: Host-associated > Plants > Roots > Rhizosphere > Soil | place: USA... | reverse complement strand
GACCCGGCTGCAGGAGTGCATCCAGTCGCGCTGCAGCTTTGGCGGCTGGCTGGCTGCTACTGCGCTGCAGCGCCGACAGCATTTCCTGGCGGCTCGATTCGAGCGCCTCGGGATCGTCGTGCGGGCCGGCGAGCATCCGCGCCAAGAGTTGCAACGCATCGCGGTAGTACTCGTCGAGACATTCGAAGCGGATGAAAGAAAACAGCGGTGTCGTGTAGTAGTCGTCGTAGGGGATGAATGGGCTGTCGGCTACCTTGAGCGTGGCACCGATGGCTGCGAGCGGCGGGGCGCCCTCGCTCTCGATCCGAGCGGCCATCGTGCGGTGCAAGAGGTCGGCGATTCCGGGCTGATCCGCCGGCTCGCGGGCGCTGCGATTCCGCACCAGAACGTGCACGGCGAACACACGCGTCGTCGGCGCCGCGGCGTGAATCAAGGTCAGGCCATTCGCGAGCGCGTGCAGCGAAGGCGGTTCGACGGTATCGAGCGCTCGGGGTCGCCGCGGCTCGGGAGACTGCTTCGCGGCGTTCTCGGGTGTGAGCGTCGTTCCTGTTGGGAAAGTGGCGAGTGCCACCGCCGCCGTCTCGAGACCAGGCCCCGCAGCCGAGATCTGCAACTCGGCACTCGCCAGTTTCTGGCCGAGAGCCTCGAGAGGTTTTCTCGCGGCGTCTTCGAGCCCCGACAGATACTCGGTGGTGAATCGGCTCGGCATGTGCCAAAGCCGATCGCCGTTGAAGATGGCGTAATAGTGCAGCTGCTCGAGTTGCGACAGCTCCTGCGTCAGCGTGGCGGTGCGTGCGGCGGTGAGCTCGGATGCGCTGACCGAACCCAGGCTGCGCCAGGCAGCGAGGAGGCGGTGAGCTGCTTCCTGCGTCGAAGCCCCCTCCTCCAGACGGACGCGCAAGGTCACCCAGCGACTGTCGGCGCGATATTGCACCGATCCCGATACGGGCTCGTGCGGCACCGCGGGGTCGGCCTTCAACGCGCGCTCGGCACGACACGTTTCGCCATCGGACAGGATCTGCATCAGGAGTGCGAGAAGAGCATCGTCCTTGGCAGAAGCCGCCGGAACCCGAGCCGTCAATTGGACGACCGCTTTGGGTGCTTCGACAGAGCGAGTCACGAACTGTCCCGGAGCAGCGAGGGCCGGAGCCGGATTGCTTACGCCGACAGGTCGCACGGGAACCTCGCGAGCCTTCACGGGCAGGCGTTTCGACCCGAAGGCGTGCTCCAACAACTGCAAGGCAGCCTCGCTCTCGAACTCGCCCATGAGGACCACACGCATGTTCGCCGGCACGTAGTGCTGCTTGTAATAGGCAACGACGCTGTCGCGCGGCAGGCTGGCGATGGTTTCCGCCGTGCCGAGAACGGGTCGCGCGAACGGGCTGCTGGGTCCATACAGCATTTCCTCGAGGCTCCGCTCCAAGCCAGCATCGGGATCATCGAGGTCCTTGGAGAGCTCCTCGAGAACGATGCCACGCTCTTTCTCGAACTTCTCGGTCGGCAGCGTGGAGTCGAGGAGCATGGACGACTGGATGTCGATGGCTGCTGCAAGCCGCTCCTTGGGGACCACGATCATGAAGTGTGTGGTTTCCTGACGGGTGGTGGCGTTGTTGTAGGCGCCGATGCGGTCAGCTGCCGCATACAGCTGTTCCTGTGTGCGCTGTGTCGTGCCGTTGAACAGCACGTGCTCCAAGAAATGGCTGCTGCCGGCGAAACGATCCGTTTCACGCACCGATCCTGCGCCCACGAAGACGTTGCAGGCCACCATGCCGCTGCCGGGGTGTGGAAAAAGCGCGATGCGCAGACCGTTTTCGAGCTGGATTTCCTCGGGAAGCATGGCGTCTGCAAGTGCGCTCGACACCGCGAGGGCGAACGCCACAAGCAGGGCCGCCGAACTTCGCATCGGCGGTAGCATACAGCGCATGGGGAAACCGTCCTGGGTGCGAGGGTGACGCAAAACCCAGGACAGTTTGCCCCACGCGGACAGAGGAATCAATGTCCGCTCTTCGAGTGAAGTGCCTCTACGGGACGCGATAGAGGTGCTTCACGTGCGACCAGCTGATCGATTCGACCGCCAGAGGCACTGGATCGAACGCTGCCACGAACCCCCATTCCAGCGGCAGCGAGTTGGGATTCTGCGGATCGTATGTGGGAGCGAACCAGACGCCCGACTGGCCGCCATCCACGGTGAAGAAATCGCAACCCTCGTCGGGAGGAGAGGCCTCCGCGGCGATCCCGGGGCCCTGCGTCGGTGCCGACAACTGGCCGCTCGCTGGAAACTGCAGCACCAGAACGAGGGCCGCATTGGCTCCCGGTTCGATCACCAGGTTCTCGCCGCGGAGGTCGACGAAGACTTGCGTTGTGTCGCCGGGCGATCGCACGTTGCGTGCAGCGAGATGTGCGATCTCGCCAGCGCTCGGGAAACGCAAGTTTCCGTTCTCGACGGGGATGAGGAGTGCCCCGGCACTGGGAAAAGTCGTGTCCTTGTCGTTGCTCAGGAATCCGAAGCCGCGCAGCTGCAGCGGGACGGCTGGATCCGGAAACAGATACTGCACCAGGAACTGAGAATTGCTCGAGGTGCAGTCGCCCGACTGCGACGGGCTGCTGGTCACGAAGCACCCCGGGTTGAGGAGCGCGAACTGAGTCCCATCGAAGCATTGCAATGTGCTGTCGCTGGCCGCAGCAGGAAAACGCAAGTCGATCCTCACGGCATCCTGCAGCTGGGCAGGACGCGCAGCGACGTCCGCCTCGACCTCGAGAGGTGTCATCGCGAGCGCCCAGATCATGGTGAACCAGAAGGGGAACCATGGAAGCCGAAGTCCGAATCGTTTGCACCCCCGCACCACCGCACCTCCCAGCCAGCGAGCGTCACCGGTCAGTCCGCTGCGATGCGGTGGGCCCGGTCGCTCCGTTCGCGACATCTATGTTCGATGTCCAATGGGATGCATCGATCGTTCCTCTCGAGGTCGATCGAGGGAGGCGAAGGGAGCTGCCTGTGCTCACGGGGTGACACGTGTTCGCAAGCGGCCGCATCGCGGCGCGCGAGGTCGCATTTTTCTCACGATCTCGACGCAGTGCGCCGCGTTGGAGCGGGGAGCAGCGGTGGCTCGACCCACGGTTGCTGCTGCATCCTGCAAGAGACTCCGAGCGAAGAAGTGCAAGATGTGGCATCGTGATCGAGATGTGTGGTCCGTTCCGTGGAGCAGTCTAGGCGCCTCACGCGCAGCATGCTCCAAGGTTCCGGACGCATTCACGCCGACACTTCGATCCTCTCGCTCGGCTGCGCTTGGGAGGTGCGGTGGACGCGCTCGGCGCGAGTCAGTCGCCGCTTGAAGCGGGCACCCAAATCGTCGAAGAAGGTGTACACCACGGGCACGACGATCAAGGTGAGCAAGCTGCTGGTGATCAGGCCGCCGATGACGGCGCGTGCCATGGGAGCGCGGAACTCTGCACCCGCACCGAGCGCGAGGGCGAGCGGCAGCATGCCGAAGATCATCGCCAAGGTGGTCATGACGATGGGGCGGAGCCGGATCTCACCGGCATCGATGAGCGCGGAACGGCGATCGTGCCCCAGCGCCCGCCGTTGATTGGCGAAGTCCACCAGCAGGATCGCGTTCTTGGTCACGAGGCCCATGAGGAGAATGAGCCCGATCATGCTCATGATGTTGAACGTGGTGCCGGTGGCGAGCAGGACCAGGATGACCCCGACCATGGAGAGCGGCAGCGACAGCATGATGGCGAGCGGCTGCAGGAAAGAACCGAACTGACTGGCCAGCACCAGATAGATGAAGACGATGGCCAAGGTCAGGCTCTCGAGGATGTACCCGACCGTCTCGCGGAAGTCCTGCGTCTCGCCCCCGAGACGCACGCTGTAGCCCGTGGGCATGGGCACGCGCGCCACCTGGCGCTCGATGTCGCCGCTCACTTCGGTGAGGGGGCGACCGTCGTAGTTGGCCGAAATCCAGACGACGCGCTTCAAGTCGCGGCGTTCGATCTTCTGCGGGCTCGTCGTGGTGGTGATCGATGCCAGGTGGCCGAGACGCACGATCTGCGGTGTGCCGGTGATCGGATCGCGTGCGCCAGCCGCGAGCGGCAGCCCGGCCAGCTGCTCGGAGGTGCTGCGGCTCGAGCGGGGCAGTTGGACGATGACGTCGTGCTGTTCGCCATTCGCGTCCTCCCAGGTGGAAGCTTTCTCGCCGGCGAGTGCCGGCCGCAACGTGCGCGCGATGGCGTCGATGCCGACGCCCAGATCGCTGGCGAGATCGCGCCGCACATCGATGCGGATCTCGGGGCGTTCTTCCTCGAGGCCGGATTCGGCCTCGATGGCGCCGGGCGTGCCGCGCACGATCTCGAGCACCGCGTTCGAGATGCGCCGGAGCTCGTCGATCTGGTCGCCCTTGACGTAGATCTGCAGCGGCTTCATCGGTCCGCCGAAGCCACCGGCTTCGAGGACGGAAATCGTCGCACCGGGGAGCACGCCGATCTCACGGCGAAAGACACGCGCCATCTCCTGTTGACGGCGCGCGCGCTCGTGCTTGGGCACCAACTTGACGTAGATCTCGGCTTCGTTCACTTGAGCGTTCCAGCCGCCGGCGATGGTCTCGTAGGTGTATTCGACCTCGGGATACTCGCGCAGCAGCGAAGAAATCTCGCGCAAGCGGTCGCGGGTGTAGTCCAGTGAGGAGCTCACCGGCGTCTTCACCATGACCGATAGCTGCTCGCTGTCGGATTCCGGCATGAAACTGCCGCCGACGAATGGAAAGAGCGCGAGCGCGGCGACGAAAGACCCGGCGGCGATGGCGAGAGTCGCCACGCGATGCGCCAGAGCCCAGCCGATCATGCGCCGGTAGCGCCTGCCGAGCCCCATGAACACGTGATTGAAACGTTCCAGAGCCCGGCCGAACGCGTTGCGTCCCACATGACCTTCGGCCACCGGGTCGTACCACACCGACGACAGCATCGGGTCGAGGGTGAAGGAGACGAAAAGGCTCACGGCCACGGCGAACGCCACTGTGACGGCGAATTCCTTGAAGAACTTGCCGACGATTCCGCCCATGAACGCCACCGGGACGAACACGCACAAGGTGGAGAGCGTGGTGGCGAGGACGGCGAGCCCGATCTCGCTCGTGCCCTTGCGGGCCGCCGTATGGTGATCCTCGCCCATGCCGACGCGGCGGACGATGTTCTCGCGCACGACGATGGCATCGTCGATCAAGATGCCGATGGCGAGCGACAAGCCCATGAGCGTCATCGTGTTGAGCGTGTAGCCGAAACCATAGATGGCGACGAATGCCGCGATCACCGACACCGGCAACGTCAGTCCGGTGATCACGGTCGACCGCCATGAGTTGAGGAAGGTGAAGACGACGAGCACGGTCAGGATGGCGCCGAGAACGAGAGTCGTCTTGACGTCTTCGACCGATTCACGGATCCATACCGAGTCGTCGCGCACGATCGAGAGCGAGATTCCCTGCGGCATCTCGGTGGCGAGACGGGTCACGACCTCCTTGACCGCGTCCGCGACCTCGACGGTATTGGCACCGGACACTTTGCGTAGATCGATCCCGACTGCCGGCGCGCCATCGACGAGTGCCGCCGAACGGGGTTCCTCGGCGGCATCGCTGGTCGTGGCGACATCCCCGAGCCGGATGGGCACACCATCGCGCACTTCGAGCACCAAGCCATCGAAGTCGGAGGGATCGCGCAAGCGCCCGGCCACGCGCACGAGCTTCTCGCTCGGGCCCAGCTCGAGCCGACCCGCCGGCACCTCGACGTTCTCCGATGCCAACGTGCGCATGACTTGGTCGACGGTGACGGCGCGGGAAGCCAATCTTTCCGCGTCGAGGTGCACGAGGATGGCACGCTTCTCGCCGCCGACCAGTGTCACCTGGCCGACGCCATCGACGGCTTCCAATTCGCGCCGCAGCGTTTCATCGGCCAGCGTCGTCAGCTCGCGCAATGTCCGTGTCTCGGAACGGAGCGCGAGCGACAGGATGGGAATCTCTTGCGGATCGAACCGCTGCACCAAGGGTTCCTCGATGTCGCGCGGCAGCTCGACGCGAATCTGCTCGATCTTGGCGCGCACGTCCTGCTGCGCATCCATTTCGTCGACGTTCAGCTCGAACTCGACGAAGACCGATGAAAAGCCCTCGACCGAGGTGGAGGTGAGGTTGCGTACGCCCGCGATGGGGTTCACGGCCTCTTCGATCTTGCGGGTCACGTCGCGCTCGACGGTCTCCGGGGCCGCGCCAGGGTAGGAAGTTTGCACGACGATGAAGGGAAAGGAGACCTCGGGCCATTGGTCGATGGAGAGCCGGAAATACGAGAACAACCCGAGTGTCACCAACGCCACCATCATCATGGTGGCGAAGACGGGCCGTTTGATCGAAACGTCGGAAAGGAACATGTCTCACCGTTCCGTCGTGCCGCTCGCCGGCGTCGTCGCGGCGAGGATGCGCACCGGCGCGCCTGGACGCAGCCCGGGCACGACGCCGGAAAGCAACGACTCGCCTGGCGCCACGGCACCGAGGAGCTCGACGATGCCGTCGATCTCGTCGACGAGGCCGGTCTGGACGATGACGCGCTCGGCATGGCCAGCGCGAATGCGGTACACGACCTGGTCCGCGCCTTCGAGACGCAGGCTCGCGAGAGGCGCCGTCGTCGCCTGGTCCTTGATGGCATGAATGACACGACCACTGGCGAAGAGCCCGCCCACGAGGCGCCCGCCAGGGTTCGGGAGGCGCGTGTACACGCGCACTTGCCGGGTTCCAGGTTCCGCTGTCGGGTTCAAGCGGTCGACCTGGCCGGTGAACACCTCGCCCGGGAATGCGTCGATGTGGAACTCGATGGGAGTTCCCGGTTGCACGTAGCGCAGGTTCTCGCTGGCCACCGTCGCCGACAATTCGAGAGTCTGCGTATCGACGATCTGCAGGAGAAAATCCCCAACAGCCGTGCGCGCACCGCTGTGCACATGGATCTTGCTGACGATGCCATCGATGGGGCTTGGCACGTCGAGTGTCGCGGCGTTCTCCTCCGCGATGTTCAGCTGAGCCTGGGCGGACTGCACGCTCGCCTCAGCAGCCTTGTACTGTGATTCCGCCGTTTCGAGATCGGCGGGCGCGGCGGCGCCGGCATCCAGGAGCCGCTTGGCGCGGCGCACCGCATTCTCCGCTGCCGCCAAACTCGCCTGCGCGGCTTGCAGTTCGGCGGTGGCGGCGGTCCACGTCCCGCGCACCTCACGTGCCTTATAGGCGGCGAGCTTCTGGCCGCGGCGCACGCTCTGTCCCTCGCGCACGAGCATGGCTTCCAAATCGCCGTCGAAACGGGCCACGACCTCGACGGTCTCGTTCGGGACGAGCTCTCCGGTGAATGCAATCCCGGCTTCGAGCTTGCGGGCTTCGAGGCGTACGACACTCGCAGCGCTCACCAGCACTTGCCCGGGAGCATTCACGGTCTCGACCGCCTCGTGGGTCGAACAGCTCGAGAGCACGAACAGCAGCACCGGTGCCATCTGTGTGCGGGCCGCGGTGAGTCCGGGTCGCTTTCCAGCGCGCGAAGTCCGCATGAGCACTGCATCCTTCCCGAGCCCGTGCGCGTTCATTCGTTGCCCGATTGCGCGATCAGATCACTGAACATGGGCCGGCCTGTGTAACGCTCCAGTCGGGCGAGAGCGCTGAGATAATCATGGCGCGCGCTGGCCTCGCTGAGCTCTGCCGTCTGCAATGCGGTGCGCGCATCTTCGACCTCGAGCAGGCTCGAGGCCCCCTCTTCGAACCGGAGGTTGGCGAGCTCCATGGCGCGTCGCGCCAGCTGTGCCGTCCGCGTCCTCGAGCGCAACAGCTCCGCGGCGCGCATCAACTCGCCGATTTGTTGCTCGACCAGCAGCTGGATCGATTCCCGCGCTTGCTGCAAGTCGTAGCGCGAGCGCGAAGCCTCGGCGCGCGATGTCTGCACTTGCCCGCGTGTTCGCAGGCCATCGAAGAGCTTCCAGGAAAGGGCGGCACCCGCGTTCGCATCCTGCACCCATTCGTCCTGGCTCGGCCAGCCGTCGCGCGGAAACGCCTGCTGCGAGTACGTGCCGAAAAGCGAGAGTGCCGGCCATGCATCGCGTCCAGCGACGGTGACCGCAGCTTCTCTGGCCTTGACCTCTTCCTCGAACGCGGCGATCCCCAGGTTGCGCAGTGCTGCACTGAAGATTCCGGTGGTGTCGATTGTCGCCAGCGGCTCCGGTGGAAGCTCGACTCCGGCCAAGAGCGGTGTCCGTAGCACCAGCGTCGAGTTGACCGGCAAGTTGGCGAAGGATGCGAGCCGCAAGTACGCGACGTCGCGGGAGTTCTCGGCGGCCCGCACGAAGGGATACTGGTTGTCGCGCTGAACCTCCGCTTGCAAGAGCTCGAACTCCGAGGTTTGACCGGCGTCGGCACGTGCACGCACGCGTCGCAGCTGCGTTTCGGCCTGTTCGAGTCCCAACTCGGTGATCGACACCGCACGATCGGCGAGAAGAGCGGCGAGATAAGCTTCACGAACCAGCAGGCGGACTTCCGCGCCACGGTCCTCGCGCCGGTTCTCGAAGGCGCGCAGCGCGTGCTTGGCGGCGCGGACGGCAGCCACGATCGAACCGCCCTCGAAGACTTTTTGCGACAAGCCGAGCCGGACGTCGTAGCTGTGGGCACTCGCGAAGGGTCCGGCATCGAACAAACCGGACAAGCTGGCGAATGGCGCGGTAGGCAGCGCGATTTCGAGATCGCGGACGCGCTGGTCGAGCGGCGCCAGTGTATCCGGCTCGAAGGGCTGGATGCTGCCGAAGCCGCCTTCTTGACTGAAGACACTTTGGAACCGTCGAGTATAGGTCGAGCCCAGGACGAGCTGAGGGAAGACGTCGGCGCGGGCCTGTCGATAGTAGCCATGCGCGGCGTCACGGTCCGCTTCGGCGCGCAGCATTTCCTCGCCGAGTTCGAGGGCGCGCTCCGTGCACTCGCGCAACGAGATCACCAAGGTCTCGGGCCACGCCGGTGCTGGAGCGTCGGCCTGCGCCCAGGTCATCCCCGGTGCGAGCCCAGCGAGGACGGCGATGCTCCAGGCGCGGGACCATTGCACTGCCTTCGTTGCCTCAGCGGTTCGATGACGTGGCATCGTCACCCTCGTCCTTGGTCTGGGTCCCGGTGTCCGCGCGCAGTCCTTGCAGGACCATGCGCACCACGTGATCGGAGCGTTCTTGCACGATGCGCTCGCGATCGTAGTCGTCTCCCCACTGTGCGCGCAAAGACTCCTCGTGTTCGAAAAAGAACCGACACATCCCCTCGACTGAGATGAGAACGTGCCTCGGGTCCTCTGCTCGGAAGATCCGCTGACTCGCGCCGCGCTGCAAGGCAGTCGTCGCCGCCTCCACGAGCCGGGCGTGCATTTCCTCGTCGCCACGGATCGGAACGCCGTCGAGGGCGCTGTAGGCACACAACCGCACGTAGTGCGGATGATCCGCCAGCAACCGCATGTAGCGGCGGGTTGCCGTGGACAGCGCCTCGACCGGGTCGGTGATGGAGAAGTCCTCCAGAAACGGCCGCAGTTGCAGCGCAATCCGTTGCAAGATGGCGCGGTAAAGCCCCTCTTTCGAACGGAAATAATAATGAATGAGGGCCTTGTTGACGCCGGCACGGCGGGCGATCGCCGCCGTCGAAGTGGCGTGAAATCCGCGTGCGGCGAACACTGCTTCGGCAGCGTCGAGCAACCGTGTTTCGGTTTCGGACGCGACCGTGGGCAGGGAATCCAGCATGCTGGGTCCTCCCGCGGGGCAAACTCCAGATCACCTGTTTGTACGGACCCGCTCGCGCCGAGTTTCACCGCTCGGTTATACCGAACGGACTAATCGAGTGATGCGCTTATAACTTATTTTAAATTAACAGCATGCGGAGGATGGCGATCTGGAAAGGAGCCTCAACGAAGGAAGACCACTCGTCGCACGAGGCGATCGCCCGAGCGCTCGACGCGAATGAAATAGACGCCGGGTGCGGCTCGGCCCGCAGCGCCCTCGCCATTCCAAGTCATACCGTGGCGACCCGCCTCGAGGTTCCCATCGAGCAAGGTGGCGACCTGGCGGCCGCGGACGTCCAGGACAGTGACCGCGACACGGGTGGCGAAAGGAATCGTGAACGAAATGCTCACGATATTGCGTGCCGGGTTCGGTGTGATGGCTGGGAGCGCGAACTCGATCACGGGCGGGTCATTCGCGCCACCTTCGCTCGCGTCGGCGATCTGGAACACGGTGCTGATCACATCCTCGCTGCAATGGACGTCGGACGGATCGTGCGCGACCACTTTGAGTACGGCGCTCGGCGTGGCCGGCCCGGTGATCGTCCATTGGGAAGAGCCGACATCCGGAATACCTGTCGCAATGGCAAGGAAGGGCCCGTTCACACCCGCGCGCGACAAGAGAAGGTCGACACTGGGGGCGTCTGCTCGATCGCTGGCCGGCCAAGTGATGTGAACCGTCGAGCCGATCGTCACCTTGGAAGCAGGCCCCATCGTCGTCTTTCCCGGAGATGCGGAAGCGTCGGTCTGCGGCTGCAGGAACTGGGCGACCAAGACTTTAGAGCCTCCGGTTCGGCGACTGCGGAAGTTCGCGTGGATGGTGTGGTCAGCCATGACGTTGACGAAATCGTAGAAACTCACGGGACCCACCGAGATGCCATCGACGATGACGTTGAGAACAACATTGTTGGAATCAGGCGTCACGGTGAAGCTTTGATTGCCATTGCATGAGACC
>Ga0075428_100009570_pt1 | contig 10762 bp, 10 predicted proteins | sample RhiMetdeltSRZDD2_FD_75291 | JGI IMG/M metagenome (GOLD analysis project Ga0075428, IMG submission 75291) | Populus rhizosphere microbial communities from Tennessee, USA - Rhizosphere MetaG P. deltoides SRZDD2 | ecosystem: Host-associated > Plants > Roots > Rhizosphere > Soil | place: USA... | reverse complement strand
TGTCGGCGCTGGTCGCGGTCCTCATCCCCGGCATCGGGGTGTCGGCCAACGGTGCGCAGCGCTGGCTGGGGGCCGGCCCGATCACCGTGCAGCCGGCCGAGATGGTGAAGCTGGCGCTGCTGGTGTGGGTGGCCGACCTGCTGGCCCGCCGCGCGGCGTGGATGCACAACACGCAGGCCACGCTGCGACCGGTGGTCGTGGTGCTCGGGGTGGTCTGCATCCTGGTCATGCTGCAGCCGAACCTCGGCACCACCCTGGTGATCATCGCCATCGCCCTGGCGCTCTGCTACGTGGCCGGCGCGCCGCTGGCCCCCATGCTGCGCTGGGGAGCGGTCGCGCTGGCCGGCGGCGTCGTGCTGGCGTTGACGGCGCCCTACCGGCGCACCCGCGTGCTGAGCTTCCTCGACCCCATGGCCGACCCGCTGGGCCAGGGCTACCAGGTGGTCCAGTCGTTGGTCGGGCTCGCGTCCGGCGGCTTCGCCGGGACCGGCCTGGGGGCCAGCCGGGCCAAGTGGGGCTTCTTGCCCCTGGCCCACAGCGACTTCATCTTCGCCATCGTCGGGGAGGAGCTCGGCCTGGTCGGCGCGCTGGTGGTCGTGACGCTGTTCGTGCTGTTCGGTGTGCTCGGGATCCGGGTCGCCCTCCACGCACCGGACCGCTTCGGGATGCTCCTGGCGGTGGGCGTCACGGCATGGTTCCTGGTCCAGGCCTTCGTCAACATCGGCGCGGTCACCGGGGTGCTGCCGGTGACCGGCGTGCCGCTGCCGTTCGTGAGCTACGGCGGGTCGTCGCTGGTCTTCAGCATGATGGGCGCCGGGATGCTGCTCGCCGTGGCCCGTCAGGCGACCCCGAACCCGGCGGACCGGAAGGACGCTCGTGCCTGAGCATCGGCAGCGGGGCCGGCGGGGCGGACGGTGCTTCGCGCTGGTCGCGGGGGGTGGCACCGCGGGCCACGTCATGCCGGCCATCGCGATCGCCCGCGCGCTGGTCGACCGGGGCCATGCGCCGGCGTCGGTCCACCTGGCCGGCAGCGCACGCGGCGTCGAGGCGCGCCTGTACCCCGGGACTGGACTGCCCCACACGCTCCTGCCGGGCCGGGGCCTGGAGCGCCGGCTGAGCTGGCAGAACGTCCGCTCCATGGGCGCGCTGCTGCGGGCCTTCCTCCAGGGGTGGCGGTTGGTGGGACGGCTCCGGCCCCGCGTCGTGGTGTCGGTCGGTGGCTACGCCAGCGTCCCGTGCGCGCTCGCGGCCGTGCTGCGCCGCATCCCGATCGTCGTGGCCGAGCAGAACGCGGCACCTGGTGCGGCGAACCGGCTGGTGGGACGCTTCGCCAAGGCCTGCGCGGTGGCGTTCGAGGACACGCCGCTGCCCCGGGCCGTGGTCACCGGCAATCCCGTGCGGCCCGAGGTCCTGGCCATCGACCGGGCCCAGGACGGCGAGGCCGCCCGGCACAAGCTCGACGTCTACCCGGGCCGGCGGGTGGTGCTGATCTTCGGAGGGTCGCTCGGGGCGCTGCGCATCAACCAGGCCGCCCGGGACGCCGCCCGCCGCTGGTCGTGGCGTACCGACCTCCACGTGCGCCACGTCGTGGGCCACCGCGACTGGGCCGAGATCTCCGAGTCCCTGGCCGACGTCCTGCGGGCCGGGAGCCCCCTCCAGTACCAGGCGGTGGAGTACGACGACGACATGCCGACCTCGCTGGCCGCGGCGGACCTCGCGGTCTGCCGGGCCGGAGCCAGCACTTGCTTCGAGCTGCTGGCGGCCGGGCTGCCGGCGGTGCTGGTGCCGTCCCCCCACGTCACTGCCGACCACCAGTCGGCCAACGCCCGCCATCTCGAGCGCCTCGGGGCGGCGGTGGTGGTGCCGGACGCCGAGCTCGACGGGTCCCGGCTCATGGCCGAGGTCGACGCGCTGCTGAGCGATCCGGCCCGGCTGGCGGCCATGGCCCAGGCGGCCCGGGCCGCGGCTCGTCCCCACGCGGCCGACGACATCGCCCGGCTGGCCGAGGAGCACGCCCGTGGCCAATGACCTCGGCCAGCACGTCTTCGTCACCAACGTCGCCGGCGCGGGCATGAGCGCCGTCGCCACCCTGCTGGCCGAGCGGGGGCACCGGGTGGCCGGCCACGACCCCGCCTCCACCACCCCCTACATCGACATGCTGCGCTCGCTGGGGGTGGAGGTCCACACCGGGCCGGAGCATCCCCCGCTCCCCGAGGACGTCGACACCGTCGTGGTGTCCACCGCCACGCCCGCCGACGCGCCCGAGGTGCTGGCCGCCCAGCAGCGCGGCCTCCCCGTGCTGCACCGGTCGGCAGCGCTGGCCGCCCTGTGCGCGGCCCGGCAGACGGTGTCGGTGGCCGGGACCCACGGCAAGAGCACCACCGCGGCGATGCTGGCCACCATCCTGGTCGGCGCCGGGCTGGACCCCGGGTGGGTGGTCGGCGCGACCGTTCCCGGGCTGGGCCGCAGCGCGGCCTGGGGTGGCGAGGGCCCGCTGGTGGTGGAGGCCGACGAGAGCGACGGCACCTTCCTCGCCCTCCCCACCGCGGTGGCGGTGGTCACCAACGTCGAGCCGGACCACATCGAGCACTACGGCGACTTCACCACCCTGGTCGGCGCGTTCGAGCAGTTCCTGGCCGGGGCCACCGTGGCCCGGCTGGTGGGCGCGGACGACGACCTGGCCCGGGACCTCGGCCAGGCCGCTGGCGCGCGGACGGTGGGCACGGCCGAGGGCGCGGACCTCCGGATGGTCGATCTCCGGCCCGAGGGGCCCGGCACGACCTTCTCGCTCCGGCACGACGGCGGACCGGTCGAGGTGCACGTGCCGGTGCCTGGCGAGCACAACGCCCGCAACGCGGCGGTGGCGCTGGCCGCGGCCGAGACCCTGGGTGTGGCACTCACCGAGGGGGCGAAAGCGCTCGGTGACTTCCGGGGCGTGGGCCGGCGGTTCGAGTCCCGCGGCACCGCCTTCGGTGCCACGCTGGTCGACGACTACGCCCACCTCCCCACCGAGGTCGCCGCGGCCATCGCCGCGGCCGGCGAGCTCGGCGGCCGCCGGGTGGTGTGCGTCTTCCAACCCCACCGCTACAGCCGCACCGCCACCCTGTGGCGGGACTTCGCCGACGCCTTCGTGGGCGCCGACCTGGTCGGCATCACCGACGTCTACTCCGCCGGCGAGCCACCCCGGCCGGGAGTGTCGGGGAAGCTGGTCCTCGAAGCGGTGCTCGAGGCCCACCCGTGGCGGAACATCGCCTACCTGCCCGACCTCGACGACGTCGTGACCTGGCTGCGCCACACCTTGCGCCCGGGCGACGTCTGCCTGACCCTCGGCGCCGGCGACCTCACCACCGTCCCCACCCGGCTGGCGGCGGCGTCGGAGGCCCGGCGATGACCACGAGCCCCGCGACGATCGCCGCGGCCGCCGCGCAGCTCGGTGACCTCGCGCAGCAGGAGGTTCCCCTCGGCCCACGCACGACCTACCGGGTCGGAGGCCCCGCCGCCCTGTTCGTGGAGGTCGGGTCCGACGACGACCTCGCCCGCGTCGCAGCGGCCGTGCAGGCCAGCGGCATCGACGTCCTGGTGGTGGGCAAGGGGTCGAACATGCTGGTGGCCGAAGCCGGCTTCGGCGGGCTCGCGCTGGCGCTCGGCGAGGCGTTCGCGGCGGTCGAGGTCGGCGAGCGGACCCGTGCCGGTGCCGCGGCCAGCCTGCCGGTGGTGGCCCGGGCCACGGTGCGGGCCGGCTACACGGGCTTCGAGTGGGCGGTCGGCGTCCCCGGGTCCATCGGCGGCGCGGTGCGGATGAACGCCGGCGGGCACGGCTCGGAGATGGTCGAGGTGGTCACGGCGGCCCGGATCCTCGACCTGCGGACCGGCAGCGACCAGGTCGTGCCGGTCGACGACCTGGGCCTCGGCTACCGCTGCTCGAAGGTCGAGCCCCACCACCTGGTGCTCTGGGCCGACCTCGGGCTGGCTCCCGGCGACCGGGCCGCGGGTGAGCGGATGCTGTCCGAGATCGTGGCCTGGCGCCGGGCCAACCAGCCGGGCGGCCAGAACGCCGGGTCGGTCTTCGCCAACCCGACCGGCGACTCCGCAGGTCGGCTCATCGACGCCACCGGGTGCCGGGGCCTCCGGGTGGGCAGCGCCGAGGTCTCCACCAAGCACGCCAACTTCTTCCAGGCCGACGCCCAGGGCTCAGCCGACGACATCTGGGCGCTGATGCGCGCCGTCCGCACGCGGGTCTTCGCGGCCACCGGCGTCGTGCTGCACCCCGAGACCCGTCTGGTGGGGTTCCCGCCCCTCGACGACCCGAGCGACGATGGCTGACGACGACCGGGTCGACGGCGACCAGCCCGGTGGCGGAGCCGACGACACCGACGGCTATCGCGCCGCAGTCATCCAGCTCGAGCGCCCGTCGCCTGCTCCCGCGTCCGAGGGCGAGCGCCCGCCCCCGGATCCGGGGGCCAGCACGGAGGGCGAGGCGGGCGTCGCGGGCGTGGAGTCGGCGTCGGCCACCGCCGCGGCCCGCGACGCCGTCGTCCTGGTCAGCGAGCGGATGCGGCGCCGGCGCATCGCGGTCCGCCGTGCCGAGGGGCGGCGCCGGCTCCGGCGGCTCCATTGGGTCCTGATCGTGGTCGCCGTGCTGGTCGACGGGGCGGCCATCGCCCATCTCCCGCAGTTCGATGTGAAGCGGATCGAGGTCGAGGGCGCGGCGCAGACGTCGGCGGCGGCCGTGGCCTGGATGTCCGGCCTGCACCGGGGCGACACCCTGGCCACCCTCGACGAGCACCGGGCCGAGCAGCGCATCGAGCGGCTGCCGTGGGTCGCCGAGGCCGACGTGATCCGGCAGTGGCCGTCGACGGTGCGCATCGTGGTCACCGAACGCCGGCCGGCCGCCGTCGTCTACGCGAGCGAGGGCTTCCCGCCGGCGGTGGTCGACCGGGAGGGCCGCGTGCTGTCGATCGGTCGCGGCGTCCCGGGCGGGCTGATGACGCTGACCGGCCTGGTCGGCGGCCTCCGGGAGGGCGGCCAGCTGCCGTCGTCGATGGCGCCCGCGCTGGAGCTCGGGGTGGCGCTCAACGAGCGGGTCGCGGGCGCGGTCGTCGCGGTCGGAGCCGATCTCGACGCGACGCTGGCCGCGGGAGGCATCGTGCGGTTCGGCTCGACCGACGAGCTCGAGGAGAAGGTGGTCGCGCTGGAGGCTTTCCTCTCCGACGTGGACCTGACGGGCCTCGCCGTGCTCGATCTGCGCGTGCCGTCCAGTCCGGCCCTGCGGCGGGGCTGAGCGGCACGACCGGCCCGAATGACCAGGTTCTTCCCAGTTTTCGGGGCTTTTTTGAACCCTGTGTCGTGCGGTCTACACCACCTGTAGTGAGGGCGCGCGCCCCTGTCCGGCCTTTGCTACGTTTCCCCGGAGTTCATCCCAAGCTCTCGATTTGGGACCGCCCTGAGCCTCACCCCGAGTGACGGGGGACCGCCGCCCCCCACGGTGGGTCTCCGGAAGGGCCCTGGAGGGTCGTCCCCAACGTTGGAGGTGCCACGACCGATGGCCGGTATCCCACAGAACTACTTGGCCGTTATCAAGGTCGTCGGGATTGGCGGCGGCGGTGTCAACGCAGTCAACCGCATGATCGATGCCGGGCTGAAGGGCGTCGAGTTCATCGCCATCAACACCGACGCTCAGGCGCTGCTCATGAGCGACGCCGACGCCAAGCTCGACATCGGACGCGATCTCACGCGCGGGTTGGGCGCCGGCAGCGACCCCGAGGTGGGTCGCGCAGCCGCAGAAACCCACCGGGAGGAGGTCGAGGAGACGCTCAAGGGCGCCGACATGGTCTTCATCACGGCCGGGAAGGGAGGCGGCACGGGCACCGGCGGCGCGCCGGTGGTGGCCGAGATCGCCCGGACCCTCGGTGCGCTGACCATCGGCGTCGTGACCCGACCGTTCTCCTTCGAGGGCCGGCGGCGGGCGGTGCAGGCCGAGCAGGGCATCCAACGCCTGAAGGAGAAGGTCGACACCCTGATCGTCATCCCCAACGACCGCCTGCTGACGGTGTCCAACGAGAAGACGTCGATGGTCAACGCCTTCAAGATGGCCGACGAGGTGCTGCTGCAAGGCGTGCAGGGGATCACTGACCTCATCACCACCCCCGGCCTGATCAACACCGACTTCGCCGACGTCAAGATGATCATGAGCAACGCAGGCTCGGCGCTCATGGGCATCGGCTACGGCTCGGGCGAGGGCCGGTCGTTGCAGGCGGCGCGCAACGCGATCTCCAGCCCGTTGCTCGAGGCGTCCATCGAGGGGGCCCGCGGCATCCTGCTCACCATCGCCGGGGGCAGCGACCTGGGCCTGTTCGAGGTCAACGAGGCCGCCGAGATCATCCACGGCGTCACCCACCCCGACGCGAACATCATCTTCGGCTCGATCATCGACGACGAGATGGGCGACGAGGTCCGGGTCACGGTGATCGCCGCCGGCTTCGACCGCTGGGACGACCGGGAGTCGAGCGTGCCCACCGCCCGCTCCGGGTCGGCGTCGACCGGCGTCCCGACGGCGTCGTCCTCCCCGGCCTCGTCGTCGAACCGTCCCTTCGACAGCGTCGGCCTGCTCGACACGACCGCGCCGAGCGAGCTCGACGACCTGGACGCGGACGACGAGTTCGACGTGCCCTCGTTCCTGAAGTAGCCGTGGGGTCGCCGGGTCCGGCTCAGCATCTCGGGGGCGGGATCGGCGTGATCGATCGCCGCATCGCGCTCGGGGGAGGCCGGCAGGCGCACCTGCGCTTCACCGAGGCCCGGGACGGCGACCTGCGGGTGTCCCAGCCGGCCGGGCAGGTGACGGCCACCCGGCGGCGGATCCTGGACCTCCCGTGGACCTGGCTGCACCAGGTCCACGGGGCGACGGTGGTGACCGTGGCCCAGCCCGGCCAGCACGCGGGGGTCGACGCGGATGCCGCGGTGACCGCCGTGCCGGGCGCGGCGCTGGCCATCCACACCGCCGACTGCGTGCCGGTGGCGCTGGTGGCCGAGGCCGGCGTGGTCGGGGCGGTCCACGCCGGCTGGCGGGGGCTCGCGGCCGGTGTGGTCGAGGCCACGGTCGACCGGATGCGCGACCACGGGGCGACCGACGTCCAGGCCGTGGTCGGGCCGTGCATCCATCCCGAGTGCTATGAGTTCGGTCCGGCCGAGCTCGACCAGGTGGCCGCCACCTACGGCCCGGAGGTTCGCGCCACCACGACCGCAGGCACACCGGCGCTGGACATGCCGACCGCGGTCACCGTCGCCCTCCACCGGGCCGGCGTCGCGCAGGTCGACGTGGTGCCGCACTGCACCGCCTGCGACCAGCGCTTCTTCTCCCACCGGGCGCGGGGGGACACCGGCCGGCAGGCCCTGTTGGTCTGGATCGAGGGATGAGCGGCCCGAGCGGCGCCACGGTCGCGCCCGCCGAGGTCGCCGCCCGGGTGGCGGCGGTGCGGGAGCGGATCGCTGCCGCCGGGGGTGACCCGGCGGCGGTCCGGCTGGTGGCGGTGACCAAGGGCTTCGGGATCGAGGTCGTCCGGGCCGCGCTGGCCGCCGGCCTGGTGGACCTGGGGGAGAACTACGCGCAGGAGCTCGAGGCCAAGGCGGCCGGCCTGGGCCCCGACCCCGACCACCCACCGCGCTGGCACTTCATCGGTCGTCTCCAGCGCAACAAGGTGCGGAGGATCGCGGACCAGGTGGCGCTGTGGCAGAGCGTCGACCGGCTGTCGCTCGGCACCGAGATCGCGAAGCGGGCGCCCGGCGCCTCGGTCCTCGTGCAGCTGGACCTGACCGGCGAGCCGAACAAGGGCGGGTGCCCGCCCGGGAGCCTCCCGGACCTGGTGCAGGGTCTGCGGGACCTGGGGCTGGACGTCCGCGGTTTGATGGGCATCGGTCCGTTGGGAGAGCCCGAGGAGGCCCGCTCCGGGTTCCGCGAGCTGTCCCGACTGGGCGACGAGCACGGACTCGTCGAGCGCTCGATGGGCATGAGCGCCGATTTGGAGGTGGCGGTAGAGGAGGGCGCGACGATGATCCGCGTCGGTTCCGGGCTGTTCGGTCCGCGACCAGGGTCACCGAGGGCGCGACACTAGGATCGGAACGTTCTGGAGGAACCATGGCATCGATGTGGCGCAGGGCGATGCTCTATCTCGGGCTCGGGCCCGACGAGGACTACGACGACTACGACGTCCTCGGTGGCCACCCGCAGTCTGCCCCCGCCGCGCGCGAGCCAGTCCGCCGACCGCCCTTGACCCAGCCGCGCGAGCACTCCTCCCCGGACGCCGGCCATTCCAGCCACGCGGGCCACTCCAGCGCGGTGCGCACCCTGGGCCCGAACTCGCTGCCCGACAACGGCTACGAGGCCCGGGGGCACCAGCCCACGTCCACCGCCACCAACGGCCACTCGCCGCGTGCCGTCGTCGAGCGGCCCGCGGTCGCCCGGTCCCGCACCGCCGTGCGGACGGCTTCCGCGGCGGCCAAGCCCCACGTCGTGGCCCCGGCGTCCTTCACCGACGCCCAGGAGGTCGCCGACGAGTTCAAGCGGAACGTCCCGGTCATCGTGAACCTCCAGGGTGTCGAGCGCGACCTCATGCGCCGGATCATCGACTTCTCCAGCGGCCTCTGCTACGGGCTGGGCGGCCAGATGGAGCGGGTGGCCAACTACGTCTACCTTCTGACCCCCAGCGACGTCGAAGTAGCCCCCGAGGAGCGCCGCCGCTGGGGCGATCGTCGCCACGACGCCTGACCTCGCCGAGGCCGCCGACAGGAAGGCAAGGGACACCCATCCGCCATGACCATCGTCTGCGCCATTCTCCAGCTCTACCTGATCGTGGTCTTAGTCCGCGTCCTGATGAGCTGGGTCCCACCCACGCCGGGCACGACGTACGCGTCCATCTACGAGTTCTTCGACATGCTGACCGAGCCCGTCCTCGCCCCCCTGCGGCGGATGCTGCCCGGGGTGCCGATGGGAACCATGCAGCTGGACCTCTCGCCGTTCATCGTGTTCCTCGGTGGGGGGTTGCTGTTGCGTGTCATTGGTTGTGGGGGCTTCCTGTTCTGACGACTGAGCGTGGTGGTCGCAGACTCGCACCGTGGGGTACGCACCCAATCGTTGCGATTTCGCTACTGTCGCGCGCATGGAACTGACTCCTCAGGCGCTCCACGACGTCGAGTTCCGCGAGGCCCGAAGAGGCGGCTACAACACACGCGACGTCGATGACTTCCTCGAGCGGGTCGCGATCGGGATCAACCAGCTCCAGGATCGGCTGCGCGAGGCCTACCACCGCGCCGAAGCCGCGGAGAGCCGGCTGGGCGACATGCAACGGCAACTCGACGAGGTCCAGCGGCGCGGTCCGGTCGACGGCCCCAGCGACGCCGACGAGACCTTGCGCCGCACTCTGGTGCTCGCGCAGCGGACCGCCGATGCGACCATCAAGGAAGCCAAGGAGGAGGCCAGCCGGCACCTGACCGAGGCCCGCGAGGAGGCCGCCCGCATCCGTGCGGCGGCCGAGTCGGACGCCCGGCGCGACGCGAAGGTCGAGATCGAGCAGCTGGCCAGCAACCGCGAGGCGCTGCTCCGCGACATCGACGAGCTCGAGCGCCACGTCGAGGAGCAGCGCAGCAACATCCGCGCCAGCCTCGACGACCTGCTCCAGCTGGTCGACGATTCTGCGACCCTGCGCACCACGCCTCCGCCGCCGCTGTCCGAGCCGATGGTGACCTCGGTCCAGTACGACGAGCCGCCCCCCTACGAGGACACCGAGCCCGACCTGGCCGACAACGGCCACCTGGCGCCCAATGGCTCCGGCCCGGAGATCAGCGACCCGCTCATGGGCGGGTCGGGACATCCCGGCCCGAGCGACGGCTCGATGGTGGCGTCGCTGCAGGAGCTGCCGCGGCGCGAGCCGCTCGAGCGGCGCGAACCGGTGCCCCCGCCTCCGGAGGCCGGTCCGGCTCCCGAGCCCGCCGGCTTCCCGGCTGGTAACCCGGCCGGAGCGACGGGCTTCTTCCCGGACCTGAACGCCGCGTTCAACCCGCCGGTCCCTCCGCCCGACGCGCCGCCGGACCGCTCGGTCGACGACCTGGCGCCGATCGATGCCCCGCCGCCGCCTCCGCCTCCGCCGGGTCTGGAGCACATGCACGACGTCGGCGGCATCCCCATCGAGCCGGGCAGCCGCCCGAGCGAATGGGGGCGCGGGGTCTTCGACACCGACGACGACTCCTCCGAGACCCCCCGCTTCGGGCGGCGGTAGGTCGCCGCCAGCCCCGGACCGGCCGCCGGCCGTCAGCGGCGGCGGAGGGAGACGCCCACCGGTTCGCCGTCCACCACGAGCTGGTGCTCCCCCGCGTCGGCCCAATCGAGCGAGACGGCCAGGACCTCCGCCATGACGTAGTCCCGGTGCCGGTCGACCGCGGCGCGCACCCGGTCGCCGGCGGCCAGCTGCACCTCCACCCGGTCGGCGATGGCCAGCCCGACCTCCTTGCGCAGGTCGTTGAGGGCCCGGACCAGCTCGCGGGCCAGCCCTTCGCCGCGCAGGTCGTCGTCCAGCTCGAGGTCGAGCGCCACCGCCCAACCGCCGTCCTCGGCCAGCGCGAACGACTCGTGATGCCCGGCCCGCAGGGTCACCTCGTCGGCGGTCAGCCGCTCGCCCGCGACCTCGATCCAGCCCTGGGTGTCGAGCTGCTGCCGTAGCTGGGCTCCGTCGGCAGCGGCCAACGCCGCCTTGACCTCGTTGACCTTGGGCCT
>Ga0075428_100009567_pt1 | contig 10763 bp, 12 predicted proteins | sample RhiMetdeltSRZDD2_FD_75291 | JGI IMG/M metagenome (GOLD analysis project Ga0075428, IMG submission 75291) | Populus rhizosphere microbial communities from Tennessee, USA - Rhizosphere MetaG P. deltoides SRZDD2 | ecosystem: Host-associated > Plants > Roots > Rhizosphere > Soil | place: USA... | reverse complement strand
GACCCGCGCCTCCGGCAAATCCATCTCCGTCACCCACCGCCGCGTCAAGAACGACCGATTCGCCGCCGCAGGCTGGATCTGGGCCTTCTGCGCGCACGCACACTCGCCCGCAGCCCGGCAGCACTACCGCCAGCGCCGCGATATCCACGCAGACCAGCACGCCGCAGCACTTCGCCATCTGTTCAACCGGTTGCTGGGCTGCCTGTTCCACTGCCTACAGTCCGGGCAGACCTACGACGAGCAGAAGGCTTTCACAACACTCCAACCCGCCGCTACTTGACTTCCTATCCACATCGGAGGTCTCCGGTGCGCTTTTCGTTCTTGTCAATGACCCAACCGGCGATGAACGAAGGCCTCGCGAGCGGGCGCGTTCGACTCGCCGTCTGAAAAACGAGCCGCCTGCGTGTTCTGCAGTGATTGTTGGACTCGGGGGACGTTCGGTATCAATCGGCTGTGGTAGCTACGGTTTGAGCCGGCGGTTAACCCGGACGACTGCGTTGGTGCTGGGTGTTTCAAGAGCGCCTGCGCGGTCAACCGCCGGAGTTTAAACGCCGATGTTGTCGAACTTTTCGGTGTCGCCGGCGTGGTGACGGTGAAGTGGTAAAAGTGGTAGATGTCGATCATGGTTTGGTTGACTCGTGTCGGAGGCGGTGCTGAACCTTGTGGAGGTTCCATCCCTGTCGACGGGCCAGCTGCAGGGGTATGCCGCGAGTCGTTGACGATTGACTGTAGGACTACAGATTCGAGCATCTTCGATGCCGAGGCTGTCACCCTAACGTGATGCGGAGCCGCTCTACTGTAGCGACCCTTCCTATCTCCGCTCCTCCCCTGACCGGCCCTCGGCGAGATAGGTTTCCTCGCTCTTGATCTCGCTCGGTCTGGAGCCGTGCCGTTGCTCCGTTGCTCCGTTGCTCCGTTGCTCCGTTGCTCCGTTGCTGTGTGGCTGTGTGACTTGTGGTTGTGGTTGTGGTGGCGGGATCAGGTTGCTTGTGCGGTGCTCCAGTGGACGTCGGGTAGGTCGGGGAGGTGGGATCGCCATGCCGTGGCGAGTTGGTCGGATTGGTCGGTGCCGATCGGCGCGGCCATGAACGGACGGTACCGCTGGGGGAGGTGCAGGCGGCGCAGTAGTGCGCCGCTGGCGGAGAACTCCAGGATCCCGGTGAGTTCGGTCGGGTCGGGTGAAGGGCTCGCGGTGGCGGTCGGCATGCGGCGGTTGCCGACGATGAACAGGTGCTCGCCGGTCAGGAAGGCGTCTTGGATCCAGGGGACGGGGACGGTGAGCCTGGCCGTGGTATGCAGGCTGTGATCGAGAAGTACGACGTTCCTGCCTTCGGTGTCGCACACCGAGTATCCGGCGGGTGCGGGGCGTACCGCGTGTGGATGGTGTAGCCCGGTCAGGACACGGTGGATCTGTCCGCTCACGCGGTCGATTCGGATCAGCTCTCCGCTACGGAACACGGTCGCCAGGACGGATCCGTCGGGCAGGGGCAGTGCGGAGTTGACGTGCATGGCCAGTGCGGATGGGATGTACCGATGCCGGTAGTCCGCGTCGTGCTGGAAGTGGATCCCCAGCGGGTAGGGGCGGCCGGGATAGCCATTCTCGAACAGCAGGAACATCCACAGCGGCGTGCCGTCGGGGCCGAACTCCGCGATCAGGTCGGTTCCGGAGCTGGTGACCAGTAGTCCGCGATCGCTGGTCGCGACACTGTGTAGGTGGTTGAGCCACGGATGACTGATGCGTTGGACGATCTTGTCGCCTTGAAGTGTCAGGACCTCCTCGTCGCCCCAGGTGGCCACATGCAGGTGACCGTCCTCAAGCGCGAAGCCGAATGGCTTGGCGAAGGGGCGGGTGGCGACGATGTGCTCTCGGTCCCAGTCGACGAGAAGGAGGAAGCCGCGGGAACGATGGAAGATTTCGGGGTGAGCGAAGACGAGCGGGGTCGCGCTGGCCAGGATGTGCGGCTTGAGTGCCTCGGCCGCATGGTGGTATCGCGTCCAGTCATTGGTGATGACACTGATCAGCAGATGCATCGACGCCGGGTCTCAGCGGTGGGGAACATACAGCGCGGTGACACCAGGTTCGGTATGGCTGGTGCGGTGAGCTGTGCACGCAGCCCAGCGTGGCGATCTTCGGGGTAGGGCGCGATCAGCGGCTTCTGTTGCGTGGCCGCCGCCCAGATATGGGCGATCTCGCTGAGCGAGCCGACGCCGCTGGGGAGCGCGAGGTAACTGTCGCAGATCTCCTCCTTGATCGGCTTGATCGGCTCGATCGGCTTGATCGGTTTGCGGTCGCTGAGATCGGCTGAGTCAAGTTGGGCTGGACCGCGGTGGCGGTGGGCGGGGAAGGCGGGTATCGGTGCGCTCACTTCGATTGTTTCGGTTGCGGCTGGCTGGGGCTGGCTGCGCGGCGTTTTGACGTCGCGACGGCTGCAGCGCAACAGTCCGCTGATGGGGCGATCGGCAGGGACTAGCGGGCGTGTCATCGGGTTCACCAGGGGGCGATCGCGCGGTCGCGGAAAAACAGGCCGTTGGGGCCGTCATCGGGAAGTGTGCATAGCCAGACTGCGGTGTCGGCGCCCTCGGCCGGCGTCCGCGGGGCGTCGGGACCGCCGATCTGCGTGCGAACCCAGCCTGGGGTCATCGCGTTGACCAGAACGCCGCTGCCTGCCAGATCTGCGGCGAGTACTCGGGTCATCGCCGTCAGCGCCACCTTGGACGCCCGGTAGGCGGGACGGCCGCCGGCCATGCGGTCCAGTTGGCCCAACCCGCTGCCGATGTTGACGACTCTTCCGTTTCTGCGCTTGACCATGCCGGGTACGACCTGCAAGCACATTCGCAGCGCACCGAACAGATTGGTCTCGAAAGTCCGTCGCCAGGTTTCCAGTGGACTGTCGAAGAAGGTGCCGTCGTGTGCCTCGGGATGGATGCCCGCATTGTTGACCAGTACGGCCGGGGGACCGACCCGTTCCGCCGCGGCCACGAAGTCCGCGACCGATCGGTCGTCGTCGACGTCCAGAGGATGGCCAGTCACGGCAAGGCCGTCGGCGGCAAGGTGTAGGGCGGCCTGCTCGGCCTTGCCGTCTCGCGCGCCGACCACCACGGTGTAGCGCAGGCTTGCCAACTGCCGGGCGATCTCCAGCCCGATGCCGCGGTTTCCGCCGGTGATGAGTGCGACCTTAGACTCCATGGGCACCACTCACGCGTATTCGATGGTCGCACCGGGCGCGACGTCAGCTCCGAGCCCGAATTTCGGGGTCAGATCCAGGCAGACCCGCGCGACTCCCGGTAGGCGCATCAGCCGGGCGACGAGCTTCTCACGCAGTTCGCAGGCGGGTTCGAAAGGCATGTATGTGGCGGTGGTCGCGCTCGGATGCTCGCGGATGGCGCGCAGCAAGAGCACCGAGCCCAGGGAGCCGGTGCCGTCGGTGTCCACATAGGTCACTGGCTCCGCTGCCGGCAGATAGGGGAAGATCTGATAGCAGTCGGCGAACGTGGCCGAGTGCTCGTTGACGAACGCGTCGACGATGGCGGTCGCTTCGCGAATGAGTGAGAGCCGGCCGGTGTCGAAGGGGCCGCCGAAGCGCACCAGAAGCCCGGGACCGGGGAACGGGCGGCGGTGGATCGCAGCAGGCGGCAGCCCGAGGGTTTCAGCCACGGCACGGACTCGTATCTTGTCCAGCCCGAGGACCGGCTCGACAATCTGGAAGCGGCGGGCCAGGAACCGGTCGGTCGGGGCGTTGTGAGCCTGCTTGGCGCTGATGCGATGAAACTGCGACCCCTGCGCGACTACCTCGATGCCGTGGTCGTCCATGTAGGACTCGATAAGATCGAAATACAATTCGCGGAAGGCTTCGCGTTTGTCCCGTGAGTCCGCCAGCCCGGTCAGCACCTTGCGGAAGGCGTCGGCCGCGTCGAGAGTTTCCACGGCGATACCCTGTGCCGCCAGGAGCATACGTGGTTCCTCCGGCTCGCCGCAGCGCAGCAGACCACTGTCGATCATCAGATGCACGCTGTCGCAGCCCACGGACATCAGCAGCCTCGCCGAGGTCGTTGAGTCGACGCCGCCGGATACCGTGACCAGTACCCGCACTCCGGCTAGCGGTCGCAGACGTGCCAGCGTCTGGTCGACGTACGCCTGCGGGTCGAACGCGGTTTCCGCTGTCGGGGTTTCCGCTGTCGGGGTTTCCGCTGTCATTGACCTGTCCAAGCTTCGGCGGGCCTGCGGGCAATGAGTTCGGCGACCGTGACGGTGCTCCGCTCCCGCGTGGGCAGCTTGAGCGAGGTGACGCGGACCTCAAAGGCCAGTATCTCCCATTCGAGGTAGAGCTTCTTGATCCGCTGCGGGGCCATGAAGCTGCGCTGGTGGGGTTTCACCATCTCCGTGAACGCGCTGACGATGTTGATTCCTCCGGGCACGGTGTGCTCCCGCATCTTGGCCAACGTGTGTTCGACGTCCGGATCGTGCATGCTGTGGGAGACTCCGCAGAAGAGCACCGCATCGTAGGTGTAGCGCCAGGTGTAGTTCTCGATAAGCCCCTCACGCACATTGCAGTCGAGCCCTTCCGCCTCGGCCTGCTGTTGGAGGTCTTCCAAGGCCGGCAACGACGGGTCCATGGCCCACACGCTGAAGCCCTGCCGCGCGAGGTAGAGCGCGTTGCGGCCGGTGTACGAGCCGATGTCCAACGCCCGCGGTCGCGTGCTAGCCGGCTGCCAGAGGTTCAGTGCGTGGACGACGAGTTCCTTCGGCTTCTCCCCGAAAACCCGGCCGTTCTGACGATAGAGTTCATGCCAGTCACCACTGTAATCCACGGAGATCACTCCCACCGACGCGATCAGAGCGCGAATGAAGGCCGTCGCGTACAGCACAGGCTACGCCGCTACGACGGAACTACAATGGCCGATTTCTGGATGGTCGCCGCAGGTTCATTCCCTAATACTTAAATGCAATGCCGTGGGACCGCTGTACCATCATCGATCTTGGGTCGCCTCATGCGGCGTGGGTGGCCCGTCATGTGCGCAGAGCGGGCGTACTAAGCGAAATCATCAAAGGACCCGCCGCCACTACGAGGCCGGTCGGCGTCCCGGTCGGAGTCCCAGCCATCATCGTGGCCTCCCCCGGCCGCGAGCGTCTCGCGGAGCAACTGGCCGCTGAACATGTCGCCGATGGCCAGGCCCGCGCTCTCTACCTGCCCGCACACGAATCACCCAGCCCTGAGGTCGTTGAGGTCATGGACTCGTTCATCACCGGCGTATCCGGTCATGGGTCGCCCTGGACAGTGGGGGCGTTCCTCGAACAAATCGTTCCCGCATTACAGCGGGAGATCGAGGGCCGTCGGGTCGTGCTCGGCATGTCGGGTGGCATCGATTCCCTGGTGTCGGCGGTGCTGCTCGACAAGGCGGTCGGCCATCGACTGCACTGCGTACTCGTGGACAACGGCTTTCTCCGGCATGGGGAGCGCTCCTCTGCCGAGCAAGCGTTCAACGGCCTGCTTCCCGGGCGCCTGCGGATAATCGAGGCGGCCGACCGGTTCCGCTGCGCCCTGGCCGGTACGCCGGCGCGGCAGCGGCGTCCCCTGATGCACATGGAACTGCACCGGATTCTCCTCCAGGAGGCGCAGCGCGCAGGCGGTGCCGACTGCCTCGCCGAAGGAATCATCTACTCCGATCTGCTGGCCGCGCAGCGACCTCTCCGCGACGGCACCGACCTTGGATTCAAGAAGAACATCCGGCCACTCCGGTTGCTCTTCAAAGACGAGGTCCGTCAATTGGCTGCAATCCTCGGAATTCCCCACGAGGCGGTCTGGCGCGAACCGGTGCCAGGGCCGGGGCTGGCGGTCCGCTGCGTCGGAGAAATCAACACCTCAAGAATCGAACTGCTACGTGAGGCCGACCGTATCCTCCGTGAAGAAATAGCCCAAGCCAGCCCATCACCTGCGCCGTTCCAGTCTTTCGCCGTTCTATTCCCGTGGCCCGGCGCGGAGGGAGGTGACGCTGTCTGCCTGCGGATCATTGACTCCGAGGACGGATCGGTCACCACCGTCACTGAAATGCCAACAGGGCTACTCCGGTCCCTGGGCACGAGAATGACCCGAGAACTGCCAGGGTTGCGTCGCGTCGTCTTCGACCTGACCCCGAAACCACCAGGCAGAGTCGAATGGCAATGACACCTCACTGCCTCGCCGACCCACCAAGGCACAACCAACTGTGTGAAGGAACGCGAAGTCCACTGACAAGCCAAACAAGCGCTAGCTATTTCAATGGTGATGTTGGACGGGTGATGTTGGACGGGTCCCATCCGATGAAGGTCGATCACAGACAGCGCCAAAAACGCCACCAAACGCGTCCGCTCAAGAGTCGCCGAGAACAGCGATCACCGGACCGCGATCCAGATTGGACGCTCGATTGCCGTTCTCACAAGACGGGCCGTCCCCGGAGGTTCCACCACCAGGTCTCCGACCACCGAGCCCATTCGCGCTACGGCCACGTGCGGTAGCACATTCATCGAGCTCCGATACCTCGCTCCGGAAAGATCGACTTGGCTGGTGCGATCCCGACATCTCAATTAAGGGTGGCGGGCTGGTCGTGAGACTGGAGCTTCCCGGGGCCGGCTGAGCGGCGTAACGCTGTTGTTAGCGCGGATTTCCACGCAGGAGGTTCGGGGCAAGGTTAGGCGTACTCGAACCGGAGGGTGCGGTTGCCGAGCCAGGGGACTGTTGTGGCTTCGGGGAGTGTGGATTGGCGCAGTGTGGGGCTGTAGGCGCGTCGGTCGAGTCGGACGGTGATGGTGTGGCCGTTGGTGATGATCTCGCCGGGTGTGTCGAGGAACCGGCGTTGCAGGGTGTCGGGGGTGACGGCGGCGTAGCCGGGCAGGTGGGTGCCCAGGGCGGTGAGTACGGCGTGGGCCAGGACGCAGAGGGTGATGTCGAGGTCGACGTTGAGGTTGACGGTTGAGGATAGGGCGTCGGCGTGGAAGGCGCGGATGATTTCGGCGAGGCGTTGTTCGATGCCCATCCGTCGGGCGTAGCGCTGGATGAGTTGTTTGACGGTGCTGGTGTGGTCGTTGGTGATGATGACGGTGGGGGCGTCGTGGCCCAGGCCGATGACGATGAGTTGGCGGACGGTGCCGGGGTAGTCGGTGAGTGTGATGTCGGTGGATTCGTGGACTTTGGGTTTGGTGTGTTTTCCGCCGCGGTCGAGGGTGATTGTCTTGTAGTCGGCCGGGGTCAGCGTGTTGATGTAGTTCATGAGGCTGGTGGAGCGCATGCGTAGGGTGAGGAACGTGACGCCGCGGGCGTCGAGTTCGCCGAGCACGGTGTGGGTGGTGATCTTCTGGTCCATGACGAGCATGTGCGGGTCGGCGCCGGTGGCGGCCTTCCAGTGGTCGCAGAAGGCGATGGGTTCGCGGTTGCAGGTGGCTTTGGACAGGTCGGCGTTGGCATAGACGAGGTTGTGGGTGTCGCTGTCTCGGGCGAAGAAGGTCAGCACGGAGCGGGCGCGTTGCGATCGTGTGGGCACGTAGTGCTTTTCCAGGACGGGGTCCTGGCCCCAGTGCATGACGGCGTGGAAGTCCAGGTCGAAGATGGCCTGCTCGGCGGTGGCCAGCCCGGAGGCGACCAGCTTGGTATCCAGACCGAGCAGGAAGTCGCGCTGGTTGTCGTGGCTGGTGCGGTAGGAGTAGCTGGTCAGAGCTGACTTCTTCGGGAGCATGGCCAGCCCGGCGAACATGGCGGCGGCCGGGTCGACCAGCAGCAGATCGTCCACATGAGACACTCGCCGGGTGGCGGTGAGCTTGAGCGCGAGCAGGGACAGCAGCCAACTGAGGGCCGGGACCACCCGGGTGCCGGGGTAGCCGGCGCGGCGGGCCAGGCCGGGCAGGTCCAAAGCGACCAGGTCCGGCACGGTCAGCAGCAACCCGGCCATAGGGCTGTGCACTCTGTCCGGCCAGGCCGCGAAGTCCAGCACCTCGGTGCGCGGCAGTTGCGTGTCGCGACCAGCGGTCGCCGGCCAGATGCTGGCCCCGGGCTGCGGGTGGCGCAGCAGCCGACCGAGCCCTCCTGGGCCAGGACCTCCCCGACGCTGGTGCGGTTCAGCGGCATGCCCTCGGCGGCCAGCCGGGTGGAGATCTCGTAGACCGACAGCCCTTCCCGACGCAACGCGATGATCCGGCCGCGGGCCCTGTCCTTGGCCGGGGCCGTGCCCGGCGGCGGGCCCGGCCGCCGCGGCGCGGCGAACAGGTCCAGCTCCCCGGCCCGGTAGTCACGCACCAGGTTCACCACCGCCCACCGGGTGTAGCCAAAGCGCGTCCCGGCCTCGGCATAACTGAGGCCGTCTACGAAGTACGCCCGCAGCGCCTCGTAGCGGCGCTGGTTGACCTGCTGCGGCGCGGTGAACCAACCCGCACCCTCCCGTTGTGCCGATCCGACTGTCATATGACCGTTCTACCAGACCAGCCGGTCGGCGAGCGGAGCGGTATCACTGGTCCGTTTTGGCCCATATAGAGACACTTATCGGTGCTGCAAGATGTCCATAACCGAACATTCTGACCGAGATTACGATTACCTAACGAACTATACCGCTGTAACTACGCTCGCCAGATCGGCACAACGGCTGGCCGGTCGAACGTAGTCCCTTGTGGACAGTCGATCGGTGTAGGACCTGGTCAGCGACGGATCACTACCGCCCACACCCAAAGCGGCGTGACACAACGTGCGGCGATCATCCTGCGTGGAAATCCGCGTTAGGTGCCCGCTGGAAGGCTCGGCGCCATGAGAACGTCTGTTCTTGCTCTGGTGCTGTTCGCCGCGGTAGGAAGCACGGCGGGCTGCGCTTGGGGCGGCGGGTCGCCCGACGCCGCCAAGCCGCCAAGCCGGCGAGCACCGGTGTGGCGCGAGTTCGTCACCTGCGCCCGCAGCAACGGCCAGGCCAACTGGCCCGATCCGGTAGTGGACGCGAACACCGGCAAGGCGACCTTCCCCGCCATGGCGGGCTTCGAGGAGAAGCTTGCCTTCGCGGCGGTTCAGGACAAGTGCGCCTCGATCCTGGACAAGCTGCCGCCGCAGGCCAACCCGCTGGCGAACCCACCGATCACGCCGCAGAGGCTTCAGCTGATGCGGGAGTTCGCGCAATGCCTCCGCGACAACGGCTTGCCCGAAACACGCGATCCCGGACCCGACGGGATCTTGCCGGAAGGGGCCCCCGCCGCCGGGCGGTTGGCCGACGGACCTGGGCGCGCGACGGCAACAGGCGTACTCAGTCTGCGGCCCGCTCTTCGAACCGCGCTTCCAGCAGTGACAGCAGTGACAGCAGTGACTGCCGTGACTTCGGTGAGACGCCGCCATGTCGTGGCCGCGGGGACGGCTGTGCTCGTGGCCGGTGGCGCGGGGTGCCTGGCGCTGGTGCCTGGCGCTGGTGCCTGGCGCTGGTGGCGTTTCCGGCCGCCTGCGGCACAGCCGGCTGCGGTGAGCCTGCCAACGGTCGCGATCGTGCGCACCGATCTGATCGCCCGCAAGCAGATCTCCGGTGTGCTCGGTTACGCGGCACCGTGGAGGCTGGTCCACCCCGGCCAACCGGGTGCTCACCGTCGTCGCCACGCCCGGCGCCACCGTCCAACGTGGACAGACGGTCTACCAGATCGATGGCGCCCCGGTCCTGGTGCTGCACGGGTCCCGCCCGGTCTGGCGGGAGTTCGCCGCTGGCATGCCGCCCGGCCAGGATGTGCGGCAGCTTGAGGAGTACCTCGCCGCGCTTGGCTTTGCCGTGTCTACAGTGGATGGCTGGCTCACCTCGGCCACCGAGGCGCCGGTCCGGGCTTGGCAGCGACGCCAGGGGCATCCGGTCACAGAACCCGTGACGAGAAAACGATCACGCGAGCGAGAGCGAGCCGGCGCGAGCCGCGATCACCACAGTGACCGAAAACCCAACCACTTCCGGACAGTTTCGCGGCGGGTGAGGTCGGACCGGGGCGCCCTGCTGGTGTTACCACCAGTGGGTTTCCCCGGCCCGCCTCCCGAACCCGGCGTGCCGCATTACTGAGCACCGGGCTCTCCACAAGTCCCGTGGGGTTGGTGGCCCAACGGTGCAGCTTTGCCTGGATATTCAGTACCCGGACCTCGGCCCGCAATATTGCCGAATCCAGCTCGTCGGTATTCACCAACGTCATCCTCCTGATGTTCCCACTGCGTTCACTGCTGACTTGCTGGCCCCCTTCGCCATGTACGTGCCATTAACACGCTCGGACTACTACGAGGCCTCCGCCCACTGCCGCACCTTCGGCCGACCACGCGCCTATCCCACCGCCCTGGACGGATTCCAGGCGAAGGGAACAGCACGGCAATGTTCCCGTGTTCACCGATAACCGCTTGATCAGCTTGGCACCCAGCTCTGCCCCGGCAGCCTCGCCACGAGTACGCCGCAGACATTCCTCGTGACCTCCCCACCGGTACACCGAACCGGCTACGGAGTCGACTATCCGCCTCGGACGGTCGTGCACTGCATCCCGGCCCATATCCACCAGATTTGAGCCGGTGGCGCGCTTACGGAGCTTTAACACCACTGGTTCCTGTTCGTATACCATCTGATCTCGCTTGCCGAACCTGACCCGTCTGGCAGTGCCAGGCCATCCCGGCGTTGTCAGCGCTGCTTGCCACCTCGCCCAGCGTCTCCCAGGCTCGGCTGCGCTCAGCTACCACCAGGCTGCTGCGACAGCCCAGCGAGAAGGTCTCCCACCTCCTACGGTCATCGGCGCCTCACGGCGCACCGGCGCT
>Ga0075428_100009564_pt1 | contig 10764 bp, 10 predicted proteins | sample RhiMetdeltSRZDD2_FD_75291 | JGI IMG/M metagenome (GOLD analysis project Ga0075428, IMG submission 75291) | Populus rhizosphere microbial communities from Tennessee, USA - Rhizosphere MetaG P. deltoides SRZDD2 | ecosystem: Host-associated > Plants > Roots > Rhizosphere > Soil | place: USA... | reverse complement strand
CACTGGTTCCGTGTGATGTCATCCGCTCACAAGCGCAATATTGCTTGACGTGGATGGCTGTAAAGAGTCATGAGGCTCCCCAGAGGCACAGCCTTTGCGTCAGGGGGAGAACCTGACATGAACGCACATGCGATGTGCCTATGGAGCGGGTAAGCGATGCGTCCTTGCTGGCCGACTGCACTGCAGCCCTGGTGATGGCGCGTGCGCTACGGACGCCTGCATGACACTACTCTGAGAGCTCCAAAGACGGCACGGTGCTGTCTAAGACAGGCGAGAGATGTGTGAGACCGCGCTACGCCGTCTAGGATGCTCCACGAGGGCGTTCTATGGATCCTGACCGCTATTGTATGGTACAGTGCGGTGCTATACTGCGGGTGGCCGGATAATTACAAGTTAGGCGTTTGACGTTGACCATAACAACACAGAGGTCAGGAGGGACATATGCCAACGAGTGACGCTGCAGTGCGCAACCTCAGCACGCAGCGGCAGGGGCCACCCGTGTGGCTTGACATGGACCAGGCGGCGCTCGACGCCGCCTATGATCAGAGCGTCTGGGCACCGAACAGAGAGCAGCTTATCACGCGTCACCGGACCAACAGCGAGATGGCGCGGACCCACGTAGGCGCGCCACAACGCTACGCCTACGGCGCCACTCCCATCGAGGGGCTCGACGTCTACAGGACCCCGCATGCCAATGCGCCGATCCACCTCTTCATCCATGGCGGTGCCTGGCGCGCAGGTCTTGCCGCGCATTGGGCCTTTCTCGGAGAGCTATTCGTCCACGCTGGGGCGCATTTCGTGGTGCCGGACTTCGCCTGGGTGCAGGACGCGGGTGGCAGCCTCCTGCCCTTGGCGGCGCAGGTGCGCCGGGCCGTCGCGTGGGTCTATCGCCATGCCCCGTGCTTCGGTGGTGATCCCAATCGTATCTATGTCTCTGGCCACTCCTCGGGCGGTCATCTCGCCGCCGTGCTCCTCACTACGGACTGGGAGACGGACTTCCACCTCCCGGCGGACACCATCAAGGGTGGGCTGTGCTGCAGCGGCATGTTTGACCTCAAGCCCGTGCGCCTCTCGGCGCGCAGCGCATACGTCCAGTTCACCGACGCCATGGAGCAGACGTTGAGTCCCCAGCGCCATCTTGACACGCTCCATGCTCCAGTGCTCGTCGCGTATGGCACCTGCGAGAGCCCAGAGTTCCAGCGCCAGGCGCGCGACTTTGCTGCAGCGGTCCAGGCGGCAGGGAAACCGGCTCAACTCCTCGTGGGCGAGGGCTACAACCATTTCGAAATCATCGAGACATTGAGCAATCCCTATGGTCTGTTGGGCCGTGCCGTGCTGGAGCAGATGCAGCTCACGCAGACGTGACAGGGGCGGGGACGGGCACTCCTGCCGTCCGTGCCTGATCCCGCGCCTGAGGCCCAGCGTTGAGGCTGTAGAAAAACCCCGGATTGAAGCAATTTCGATGCTGTGAACTCCTTATCTACAATGGTCATTTTTTCGGAATCACCTTTTTCTACAGCCTCGTTAGGTGTTGCGCCTGTGCATGCGATGGAAGAAGAGGCCACTGGCTGGCATTCTCGGTGTCGCACTGATTCTCATTTGGAGGGGAGGTTTCCATGCGTACCCAATACGCTCGACCGTTCAGCAGGCGGAGGTTCCTGGGGGGGATGACGATCGCGGGGACCGCAGGGCTGCTTGGCTTGCACGTCAGACGGGTGGCCGCGGAGCCGCCGCCTGAAACGACGCGGCTCAGGCTGACGAAACTCCCCAGCACCTGTCGCGCACCCCAGTGGGTCGCCGAGGAGTTGCTGGCGGCCGAAGGCTTCACCGAGGTGCAATACGTCAAGGTCCAGTCGGGCGGGAGGGGCACCGACCTGACCGGGTCGGCCCTGGTCGCCGACCAGGTCGACCTCAGCATGCAGTTCATTGGCCCGTCCATCCTCCAGGTGGACGGGGGCGATCCGCTCGTCCTGCTGGCAGGCATTCAGATCGGCTGCTTCGAGCTGTTCGGGTCCGAGCGCGTCCGCGCCATCCGCGACCTGAAGGGGAAGACCGTCGCTGCCGGCCGCCTGGGCGGCAGCGGCCATACCTTCCTCGCGAGTATGGCGGCCTACGTGGGGCTCAAGCCGGCGACGGACATCACCTGGGTCGATAAGCCCGACTGGGAGACGCTCCAGCTCTTCGTCGAGGGCCGGGCCGATGCCATGCTGACCGGGCCCCCGCTGGCGCAGGAGGCCCGGGCCAGGAAGCTCGGCCACGTGGTTGTTAACACGATGCTCGATCGGCCCTGGTCGCAGTACTTCTGCTGCCTGATGGCGGGGCACCGGGACTTCGTGCGCAAGTACCCGATAGCAACCAAGCGGGCGCTGCGCGCCATCTTAAAGGCGACCGACCTCTGTGCCCGCGAGCCGGAGCGGGTCGCCCAGTTCCTCGTGGACGAGGGCTATGCGGAGCGATACGACTATACCCTCCAGGCACTGCAGGAGATCCCGTACAATCGCTGGCGCGAGTACGACCCGGAAGACACGGTGCGCTTCCACGCCCTCCGGCTGCACGAGGCCGGGATGGTCAAGACCAGTCCCCAGAAGATCATCGCGCAGGGGACGAACTGGCGCTTCCTCAACGAACTCAAGAAAGAGATGAAGGGATAGAGGAGGAGGTGGCCGTGGAGCAGGCGGGTGGCGCACCCTGTCCCTGCCCTCCTACGCTCCTCACCAAGGCATCCAGACGACGGCTGCCAGCGTCCGCTTCGCTTCCAGCAGTGGCTGAGGCGCAGCGTTGGGCAACTTTTTAGCCACCGGAGAAGTCTCTCAATGACTGTGAGTCGTTTTGGTGCAATGGTTGGTGCACTCGTGTGGCGCCAATCTGACGGCAGGTACCTTCTCCTCAAGCGTTCGGAACAGAAGGACTTTGCCGCAGGGCAATGGGAGTGCGTGACGGGGCGCGTCGAACAGGGCGAAAGCTTTTCTGAGGCCCTGCGTCGGGAAGCCTTGGAAGAGCTTGGGCAGACAGTACAGGTCGAGTTTATCGTCGGCACGACCCACTTCTATCGCGGGGGTGTTGGTCCAGAGCACGAAATGATGGGGGTACACTATGGCTGCTCGGTCGGAGAAGTGCAGGAGATACGACTCAGTCAAGAACACGCAGCATGCCAGTGGGTGACGGCGCACGAGGCGGAAGGGCTCTTCCCGGTAGGCCATTGGTTGCGAGAACTCATTATGCGGGCGGAGGTGATGCGTGGGCTCCTGCCGGAAGAACTCCGCCAGTTCCATCGGACGAACGGCTTCGAGATATAGCTGTCTTATGGCCAGAGATGGGCAGCCTAATATGGGTGTACAGCCGACGCCCTCTCTCCCACCGCTGGGCACAAGGGGCAAGCGAAGCAGGGCGGGCAAAAGTCGTGGGGACGCCGCGCCCGTGGGCGCCGCCAGCAACGCGAGCCCGGTCGGGGGCCCTACGAGCCAGACCGGCCCGCGCGTATCGCCTGGGGCAGGCGCCAGGGGGCTGTCGTCCTCCACGCGCCCCGCGCTGGCACGGTGCAGACGGTGCAGACGGCGGCGGCCCGCGCCGGCCGAGCGGGCCGTCGGCTCTCCACCGACGCGGCCAGCAGCTCTCGGGCGCTCCAGGGCTCTGGGCATGGATGTGTCCATCACCCCCAGCAGGAAGACGGGTGTGGAGAGGTCCACGAGCACCGGGCGGAGTGCGTATTGTCCTTGCTCACGCCCTCTCTCCGCGTGTTTCGCGGTCTCCGCAAGGGCAACGTGCCGGGGTATCTGGGGTTCTTGCAGTGCTTGCGCACCTTTCATCAGCTGACGGCGTGTGAGCAGGCTGAGATGATCGTATAGGCTGCGTGAGACCCGGCCGTTGCCGGCAAGGCCAGAAAGGGTGCTTTTGTCCGGTATCTAGACCATTGCAAGCTGCTACAAAGCCCGATAAATTGAGCGACTATCCTTCACCCCCACCCTCACCCTCCTATGTCGAGGGGAGGAAAAGACGGACAGGCGCGGCTCCTGAAAACGCATGACCCTGACTCCCCATTGAGCCTGTCGCGCCAAACGGGTACAATGTCACGCTATGGATACTTTTACTCTTATCTCCGATTTTCAGCCGGCTGGTGATCAGCCCCAGGCCATCGAGGCATTGGTCGAGGGCATCAACAGCGGCGTCAAGCACCAGACCCTCCTCGGGGTGACCGGGTCTGGGAAGACGTACACCATGGCCTCGGTGATCGCGCGGGTGCAGAAGCCGACCCTGGTCCTAGCCCCGAACAAGACGCTGGCAGCGCAGCTCTACAGCGAATTTGCGCAGCTCTTTCCGCATAATGCGGTGGAGTATTTTGTCAGCTACTACGATTACTATCAGCCAGAAGCCTACGTCCCAGCGACGGATACCTACATCGAAAAAGATGCAGCGATCAACGAGCACATCGATAAGATGCGCCATTCGACGACGCGCTCGCTCCTGGAGCGCCGTGATGTCATTGTCGTGGCCAGCGTGTCGTGCATCTACGGTATTGGCTCCCCCAAGGACTACGCCGGCATGCTGGTATTGTTCCACAACCAGATGGAAGTGTCGCGGGATGATATCCTGCGGCGCCTGGTAGACATTCAGTACGAGCGCAATGACATTGACTTTCACCGTGGCACCTTTCGCGTGCGTGGCGATGTGGTGGACATTTTCCCGGCGCACGAGGAAGAGCGGGCATTGCGCGTCGAGTTTTTTGGCGACTTTATCGAGAGCATTACCGAGTTTGATCCCCTCACTGGCGCAGTGCTACGCCCTGTCGGTAAGATCGCCATCTACCCCAGCAGCCATTACGTGACCAGTAAGGACAACCTGGAGCGGGCTATCCGAGATATCGCCGCTGAACTGGAAGAACGTCTCCCCGTGTTGCGCAACGAGGGCAAGCTGTTAGAGGCCCAGCGTTTGGAGCAGAGGACGCGGTTTGATCTCGAAATGCTGCGCGAAACTGGGGTCTGTGCTGGCATTGAGAACTATTCGCGCCATCTGGATGGCCGTCGCGAAGGCGAGCCACCGTGGACGCTGTTAGACTATTTTCCAGATGATTATCTATTGTGCATTGACGAGAGCCACATCTCCGTGCCGCAGGTCGGCGGTATGTATCATGGCGACCGCTCACGCAAGCAGACGCTGGTGAATTATGGCTTCCGTCTGCCTTCGGCCCTGGACAACCGACCGCTAAACTTTGAGGAGTTTTGTACCCGCACGCACCAGGTGATGTATGTTTCAGCTACCCCGGCTGCCTATGAGTTACGCATGAGCGGCGGGGTCGTGGTGGAACAAATCATTCGTCCGACAGGGCTGATGGATCCAGAAATTCTCCTGCGCCCGGCTACGGGCCAGGTAGACGACCTGCTGCACGAGATTCGCCAGCGTGTGGCACGCTCCGAGCGCGTCCTGGTCACCACCCTCACCAAGCGCATGTCCGAGGAATTGACCGAGTACTATCGCTCCCTGGGCGTCAAAGTGGGCTATTTGCACTCTGACATCCACACGCTGCAGCGCACCGAAATTATCCGTGAGCTGCGTCTGGGCACGCATGACGTGCTGGTGGGCGTCAATCTGCTCCGTGAGGGTCTGGATCTGCCCGAAGTGTCGCTGGTGGCGATTCTCGATGCCGATAAAGAGGGCTTCCTGCGCTCCGAGCGCTCACTGATTCAGACTATTGGCCGTGCTGCACGGCATGTTAACGGCCAGGTTCTCATGTACGCCGATGCCATGACTGGCTCGCTGCACCGGGCCATTGACGAAACCGATCGTCGGCGTGAGATCCAACGTACGTTCAATGCCGAACACGATATTACGCCCACAAGTATTGTCAAAGGCATTGGCGATTCCCTGGTGGCTATCTATGAGGCGGACTACTCTACCGTTTCGATCGCTGCTGAGGAGTCTGTCACCTACGGTGTCAGCGATGAGGATATCCCGCGTCTCATTACCAAGCTCCGCAAGGAGATGAAAGCGGCGGCGGATCGTTATGACTTCGAGCGGGCTGCCGAGCTGCGTGATCGCATCTTTGCCCTGCAGGAGCGTGAACTAGAGCTACGTTAAAGTGCGCGTGCGTGCTAACGCACGCATGCGCACGGCAATTACCCCGCCAGTTTGGCGTGGGACAGAAGGAGATACACGATGGAAAAACCACGCATCCGCCATATTGCACTTAACGTCCAAAACCGTGACGAACTCGCCGAGTTCTACAAGCGCGTCTTCGGGCTGGAGGAAAAATATCGGGGTCCCAACGGTACCGTCTACCTTTCCGATGGCCATGTGGGGGTGGCCTTGATCAGCCGACCTGACATACCCTGGGGGATCAACCATTTTGGCTTCCAGGTTGAGGACGTGCCGGCCATTGAGGAAGCGACCCAGACCACCGCGGAATCCAACACCTTTGGCGCAGTGGCTGAGAGCTGGATACGCGATCCCGAAGGCAACCGGGTGGATATTACCGAACATGGCTGGCCGATCTGAAAGGAAGTGGCCATGGCTACCTACGTCGGTAGGCCGCTGAAGCGTTTTGAAGATCCACGCCTGGTAACCGGGCAAGGGTCTTTTGTCGATGACCTGCAGTTACCAGGCATGCTACATGCGGTGGTGCTGCGCAGTCCACATGCGCACGCTCGTATCGTGTCCATTGACGCTGCGCCGGCGCGTGCGCTGCCTGGGGTTGCTGCAGTACTGACCTCCAGCGATATCGCTGGAACAGTACGGGACATCCCGCCTCGGCCTACACGGGAGCTGGAGGGCCTGCAGGTGCCGGAGCATCCTGTGCTGGCCCGTGACAAAGTCTGTTACGTCGGGCAGCCTGTGGCGGTGGTCGTGGCCCAGGATCGCTACCTCGCTAAAGATGCCCTGGCACTACTGCAGGTGCAGTATGAGTCTCTGTCGCCCCTCGTAGACCCCATAGCCGCAGCGCAGGCTAGCTCCACGCCGCTGCACGCTGCATTCGGTACCAATGTGGCCATGCGTATCCATGTGGGCCGTGGTGACCTCCAGACCGCCTTTGCGCAGGCCGACTGCGTCGTACGCGAACGCTACGATGTGCCCCGGCTGGCTCCGGCCCCGATGGAATGTCGTGCCCTGGTGGCGCACTACGAGCCGGCCGCACAGCGGCTGACGCTGTGGGCCTCAACCCAGGTGCCGCACAAGGTCAAACGCTACGTCGGACAGCTTCTACAGCAGCCGCCACGCGAAGTGCGCGTCATTGCGCCTGACGTCGGAGGTGGCTTTGGCCAGAAGGTGGAAATCTGGCCGGAAGATATTGCCCTGAGCTATCTCGCCATGCAGCTGGCACAGCCCATCAAGTGGATCGAGGAGCGCTGGGAAAATATGCTCGCCTATCATGGTCGTGGCTATAGCGCAGAAGTGGAAGCCGCCGCCAGGCGCGATGGTACCATTCTTGGTATGCGCTTCCGCATCATCGCCGATGTTGGGGCGTACTTCCTGAACTCCAGCCCTGGCCCACCGGTCAACGCCGCGCATCGGGTCGCTGGACCGTATGCTATTCATACCATGGATGTCGAGTGCCTGGGCGTGCTGACTAACAAACCTCCCACCGGGCCCTACCGGGGTGCCGGAGGACCCGAGGGCGCTTTTTTCATGGAGCGCACCATCGACCTCCTGGCCCGCGAACTCGATCTCGATCCCGTCGAGATCCGGCGCCGCAATTTTATCCCGCCCGAGGCCTTCCCGTACGCCACGGCAACAGGCTTGACCTACGATTCCGGCAATTTTGTGCCGGCTCTGGAGCAGGCTCTGGAGTTGGCAGATTATGCCGGCGTGCGCCAGGCCCAGCGGGACCGGAGTGTGTCGGAACCACTCCTCGGTGTGGGTCTGGCCACCGTCGTGAAAGCGTCTGGCGGGAGTGGCGAGATGAAGGAGAGCCATGCGCTGGTCCGCGTCGAGCCGACTGGCCAGGTGAAAGTGTACACGGAAGTCTCGCCCCACGGTCAGGGGACGGAAACCACCTTTGCCCAGATTGTCGCCGACGAGTTAGGCGTGCGTCCCGAAGAGGTGCAGGTGCTGCACGGCGACACTGCCATGCTCGCCTCAGGGCAGGGAACATTCGCGAGTCGCGGTATGATGCTAGGCGGCTCAGCGATGTATGAGGGACTCCAGCAAGCGCGTCAGAAAATGGCCCGCCTGGCGGCGCATCTCCTGGACTGCCGGCCTGAGGACATTGTGTTCCAGGATGGCAAACTGGTGAACGAAAGACGTCCGGAGCATGCTCTGACCTTTGCCGAAGTGGCTGTGGCAGCACAGGGGCGTGAGCAACTGCCGCCGGGTCTAGAGCCTGGACTAGAGTTCCCGGCACATTTTATTTTACGCGACAATCCCTTCGGCTTTGGTGCGCATGTGGCGGTCGTTGAAGTAGACCGCGACACCGGTGCCCTCAACGTCTTGCGCTATGTTGCGGTGCATGACTGTGGGCGGGTCATCAATCCCAAACTCCTGGAGGGACAGGTGTACGGGGCTATTGCCCAGGGGTTGGGCCAGGCCCTGGGCGAGGGCATGCGCTACAGCCCGGAAGGGCAGCCTCTCACGGGCACTTTACTGGATTACCCACTGCCGCATGCCAAAGATATGCTGGAGATACGCACTGCTACCCGGGAGACCCCATCGCCAACGAATCCGTTGCGTTTGAAGGGCATTGGCGAGCTACCGACCGTCGCTTGTGCCGTGGCCATCGCCAATGCGGCCTTAGACGCGCTGTCCGACACCAGCGCCCGGCATCTCGATGCGCCTCTGAGTGCTGAAAAGATCTGGCGGGCCGTGCAAGGTAAAACGTTCTGAGCCAGCGTACCAAGTGCCCTTGCTCTGCTTGCGAGTGCTTGCAAAGGCGCCATGGATTTTCTAATATCCCGCTGGGGGGTGTCGTTCAGCCCCCTGTGTGGGGCCTAGGATGCAAGGGGCTTGCTAGCAGGTATTTGACCATGCCGATCTATGAATATCGCTGTGAGGATTGTAGTCGTCTCACCTCGCAGCTCGTCTTGAAGTCAACCGCAGTGACTCCACCGCCGTGTCGCGCCTGTGGCAGCTCCCGAACGCAGCGTGTGCTGTCAGGGTTTGCCTACCATCGCTCAGAGGCCAGCCGCCTGGCGGAGTTTGACGCGAGCGCCTCTAGCCATCCGGATTTTTACAAGGATTCCCGTAACGTTGGTCTCTGGGCCAAAAAACGGGCTCAGGACATGGGAGTGGATTTAGGGCCGTCCTTCGACGAAACGGTGGAGAAAGCGCGTACTGGTAAAATCCTGGATGAAGTCTGACGCCCAGCATGGGCTACCCAGACTCACAAGGAGACCCAGGGTGACAATCGATGATGCCGTGAATAAAACGGTCATGCTTATCATCTTTACTAGCGATGGTCTGGAGGCGGCCGGCATTAAAGAGAAGAAGTTTTATGCCAAGATTGTCGGGCGCGATTCGATTGGCTTGTGGATCGAAAACCCCAAGCTTGAGACCACGCGTGTGCGTGACGATAACGGCGCGATTATCCCGCCAGACCGGCGCCATCTGGAAGAGCACGTGGCACATGTGCTGATTCCCTGGGGCAACATCCGCTCAGTGGTCTATTTCCCAACACGACAGGGTTTCGATACCGCTGAAGACGAGGAAGCCAGTGCCCTCGGACGCGGGATGTACCTGTAGCCCTGCGCACCCCTACGACTGTATTCCTTGCGCTTCTGCCCTCATCCACGTCGAGCCATGATCAGGCTACTGTGGCCCGTGAGAAACGGCTCTAGGTACACCACCTCGAATCCGGCTTGCGTCAGCAGGTCGCGCAGTTCTACGCCGCTATACACCTGCCCATGCTCGGACACGAGGGTCAGATGCAGCGCCAACAGAACGGGAATGAGCGGGCCAGAGCGCGACTCGTCGAGCATATAATCGTGGATCAACACCATCCCCCCAGGCGGCAGTAGGGCGTGGAGCCTGATCAACATGCGCTGGCAGTTCTCCGGACTGCTGGCATGCAGATTGCCGGACCATAGCACCACGTCCGGGCCTGGCGGCAGCACATCGTGTTCATAATCACCACCGACGATTTGCACACGGTCCGTAAGCCCCTCCTGCCGCATGACCGCCTCTGCCAGGTGACACACCTGGGGAAAATCGAAGAGGATGGCGCGCAAGTGCGGATAATGGCGGAGGATTTCCACTGTGTACGCTCCAGAGCCCCCTCCCAGGTCGAGGAGATACGTAAAGGGCGTGAAATCGACCCGGCGTGCGAGCGCATGCCCGAGGCTGCGTGAACCAGCGTGCTGGGCCGCAGAAAACGTTGCGGCATCCTCTGCATCATCAGCAAGATAGCGATAGGGATGAGAGAGTTCGTCCACTGGGCCGTTGTGGCGTAAGGCTGCTCCCATCTGCTCCCAGCGGTGATAGCCCAGGGTATCGAACATTTGTAGATAGCCTCCAATAAACGTGGGCTGGCCCTCTACCAGGTATTTTTGGGTGAGCGGAGTGTTACGAAACACCCCACCTGTCGCCTGCACGAGCCCCAGCGCCGTACAGGCGTATACCAAGCGTCCGGCAGCACGCTCTGCTAGCCCCAAGGTCTGAGCCACTTGCCCGAGTGTCTGTGCCCCAGCCGCCAGATGGGTAAAGAGTCGCAATTCCAGGGCGACGTGGAGTGTGCGTGCCGCCATAAAGCCCAAGCCGAGGGCATGCAGAGCCTGGGTGTCATCGAGTGGTGCATCGGCCAGACCTGTCCACCATGTGAGCATGATGTCTCCTGCGAGGTAT
>Ga0075428_100009563_pt1 | contig 10764 bp, 10 predicted proteins | sample RhiMetdeltSRZDD2_FD_75291 | JGI IMG/M metagenome (GOLD analysis project Ga0075428, IMG submission 75291) | Populus rhizosphere microbial communities from Tennessee, USA - Rhizosphere MetaG P. deltoides SRZDD2 | ecosystem: Host-associated > Plants > Roots > Rhizosphere > Soil | place: USA... | reverse complement strand
GCGAATTGCTGCATCGACGTCGAACTGCGTTCGACAGACGACTGCATGAACATGTACAGGCCGCCGAGCACGCCACAGAACGCGAAGACACCGACAGTCATGATCAGGTGTGACCCGACCGGGTTCTTCTGCCAGGCGGGTGTCGTTATGGAGGCGACCTTGGAGCCGAAGAACGGCGGATTCGCTTCGAACTGTCGCGACGCGGCTGGTTCGTAGTTGATGTTCATAGACATGGAGCCCTCCTGTGTGCACAGACCTGGACGCAGTTGCGCCCGTCGTTGTCGCGAGTACATAGCGGACGCGTGACTACCGATCCCAATAAGGCAGTGGTGCGTATCTATTCGGGAATCTAGGTCGGCGGAAAAGGGCCTACTGGGGTAGTGGACTACCTCAGTTGCGGAGGTGCGCTACCTGAGGGGCGATCGGAGAGTCAGCAGCGTGATCTCGCTCGGCGCGAACACCCGAAACGGCGGCCCCCAGAATCCGGTGCCACGGCTGGTGTAGAGCTGGGTCCGATCACCGTGCCGACTCAAACCATGTACGACCGGTTGTTCCAGTCGGACAAGAAGATTGAACGGCCAGATCTGACCACCGTGAGTGTGACCCGAGATCTGAAGGTCGACGCCCGCGCGCATCGCGTGGGAGACCTGCTTGGGTTGATGCGCGAGGAGAAGGACCGGCAGCGTGGCGTCGGCCCCCGCGCGGGCGGCCTCGAGATCCGCTCGGTGTCCGCGGACACCGGACGACTGTGCGGTGGCGTCGTCCACGCCGGCCACAACGAGCCGGTCACCGCCGCGCTCGACGATCAGGTGTCGGTTGTGCAGAGCCGCCCAGCCGATGCTCTCCATATAGTCCAGCCAGCCTTCGGCCTCGCTGAAGTACTCGTGATTGCCGGTGACGTAGACGCGAGCCAACGTGGCATCCACCGAAGCGAGCGGACTGGCCTGCAGCTCGCGTACCTCGACCGTCCCGTCGGCGATATCGCCGACATGGCAGACGAGGTCGGCGCTGAGCTCGTTGACGCGCGCCACCACGGCTGTCGACCACCGCGCGCGATTGATCGGCCCGTAATGCGTGTCGGTGATGACTGCGACACGCAGGCCATCCAAGCCGGGCCCGAGCCGCGCGATAGCGACCTCGACTTTCTTGACGCGCGGCACCCGCATCGCTTCGGCGTAGCCCCACGCGAGGAGAACGACGACCGCACAGAGGACAGCTCCGGCGACCAGTCGGGACCGCACCGGATCCGCGACTCCCGCGGTCAGCAGGACCAGGCGCAACAGCTGACCCAGCAGGGACCAGACAAACATCACCCACGCCGCGCCGAGCAGGGTGTCTCCGGTGGTGGCGGCCCAGTCAAGATGCCTGCGCCCGTGACCGAACACCATCAGCAGAGGCATTGCAGCGAACGCGCCGACGAAGAGCAGCGTGCCGACCACGAACACGGCCGTCGGCCATGATGCGCTCGGCGCGAACAGCGTCCACCACGGCACCCCGAACAGCAGCAGCGTGATGGTCAGCACGATCGCCATGCGGCGCCAGTAGTGCCGCATCGACCGTCGCGGCTCGACCGATTCGACTACTTCTGCCGGGTTGTCCGTCATACGACGACGCTACCGAGCGTTTAATGGCCTGGGTTGCTCGCCAGAGCGATGGCGAACTGAGTCACGAAGTTGCCCGCCGGCGGATCACCGCGGTTGCAGGATCCATCGGATTCGCCGGGACGTTTGATCCACAGGTAGGCGTCGGCGTGTGCGCCTGCTGTAGCCGTGGTGGGCGGGGTGCCCAGTGCTCGGCCGCTGGGGTTGCACCAGTCGAGCGGGGAGTCCGGCGCTGGCCCGGCGCCGTTGCGCGACGTGTCGATCACGTAGTGCGAACCGTTCGTGAGCCCCGAAATCGCTTCGCCATAACCAATTTCGTCATCGGTGGTGAAGAAGTTGGCGGTGTTGAGGCTGAAGCCTCGCGCGTGGTCCACACCGGCCTGGTTGAGCCTGGCAGCCATTTCGTCGGCACTGTGCCAGCGCAAGTGGCCGGCGTCGATGTAGACGGCCGCGGCCGGATTACGGGTCAGCGTGTCGACGGCGTAGCGAATCAAGTCGAACCGTTCCTGGCGCTGGTCACCCGACAGGCAGTCGGCCATGGCGAGTGCATCGGGTTCGACGATTACCGCGGCCGGCGAGGAGCCAAGGTCGGCGGCGATGCCGTCGATCCACTGGCGGTACTCGGCGCCTGTCGCGAAGCCTCCCGCGGCGAAGCTGCCGCAGTCGCGGTGTGGGATTCCATAGAGCGCCAGCACCGGCATGGCGCCGGCAGCCTGCGCATCACCGGTGTACTTCGCGACCGTGGCGGCGGAAGTGCCCGGGACGAGCCAGTACGCCTGCGGTGTGTTCGCGATGGCGGTCAACTCGGGGCTCGGCGGATCGGCCTTCTGCGCGGCACGCATGGCCGCCGATGTGGGATTGACGAAGAACGGCAACCCAGCCAGCGGGTTTCCCTCATCGGCTGCCAGGCGCACCGCCGGGGCGGGCACCGAGTGGGCAACTAGACCCACGCAGGCGACCGCTGCAACGGTTAGAAGGGGAGCGATCCACCGAGCGACTGCACCAGCAGCTGAGGACATCACCTCCGGAAAATTAGTGCTTCGAGCCATCGAGCGCCAATCACGGCGACAAATGCCGGCGCGTTAGGGTGCTTGGTCGGCCTCAGCGAACCAGCCGATAGAAAAGTAGGGCGAATTCATGACCGCACCAGAAGCATCGCTGCTTGAAGCGCGGGTCGGCCACTACTACCAGATGGACGGCACCTACCTGGTCGGCCGCGAGAAGGTACGCGAGTACGCCCGTGCCGTGCAGGACTATCACCCCGCGCACTGGGATGTCGCCGCCGCCGCTGAGCTGGGATATTCGGACCTCGTGGCGCCGCTGACGTTTACGTCGACTCCAGGCATGACCTGCAATCGCCACATGTTCGAACAGGTGGTCGTCGGTTACGACACCTACATGCAGACCGAAGAGGTCTTCGAGCAGCACCGCCCGATCGTGGCCGGCGACGAACTGCACGTCGACGTCGAACTGACGTCAGTGCGCCGCATCGCCGGCAGAGACCTGATCACCGTCACCAACACCTTCACCGACACCGCCGGCGAGCGGGTGCACACCCTGCACACCACCGTCGTCGGCGTCACCGCCGAGGATCTCAATCCGGAGATCAAGACAGCCGTGCACAACGCGATGATGCACGACGTCGACATCTTCGGGGTCGGCGAATCCGAGTACCACAAGACGGTGCGCCCCGAGGGCGAGGTGCGGATCGCCGACAGCACCGCCCGCACGCCGGGCACGCCGTCGTTCGATGACGTGAAGGTCGGCGACGAGCTTCCGGTGCACCACACCCGACTGTCCCGCGGCGACCTGGTGAACTATGCCGGCGTGGCCGGCGACGCCAACCCGATTCACTGGGACGAGGCCATCGCGAAGCTGGCCGGGCTGCCCGATGTGATCGCCCACGGAATGCTCACCATGGGGTTGGGTGCCGGCTTCGCCTCCGCGTGGTCGGGTGATCCCGGTGCGGTTACCCGCTACGCGGTGCGGCTGTCCGCGCCCGCGATCGTGTCGGCCACCGGGGGCGCGGACATCGAGTTCGGCGGCCGGATCAAGTCGCTGGACCCTGAGACCCGAAGCGGTGTCGTCATCGTCTCGGCGAAGTCCGACGGCAAGAAGATCTTCGGTCTGGCGACGTTGGACGTCCGCTTCCGCTGACCGGGCGACGGACTCAGCGCGGGTCGGGCTTCACGTCCACAGCCTGGCACTGCTGAGGTCGACCGATTGGCTGGGAGCATCGCCGAAGCGCCAGAGCTCGCGACGCTTGCCGCGCAGCAATAGGGCGAAGGATCCAGCATCGGGGCCGCCCGGTCCCGTGGTGGTATCGCTGGTGTAGAAAGATGCGCAGTTCGGCATCGGACTTGTGGTCTTTAGGCAGCCCGGTGGCCGGATTGAGCTTGCTGGCGACCGGATCGAGCGCCTCCCGGATGGCTTCCTGCGACACGGTGTGGGGGAACCCGTACTTCGTGCCGCTTGCGGTGGACGACACCAGCGTCACCGCAGGGTGGATCCGTTCGACGAGTTCCAGATTGACGCCGTGCTTCGACGCGTGATGCGACACCTTGAGCACGGTGGCCGAGAACAGATCCTTGTTCCCGGTGGCAGCCGAGATCGCCTTGGCTTGCGCGCTGCCCGACGCGGCCAGGAAAGGAAAGTCGGTCGCCACGAACGACCAGGACAGGGTCTGGGCATCGCCACCGAGGATCAGGGTCGCCGAGGCCGGCCCCAATGGTGTTCTCAACCCGCTCGTCAACCGTCACATACTGATCCGAGTCCGATGGCGACGGCACAGGTAGCCCCTCGAGGCGCTCGGCCCCCTGCCCTCACCAGGGTGCCAGAGCTGAGCCGACGGCTCGGCGAACGGCTCCGCTACCTCGACACGCTGCTGAATCACCATCAGCCGCCCACCCCTCAAGATAGAGAGCGAAATTCCCCATCACTCGCGTCCGGAACATAGCGAGGGCGAGCGCCCGCAAGCGGAGATATTGCCATAATCAACGATCGGAAGCGGTCGCCCGCGCAGTCAAAGCCCGTCGCATCTCGTCGCAGGAGATGACCCGGTGGTGGCCAACGCCCGGCATAGTCGCTTGGATCTCCGCCGAGATGCTGGCCGCGATCCGGTACGAGTCGCTCACTGGCACCAAGGCGTCCGCCGGATCGTGCAGGATCTGAACTCGGACCGACGCCGGAAGACCGAGTGTTCTGACATCCCAATGAGATACCTCCATGCCGTCGCGGCGCCGTAGTTCACGACGAATCTGCTCGACCACCGCCGGTGGCAGATCCCGATGAGCGGCCCATCGTTCGAGAACGTCCGACAGTGAGCACGCCGGAGCGAGCAGGAGCAGAAATCGCACGCTGTTGCCGGCGGCCGCTGCGACGGCCGAGACTGCGGCGATCGCCGCGAATGAGTGGGCGACGATGGTGGTGATGCTCGGAAACCGTTGCAGGACAGCGAGAGTAGCGTCTGAATACTCCCTCATCGTCGCTTGTGTTCCCGGCGAGGCTCCGTGCCCAGGTGCGTCGAAGCACACCGCCGACTCGCCGCTGTCGGCTGCCGCAGCCACCACGCTTGACATGGTGGTGCTGTCGGCTCCCCATCCGTGCAGCGCAAGAACGGTCGGCTCCGCGCTGCCCCACACATACACCGCCGCGACCCTCGGCACGCCCGTCAGTTCCACGCGGCTGGCGCCCAAGGGGCACAGGTCGTTCGGCGCGGTGCCGAGCCCGCGGGTGTTGGTGAAGATGCTCGTCCAGACGTACCCAGCAGCCCGCGGTGCGATCCGATGTGCGCGTGTCAAGGCCTGGGCCACAAACAATCCGGCGCTCACGCTGATTCCTTCTGCTGGGGGACGACCCGACGCATCGGGCGCGTCGAATACAGCCCGGAGACCGGATCGTAGAACCTGCAGTTGCGCAGGATGTTCCATAGTTTGCGCGCACTCGCCTTCTCCACCCGCATCATCTCGGGGTACGCCTGCAGCAGCGCAGCCTGCGCCTTGCCGAGGTGGTAGAACGGCACGGCGGGCGACACGTGATGTGCGGTATGCAGCGAGATGTTGTGGGTGAGGAACAGCAGCCACCGCGGATACACGAAATCCGTCGTCACGAGCAACTTGCTGGCATTGCGCGTCCAGTGCTCGGACGTCAGGTATGGGATGTCCTCGGCGCTGTGATGCATCAGTGTCGTGATACTGAACCACACGTGGGTGGCGAACCACGGCGCGACGAAGTACAGCAGTAGACCTTGCCAGCCGGTGAAGTACGTCAACGTGGCGAGGTAGGCGCCTCCGACGACGGCAACGAACGCCATCGACCGGCGCGCGTCCCGGCGCATCTCTCGCTTCGGGAAGTAGGACGGGCGCAGACCCGATTGCAGCCAGTGGTGGATGGTCCCGCCCCACACCGCCCACGTGCGCACACTGATGTAGATCATTCGGTCCCGCAACGCCATCCGGTGGTAGACCGCCTCGGGAATGGGCGCCCAGTCGGTGTCGAGCTCCAGGCTGTTGGTGTGGGCGTGATGCAGGTTGTGAACATGACGCCACGCGTGAAACGGATACAGCAGATGCACAAGGGTCAGGTGCCCGATCACGAAGTTCAACCGGCGATTTCGGGAGAATGATCCGTGCCCGCACTCGTGTGCGATGCAGTGCAGGCCCCACCCGCCCAGACCCGCCAAGATAGCCAGGGGAACTACCAGGTACCACCGATCGAGAACGGCCATCGCGACGATGGCGCCGACATACACCGACAGGCTGGCCGCAAGGCCGAGGAGCCCGCGTGCCAGTGAGGGTTGCACGTACTCCTTCGGGATGGCGGCAGCGAGCTTCGCGCCTTCGAGGGTGTTGCTCTTCTCGATGAACTCCGTGAACCGTGGGTCAGGATCGGTGAGGGTGACGAATTTCGTCATGACGCATCTCCTGTGCTCAGCCGCGCTCGAGCTGCAGTTCACCCACGAGGTGATCCGCGAGCTCGTCGATCGTCTCGTGGTCGAAGAGGATTCCTGGCGAGAGCCGACGCTCCACAACCTTCTCCAAAGCCCCCGAAACTTGAACGGCGGCACGCGAGTCCAGGCCGTAGGCCTGGAACGGCTTGGCGGTGTCGACCTGTGCCTGGTCGATCTTCACCATCCGCGCCAGCTCCGCGATCAACCACGACCGTAGCTTCTCGTGTGTGAGCGGGCCGTCTATCGTGGCGGTTCTATTGCGTCCGAACATTGTTCAACCTTCTTTCCTAAGTTCGTCGGTGGACTTCACCGACGGGCGATTGCGTCGCAGACGGCTATTGATCTTCTGTCGGTCCGGCATCTTGAGGCTCCAGACGATGCCGGCCTTCGCGAGTATGGCGATCACCCACCCGCTGAGATCTGGTTCCCACCAACGCATTGCGTGACGGTAGGCGCCCGGGAAGGCATGGTGATTGTTCTGCAGGCCCTCGCCGAACGTGAGGATGGCCACCGGCCAGTTGTTGGCGCTGTCATCTCTGGTCGCGAACGGTCGCGAACCGATCATGTGGCTGACGGACCCCACGCACCAGGCCGCCTGGTTGGCGACGAACACCCGCGCCAGTCCACCGAAGATGAAACCGGAGAACGCCGCTGCGGCCGTGCCCCCGATCGTGAACCCCAACAGCGCGGGGAGCAGCAGGCTCGTCAACGCCCAGACGGGATACGTCCGGTTGTAGAAGTAGAGGCGCCGATCCCGCACCACATCGGGAGCGAACACGGTCACTCGGGACTCCTGGTCGCTGAACATCCACGGAATATGGGCGTACCAAAGACCTTTGAGCTTCCCGGCCAGTCCGCTGCCACTGAGGTTCGGTGAGTGCGGATCGCCCAGTTCGTCGGAGTAGCGGTGGTGGCGGCGGTGGGTGCTCACCCAAAACAGGACTGGACCTTCGAGGGCCATCGACCCGGTGACCATCAGTACGCCCTCGAAGAACGGTGAGGTCTTGAACGAGTTGTGCGCGAGGTAGCGATGAAACCCGATGCTGACGCCGAACATCTGAATCACGTAGAACACCGCGAAGAGTAGGTAGTCCAACGCAGTGGCCGTGCCGGCAACGCCCAGGTACACGGCAATGGCGAAGCCGACCGCGGGTATCCCAACGGTGACCGCGGCGACGACGCGCTTGGCGCGCGCGCTCTTCGGGTTCAACTGCACGATTGCCCGGGCCAGCGACTCTTGTCTGGAATCCGAAGCCGTTGTTGGACTAGCTGTTTCGATCATCATGGTTCTCTTCTTGCGTGTTGGGGTAGCGGACGTTGCTGACGAGTCCGACGCGGTCGAGCAGCCCGATGAAATCCCCCACGAGATCGAGCTGCCACCAGTGTCGGCGGGTCTGCGCGAGGCTGGGCCGGGCGTGATGGTTGTTGTGCCACGACCCGCCCATGGTGGGTGGCGCGAGAACTCCGATATTGCGGCTCTGGTCGCGGATGTGGAACTCGCGGTTTCCGATTGTGTGGCCGAGGGAGTTCACCACCCAGGTCGCATGGTCGAGTGCGCAGATCCGAACGAAGCCGCCCCAGAGGATGCCTCCGACGAAGCCGTGCATCGATTGAGTGGCAAGGCCACCGACCAGTCCCGGAATGACGATGCCCGCCAGAACCACGGTGAAGTAGTGCCCGTTGATCTTCATCACGCGGCGGTCCTGCAACCAGTCGCGAGTGTGACGACTCCAGTCGATCTTGTTCACCGTGAACAGCCAGCCAATGTGGCCGTGCCACAGTCCCTTTACCCGGCCCCACCACCCTGGTCCCTGCGGTTGGGGGGAATGCGGATCGCGATCGGTGTCGGCGAAGGCGTGGTGTAGCCGGTGATTCGCCACCCAGAAGATCACGGGGCCCTGCGCGGCCATCGAGCCTGCGACCGCGAGGACCACCTTCAGTGGTTCGGACGCCACGAACGAGCGATGCGTGAAGTAGCGGTGCAGGCCCCCCTCCACCCCCAGCCCTGTGATCAGGTACATCGCAAGGAACACCAGGACGTCGGACAGCCACAGCCCGTCGCTGATCGCGTAGCCGACGGCGGCGACCGTTCCCAAGGTGGGGATGCCGACCGTGAGGTAGGCGAGGCGCGATGCCAGGACGTCGCGTTCAGGCAGCGGTGCTTGCTCGTTCGGTGCCGGGTGCCGTGTGGATGCCAGCTGACTCATGCCGTGCACTCCTGTGTGGCTGGTGAATCGATTGGGACGGAATGTAGTTCGTCGGCCAGGAACATCCGCCGGGTCTCCTGACGGCGTACCTTCCCGCTGGTCGTGGTCGGCACCGTGCGCTTCGGTCCGATGTGGACATGCGGTCGGATGCCGAATTCCGATGTCACGCTGGCCCGTATCGCATCGACCAACCGAGCGTGCACCTGTGCGGTCACCTGCGGCTGGCCGACTTCGGCGATGACACACAGCTGTTCGGAGTTGTCACCGGGAATCGAGAAGGCCACCGCGATACGGACGGCGGGGTCTGCGCGTCCAACGTTGGCCTCGACGTCCTGCGGATAGATATTGCGCCCGTTGACGATGATCAGGTCTTTGATGCGCCCCGTGACGAACAGCTCACCGGATCGGACGAAGCCGAGATCACCCGTCCGCAAGTACCCACCCAGCTCGCCGGCGATTCGCGCGCCAAATACCCTGCGTGTCAGGTAATGCCGATCGTGGTAGCCCGCCGCGACGCTTGGGCCTGCCACCCAGATTTCACCTATGCGTCCGTCGCTCAAAGCCTCGAGACTGGTGGGCTCGACGATCCGAACGGTGTGCTCGGGGTCGACCTTCCCGCAGCTGACGACGTCCCGCGGCAGCGCGGACGGTTCGGGTGAGGGCTCGGTGTGATAGTTGCGGCCGGGGCTCTTCCCCGACACGTACAGCGTCGTCTCCGCCATCCCGTAGCACGGCACCAAGGCGTCCAGGTTGAAACCCAGCGGCGCCGCGGCTTTCTCGAACCGTGCGAGCGTATCGATGCTGATCGGCTCGGCCCCGCAGTACAGCCGCTCGAGTGTGGAGAGATCCAGGTCGGTGTTGTCGCCGTCGGCCAACACATCGGAGCACATGTCGAGGGAGAAGTTCGGTCCCACGGCGATCGTCACCTTGTACTGGGTGATGGCCTCGAGCCAGCGGCGGGGCGACTGCACGAAGTGCAGCGGCGACATCGTGACCAGCGGGACACCCTGGAACATCGACACCAGGATCGTGCCCATCAGTCCCATGTCGTGATAGGGCGGCAGCCAGGAGAACCCGATCCGGTCCGGGTCGTGACCCATGTTGCGACCGAGCGCCTCGCAGTTACTGACCAGGTTGGCGTGGGTGAGGCAGACACCCTTCGGCGTCCCGGTCGAGCCGGAGGTGTATTGGATCAGCGCGATGTCACGCGCAGCAGTGGGTACGGGCGGGGAGTCATCGCCTGCGTCGTCGACCTGCTCGACATAGACGACCGTCGGCTCCAGGCCGACGGACTCGAGGCGACGGCGCAGAGCCTCGATCGGCTCGCGGTACATCTCGTCGATGACGATGGCCGTCGGCGCGCAGTCGACCGTGATCGCTCCGAAGCGGTCCAGTTCCTTTGTGCGCAGGGGCGGGAAGCACGGGACGGGGATGGCGCCCAGCCACATGATGCCGTACAGGGCCGCGATGTAGTCGAGGCTCGGATTGATCGCGAGCACGACGCGGTGTCCGGCACTGATACCTCGATCGCGGAGGTGCGCGGCATAGGCGCGGGCACGGCTCGCCGTGTCCGCGAACGACCAGCGCAGCTCACTGGCCGGGGTGCCGTCTGCGAGATAGACGTATGCCAGCGATTCCGACGTTGCGCGGGCCGCAACGATATCGACGATGGTCATCGGGCCACCTCCGCCAACCGGTCGGCGACGTAGCGCACTACATCGTCGACATTCTCTATCGCACTTAACAATTCGCTGACAGGCGCCTCCTGCAGCTCTGGATACTCGGTGCGGATCGACTCGATGAGGCGAAGCTGCAGCAGGGAGTCGTAGCCCAGGTCCGCGCCGAGGAGCGCGTTGGGATCGATCTGCTCGACGGTGTAGCCGCCGATGTCGGCGATGAGCTGCCGGATACGCGAGGCGAGCGGCGCGGCGTCGGCTATCTCGGACGCGGGGCCTGGTTCAGTAGCCACGACCGACGTCGCAGTGGATACCGAGCCAGTGACCGCCGC
>Ga0075428_100009561_pt1 | contig 10767 bp, 5 predicted proteins | sample RhiMetdeltSRZDD2_FD_75291 | JGI IMG/M metagenome (GOLD analysis project Ga0075428, IMG submission 75291) | Populus rhizosphere microbial communities from Tennessee, USA - Rhizosphere MetaG P. deltoides SRZDD2 | ecosystem: Host-associated > Plants > Roots > Rhizosphere > Soil | place: USA... | reverse complement strand
GCCGGGAGCCTTCTACCGCTGCGGAGGCCTCCTCGGCGCTAATAGCATCCCGGCCGAGTCCCCAGTCCCCAGTCCCGATGTCCCCAGTCCCGATGTCCCCATTCCGTCACTCGCTGCGCAACGCCTCCAGCGGGTCGACGCGTACGGCCCGCCGTGCCGGCACGAGGCACGCGGCGAGGACGACGGCGAGCAACACGCCGGCCACACCGAGGAACGTGGACACGTCAGTCGGCTTCACGCCGTAGAGCAGGCTGGTCAACACCCGGCCTAACGCGGCCGCACCGAGGAGCCCGAGCGTCAGCCCGGCAGCCGCGGCGCCCAAGCCCTGACGCACCACCATCCCGAACACGCTCTTCGGTTGCGCTCCGAGCGCGACGCGCACCCCGATCTCGCGCGTCCGCGCCGCCACGGAGTACGCCATCACGCCATAGACGCCCACGGCGGCGAGCACGAGGGCCAGCAGCGCGAAGGCGGCCATGAGTTGCATCGGCAGCCGTCGGTCCGTCAGCTGCTTCGACTGCACCTGCTTCATCGAGTGCGCTTCGTCCACCGGGATGGTCGGGTCGATCGCGCGCACTTCCCGTCGCACGGCCGGTAGCAGCGACATCGGGTCGGTGGACGTTCGCACGACGATCGCCATACCACCCCAATGGTCCTGCCGTGCCGACACGTACGCCGTCGGACGAGAGTTGTTGGCGACTCCCATCTTCACGTCGCCCACGACGCCCACGACGGTCATCCACGGATCGTTAGGGTTGGGACCGAGCCGGACACGCGCACCGATCGGATCGCCGTCAGGCCAGAATGCCCTCACGAGCGACTCGCTCAGGATCACGACCGATGGGGCGTCGTTGTGGTCCTGCGGGCCGAACGTGCGACCACGCTTGAGCGCAACGCCCATGGCCCTGAACAGGTCGTCGGACACCGGCTGGTAGCCTACTTCCGGCAACCTCCCTTCCGGCTGCGGCCGCCCATCGATGGCGAGCGACGCCATCGCCCCACCCCGCATCGGAATATTTCCCGACCCTCCAACAGCCACGACACCCGGCAACGCCGCCAGGCGCGTGTAGAGTGCATCGAAGAATTGGTCCTGCGCAGTGGCGCTGTCGTATCGGTCGCCAACGAGGATCACCTCGAATGTCAACGTCGACTCGATCGAGTATCCCAAGTCCCTGTTCTGGAGTGAAACGAGGCTCCGCACGAGCAGCCCCGCGCCAACGAGAAGCATGACGGCCAGCGCGAGCTGTCCGGTGACGAGCACCGTCCGCATCCGGTGCCGGCTCACCCCGCCGCTCGCACCGCGCCCCGCATCCTTAAGCGCGAGCTGAATACCGCGCGACGCCGCGATCGCCGGCACGAGTCCGAACACCACGCCGCTCGCGACAGTCACGACCAGCGCGGCCAGGAGTACCGTGGCATCGACGGTCACCTGGCTGGCAGCCGGGAGCCGGTCCGCAGCCGACACGACGAGCGCGCGCGTCCCCCACAGCGCCAACCCCAGGCCAACCGCGCCGCCGCAGAGCGCCAGCACGAGGCTTTCCGTCATCATCTGACGAACGAGCCGCGCGCGGCCGGCGCCTAACGCTGCTCGCACCGCGAGCTCCTGGCGGCGCGACACCGCTCGTGAGAGAAGCATGCCGGCCACGTTCGCACAGGCGATGAGCAGCACGAGGAGGGACGCGCCGAGCAGCACGAGCAGCGCGGGGCGCGTGTCGCCCACCACGGCGTCGCGCATGCTGACCGTCGCCACGCTCATGTTGGAGTTGGACGCCGGGAAATCGCGCTCGAGCTGTCCCATGATGCCGCTCAGCTCCGAACGGGCCTGAGCGAGTGTCGCACCGGGGCGGAGCCGTCCGACCGCGCCCAGGTTGTGGAACTTGCGGATGCGGTTGACGTCCCGCAGCATCGGCGTGAGGTCGAGCGGCGTGAAGATCTCCGCCTCGGCCATCGTGGGAAAGAAGAAGCTCGGCGGGAGCACGCCAATGACAGTCCGCGACCGTCCGCTCACATTGATCGATTTTCCCACCACCGCGCTGTCCCCGCCGAAGACACGCCGCCAGGCGTTGAAGCCGAGCACAATCGTCGGGTTGGCGCCGGTCGAGTCTTCGCCCGCCGCGAACGTGCGGCCGAGGTATGGACGCACGCCGAGCACCGTGAAGACGTTGGCGTCCACGCGCGCGCCCGCCAGGCGGACCGGGTCGCCCGTCCCGATGTACGTTCCCCCACCCCACGAGAACGCGCCTAACGTGGTGAACGAGCGCTGGCGCGTTCGAAGGTCGATGAAGTCGCCGGCCGAGATCTGACTCCGGTCGACGCCGGAGTCCTTGTGCGAGCCCCAGATGCGCACGAGCCCGTCGGCATCGCCGAAGGGCAGATCGCGGAGCAGCAACCCGTTGACGACGCTGAAGATCGCCGTGTTCGCCCCGATACCTAACGCGAGCGTGACGAGCGCAACCGCCGCAAAACTCGGCGCGCGCCGGAACGTCCTCCAGCTGTGCGCGATGTCCTGCCGCAGCTCGGCAACGAGATCCGTCCGCCGTTCCTCTCGACTGCTCATGGCGTCCTCCGCCAGGCAATAGCGTTTCGTGTACTCCACATCACCGAACTCGCGAACCGCTTCGCGCCGCGCGGCCGCCTCACTCATGCCCTGCTCCACGAGCTCGCGTGTGCGCATGTCGAAGTAGAACCGCAGCTCGTCATCGAGATCGGCGCGGAGGCGCGACGATGAGCGCCACGGAAGCCGGAGGTACCAGCGCAGGCGATCGGTCACACCGGCTCCAGCACCTTGAATACCGCTTCGGCGTACGTGCGCCACGTCGCGGCTTCTTCGCGAAGCTGCTTTCGCCCTTCGGCCGTGAGCGAGTAGTACTTCGCGCGGCGATTGTTCTCCGAGAGGCCCCACTCGGCGCGGATCCACTTCTTGCGCTCGAGGCGGTGCAGTGCCTGGTAAAGTGCGGCGCTCTCGATCGTCAGCACGCCCTCGGTACGCTGGCGGATGAAGCGCGACACGCCGTAGCCGTGCATTGGCTCCCAGGCGAGCGTACGGAGGATGAGCACGTCTACAGTGCCCTGCAGCAGATCGATCGGCGGCTTCGTCACGGGCTTCCAGTCACATGGTGACTGGAAGGATGGGAAGGCGTGCGCTGGACGTCAAGACGCGGCAGGCGGCAGGCGGCTGCCTTGGGATGCTCATCTCGCTAGGTCGGCCTTCCGAGGTCCGCGCTTTTAGCCGTCGCCCGTCGCCCGTCGCCTGTCGCCTGCCGCCTGCCGCCTACCGCCTGCCGCCTGCCGCCTGCCGCCTGCCGCCTGCCGCCTCGTTATAGCGATTCCAGGAACCTGATCAGCGCCGCGCGAGCGCTCGACGAGAGATTGAGCACCGCGTCGCGCGATTTCTTGGCCTCGCCGCCGTGCCACAGCACGGCTTCCATGAGACCACGCGCGCGGCCGTCGTGGAGGAAGTTCGAGTGACCGTTCACGGTCTGGACGAGGCCAATCCCCCAGAGCGGTGGCGTGCGCCACTCGCGTCCTGTCGCCTGAAAGTCGGGGCGGTCGTCCGCGAGGTCCGGCCCCATGTCGTGCAGCAGGAGGTCGGTGTACGGATGGATCACCTGGTTGGCCACCGAGGGTACGCCGGCGAGCGATCCCGTTGTGACGGTTGGTATGTGGCACGCCGCGCAGCCGACCTCGTAGAAGACCTTCTCGCCTTCCGACTCCTCCTTGCCGTCGACATCGCGGCGCGCCGGTACAGCCAGCGTCTGCATGTACCGAGCAACCGCGAGCACGGCAGCGTCGCTCACCTCCGGCGCATGCGGCGCGCACTCCGGTCGGTCGCCTTCGCACGACTCGGCCGGGAACAGCGAGGACGTGACTCCCATGTCGCCGTTGTAGGCCCCGGCCGTTTGCTGAATCAGGTTCGGCGCACCGGCCTTCCAGCCGAAGCGTCCGACGACCGTTTTGTTGGCGGCCGCGTCCCACACCCGATTCGCCACACCCGAGACGCCATCGCCGTTCGCGTCGTTAGGGTCCTCGCGCGAGAGGATAGTCGCTTCCGGAATGGCCTCGAGGAGACCGAGCCCGAAGTTGAACGGCGCCACTCGCGGACTGAAGAGCATCTTGGTCGACAGCGTCATGTAGGCGCTGCCGAACGAGTAGCTCGGAACCTGAAGCGTGTAGGGCGTCCCGTCGGCGAACGTGCCCGATACCGGCGAATACCTGATTGTGACGCTTGCCTCCGGAACGACGCCGTCGATGGCTCGCAGCTGCAGTTGGCCGCCGAGGCCGGGAACTGGATTCGGTGCGCTGGTGACCCCATCGCGGCCGGGGTAGCTGATGCGTACCAGGAAGGACTCGGCGATCTCACCCGGATACGGGGGTCGTCCCCGTCCGTCACCAGCGTGGCATCCCTCGCACGAGACGTTGTCGAACACCGGGCCGAGGCCTGTGTGTTCGGATGCGGGGTCGGCGGAGAATGCGTCCTCGAACTCCTCGTCGCCCTCCTCGTGAAGAGCGAACTCTTCGGAACGCCGTCGAATGTTGGGCGACATGAACGAGAACGCCGCGTCCGTCTCGTCGTCGATGGTGGTTGCGCCGCCGGAGTATTTCGTGTGGGCGGCGGGGTCCGGTGTCATCGCCAGCGAAGCATCGAGTGGTGTTCCCGTCGTCGGCGCGGTCGGGGGAAGTGTGCTGTCGTCGGTGCAGGCGGTGAGCGCTGCCACACACAGAAAACAGGTAGAGCGAGTGGCCGGGTGCATAAGCCCCTCCTCGTTGTTGGGCGGCGTGGCGTCGGCGCACACGCCGCCGTCGCGGTAGACGCCAGAGCGGGAACTCCGGCGCGAACCGGTGGGATGCGATCACGGAGCGATCGCGTGAGGCGCGGAAGGTGCGCACGCCACGATGCGCCCGCAGTGACGCGCGTCACGAACTGCCCCTTGAGGCAACGGGTGGCGCGCCTAACGAGACGAGCGGCGAGCGTACGCGCGGAGCTCGGTTGGCCGCGCGGTTAGAACTCGGCGCCGGGCCGGCGCAATTCACTCTTTCGCGTTCTCCCGGTCGACCCTAACGTCTGGCCGACCGGTGTCGCCCGGCGCGCCCAGGCAGCGCGTCGGTTCTGTTCGCATGCCGTCGTTCGGCAGACGGATGCGCCGGCGGAGTGCGCGTTGATCGTTAGGCGCGGGCGCAGGTACGCGCACGTGCGTTCTGTCGACGCGTTAGGCATGCGGCCTGCGCGCCCGCCAGTAGATCCCGCCGCCGAGCGCCACGAATGCTGCCGCGCCCCCAATCACCTTCGCGCCGAACGCGAACCGGCTCGGCGCGTCCGCCGGCGGAATCGACGCCACCACCATCGCGAACACCGTGATCGCGAGCCCGCAGACTCCGGCGAACGTCGCGCCGCCTCGCCCGCCGGGCAGCGGTCCGGCCGCCGAGCGCACCCGCGCCTCGCGCAGCAGACACAGGAACAGGTAGACGTACGGGATGAAGTACACGAGCAGCTGCGTGTCGAGCAGCACGAGATACGCGTGCTCCACCGTCGAGCCCTTCCCGAGCTGCGAGATGAGAAGAAACACCGTCGCCAGCACCGCCTGCACCAGAATCGCGACGTACGGCGTTCGCCATCTGGGATGCACCTTCCCGAACGCCGGCGGGAAATACCGGTCCAGCCCAATGACGAACGCGACCCGCGCCGGTCCGGAGAGCCACGCGCCAACTCCCGCGACGTTGCTCAGCGTGTAGAGCATCGCCGCCACCGGAGCCACCCACACGAGCGCGGGCGACGCCACGGCACTCCCCACGCTGATCGCCTGCAGAAATCCCGACACGATGTTGATGTCATTCGTGGGCACGAGCCACAGCACCGACAGTGTACCGAGGATGTAGGCCACCGCGACGAGTGGCGCGGAGATCACGATCGCGCGCGGAAGGTCGCGCTTCGGGTTCGCCGTCTCATCCCCCATCGTCGATGACAGCTCGAGCCCCGCGAACGCGAACGCGATGGACGCCCAGAGGTTGAGCGTCGACAGGTCGGTGACGTTCGGCACGATCGTCGAGGCCGTGAACGCGTTCGCGCTCGGGTGCGTGACGATGGCCGCGATGCCGAGCAGGATGAGCATGACGCCGGGCAGGTATGCCGCCACGCCCCCGACGTTATGCAGCCACTTGCCGGTGCCGAGTCCCACGATGTTCAGCGCCGCCGCAGTCCACAGCGCCACGAGCGAGACCGAGAGCACGTACAGCCAGCTCTCGCCTAACGTGCTGCCACCCTTCCCGATGGCGTATGTCGCGATGACCGCGGTCGAGATCAGCAGGTTCGGGTAATACAGGACGTTGTTGACCCAGTAACACCACCCGCAGAGGAACCCGTGCCATTCTCCGAACGTGCGGCGAGTCCACGCGTATACACCGCCTTCCTCCGGAAACCGCGACGCGAGCGCGATCACGGCGATGCCCTGCGGAATGAAGAAGAGCAGCGCCGCGAGCAGCCAGAGCACCAGTGAGCTTGGCCCCGCCTTCGCCGACGTCGCGACCCATCGGAGCCCGAGCACGGCCACGACGTTGAAGAGCACGAGGTCGCCGAGGCGGAGGACGCGTTTGAGCTCGTGAGTGCCGGCTTGGGTCGTGGAGGTCATGGAGGGTGAAGACGTAGTCGAAGGGGCGACTGACGGCGAACCACTGCCGACTGAATTACTCACAACTGTCTACTCAGAACCCAGTTCTACAGTCGTTCTCTCACGAGACAGGAGTTACGGTGAGTTAAAGCGCAGCCCGCCAGGTTGTATGGGCCAGGCAACCCAACCGGCCCTTGTCGTGTATGACCCTGGAGCGCTTCGTGCGCTTTGGATTCAACGACTTCCAGGACACCTTCATGCAAGCTTTCTCCCGTGCCGCGGGCGTCATGCTCGCGACCGCCGCACTCGCGTTGCCAGCGGTCGCGCAGGGGCCCGGTGGCCCGCCAACCTTTGATACGACCGGCGTCGGCGACACGTCAGTGTTCGCGCCGCTCCCGCTTCCCTCGTCCAACATCTACCGCACTGGTTCCGGCGCCCCCGGACCCAAGTACTGGCAGAACCGCGCCGACTACGAGCTCGAGGCGACGCTCGACACCGCGAAGACGACACTCTCGGGCAAGCTCAAACTCCGCTACACCAACAACTCGCCCGACACCCTCCGCTTCATCTGGATGCAGATGGAGCAGAACGCATTCAAGGACAAGTCGCTCAACTCGTTCATCTTTCCGCAGGAGTCGCGCTTCGGCGCCCGCGGCTTCGAGGGCGGCGACATCGTCGAGCACTTCGAGCAGACCTACACGCGGGCAGGCACGCCGTCGAAGACCGCCCTCAAAACGCGCGTCGAAGGCACGATGATGAAGGTCGACCTGGCGGAGCCGCTCGCACCAGGGAAGACCGCAACGTTCGACGTCGCCTGGCACTTCCTCATCCCGGAGCACGGCGCCGACCGCATGGGTCGTGATGGCGCGCTCTACGAGCTCGCGCAGTGGTATCCTCGCGTTGCCGTCTACGACGACGTTCGCGGCTGGAACACCGAGCCGTACCTCGGCCAGGGTGAGTTCTACCTCGAGTACGGCGACTTCAATTACGCCGTGACCGTTCCCGCCGGCTACATCGTTGCCGGCACCGGTGAGCTGACGAATCCGCGCGAGGTGCTCACCACCGAGCAGATCGCTCGCCTCGCGAAGGCCGCGAAGAGTGACTCGGTGGTGCAGATCATCTCTGCCGCGGAGCTCCAGAGCGGCGCCGCGAGGACGAAAAAGTCGGGGACCCTGACGTGGAAGTTCCGCGCGAAGAACGTCCGCGACGTCGCCTGGGGCGCGAGCCCGGAGTTTTTGTGGGACGCGTCGAGCTGGAAGGGGAAGATGGCTTACGCGTTCTACCGCCCGAGCGCCGTCGAGACGTGGAAGGATGCAGCCGACATGTCGCGCATGTCGATCATGGAATACTCCGAGCGCTGGCTCGAGTACCCCTACCCGCAGATCACCGCCATCGAAGGGCCGATCAGCGGCATGGAGTATCCGATGGTTGCCATGGAGAACAAGAGCAAGGACAAGTACGACCTGTACAACGTCGTCACGCACGAGATCGGGCACATGTGGTTCCCGATGATCGTCGGCTCGAACGAGCGCGTGCACATGTGGCAGGACGAGGGCTTCAACACGTTCATCAACACGTTCTCCGAGGCGCGCCGCTACCCGGAGAAGGGCGACCAGATGGCGCGCGCGTTAGGCGAGCGTCAGTACGTCGAGAGCGCGATGAAGCAGAACGTGGATGGGCCGGTCGAGGTGAACCCGGACCGCATCAATCCGGCATTGTTGGGCCTCGAGGCGTACGTGAAGCCCAGCGTCGGGCTGCAGCTCCTGCGACAGGAGATCATGGGCCCCGCGGCGTTCGACGACGCGTTTCGCACGTACGCGCGACGCTGGATGTTCAAGCACCCGACACCGGCGGACTTCTTTCGCACGATGGAAGACGTGGGCGGCCGTCGCCTCGACTGGTTCTGGCGCGAGTGGTTCTTCGAGAACCCGCACTTCGACCAGGCAATCGACACGGTCGTCACGAAGCTCACCGGCGACACGATGGACGTGGCGGTGATGTACGGCAACCGCGCCCGCGGCGTGCTCCCGATCCACGCGCGCTTCACGTTCAGCGACGGGTCGGTGGAGAGCTTCGATTACCCCGCCGAGGTGTGGAGCACGAACACGACGCACTACGTGAGGCGATATCGGTTCGTGGGGAAGACGCTCACCGGCATCGAGCTGGATCCCGACAAGCGGCTGGTGGATCTGAACCGCCAGAACAACGGCTGGGGTAACGTTGCGCGGAAACCTGTTTCCTAGCACAGAGCCGTTGCGACCAGCGAGCTCGTCCGCTTGTCGCATTCCGTCTCGAACCCCGTCGTCATTAACGGTGTAGGCCCACTGGCCAACACGGCTGTACGACCGGTCGAAGTTCGAACTCGCGCTAACTGCTGTTCGTTGCTATAGTAGGTGACAGAGAGAAGCGGCCGCTTAGTCGTTCCGCGGCCGCTTTCCTTTTTTTTGTGCTCGCGCCGGCTCAGTCAGCCGTCGCTGCGGATCATTTTGGTGAGTCGAGAACCGTAAGGTTCCTCGTCACCTCTTTCATTTATGGTTGTGACGGCGCCATCAGCGCGTCGTCGTCTCGGGACAAGGTTCGCACCTCGCTACGTCACGCGAGGAGAGCGAGCACATCTCCCGCCGGTCTCACACATGCGCCGCCGCTTTTCAGCCTTCCTTGCTGCACTCCGCCAGCGTCTGGCCAGACAGTCGCGCTGGGCTATTGCCGTTATTGCGGTCGCTTCGATCGCGCTCTCGTTCGTTGTCTTCAAGGCAGTACAGCACCAGAAGAGCAGCATCCCGGTACCGGCCGTTCCATACTCCGAGCTCGCCACCGCGCTCGACGCACGCCAGGTGCGTCACCTGTCTGTCGAAGACGGCGGCACACGGCTCGTCGCCGAGCTGACCTCGGCGCGCCGCATCGGCTCGACGAACACCACGAAGGTGGCCGCCGAAGTTCCGAAGGGCGCAGTGGGGCTTGCCGACCTCGAGCGCTGGTCCGCCCGCGGTGCCCGCGTTGAAGTCGAAGGCCCTGGGCGCCTTCCTGAGGATCCCGTCTCGTTCGTCGTCTCGTTCGTGTTGATCGGGGTCACGCTGATGCTCGTGGCGCGGCTCCGCGCCGGCGTGGTCAGCGGCGGCAAGAAGTTCGAAAAGGTCGCCGAGGACCGTCAGCTCACACTCGCTGATGTCGGGGGCGCGAAGGAAGCCCGCGCCGACCTGCACGATGTCATCCTGTTCCTGAAGGACCCGGGACGCTTCAAGAAGATGGGCGCGCGCTGCCCGTCCGGCGTCCTGCTCGTCGGACCGCCGGGAACCGGCAAGACGTTGCTGGCCCGCGCGGTGGCAGGCGAAGCCGGCGTTCCGGTTCTGGTGGCATCCGGCTCCGAATTCGGCGAGATGTACGTCGGCGTCGGCGCACGGCGCGTGCGTGACCTGGCGTCGAAGGCGCGCCACCACGGACGCTGCATCATCTTCATCGACGAGTTCGACTCGATCGGCGGCAAGCGCGGACGTCCGAACCGTACGAGCGAAGAAGACCTCACGCTGAATCAGCTGCTCGTCGAGATGGACGGGATGGCGGGCAGCGAGGGCATCGTCTGGATGGCCGCGACGAACCGCGAAGACATGCTCGATCCGGCGGTGCGTCGCCCGGGCCGGTTCGACCGCGTCGTCGAAGTCGGAATGCCCACCGCGGCCGATCGTCTCGAGATCCTGAAGGTCCACGCGGCCAAGCGCCCGCTCGACACCGACGTCAACCTCCAGGAGCTCTCGACGCTCACGGTCGGGTACTCCGGCGCCGAGCTCGCGAACCTGCTGAACGAAGCGGCGATCATCGCGGTGCACGAGGAGAGCCCGTTGATCACCCGCGCCCACCTCGATCAGGCACGCGACAAGATCCTGCTCGGACGCGTGCGGGCCGGCGTCGTGGTGTCGGACGAGGAGCGCCGGCTCATCGCGCTGCACGAGGCGGGGCACGCCGTGGTGGGTCTCATGACCTGCCCCGAAGACCGACTCCACAAGGTGACCATCGAGCCACGGGGCCGCTCGCTGGGCGCCGCGCACTTCGCGCCCGACACCGATCGACACCTGCATTCGCGTCGCTACCTCGAGGGGATCATCGCCAAGGCGTTAGGCGGCCGCGCGGCGGAGCTCGTGTTCCTCGGCCCCGACGCGGTGACGTCGGG
>Ga0075428_100009560_pt1 | contig 10767 bp, 13 predicted proteins | sample RhiMetdeltSRZDD2_FD_75291 | JGI IMG/M metagenome (GOLD analysis project Ga0075428, IMG submission 75291) | Populus rhizosphere microbial communities from Tennessee, USA - Rhizosphere MetaG P. deltoides SRZDD2 | ecosystem: Host-associated > Plants > Roots > Rhizosphere > Soil | place: USA... | reverse complement strand
AGGACGCGGCGGACAAGGCCGAGGACAAGACCGAGCGCGGCGCGGAGAAGGCCGAACGCGGCGCCGAGAAGGCCGGCGACAAGGCCGCGGACGCGGGGGATTCCGTGTCCGCCGCCGCCCAGACCACCATGGTCAAGGCCGCGCTGATGGCCGACAAGGACGTGGACGCCTCGGGCATCGACGTCGACACCGAGGCGGCGACCCGGACCGTGATGCTGAAGGGGACGGTCCCCACGGCGGCCCAGAAGACGACCGCCGAGCGGATCGCGAAGGCCAAGGTCTCGAAGGGCTACTCGGTCCACAACATGCTGACCGTGGCGCCCAGGTCGTAGCGGCCGGCCTCAGTCCAGCTTCACCCGGCGGGCCTTCCTGCCTCCGCCGCTGCGCGGCCCGGGCGCGTCGCCCATGCGCTCGAGCTGCCAGCGGCAGAGCAGGATGATGCCCTCGAGCACCTGCCGGCGGATCTGCCTCGCCTTTTGACGGTCGAGGCCCGCTTCTTCCAGGATCTCGGACACGAGGCAGCACGCCTTCCTCGTCTCCGTCCGCTTCCCGTCACCTCCCGCCATGGGCCTCCTTCTCGCCGAAGCCTACCCGCAGACGCTGGTCCGCGAAGGCCGCGCCCAGAAGCCGCCGCGCGGCCAGCGTGCGGGGCAGCAGGACGTGGCGGCGCTGGTTGTCCACCTGGACCACCAGCTCCTCGCCCTTCGTCCACACCTGGATCTTGTCCTTCTCCGCGAAGGGCAGCCGGATGTAGAGCGCGTAGCCCTTCCCTTCCTTCTTCACCTCGACGGGCTTGTCCCGGAAGAGGACCGCCGCGGGGTCGGTGTCCCCGAAGACCGCGCGGCCGAACTCGTCCAGCAGCGGTAGGCCCACCATCTCGCGGTCGAAGAGCCGCGCCTCGAAGAACGGCAGCGGCTCGAAGGCCTGCCGCGCCTCCGCCAGGTGCCGCCCCTGGATCTCGAACCAGCGGTCGAAGTATCCGGAGCGGGCCTCCGGCGGCAGCACCCGGTTGGCGATCACGGCGTCCACCGGGAAGCCGAAGAGGTTCAGGTAGGTGTAGAGCCGCTGCGACTCGTTGATGACCATGCGCTCCGGGTTCAGCACGACGCGTATGGAGCTGCGCGAGGGGTCCTGGAGCAGCGGGCCCATGCCCTCGAGCTCGTCGTAGACCGCTTTCACCGCGGAGAGCACGTCGTCGGAAGGCAGGGGCAGGTCGGTGACGCGCTTGGCCACGGGACGCACGGAGCGCAGCACCGTGCGCTGGATGGGGAAGATCCGCTTGAAGTAGAAGTTCAGGATCTCCGGCACCCCGAGCATGCGGACCGTCTCTCCCGTGGGCGCGCAGTCGATGACCACCAGCTCGTAGGCCTTCGTGTCCGCGAAGCCCTTCACCTTGAGGAGGCTGAACAGCTCCTCCATGCCCGGCAGGATGGCCATCTCCTCGGCCACCGCCTCGTCCACGCCCTTGAAGGTCATGAAGCGCGTGAGGAACTCCTGGATCACGCCCCAGTGGCTCGACAGCTCCTGGTTGACGTCGATCTCCAGCGCGTCCAGGTGGGGCGCGATGCGCGTGGGCGAGCTGCCCACGGGGACGTCGAGGGCGTCGGCCAGGCTGTGCGCGGCGTCGGTCGAGACGACGAGGGTCTTCCGGCCGCGGCGCGCGGACAGCACCGCCGTGGCGGCGGAGAGGGTCGTCTTCCCCACGCCTCCCTTGCCGGAGTAGAGGATGATCCTCACGCCTTTCCCTTCAGCGCCGCCTCGCCGATCTCCTTCAGGCCGCGCAGGTCGTGGACATCGGCGTCCCGCTCCGGGATGACCACGGTGGGCTCGCCGGTGCGCGCGGCCAGGCCGGCCGCGGCGCGCCCCTCGCGCCGGGCCACGCGCTGCTGGTCGCGGAAGACCGCGGCCAGCTTCTCCGCCAGGGCACGGTCGAGCGCGGGCGGCCGCGTGCGTCCGCCGCCCTTCGTCGAGCCGGCGCGGGCCGGATCGGGATGGACGCGGTTGACGACGAAGGACACGAAAGGCATGAGGCCCTCGCGCAGGCGGCGGTGGAAATACAGGGCCTCGTCCATGGCCGTGGGCGCGGGGCCCGCCACCACCACGAAGCCGGCCGTGGGGCCGCGCAACAGGTCCTTGACCTGCGCCGCGCGCGCCTTGAAACCATCGTACATGCCCTCGAAGGCCAGGAAGAACTCCGAGAGGTCCTGGAGGAACTGGAGGCCGAGGAACCGGTCCGCCAGCCGGAGGGCCATGGCGCCGGTGCGGGTGGCCACCCTCAGCGTGAGCCGGCCGGCCACGAAGTAGGGCTTCAGGAAGTAGCGCAGGACGCTGGTGTCGAGGAAGCCCATCAGCCGGTCCGGCGCCTCGAGGAAGTCCAGGGCGTGCCGCGTGGGCGGGGTGTCGAGGACCACCAGGTCGAAGCGCGGGTCGCCCGACAGCTCCAACAGCTTCTCCATCGCCATGTACTCGTGGCTCCCCGCCATCGCCGACGAGACCTGCTTGTAGAACCGGTTCTGGAGCACGCGCCGGCGCGCCTCCTCGTCCGCCATGTGGCGCTCCACCAGCGCGTCGAAGGTCCGCCGGGTGTCGAGGGCCATGGCCATGAGCGCGCCGCCCGGCCGCGGGCCGAGCCGGGAGAGGGCGAGGGCACGGGGCCGGTCGCGCAGCCGCTCCAGCCCCAGGCTGGTGGCCAGCCTCCGCGACGGATCGATGGTGCAGACGAGGACGCGCCGGCCGTCGAGAGCGGCGCGCAAGGCCAGCGCCGCGGCCACCGTCGTCTTGCCCACGCCACCGGCCCCGCCCACGACCAGGATGCGCTTGTCGCGCAGGGCCGCGGGCAGGGCGGTCCCGGCGGCCTGGCGTCCACGCCGGCCGCCGCGGGTCACGCCGCCTCGAGGCGGCTCGCGAGCAGGCGGATGGACTGCGGACCGATCTCCTCGTGCAGGTAGGGCAGGGTGACGAGGGGCGCGGGGACCGCGCGGCGCAGCCGCCTCTCGTAGAAGCGCGTGAGCTTGCGGCGGCGGACGTGCCGGCGCGCCGCGACCAGGGCCCCGGCCAGCGTCACTCCGGGGGCCAGCGGCCCGTCGGCGCCGGCCGCCGCCAGGCGCAGCACCGCCGCTTCCTCTTCGTCGGTGAAGCGGCGCTCGTGGCACTGGTTCAGGAACAGGACCCGCGGGACGATCCCCACGTCCTCGGCGGCCAGGCGGTGCATCTCGGCGGCCTCGACCGCCGCCATCTCCTCGGGGATGGCCACGATGCCGAGGGCGGTCCGCTCCGGGTCGCGCAGCAGCCGGAGGATGCGCCTCGCGTTGTTGCCCACCGGTCCCACGGGCACGGCCTCGGACGCCGCCAGCGGCACCTTCAGGAACGCGAGCCCGTGGCCGGTGGCGGGCGCGTCCACGATCACGAGGTCGTGCAGGGGGCGATGGGACCACCGCGCGTGGGCCTCGACGAGGACCATGACCTTGCCGAGGACCATGAGGTCGGCCAGCCCCGGCGCCGCGGAGAAGAAGCGCCGGTACACGGGGCTGTCCAGGACCTTGCGCGCCAGGAGGTCCAGGCGCACCGTCTCGCGGACGTACTCGTCCATGACCTCGGGCGGGTCCAGGTTCACGGAAGAGAGCCCGGCGTCGTCGCCCAGGATGCGCGCGGCGGGGAGGGCCGCGTCCACCTCCACGAAGAGCACGCGCTTGCCGCGCCGGTGCGCGGCCACCGCCAGGGCCATGCCCACGACGCTCTTGCCCACGCCGCCCTTGCCCGACAGGATGAGCAGCCGCCTGGCGAGGAGATCGTCGAGGATCACGGGGCCGAGCCTAGCACGCGGCCGTGGTAGCGTCCTGGCTCGATCGATGACCCGTCCCGTCCGCTTCTTCGTCGTGTGGATTGGCGTGGGCCTGGCTTTCCGCCTCGGCGGCCTTCCTTTCTGGGGCACGTTCGACACGGAGGTGCAGAAGGCCTGGAGCGCCCGGGCGGCCACCGGGGGGCTCGCGGACATCTACGGTCCTTCCGATCGCGAGTTGATCGCGGCGGCTCGCGCTCGCGGCGGCTCCGTGGCGTGGCAGCTCCTGACCATGCCGTTCCCCCGGACGGTCTTCAAGTGGGGGACCGCCGACTACTTCGTCGATTACCCGCCCGGCAGCGTGCTCGTCCTGTGGGCGGCGGGGAAGCTCTACGCGGCGTTGACGCCCGACCTTCCCAACCGCCGAGCTTTCAACGGGGCCATCAACCTGGCCCCGCTCCTGGCCAGCCTCGCGATCACCTTTCTGCTCCGCCGGAGCGCGGAAGGTGGTGTCGGCCAGCTGAGGGCGCTCCTGTTCTGGCTCAACCCCGCTGTCTACCTGGCGGCGCCGGTGCTCGGGTACCAGGACCCGATCTTCGCGGCGCTGGCCCTGGCCGCGGTGATGGCGCTCATGGGTGGCCGCCACGTGGCGGCCGCCTCGCTCGTGGTGGCTTCCGCCCTCGTCAAGCCGCAGGGGGCGTTGCTCCTGCCGGTCCTGCTCGTCGTCCTCCTGCGCGAAGCCCGTCCGCGGGACTGGCTGCGGGCCGCGCTCGGGAGCGTGGCCACCGCGGCCGTCATCCTGTTGCCGTGGTGGAGCCGGGGCCATCTCTTGTCGACCCTCGACGGCTTCCGCCGCCCGCTGTCCCAGGGCACGCTGGCGCCGCTGGGCCTGAATGTCTGGTGGATCGCCGGCTACGCGATGCAGTGGGCGCGGCAAGGTCCCTTTCCCCTGGCCGAGATCGTCGCCATCGAGCCGTTCCGCGCCTGGGCCGGCATCGACCCGCGCGTCGTCTCGCGGCTCCTCCTGGGAACGGCCATCCTCGTGAGCCTCTGGTTCCAGTTGCGCGCGCCGCGCGAAGACCGGCGGATGATCCCGCTCACGGTCATCCTGCAGGTCCACGCCTATGCCCTCTTCGGAACCAGCGTGCACGAGAACCATACGTTCCTCGCGGTCGTGCTGGCGCCGCTCCTGCTCGGCGTGTGGCCGCAGGCCGTCAGGCTGCTGGCGACGACGTCGGCGTTCCTGTTCGCGAGCCTGTACCTGGCCGCCGGTTTCGGCCGCCGCATCACGACCCTGAGCAGCCTGGAGGACCTGCGCATGGCCACCCGCTTCGACCTGACGGTCCTCGTGGCCCTGGGTCACGTGGCCCTCTTCGCCGTGATCGTGGTCTGGGTCGCGCGGACCTCCTCGGGGAGGTTAAGATCAGTGGCCCCATGAGCCGGACCGCATCGCCCGTCCGCCCTCCCTCGCCCGGCGGCGACGCGAAGCCCCGCGTCGTGATCGTCATGCCCGCCTACAACGCGGCCAGGACGCTCGAGGACACCTTCCGCGCCATCCCCTCCGGCTATTTCGACGAGATCGTCGTCGTGGACGACCACAGCCGCGACGAGACCACGGAGCTGGCGCGGCGGCTGAACCTGAAGGCCATCCGCCATCCCCATAACGTCGGCTACGGCGGCAACCAGAAGACGTGCTACATGGAGGCCCTGCGCGATGGTGCCGACATCGTGGTCATGCTCCACCCCGACGGGCAATACGACCCGGCCATCATCCCGGAGATGATCCGGCCCATCCACGAGGGCCGCGCGGACATGGTCCTGGGCTCGCGCATGATGGTCCCGGGCAGCGCGGCCCGCGGCGGGATGCCCTGGTGGAAGCGGATCGCCAACCGCTTCCTGACCACGGCCGAGAACCTGGCCATGGGGCGGCGGTTCTCGGAGTGCCACACCGGCTACCGCGCGTACAGCCGGCGGTTCCTGGAGACGGTGCCCTTCCTGCGCAACTCCAACGGCTTCGTGTTCGACACCGAGGTGATCTTCCAGGCCGTCCACTTCGGCCTGCCCGTGGTGGAGGTCCCGATCTCCACGCGCTACTTCGCCGAGGCCTCCTCCGTCGGCTTCGGCGCCGGCGTCGTCTACGGCCTGGGCACGCTGGCCACCGCGGCGCGCTTCCTGCTCCACCGCGCCGGGATCGTGCGCTCCGAGAAGTTCCGGCCCTGACCCGCCGCCTCGTCCTCGCGGCGCTCGTCGTCCTCCTCGCGGTCCTGGACCTGGCGCGGCCCTACGCGGGGCCCGGCCTGCGGCCGTGGCAATGGATCGCGGCACTGGCCGCCGTGGCGGCCCTGGGGGCCGTCCTGCGCGAGCGCGGGCGAACGCTCCGCGAGGCGCTGCCGTGGCTGGCCCTCTCCGCCTTCCTCATCCCCACCTACGTCGACCACTCCCGCAACATGGAGAGCGACGGCATCCACTACTACGCGTACCTGCGCTCGCTCCTCTTCGACGGAGACCTCGACCTGCGCAACGAGTACGGGATGCTGGGCTGGGCGAACACCGCGCACCGCAACGTGCTCCCGGTAGGGGCGCCGATCCTCTGGAGCCCGCTCGTGCTCCTCATCCACCTCGGCCGCGAAACAGCCCGGCTCTTCGGCGCCGGTCCCCCGAACGGGGTGGAGCCGATCTACCAGGGCGCGGCCTGCCTGGCCACGCTGGCCTACGGCGCGGCCGGCCTCTTCCTCCTGCAAGGCGCGTTGCGGCGGTGGACGGGCGCGGCCGCGGCGTTCTGGGCCACGGTGCTCTGCTGGATCGGTTCGCCGCTCCGGTTCTACCTGTCGGTCATCCCCGGCATGGCCCACGGCGCGGAGTTCTTCGCGGCCGTCCTGGTCCTGCGCGCGTACCTGTCACTTCGCGCCCGCCCCGACGCTCGCAACGCCGCTGGGGCGGGCGCAGCGTGTGGCCTGTTGTTCCTGGTGCGCTCCCAGGACGGGCTCTTCCTGTCTCTTCCTGCCCTGGAGTTGGCGTTGCGCGCCGTGCGTGGTCCCGACCCTCGCGGAGCCTTACGGGCGCTAGTGGCTCTCCTCTGCGCGTTCGTCGTCCTGGCCGTCCCCCAGATGCTCGTCTGGCAGGTCATGTACGGCGTGCCGCTGCTCATCCCGCACAAGGTCATCCACGGCGCGCAGTTCATGCACCTGGACCAGCCCGAGCTGTGGGGCACGCTCCTCTCGCCGCGCGGCGGCCTGTTCTTGAACCATCCGGCGATGCTGGCGGCAGCCGTCGGCCTCGTCGTGTTGGCGTTCCGAGACTGGCGTTACGTGGCCTCGGTCTTGCCCGCGCTGCTCGTCGGCTGGTACGTGAACTCCACGATCTTCGACTGGTACCACGTGCGACGGTTCACCGGGATGGTGCCGTTCCTGGCGCCGGGACTGGCGGTGATGATCGCGCCTTTGACGCGCACGGTCTGGATCGTGCCGGCGTTGCTGGCCTTCCTGGCCTTGAGATACGACCTGGCCGTGGACACGCTGCGCCCGCTTCCTGGAGTGCCCGTGACCGCGCCCGCGGCGTGCGGGGAAGTCGGCCGCAGCCTGATCGCCGACACTTACCGGCTCGTCGAGCCGAGGGCGCCACGAACGGCGGCGGGACTGCTGGGCTGGGTGACCGGCAAACGGATCCTCGAGAATGGCGCGACGCGCATCGACATGGCCGGCGACGCCGCCGTCCTCCACCTCCCGCTTCGAGCCCGGAACTTCTCGGATCCAGAGGTGGAGGACGGCGTGAGATGCCGCTGGGTCCGCGACCGCGACGCGCGGCTGTTCATCCCGCTGTCACGTGCCTCCGCCGTGCAGGTCACCGTCCGGGCCCGCGCGCTCGAGACCGTCGAGCCGCAGTCCATGGAGCTGGATTGGAACGGAACGACGGTCGGGCGACAGCCGATGAGCACGGCCTGGGTCGATTACACGTTCGCCGTCCCGGCAGCCGCGGTACGCGCGGGCACGAACGAGGTCGTGCTGCGGTTCGACCGCGCGCCGCTCTTCCGCCGCGTGCGTGGTTACGGCCCGCACGAGGTCCGGCCAGCGGCGATCGCCTCGATCACGCTCGAACGGACACCTGCCGCCGGGGCCGGCCAGGTGCGGTAGGCTGACGCCGTGGCGTCGCAGGCGGGCTGCGCGTTCTGCGCGATCGTGGCGGGAGGCGAGGGCCACATCGTCCTCGACGACGAGCATTGCCTGGCCTTTCTCGACCATCGTCCGGTCTTCCCCGGCCACTGCCTGCTCGTCCCCAAGGAGCACTTCGAGACCCTGACGGACCTGCCTCCATCTCACGTGGCGACGCTATTCCTTCGCGCGCGCGACCTGGCGGCGGCGGTGGAGGCGGGGATGGAGGCGGACGGCACCTTCGTGGCCATCAACAACCGTGTGAGCCAGAGCGTTCCCCACGTGCACGTCCACGTCGTGCCCCGGCGAAAGAAGGACGGCCTGCGCGGGTTCTTCTGGCCGCGGCTGCGGTACGGGAGCGCGGAGGAGATGAGGGACGCGCAGGCGCGGATTCGGGGGGCCTTGGAACGGCTGGTGGACAAGACTGGACAAGACCGGTCATGAATCGGAAGGTTTGGATATGGGGAGACATCGCCTTCTACCTGGCCGTCCTGATCGCCGCGGTGATCCTCAGGCCCCGCACGCGCATCCAGATTGCCGCCCTGGCCGTGGCGGCGGTCGCGTTCCCGCTGTGGATCGCGGCCCGGGTGCAGCTCGGCTCGGCGCTTTCGCTGTGGCCGGAGGCCCGCACGCTCGTGACCACGGGCCTCTACTCCCGGATCCGGCATCCCGTGTATCTCTTCGGGACCGTCGCCTCGCTGTCCGCCCTGCTGGCGCTCCAGATCTGGCCCGTCTTCGCGATCGGCGTGGCCCTGGTCCCGCTGACGCTCGTCCGCGCCTGGCGGGAACAGCGGGTGCTGGAGTCGGCCTTTGGTGAGCGGTACAGGGAGTACCGGGAGCAGACGTGGTTCTGAGCGGGAGCACGGAATGCGACTGAGCTATGCGATCGTGTTCGTGAGCGAGATGGCGAGGTCGGTGGCCTTTTTTCGCGACGTGATCGGGCTGACCCTCCGCTTCGAGTCTCCGGGCTGGACCGAATTCGACACCGGCGGGGCGACGCTGGCGCTCCATGCGAGCGAAGGCCACGTGCCGGAAGCCACCGCGCACGGTCTCCCTCCCGGACGGTGCCATCCCGGCTTCGCCGTTGCCGACCTGGACGCATTCCACCGCAGGATGATGGAGAAGAACGTGCGGTGCCTGCAGGAGCCGAGGACGGTCTTCGGCTCCCGCATCGCGCAGTACGCCGATCCCGACGGGCTGGCGATCTCCGTCGGGGAGGAGCGGAGGCCGAGTTGAGATACCTGCGGCTGAGCAGTGGCGAGCGGACGGCGCTCATGGCCGCGCTTCAAGCGATGCCCGATTTCCTGGCGGAGCGCTTCGGCGCGCTTTCCACCGAGGACGCCACGCGGCCGGGCCACGACGACGCGTTCTCTCCCGTGGAGCAGTGCTGGCACCTGGCGGACCTGGAGCGCGAGGGCTTCGGCGCGCGCATCCGGAGGCTGCTGGAGGAGGAGGATCCGTTCCTGCCCGATTTCGACGGTGCCCGCCTGGCGAGGGAGCGGCAGTACCGTTCCCGGTCGATCGAGGAGGGCCTGGCCGCCTTCCGGCGCGAACGCGGCGCGAACCTGGCGGCGCTGCGCTCCGTCGAGCGCGAGCAATGGACGCGGGCGGGGACCCAGGAGGGGGTGGGCCGCGTCGCGCTCTGCGACCTGCCGTCCATGATGTCGGAGCATGACGACGCCCATCGGGCCGAGATCGAGGCCTGGGTCCGGGCGCGGGTGTAGGGTAAAGGCCATGCCATTCAAGAGCCAGGCCCAGCGAAGGAAGTTCGCGCAGCTCCTCGTCGAGGGCAAGATCTCGAACGAGACCTTCGAGGAGTGGAACCGCGAGACCGGCGGCCGGAAGCTGCCGGAGCGCGTCAAGCCCAAGGCTCGGACCAGGTCGAAGTCCAAGACGAGAAAGAAACGGTGACGCGATGAAGGTCCTGCTGGTGGGAGCGTCGGGGACGATCGGCCGCGCGGTCGCGGCGGAACTGGGACGACGGCACGACGTCATCGCGGCGGGGCGCAAGTCCGGCGACGTCCGCCTCGACATGACGGACGCGGCGTCGATCCGGGCCGCGTTCGGCAAGGTCGGCCGCATCGACGCCGTGGTGTCCGCCGCCGGCGAGGCCAGGTTCGCCCCGCTGGAGCAGATGCAGCCGGCCGACTACGACATCGGGTTGCGCGACAAGCTCATGGGCCAGGTCAACCTGGTCCTGATCGGCCGCGATTCGATCAACGACGGCGGGTCTTTCACGCTGACGTCGGGGGTCCTGGACAGCGACCCCATTCGTAGCGGGTCCTCGGCGTCCATGGTCAATGGCGCCATCAACGCGTTCGCGATGGCCGCGGCCATCGAGCTTCCACGCGGCCTCCGGATCAACGCCGTGAGCCCGGGGCTGTTGGAGGAGTCCGCGGAAGCCCTGGCGCCGTTCTTCCCCGGTTTCGAGACGGTCCCGGCCTCCCGCGTGGCCCTGGCCTACGCGAAGAGCGTCGAGGGCGCCCGGACCGGGCAGGTCTTCCGCGTGGTGTGAAGGAGCCGGCACTCCAGGGCCTGATTCCCTTCGTGGTCTTCGCCACCGCGGTGTGGCTGCCGCTCTTTCCGGCCCTCGTCTGGGGGAAGTCCGCCATTCCCTGGCCGGATATCCGGAAGCTCTTCCGCCGCCGCCATGCTCAGCGTCGGCGCGGGCTTGCCCGTGGTGTTCGCCCTGCTCGTCCTGTTCATGCGGATGAGCCACGACCCTTCCGGCCTCTCCGACCTCCTCGTCCGCTGCGCGGCCGGATCCGTCGCGTTCCTTCCCCTGTACGGCGCTTTGATCACGACCAGCGTCTTTCAATCGCGTCATCGCGCGGACAGGGT
>Ga0075428_100009552_pt1 | contig 10771 bp, 7 predicted proteins | sample RhiMetdeltSRZDD2_FD_75291 | JGI IMG/M metagenome (GOLD analysis project Ga0075428, IMG submission 75291) | Populus rhizosphere microbial communities from Tennessee, USA - Rhizosphere MetaG P. deltoides SRZDD2 | ecosystem: Host-associated > Plants > Roots > Rhizosphere > Soil | place: USA... | reverse complement strand
GTTCAACGAGAACGTCGCTCGCGAGCTAACCGGGATCGAAGCAGACCTGGTGCTGGTGATCAAAGGCCACCGACTCAGTGCAGCCACGGTCGACCATCTCCGGGAGTCGACCGCAGCGCCGGTGATCAACTTTTATCCGGACGACCCATTTTCCGACGAGCGATCGAATCGGCTCGCGTATGGGCCTAACGTGCTGGCGGCGTACGACGCCTGCTTCACGTTCGCGCGCCACTTGCTTGCCGACTACGAGCGCGAGGGAGTTCGGGCAGCGCACTACCTGCCGTTCGCGCGCGACCCGGCGCTCCACACGCCGGTCACGGGGCCCGCCACGCCGGTGTTCGACGCCGTGTTCGTCGGCAACCTGGACCGGGATCGCGTCCACTTCCTCGACGCGGTTGCGCGTGACTATCGTGTGGGGGTGTTCGGAGAGCGGACGGCGGCCATGGTGCCGCGCGGCAGCTCGCTTGCCGGGGCGACGTTTGCGCCCGCCGCGTACGGCAAGGATCTGGCGCGCGCGCTGGCGTCGGGCGCGATCTCGCTCAACGCGATGCGACCGCAGAACTCGCGGAGCCACAACATGCGCTCCTACGAGTCGCTCGCATGCGGTGCGTTCACGCTCAGCCAGCGCACGCCCGAGCTGTGTGAGCTCTTCGTCGAAGGCGAGCAGATGGTGTGCTTCGCGAACGTGGACGAGCTGCGAGACGCCGTGACTCGCTGGCTCCCGGACGCGCGCGGTCGCGCGGCGATCGCGGCGGCCGGCTTCGCCCGCGTCCGCGACGACACGTACGCGCGGCGCGCGTGCACCATGCTCGAGGTCACCGGGATGGCGATGGGTGTGGTGCGATGACCAGCGTCGCTGCTCGTGGCCCGGCGGCCGCCGGCCGGCGGCCTCGTGACGTGAAGCGCCTCGCGATCTTCACGTCGCATCCCATTCAGTATCAGGCCCCGTTGTTTCGCGCGCTCGCCAGCTCCGACGTGATCGAGCCCACTGTCTACTTCGGCTCCCGCCATGGGGCCGACGTAGCCTTGGATTCGGGATTCGGGAAGGCGTTTCGCTGGGACGTGCCATTGCTCGACGGATACGACCACGCGTTTCTGCCGAACACCGCGAGCCGGCCGAACGTGTCCCGCTTCAACGGCGTCCGCCTAACGGGTGCCGAGTCCGTCCTCGGCCGTGGCAGCCACGATGCGCTGTTGTTGCTCGGGTGGCAGACGTACGCGCACGTGCAGATGCTGCGGGCGGCGTGGCAGGTCGGCATCCCGGTGATCCTCCGCGGGGAGTCTACGCTGCAGCGTGAGCCCGCGACCAGAGCGCGCGCGTCCGCCCGGCGCCTCATGTGGCTTCCGGTCCGCCGGCGCCTGTATCACGCAGCGTTCGAGCGCGTTCAGGCATTTCTGGTGATCGGATCGCGTAATCGCGATTACTACCGCTCCTTCGGCGTGCCTGACGAGAAGCTCTTCTGGGCGCCGTATGGGGTCGACAACGACTGGTTCGCGCTCCCGGATGACAACCGTGCGACCGCTCGAGCGCGCGTTCGGTCGGAGCTTGGTGTGGGCCTCGACAGGATTGTGTTCGCGAGCTCCGCGAAGCTCATCGCGCGGAAGCGTCCCTTCGACCTCATCGATGCCATCGCGGTGCTGCGGAGCCGCGGAATCAACGCCCATGCTCTGTTCATTGGCGATGGGGAAGAGCGAACCGCGATCGAGCAGCGTGCCGCCGGAGTGGGGATCGCCGATGCGCTGTCGATGGCCGGATTCGTGAACCAGCGAGAGTTGCCGAGCTGGTACGCAGCCGCCGACACCCTTGTGTTGCCATCCGATTCTCTCGAGACGTGGGGCCTCGTCGTCAACGAGGCGATGGCTGCCGGGCTACCCGTCGTCGTCAGCGATGCAGCGGGCTGCTCGGTCGACCTCGTCCGCGACGGAGAGAACGGATTCCGCTACCCGTGCGGGGATGTCGGCGTCCTGGCTGACCGGTTGGCGTCGATGGTGGCCCTCGGTGAAGACGGCCGTCGCCGGTTTGGAGATCGATCCCGTGAGATCGTCGCGGGCTTCGGAATCGACGTCGCAGCGAGAGCGACGGAGGACGCGGTCCGTGCCGTCTGCGCTCGAGGAGCAGCCCCGTGAGTCCGAGGACGGCGGCGGCCCGGACGCCCGCCCGGACGGCGTCGCTGGCGGGACTTCGGATCATCCTGGTGGCGGCGGCACTGATACCCGTCGCCGCGCTGGGCCTCCCCTCCGACATCCCTCTGGAGTCGCGCGTCCTCGCCTCGGTACTCTGGGTCTTGTGTCTCGCGCCGTCGTGGCACTACCTCCAACTGCCCGAGCGACGCCGGCCGCCGGTGCCTTTCCTGCCGGCCATTGGCGTCGTGAACCTGTTCTACTACCCGCTGCACGCGGTCCTTGGACAGAGTAGCGTCAACTACCTGTTTCGACTCGAGCCCACGTTCGATTACGGCCTTCCAGTCCAGTACGCGCTCGCCGGCTGGGTCACATTGCTCATCGGGTATTACGGCGGAGCGGGGCTTCGTCTCCACAGCCCCTTCCGTCACGTTCGTCCGACCGACCCCGCTACGCTCCGCACATGGGGCACGTTGCTGTTGTGGGGTGGGCTCTCGTTCGACGCCGCGCGTCAGGTTCTGCCAATACCGATCGTGTTGCGGGGACTGCTTTACTTCACCTCGATGTTGTCGCTTCTGGGCATTGCTCTCCTGACGATCCTGGCGGTGCAGCGGAAGCTCGGCCCGCGCGAGCGCTGGGCACTCTACGCGGGGATCGTGCTGACCGCATTACTCAGAACCGGTTCGGGGTCGATCGCGAACGTCGTCGTCCTCGCACTGACGGTGTTCCTCGCCATTTGGGCGGGAGGGGGACGGATCGGTTTCCGGTGGGTGGTAATAGCGGGGTTGAGCGTGGCCGTTATGATCGGTATGCGAGGCGTCGCAATGGAGTATCGCACCCGGTCCTGGTTCGCCGAGACCCAGCTTTCGCTTGTCGGACGCGCGATGCTGATGGGGGAACTGCTCGTCTCGAAGGTCGAGGCGCAGGGTGTGACATCGACCGTCGAGGACGGTTGGTCGGTCGTGGCCGGTCGCTCCGCCAACCTCGACCTGTTGTCCGACGTGGTCCGTCAGACCGGAACTACCGTTCCGTTCTGGAATGGCGAGACGTATCTCTCACTCGTGGGGTTCGCCATTCCGCGGTTCATCTGGCCGAGCAAGCCGACGAAGACGTTGGGCCAGGACTTCGGGCACCGATACGGCTACCTCGACTCGTCGGACACGTGGACGTCGATCAACCTGCCATTCCTCGTCGAGTTCTACGCGAACTTCGGTGAGATCGGCGTCTTGGTCGGAATGGCACTCGTCGGCCTGTTGTACCGGTTGCTCGACAACGATCTCAATCGTGCGGGACAACCGCTTCAGGTCACGGTCTGCGGTCTCGTGCTGCTGGTCCCGCTGTTGAACGTCGAGTCGGACTTCTCGCTCGTGTTCGGTGGTCTCTTGATGAACGGCGTGGCGTTGTGGTGTCTCCTCGTCGCCCTGTCGCGGCTGCCGATGCGTCGGGCGCGACGCTCGCGGCTGGCGCAATCCACGGGCACGTTTGGCAGCGTTGCCGGGGCGCCGTGATGAAGAGCAGTCTCCAGGCACCGCTCGGCGTCGCGGCGGACGGTGTAGAAGCGCGCATTGCACCGCGCGGGGTTCTCGCGACCGCGACGCTCTCGCGCTCCGGCGACGGGATCGCGTACGAGGCGCAACTCGTCCATCGCGCGATGTCCGACCTCGCTGGCTCGGAGGCGCGCGTGATCGAGCTCGGCGCCACCGGCGCCGAGCCAGTGGCGCTGGGTGCGCGCGTGCGATTCTTCGCGACGCTCGTGCGGCTGCAGAGTCTTCGCCGGCTGAACTGGGTCGTCTTCACCCACGTCGGCATCGCCAGGGCGCAGCTCAGAGTCCCTCGGCAGTTCCGTCGGCCGTACGCCGTATTCGTGAACGGCATCGAGGCGTGGAGCGCGACGCTGGACTCCTCGCGCCGTGCCGCGCTCCGAGCCGCACGAGCGCGGATCGCGATCTCGCCTCACACGGCGCAGCGCGTTGCGGCGGCACACCCGGATCTGCCTCCGATCGAGACGTGCATGTTGGCGCTCCTGCCTGACGAGGAGGCGCCGGACCGGGTGCCGGCCGACGTGCGTGTCGACTACGGCCCGCACGCGGTCGTGATTGTCGGTCGCATGGCGAGCACCGAGCGGTACAAGGGACACGATCAGCTCATTCTCGCCTGGCCGCGCGTACTCGCCGAGGTTCCCGACGCGACCCTGGTCATGATCGGGCGTGGCGATGACGTCGAGCGGTTGCGTACAAAGGCGGCCGCCCTTGGCCTGGGGCGAAGCGTGCAATTCCCCGGGTTTCTGTCCGACGCCGCGTTGCGCGTCGTTATGCGCCATGCCGCCGTGTTCGCCATGCCGAGCCGCGGCGAAGGATTCGGGCTCGTCTACCTGCAGGCCATGCGCGCTGGGGTCCCGTGTGTGGGCTCGCGAGACGACGCGGCAGCAGATGTCATCGTGGATGGTGAGACCGGACTCCTCGTGCCCCGGCAGGATCCAGAGGCGATCGCGGGTGTACTCGCGCGACTGCTCACCGACGAGTCGATGCGGCGCCGAATGGGCGAGGCAGGGCACCGCCGCTTCGAGAACGTCTTCGCCTACCCGCGTTTTCGCGCGCGGCTGGCCGGCGTATTGGCGCGCGCGTTTCCGGCGCCAACGCGGGAACGGTAGACGTGTGCGGAATCGCGTCGGCCGTCGGGGTTCGCCAAGCGGAACGGGTAGTGGCGACCATGTCGCGAGCGCTCGGCCACCGCGGCCCCGACGATCACGGTATGCGTCCACTCTCCGGTCGTGATGGCGTCCCGTTAGGCGCGATGGCGCATCGGCGCCTGTCGATTCTGGATCTGACGCCCGCCGGCCACCAGCCCATGGTTTCGTCCAACGGGCGGTACGTCGTGACGTACAACGGCGAGATCTACAACTTTCGCGCATTGCGGGCCGAGCTCGAGCGCGCCGGGGCGCGATTCACGAGCGACGGTGACACCGCGGTGCTGCTCGAAGGCTGGGTGCGGTTCGGGCCGGCGTTCGTGCATCGACTCGACGGAATGTTCGCCTTCGCGCTGTGGGACGAGTGGAATCGCTCGCTGTATGTGGCACGCGATGCGGTGGGCATCAAGCCGCTCTATTACGCGCTCGTCGGGCGGGGGTTGCTCGTTGCGAGCGAGCTGCGAGGCCTGCTGGCGTCGGGGCTCGTTCGCGCGCAAATCGACGCGCGCGCGCTGGCCGGCTATCTGACGTTCGGTTCCGTGCCCGAGCCGGAGACGATCATTGCGGGCATTCGAGCGTTGCCACCCGGGGTGGTCATGCGCTTCGATGCCGGCAGCGGCGTGTTCAAGGAGGTCGCGTCCGTGCCGATGGTACAGCCGGATGCGGATCAGGACCCGATTTCGGACCGCGCGACGGCGGTGGAGCTCGTGCGCGAGTCGCTCGAGCGGTCGATCGACCGCCACCTCGTCAGCGATGTGCCCGTCGCGGTCTTCCTTTCGGGCGGCATCGACTCTTCGATCATCGCGGCGCTCGCCGCCCAACGGGCCGGCACGACGATCGACGGCTTCACGGTCACATTTTCGGAGCCGCGGTTCGACGAGAGCCGCGTGGCGCAGCGGGTGGCCCGACGGCACGGGATTCGGCATCACCTGATCCCGTTAGGTGACGAAGACCTGCTTGCAGCGCTGCCGCGAGCCGTCGCCGCCATGGACCAGCCGACCCTCGACGGAATCAACACCTATGTCGTGAGCGAAGCGGTCCGAGCGCACGGCACCAAAGTCGTGCTGTCGGGGTTGGGCGGCGACGAGCTGTTCGCGGGGTACCCGAGCTTCCGGCGCGCGCGAGCGCTGGCGCGTTATGCACGCATTCCCGCACCGGCGCGTCGCGTCGCGGCTCGTGTCGCGGCGAGCATAGGTGGCGTGCGCGGCGCGAAGATGGCGCTGGGGCTGCGGAACGGTTTGCCCGGGGATGCGGCCTATCTCGCGTCGCGCACACTGTTCGGCAGCCGGCAGGTCAGCGAGCTGTGCGGGGCTCGTGCACTGGCCACCGAGGGGGCTCCGCGCGAGCTCAGCGTGCTGCGGCAGGTGTCGTGGCGCGAGCTCACTGGCTACATGCGCAACACGCTGCTTCGCGACTCCGACGTGTTCAGCATGGCGCACGCGCTCGAGCTGCGGGTCCCGTTCCTCGACCGCGACGTGATTTCCGCGGCCTTTCAGGTGGAGGACGCGCTCAAGCTGGCGCGCGGAGTGACGAAGCCGCTCCTCGTGGACGCGGCCCGAGATCTCATACCGCTGGCGGTGTGGGACCGGCCGAAGCAGGGGTTCGTGCTGCCGTTCGCAAGCTGGATGCTTGGCTCGCTCGCGGCGGAGGTCACTACCGCGTTAGGCGACGCTGACCGGATCCAGTCGCTTGGCCTGAACCCGCACGCCGTCCGTGCCGTCTGGTCGGGATTCATTCGCGGCCAGGCCGGCGTGACGTGGTCTCGGCCATGGGCGCTCTTCGCGCTGCTGCGCTGGGCAGCGGCGCACGGCATTGCCGCGGTGGATGCGGCCGAGCCGGACGTGGCAGAGGCCGCGACGCAGTGAGAGTCCTGCATGTCATCCCATCGGCGGCGCCCGTCGACGGCGGGCCGAACGTCGCGGTTCGCGCGATGGCACGAGGGTTGGCCAGGAGGGGCATCGAGGTCACCGTCGCAACCACCAACGCATCCGGCGCAAACTCGCTCGACGTGCCGATCGATACGCCGGTGATCGACGACGGGGTCGTCTTTCGCTACTTCGCACGCTCCGTCCCGGGATCGTGGAAGTTCTCGTGGCCGATGACACGGTGGCTGTGGACGAACGCCGGTGCGTACGACGTGGTGCACGTCCACGCGCTGTTCTCGTACGCCACGATCCCGGGATGTCGAGCCGCTGCCCGCGCGCCCGTTCCGTACGTGCTTCGACCGTTAGGTACACTGAGCGATTGGAGCCTTGGCCGCCGACGCTGGAAGAAGCGACCGTATTACGCGCTCCTGGAGCGACCGCACCTCGCGATGGCATCGGCCATTCACGTGACGTCGGACGCCGAGGCCGACGATGTCGCCCGGCTGGGCTACGGCGGGCGCGCGCGCGTCATTCCCCTCGGCGTGGACGTCGGCGCGCGGCCGTCGAGACGAAACCGACCAGCGAACGGGAGCGAGCCACTCCGACTCCTGTTTCTGTCTCGGCTTCACGAAGGGAAGAACGTCCCATTGCTCTTGCGGGCGGTCGCGAACGCGATGCACCCATTTCGCCCGATCGAGCTCACGGTCGCCGGCGACGGAGATCCCCGCTACCGCACCCACCTCGCCGCGTTGGCTGATCAGCTTGGCCTCCGCGACACGGTGTCGTTCGTCGGTCATGTCGATGGGGCCGCGAAGGAGCGCGCGTTGGCGGAGGCCGATTGTTTCGTGCTCCCGTCGGCACACGAGAACTTCGGGCTCGCGGTCGCCGAGGCGCTGGCCGCCGGGCTGCCGGCGATCGTCACGCGGAATGTTGCGCTGTCGCGAGACGTGCACGCCGCGGGCGCGGGCGTCGTGACCGAGGCAACCGAGACCGCGGTCGCGTCCGCGATCACCTGGGCGGCGGAGCACCCGGCCGCGTTGCTCGAGATGGGAGACCGTGCGTGGCAGCTCGCGCGTCACGAGCTGTCGTGGGACACGACGTGCGTGCGCCTTGCCGCCCTGTACGAGGAGCTGGCGGTCGGTGGTCGCCGCGAGGGGCGATGGGCGTGAGCGCACCAACGGTGCGGGACACTGATCGAGCGCGGCGGGCCGCCGCCGACGACGGATCGACCGCCGTCAACGCTGGTGTCGCGCCCGTTGCGGCAGTGGTGCTCACGCATAACGAGGAGAGGAATCTGCCGGACTGTCTGGCGTCCCTCGCGGGATGGATCGGGGAGATCTTCGTGGTGGATTCGGGAAGCGTCGATCGCACGCTCGCGATCGCACGTGAAGCGGGCGCGACGGTTTTACAGCACCCGTTCGAGCATTACGGTGCCCAGCGAAACTGGGCGATCGACAACCTTCCGATCACCGCACCGTGGACGCTGCACGTCGACGCGGACGAGCGCATAACGCCGGAGCTTCGGGCATCGATCGTGGCCGCACTCACACGGGGCGCGCCGTCCCTCGAGCGAACGGACGGGTTCCTCGTTTCCCGCCGCACGATCTTCATGGGGCGCTGGATCCGACACGGCGGCCACTACCCGGCGTGGCACTTACGGCTTCTCCGCACGGGCGCGGGTCGGTGCGAAGATCGCCTTTATGACCAGCATTTCTACGTGGCGGGCGCGGTCCAAAAGCTGCAAGGCGATCTCATCGACACGTTGACACCTGACCTGGCCACGTTTACCGCGAGGCATCTCCGGTGGGCAGCGCTGGAGGCGGCCGAGCACGAAGCGGCGCCAGACGGGGTCGGGCGAATTCGTGGGAGGCTCGCGACCGACAACGTGATCGAGCAGCGCCGTTGGTGGCGAGACTGGTACGCGCGTCTACCGTTGTTCGTCCGGCCCACGGCGTACTTCCTCTATCGGTATGTCGTTAGGCTCGGCTTCCTGGACGGGCGCGCCGGGCTCGTGTTTCACGTGCTGCAGGGCTTCTGGTTCCGGTTCCTGGTCGACGCGCTGATTCTCGAGCGCCGGCTCCGTCGGGGGGAGGGGAAGCCAGCGACCGGGGAGGGGTAGCGTATGGCGACGTACGTGCTGGGCATCAACGCGTACCACGGGGATGTATCGGCCGCACTCCTGCGCGATGGACAGCTCGTCGCCGCGGTGGAGGAAGAGCGCTTCCGCCGCATCAAGCACTGGGCCGGCTTCCCATCGCTGTCGATTCGGAGCGTTCTCCAGATGGCCGACATCCGCGGGCAGGATGTTCGGCACGTGGCCGTGAGCCGCGACCCCAGGGCGAACCTGCTGCGCAAGGGACTGTTCACCGTCACGCATCGACCCGACCTGCGTCTCGTGCTGGATCGGGTGCGCAACGCGGGCAAAGTCAGGGACCTCGCCGGCCCCCTCGCTGCCGCGTTAGGCGTGCCGCGCGATGACCTGCCGGCGATCCACTACGTCGAGCACCATCCCGCCCACCTCGCGAGTGCGTTCTTCGTCTCCCCGTTCGAGTCGGCCGCGTGCTGCGCGATCGACGGCTTCGGCGATTTCGTCAGCACGTCATTCGCCACCGGCACACGCAATCGCCTCGAGGTGCTCGACAAGGTGTATTTCCCGCACTCGCTCGGGATGATGTACACCGCCGTCACCCAGTTCCTGGGCTTCCACGGCTACGGGGACGAGTTCAAGGTCATGGGCCTCGCACCGTATGGGCGACCGCGGCACGTGGACGCCATCCGGCAGCTCGTTACGCTCACGGACGGGGGAAAGTTCGAGTTGTCCCTGGACTACTTCCGCCACTGGTCCGACGGCGTCGAGATGGAGTGGGACGATGGCTACCCGACGCTGGGCCGCGTCTACAGCGACCGCCTAACGCATCTGCTCGGCCCCGCTCGTGAGCCGTCGGCGCCGCTCACCGAGCGCGAAGAGGACATCGCGCACTCGCTCCAGGTCGTCTACGAAGAGTGCGCCATGCACGTGCTCAACGCGCTCTGGGACCGCACGCGGCAGGACGCGGTGTGCCTCGCTGGGGGCTGTGCGATGAATAGCGTTGCCAACGGCAGGGTCCGACAGCGAACGCCCTTCAAGTCGGTCTACATCCAACCGGCCGCCGGCGACAATGGGACTGCCCTCGGCGCCGCGTGCTACGTGTGGCACCAGACCCTCGGCCACGACCGCGGGTTCGTCATGGACCATGGGTATTGGGGCACGACACACGACGTGGAGCGCGTGCTGGCCTCGCTCCCCGATCGCGACGACGACTGGGAATACGCGATCGAAGTGTGTCCGTCGAGCGCCCACACGGCCCGCGTTGCGGCGTCACTCGTCGCCACCGGCCAGGTGGTTGGTTGGTACCAGGGCCGCATGGAATGGGGGGCGCGCGCGCTCGGGAACCGCAGCATCCTCGCCGACCCGCGTCGCACCGATGTCCGCGAGTTGATCAACACCAAGATCAAGTTCCGCGAACGCTTCCGCCCGTTCGCGCCGTCGATCGCCGAAGAGGCACTGCACGACTATTTCGAGGGCGCGGCCCCCGATCCGTTCATGCAGCAAGTGTATCCCGTGCGAGCCGACAAGCGTGCCGTGATTCCTGCTGTGACCCACGTCGACGGGAGCGGGCGACTGCAGACGGTGAGCGCGCGGACGAACCCGACGTATTACGCGTTGATCAAGGAGTTCGAGAAGATCACCGGAGTGCCGGTTGTGCTCAACACGAGCTTCAACGAGAACGAGCCGATCGTCGACACACCGGAGCAGGCGCTCGATTGTTTTCTGCGCACGCGAATGGATGCCATTGTCCTGCACAACACCATCGTGCGACGCCAGCCGGCCGAGCGAAGCGCTATGGTCGGAGCGGAGGACTGACATCGTGTCGCATGGCGCAGTACCTACACCCGGATTGTGACTCGGTCGCGGAAGCGTCCATGTCAAAGCGTCGAGGAGCGAGTGTCATGGCCAAGTCGAGCGGAACGGTCGTCGTGACGGGTGCGGGCGGTTTCATCGGCGGGCATCTGGTCAAGATGTTCCGTGAGCAGGGTGGGAAGAACATCCGGGCGATTG
>Ga0075428_100009550_pt1 | contig 10773 bp, 3 predicted proteins | sample RhiMetdeltSRZDD2_FD_75291 | JGI IMG/M metagenome (GOLD analysis project Ga0075428, IMG submission 75291) | Populus rhizosphere microbial communities from Tennessee, USA - Rhizosphere MetaG P. deltoides SRZDD2 | ecosystem: Host-associated > Plants > Roots > Rhizosphere > Soil | place: USA... | reverse complement strand
CGCCTCCCCGGGGACCGCCTCCGCGGTCGCGGCCACCGTCGCCGCGGCATCGGCCGCCAGCAGCTCGCGGCCCGACATGGCCAGGATGATCGCGTCGGTGGTCAGGTCGGCCAGCGCACCCTCGGCCACCACGCTCCCGTCGCGCAGGACCGTGACGCGGTCCGCGACGGCCCGCACCTCCTCCATCCGGTGCGAGATGTAGGCGATGGCGGTTCCCCCGTCGCGCAGGGCGCGCAGGATGCCGAGCAGCGACTCCGTCTCCGCCGCGGAGAGCGACGAGGTCGGCTCGTCCAGGATGATCAGCCGGGCGCCGAAGTGCAGCGCGCGCGCGATGGCCACCAGCTGCCGCCGCGCCACGCCCAGGGTCTGCACCAGGCTGCCGGGATCCAGATCCTGACCCAGGGCGCGAAGCGCCCGCCCGGCCTGGTCGCGCAGGGCGCGGCGGTCCACCAGGCGCGCCGGGCCTCCGCGCGAGGGCAGCCGGCCCAGGCAGATGTTCTCGGCCACGCTCAGGCTCGGCACGAGCTGCGGCTCCTGGTGGACCATGCTGATGCCCAGGGCTTGCGCGGCCCGCACGTCGCCCAGGGCCACGGACCGGCCCGCGAAGGCGATCTCGCCCTCGTCCGGCCGCAGCGACCCGGAGAGGACGGCCATCAGCGTGGACTTGCCCGCGCCGTTCTCGCCGAGGAGGGCGTGGACCTCGCCCTCGGCCAGGGTCAGGTCCACGGCGCGCAGGGCCTGGTGCCCTCCGAAGCGCTTCGAGATCCCGCGCACCTGCAGGAGAGGCGGCGCGCCCGCGATCGGCATGTGGAGGCGGGAGTATACGACGGGGGGAAACACGAAGGCCCGGCGCGCGGAGCGCCGGGCCTTTTCCAGAACGCGGGAACGTCAGGAGGTCAGAACTTCTTCTCGCCGCCCCGCTCCGACCGCATCTGCTGCCGCATGGTGTCGCGCTCCCCATCGGAGAGCTTGCCGTCGCCGTCGGTGTCGAACCGCTTCAGCATCTCGGCGCGCCGGGCCTCGTGGTCGCGCTTGGCCACTTCCTTCTCCTCGGGGTCCAGCTGGCCGTTCTTGTTGGTGTCGTACTTCTCGAGCATGCGCTGCCGCATCTCGGGCCCGAAGTGGCGGCCACCGCGGTGGCCCATGCCCATGGCGCCCATCTGCTCGCGCATGGCCTGCTTCTCGGTGTCGTTCAGCTGGCCGTCACCGTCGGTGTCGAACTTCTTCATGAACTCCGCGCGCCGCGCCTCGCGGTCCTTCTCGAAGACGGCCTTCTCCTCGGGGTCGAGCTGGCCGTTCTTGTTGGCGTCGTACTTCTCGAGGATGCGGCCCTGCGACCGGCCGCCGTGCTCCTGGCCGTCCGCCTTGTCGTTGGCGGCCAGGCCGGCGGCGCCGGCGATGAGGGCCGCGCCCATGATTGCAAAAACATGTCGCATTTCTGTGTCTACCTCTCCCTGGGCGACCCGGTTTTGGCCGCACCTGAACCTTTGACCGGCGGGGCGCCCGGAAAGTTGAGGTGCTATAGAATCGCCGCCCCATGCGCGTCCGCTTCGAGGGTGTCGGCAAGCGGTTCGGCGCCCAGACGGCCCTGCGCGACATCGACCTCGAGGTGCAGCCCGGCGAGTGCCTCGTGCTCCTGGGCCCCTCGGGCTGCGGCAAGACCACCCTCCTCCGCCTGCTGGCCGGCCTGGAGAGCGTGGACAGCGGGCGGATCTGGATCGGGGACCGGGTGGTGAACGACCTGCCGCCCGCCGAGCGGGACGTGGCCATGGTGTTCCAGAGCTACGCCCTCTATCCCCACTTCACGGTCTTCGAGAACATCGCCTTCCCCCTGCGCGCGCGGCGGGTGCCCGAGGCGGACATCGCCCCCCGCGTCAAGGCCACCGCGGAGCGGCTGGGCCTCGACGGCCTGCTCGACCGCCGTCCCGCCCAGCTCTCCGGCGGCCAGCAGCAGCGGGTGGCGCTCGCCCGCGCGGTGGTGCGCAGCCCGCTCGTCTACTTGATGGACGAGCCGCTCAGCAACCTCGACGCGCAGCTGCGGGTGCAGACCCGCGCGGAGCTGAAGCGCCTGCAGCACGAGCTGGGCACCACCACGCTCTACGTCACCCACGACCAGGGCGAGGCCATGACCATCGCGGGCCGGGTCGCCCTGCTGCGCCAGGGCGCGATCGAGCAGATGGGACCGCCGCTCGAGCTGTACCGGCGGCCGGCCAACCGTTTCGTGGCCACCTTCCTGGGCAGCCCGGCCATGAACGTCTGGCCGGGCGCGATGGGGCCGGAGGGGATGGTCACGGCGGCGGGGGCGCGGCTCGCCGTGCCCGAGAAGACACGGTCCGTGCTGGCCGCCTCACCGGGGTTCGAGGTCGGCGCGCGACCCGAGGACGTCAAGCTCGCCACCACGCCCGGCGCCGGACGGACGGAGGGGAAGGTGGTCGTGGTCGAGCCGATGGGCAACGAAACCATCGCCATCCTCGAAAGCGCCGGCGTCCGCGTGGTGGGCCGCGGGGATGCCGGGCTGGATGTTCAGCCCGGCGCACCACTCTGGTTCCAGGTGTTGGGCGAGCCGCTCTTCTTCGACGCCCAGAGCGGCCGGCGCCTGGGCTGAGTTCGTCACCCACCCCGTACGAAGCCGTGTGATTTTCTGTTGACCTCGGGTCATAGTTCGCCTATTGTGTATTGTTCCTGCGCCCGGGGTGGGCGCTAACAGGGTGTAGTGACCCAGGCTCTACAGGACGCCACGTCCGGACAGGTACCTCCCGCCAGACCCTAGGCTTCAGGTTCTCCGTCAGTCCCTAAAGGTTCCCATGACAAAGAGACAGGTCTCTTCTGCCGTCCGTATCGCCGTTCGTGCCGCCGCCCTTCCGTCAACCCTCGTTGCCCTCTCCGTTCTGGCCGTTTCCGGACGAGCCCATGCCATCGAGAAGGCCAGCGAGCAGGTCAGCCCGTTCATGGGCAGTTTCTCGCGATCAGTCCGCCTCGAGGTCCCGGCCTTCCATGGCATCGAGCCCGGGCTCGCTTTCACCTACACCTCCGAAGGGCGAAACGGCTTCGTTGGCGTCGGATGGAACCTGTCGGGCATCAGCACGATCGAGCGGGTAAACGCGGGCCTGGGGACGCCGCGCTGGGACGGTACGGACGCCTACATGCTGGACGGCCAGCAGCTCATTCCGTGCGGCGCGATCGTGAGCCCGAGCTGCTCCAGCGGCGGCTCGTTCGCCACCAAGGACGAGAGCTACCTGAAGATCTCCTACGACAGCGTGAACAACACGTGGCAGGTTTGGGGCCGTGGCGGTACCAAGACGACCTTCTCCCCCATCGTTCAGCCGGCGGCCGGGCACACCCTCCGCTGGGGTCAGACCAGCACCATCGATACAAAGGGGAATAGCGTCACCACCTCGTGGACGCCACTGGACGGCGACGCCTATCCCGAGACGATCTCCTATAACGGCTACTCGATCACCTTCATCCGGGAGAGCCGCACAGATACCCTTTCCTTCGCCGAAGGCGATACGCTCGGGAAGACGCTCTATCGCCTGCGTGGCGTGGCGGAGTTCGTCGGTTCCACGCCGATCCGGGCCTACCGCCTGCTGTATTCGTACAGCCCACTTACCGGGCGGTCGCTGCTGACTTCGATGGAGCAGCTCGGGAAGGACTTCACTTCGCCTGGCGCCGTGGCTCTGCCCGCTCAGACCTTCACTTACCAGAACGACACCCTCGGGAAGGGCTTCTATCCAATCTCGGGCGACCCGCCTTCGCCACCGGGGACCATCGAGGATGTGGTCTGGGCCAACCTCGTCAATACGCAGGCGACAGGCAATGACCTGATCAAGAGCGGCGGCTCTCAAGCCTGGGATGCGGGCGCTTCCTCGACGCGCGCAATCTTCTCGGGGAACGGATACCTCGAGGTGACCACCAGCGTCGGCGGCAACAAGATGATCGGCCTCAGCAACGGCGACACCGACGGCACGCAAACCGACATCGACTTCGCCCTGTACCAGAACGTTAACGACCTCTACGCCGCCGAGAGCGGCACTCTATACGGCCCCTTGGGGCATCCCCTGGTCAACGGCGAGGCCCTGAGGATCGAGGTCCAAGACGGCCGGGTCTATTACAAGCAGAACGGGGTCGTTGTCCGGCAGGCCCAGCGCCGCCCGGTCTATCCGCTCCTCGTTGATGCGTCCATCTGGTCGGCGGGCCAGTCGCTGATTGACGCGGTGATTTCCGGCTCTCTGCAGAACACCACTCATTGGTGCGGCTATCAGCTCCTGACGGGAGATTTCAACGGCGATGGCCGCACCGATCAGCTGTGCCGAAACGGGGTCGCGTCCACGACCAAGGTGGCTCTGGCCACGGCCAGCGGTTTCGACACCGCGACCCTGTGGTTCTCGGGAGGCTACTCAGTCTTCACGATCGCCGACTACAACAACGATGGGAAGGCCGATCTGGGGATTTTCGATCAGTATTCAGGAATCTTCAGTGTCGCACTCTCGACAGGCACGGCGTTCGCCGCACCGGTCACGTGGGGATCGGCGAACGGCATCTCCTACGGGGGTCAGCCCCATTCGTGCAGGATCGCGCCTCCCTCGTATCCATACGCCACCGTTACCTCCGGGGACTTCAACGGCGATGGGCTCATGGACATCGCCTGCCGCGTCAACGGGCTTCCGGAGCAGTTCGTAGGACTCTCGAACGGGACAGGCGTGACCTTCTCCATCTTCGGTCAACTGAGCTGCGACCTCGGCGAGACGACCGGGGCCATCGATTTCGATGGAGATGGTAAGGACGACTGGTATTGCATCGGCCAGACATACAGCAACCTCTTGGTCTTCCCTTCTACAGGCTCGAGCTTCCTCTATCCCGCCTTCGGCAGCCTCGACAACAACTTCTGCAGCGCGGCGAACTACATCCTGGGCGATCTCAACGGAGATGGGCGGACCGACGCAGCCTGCACAAATGGGAGGGTCGCTCTTTCCACCGGACGCTACTTCGACATTCAGGCTGGCGGCGGGACCGAAAGCTGGTGCGCTTCAGGCAGCACATTTGCCGCCGATGTCGACGGAGACGGAGCCAGCGAGCTTCTCTGCAACAACGCAGCTGCTCCAACAAACGACATAGAGGTTCGCAAGTGGAAGGCGGGTGCGCTCGCTGCTGCCGAAGTCTGGAAGGCCAATTGGTGCGCCGCGACGGTCCACGCCGGCGACTTTAACGGCGATGGAAAGACCGACCTCATCTGTTCGGCTTTCTCGGCCCCAGTCGTCGCCGGCACCGGCGGTTTCCGCGCAGATCTCCTGGGTGCCGCGGGGAATGGCATCGGCGGCACGACCCAGGTGAGCTATTCGAGCTCGGTCGTCTTCCCCAGCACGAACAATCCTCCACCCAAGCAGGTGGTCACCGCGCTGACCACGTTGGATGGGAGGGGTGGCTCGTCCACGGCCACCTACTCCTATTCCGGCGGACTGATGGACCGCCAGGAGCGGCGGTTCCTCGGCTTCCACGAAGTCGTCCAGACCCTGCCGTGCCTGCCAGGCGAGGAAACGTGTCCTTCGATCCGCACAGTCCTCAAGCAGGATCTCGCTTCAGCCGGCAAGCCTGAGAGCGTGGAGAGGAAAGACGGATCGGGACACACTCTCCTGCGCAGCGAGCTCACCTACGCCACGACCCTTACCCCGCCCCGCACGTCGCAAGTGTCCGAGGAATGGTCGTATACCTATGATGTTCTCGGCGCTTACAGGCGTACGCGGGCCGCGCATCAATTCGACGCTTACGGCAACCGCACTCAGACGATCTTCTTTGGCGATGCTGACGTCTCGGGCGACGAGAAGACGACGGCCTGGACGTTCCAGCCGAACCTCACCGCCTACATCACGGATCGCGTCAACTCAGAGACGCAGTTTGCTGGGGAAGGCACGACCGGTCTCAAGCTCTCGGAGAGACACTTTGCGTATGACGAAGAGCTCGGATGGGGTAATCCGCCGAGCCAGGGCTTCCTGACCCGGATCGACAGCTGGTTGGACACGGAATCGCGCTGGGTCAGCCGGAAGTCGCATTATGACACCTGGGGAAATGTCGCGTCGTCGCTGGATGAGACCGATCGGCCGGTGACGTTCGGCTATGACTCGGCCTACCACGTGTTTCTGACCTCGACCACGAACGGGGCCAGTGAGAGCGAGACCGCAGTCTGGGACCCGATCTGCGGTGTGCCCACCGAGCGCCGGGATGCGAACGCGCAGCCGGTCACCTTCCAGACCGACAATTACTGCCGGCCGACCCAGACAAACTTCCCTCTCGGCGCCTTCGAGATCCGCTCCTATCCGAGCCTCGGCGATCCCGCTGCCCAGCAGGTGCGAGTCGAAACGCCTTCGGCCACCGAAGGGGACGGCAGTGGAAACGATTACGTTCTCGAATATTTCGACGGCCTCGGCAGGCCCTACAAAGCGGTGAAGAAGGGAACGGCCGCCCATCCGACGATCCGCAAGGATACGAGCTTCAACGCGCGCGGGTCGGTGAGTTCCGAGACGGCCCCCTACTTTGACGGCTTCGAGACGGCCAGGACCACTACCTTCACGTTCGACAGCCTAGACCGGATCACTGCGTCTACGTTCCCCGGCAATGCCCAGGTGCAGAGGAGCTATGGCATCTGGCGGGACACGGTCTTCGACGAGCACGGCCATCCCACAACGACCGAGCTCGACGCGTACGGCCGGAGGGTGAAGCTGGAACAGGTCCTCAACAGCCAGACGCACTCTACCGTCTACAGCTTTGACCTCCTTGGGCGGATGACTGGGATCACCGATCCGGCCGGCATCCAGTGGTCCTGGACATTCGACTCGCTTGGGCGGAATACCGCGCGAAACGACCCTGATTCCGGTGCGTGGACCTTCCAGTACGACGACGCAGGCCGGCTGATGCACCAAACGGACGCCAAGGGACAGGAGACCGACTTTAGCTACGATCTTGCCGGGCGGCTCTCCTCGAAGGTCAACGCGGCCGGCACTGTGACGATTGGGCACAGCGAGGCCCGCGCTGGGTACTACAACATTGGCCGGACGACGAGCGTGACCAGCGCCGGTCAATCCCTCACCATGGATTACGACAAGGAAGGAAGGCCCCTCCAGCAGCGCCGCATGCTCGACGGTGTCGAGTACCTCGCTCTGAGGCGGTACGACTCAGCCGGCCGCCTCCGCGGCATCACCTACCCAGACGGCGAGGCCATAGGCAGCGACGCAAACCCTTTGACCTACGATCGGACTGGCCACCTCTATTCCATCCCCGGAATCCTTTCGGAGGTTCTCTACGATGCGGCCGGTCGGCCGACACTCCAAACCGCAGCGAACGCAGCGGCCACCCAAACCACCAAGACGTACTCCGATCGTGGTCTCTTGACGGACATCGTCACGGCGGCCGGGGATTCCACCATCCAGAACCTGCACTACACCCTCGACGCGGCCGGCCAGGTCGAAAGCGTGTCAAGCCCCCAGCCCAATGAGGGCTGGAATTACGCTTACGATGAACTCCACCACCTCACGTCGGCCACCAGCGTTGCGGACAACGCCCAGAGCCAGGCGTTCCAGTACGACGCGGCGGGCCGCATGACCCACAACTCCAGGCTCGGGACTTACACGTACCCGCCAAATGGTTGGGGCCGTCCCCACGCACCGGACTCGATCAACGGGACCCCTTACAGCTATGACGCAAACGGAAACCTCACGGGCGGCGGCGGCCGGAGCATCGTCTGGAACGCCAACAATCAGGCCACCCAGATTACGGCGGGCGCAAACATCAGCACCATGACGTACGATGGCCTTGGACAGCGCGTTAAGAAGACGACTCCCGCCACGAATTCTACGAGCTTGTACCCAACGGGCGACGACTATGAGGTGACTAACGGGGGGATCACGAAATACATCAGCGCCCCCGGCCTTGGCGTGGTCGCGAAGAAGGTCAACGGAAACCCATTCTGGCTGCACACGGATCGTCTGGGCTCGATCCAAGCTGTCACCGATGGAGCGGGCAACGTTGTGCAGCGGCGAACGTATCGCCCTTACGGCGACAAAATCGCCGATACCACGGGCCATGCCGAATCGCGGGGGTACATTGATCAGCGCCAAGACCCCGAGAACGGCCTAACTTACCTGCATGCCCGATTCTACGATCCAGCCACAGGCCTGTTCGCTTCTCCCGACCCCATCGGCCCCCAAGGCGGGCTGAATGAATATGGCTACTCCTTCGGAAACCCCATCAACGGTAGCGATCGAAGCGGGCTAGTTGGGGACGGGGATGGAACCAATGGCCGTAGGTGCTGGTACGTAGGCACGGCATATTCGCCGAGTGGCTCAATCGGCAGCATCGACATCGGACACGACCAGCCGACGAATGTGTTCATGTGCACAAGCGTCTCGAGGGGCAGCAACCCATTTTCGGAATTCGCCACCTCTCCACTTGCGGGGTGGATGGAAGACTGGCGCGCACAAAGAGAGGAACTGCGCGAACGGCGGCGACAGCAACAAGCGGCCCAGCCACCAAACGAGCAGCCAGGAAGCGCGGGATGCCAGAGCGACGGATGCGGAGAAGCCGGCGAGGGTGCCGATCAGCCGGGCGATGACGCCAATCAGCTCCCAACAATCCCAGAGGTCCTGCACTTGCTAGACAACTTTGTGTATGGCACTGGTCCGCGGACAACGATGTATGGCCCCGAGAGTCCGATGACTCGGCAAATGATGAACGCACCGGGCGTGAATCTTGCGCGTTGGATGTACGCGAGCAATGGTGGCGGATACCTGCGCTTTCCTGCGCCGTTTGGACTCATCGGCACAGGAGGAGTCCCCGGAATTGGAAGTGTCGGTCCGGCGGGTGAACTGTGGGGCTATGATGGGTTGCTGACGAGTCCTAGTCTGGTGCGGCAGTTTGTGGGTAGCTACGTTGTAACCATCGTCGGGGGGCCGGGCGGCAGAAGTGACTTCTACGTCACGAATAGTACGAGCTTCACGTCTTTGGCCTACCAACAGGGTGGCGCATGGGATCGCGGCGGTTCCGGACGGGGCATGCCGTTCTCGACGATAAATCAGGTGTTCTACTGGAGCGAGGGTCCTTGATCACTGAGCGGCGGGGCTTCTTAAGGCCCGCCATCGTTTTTAGCTCATTGGCCATGGCGGGGTGGAGCTGTGTTGGTGCTTTGGACATCTTTCCGCCAACGAAGCGCCTGCCAGGCGGGTTTCGACTCGTCCAGTTCGAAAGCCGCTACTACTACGTGGACAGGCCGAAGGGCGGCGGTGGCGGTATCGGCGGCGTACTGCGTGGAGACATTGAGCAGATCGGATGGAACAACGACGCAATCGTCGCTTGGCGAACAGCGATGACGGGAAGCGAACGTTCGGGTTGGATGATCATTGACGTACACCGCGGTGAGGTGGAAGGCCCGTTTTCTGAGGAACAGTTTCGCCCGATGATTCAGGCTGATAAACGCCTGATAGGCATCGCCGTGCGACCCGTGGCCGAAGTCTGGACGGGATCATGAAGGCGTAGGGTGATTAGGCGAATCTGTAGGCCTGCTCTGGTCGATCGGCTTTGGCGTTGTCGCGGTATCGGCGATCTGGGCTGGGCGACCATGACTCGGTACGGGCCGCGACCTAGGTGAGACGCGACGGATTGTTGCTGACATTGATCCGATGCTATGCGGTCGCCACTAGGCGAGAGAGCGCCCATACGCTCCACGCATCGACAATGTCGACAAGAGCTTCTCCTGAAGCCTATGAGCGCATGCTCCTGGTATTCGGGGGCTGTGCCATTCTGTTCGGACTTGGGTTGCTGCTCTACCCCTAGCGAGGTCGCCAGCCGGCGCAGCCTCGTCACGCCGTCGTAACGCCCCTGCCTTGAGGCCCGGCTCAGACTGGTTTGACATGAGCCCGGCATGGCGAGTAACGTCCGCGCCGAAACACCCGAGGATTCAGCGCATTGGCTCCCACCCGTCACGCGCTACGGCATCTCCTTCCTCCATTCAGGAGCGAACCATGAAGCGAATGCTTCTCGTCTTGGCCTTCCTCTGCTGCGCCGCCACCCTGGCCCATGCCCAGGTGGACCGGGCCACCCTCAGCGGCGAGGTGCGCGACCAGACCTCGGCCGTGGTGCCGGGCGCGTCCGTGGTCGTGACCAACACCGCCACCAACGTGGCCACCCGGCTGACCACCAACGCCGACGGCGCCTACCTGGCCGTGAACCTGACGCCCGGCCGCTACCGCGTCGAGGTGGAAATCTCCGGGTTCAACAAGACCAGCCAGACCGTGATCCTCGAGGTCGGCCAGCGCGGCCGCCTCGATTTCACGCTCGGCCTGGGGGGCATGTCTGAGACCGTGACCGTGGAGGACGCGCGCCGGCTGCTGAACACCGAGCAGGCCGCTCTCGGCGCCGTCATCGACCAGGTCTCGATCTCCAAGCTGCCGCTGGCCATCCGGAACTGGGACGACCTCCTGGCCCTCGTGCCCGGCGTGCAGGGCGACCGCTTCACCGAGCAGGGCGGCGGGACGTCCTTCGGGCGCACGGGCGGCATCAACGTGCACGGGGCCCGCGCGCTGCAGAACAACTTCCTGCTGGACGGCGTGGACAACAACAGCATCTCCGAGAACGTGCAGGAGCTGACCACGCAGGTGTCGCGGCCCTCGGTGGACTCCATCCAGGAGTTCAAGGTGGTGACCAGCCCCTACTCGGCCGAATACGGGCGCTCGCCGGGCGCGGCCATCAGCGTGAGCACGAAGTCGGGGACGAACGACTTCCACGGCA
>Ga0075428_100009546_pt1 | contig 10775 bp, 6 predicted proteins | sample RhiMetdeltSRZDD2_FD_75291 | JGI IMG/M metagenome (GOLD analysis project Ga0075428, IMG submission 75291) | Populus rhizosphere microbial communities from Tennessee, USA - Rhizosphere MetaG P. deltoides SRZDD2 | ecosystem: Host-associated > Plants > Roots > Rhizosphere > Soil | place: USA... | reverse complement strand
CGGTTCCTTCGGAACCGATGCTTAGTTACAAACTAAGCATAACAACCCTATAATTCTTATATTCTTTATTGATTTGAAGTGATAAAAGGAACACTACGGACAACAAGATTCCAATTGACTACTTAACAACATATCTTAATTGTAATTTAACAGATTTGATATTTGATATGTCTATGTGATGCTTATCCAAATATAGTGAGGCTTGATAAGCGATGAATCTTTCATAGTCTGATGCGCCGGGTTTTTCCGGATTAACCTCTACCCAAGGTGATGAAACTTGCATTTTTTGGCTGGAAATATTATCAATATGCAAAATACAGTCTACCTGGTTGCGGGCAGTCGGTTCTAAAATAAAACTAGTGCTGTCACCCAAAAACCGATAGGTTCCCGACCATAGAGAATTCGATGCGTTATATCCGCCAATTCTATCAAAATTTAGCTTATATAAACTATGGCTGGTTAATTCGGAACCCGTAAAATAATAATACCCTTTATCAGTTGCAATAACATACATATAGAGTTCCCAGTTACTTGAGATCGTTGTTAGCAGATCAATTTTGGGAGATGGTGGGGTCCCTTCTTGTTCGATGTGCCTGGAGCATGATATAAAGATTATTGAAGCAACGAAACAAACTGTTACACAGATTTTCATTTCAACAAAATTTAGTTTGAATCAGAATCATCTTAGAGAAGAAAGTACTTCCGAAGGCTTCTTGTTATGTTAAGGTAATCTTTTTTCTATAACTTGTAAAAAAAGATAATTATCTCATACAACGGCCATCGATTGGGTTAATTGCAACTAAGGCTATCGAATTACTTGATTTTACTTATTTGAAATGATACCTGATAGCAAGCTTTGTCTGCTCCTTTGGAGCAGATGCTTAGTTACAACTTGTCCCGCCCATGCGGGAAACTAAGCATAACGATCCTATATTTTTTATATTCTTTATTGGTTTGAAGAAAGAAGGAACATTACCTACAACGGAGGTTACTTACCGAACACCAGGCAGGACGGAAAAGAAAAATAAAACCGTACCTTAGTCAGGCGCTCAACACAAGTCGGTTATTTGTCCCTTATTTTCCGCTGCACTTTTCACCACTAAATCGAATACTATGCTACGCTTTTTATTTATCCTTTTCTGCTCCGGGCTTTTTATCGCAGTAACTCCTGTAAAGATTGCCGCTCAGAAAGCAATAACTATTAAAGTTGTAGATAAAGAACGTAAACCAATAACCGATGCTAAGATCACTTTAATGGACAGCGACCTGGAAAACGCTGTGGAGGCAAGAAGCGATGCTAATGGAATGGTTACTTTTAATAATATTTCACTTGCTAAATATAAAAATGGCGCAACCCTGCATGTTGAAAAAGAGTATGCGAATGTATCATTCGGAATATCGTTAGAAAATTCAACTACACCTGTTACAATTGTTGCTCCTATAGTGATGAATATTTCTAAGGATGATAAACAGGTGATTTTCGATTGGGGAAATGATCCGAAAAAGGATGTACCCCAAAAAAAAGAATTATTAGGCCCTACAGAAAATGTAAACGTTTTAAAGAAACCGCCATTGACCAATACCATTGTTTGGGGACCTTATTCTCCATCCTGTGACTTTAATCCCATCCTGGCAGTGCCTGAATTTTCCAGTATTGCAGTAGTAGGTGAGAAGACATTGTCAGATGCCATCAGCTCCTCATGTTTTGGTGCAGCAGAAGAAGCTGTCAATTCATTGGTAGCTGTAACTGAGCATGCAATAAGTATAAGCTCACAGGTGAAGTTTGCATGGAACCAGATATATCAGCAAAGGGACCCTAAGGCTTTAGCAACAATGCAAAAGCTTGAAGATGACGTTAACGCGAATACAAAGAAATTAATGGAAGATGCTTTTGAAAAAACCAGTGCCCTTCTTGAGAATGTGAAGAAGTTAACTGTGGGACCTGAGCTTTATGTTGTGTCTTGCCTGTGGGATGGAATGAAGCAATATGCAATACCTGAAAGTATTGCAAAGTTAAAAACAGCAACAGGGGCTATAGGTAAGGCAAAACAGGCTTTGCAGGAAAAAGTTTCTGCAATACGTAATCGCATTGCCTCTGGCAAAAGACCTGAATGGGCAGATAAAGATCTTTTTACTAATTGGGAAGATGTAACAAAAAACCTTGATAAATCTACAGACGGTCTTTCAATGTTACTTGCCTATGTAAGTGATCCTAAAACCATATTACCTAATGAACAACAAGCTGACCTGGCAATTAGTGCGGCAGAAGCAATGCTTGGATCGTTAATTGGCAACTGCCAGATTAGAGAAGTTGAACGGCAAATTAGTGTCGCTACTTCGGCCGCACAGGAGGCATTGACTGCAACCCGGTTGTTTGCAGCACAAAACAAAAAGGAGGAAAGCAAATGGCGAAAATTAATAAATGATTTTGTTAGTAAAAATTATCCTCCTGCTGACAGGGGTTGGGAGCATATGGATCCCAGTGACCTTAGATTAAATGCAATTAGTGATAAGTGGGGAACCTGGGCCAAGTATCACAATACAGCAATAAATGAAGATCGTCATGCAAAAGCGATTGAACAAAAGCTGGTAAAAATTAGCGATCTATGTTCTAAGTTGCAGTCTGCTTCAATCACCATTAACGACAGGGTGGAAAAATTTAGGCTTCGTTGGATGGATGGACTTAAGTACATCAATGAATGTAAGGTTAAAGAAGCAGAAGGGATCGTCAGGGAGTTGAGTAATTTGGAAAACTCCGCATGCCAGCATTTTTTTCCAAAGGCTCTTGACAAAACATTAGGTGAAGACCTGGCAGAAAGAATAATAAAGGCAAAGGCGAAGTGTAATGAACCTCCTGTCAAAGGTAATTGGACTTTGGTATCGGTTACGGTTAATCCGCCAGATCCAGATAAGGTATGGGGAGACAAGCCCTGGACGTACAGTGCCCAATCTACTTCAGCCAGCTTGAGGATTTATAACGGCGATAAGATGGAGTTTCAATGGACGGCGCCGCCACAACAAATTACCAGTAATGGCTTTACTATTTCACTAAGTTCCCAGGTTAAAACTGTACCAAACAGCCGGCAGGTAGGAGCTTTGATTGGGGTTGAAGGCTATGGACTTACTTCAGACATACCAGCTGATCAACGAAGAGCATATGCCTACTCAGGAGATATTGCGGGAGTAAGTTCATCGGCTCAAAAATCAGTAACATTCAAACCCGTAGCAAATGCGTCTGAAATTGAAGTAAGAGTAGGAATGCAGTATAATGTAACTTTCACGTATAAATACAAACGTGCACAATGAAAATATTGTGATTCTATAAAATACAAACGCCCATCACCAAAAAAATCCCATAAAATCGATGGCCATAGTTTGTAACTAAGGCCATCCGATACTTTTGCCTGCTCCTTCGGAACAGATGCTTAGTTACAACTTGTCCCGACCATGCGGGAAACTAAGCATAACGACTCAAGATTTTTTTTATGCTCTTTATAGGTTTGAAGAGAATCGAGGAACACTACGGACAACAAGAGGTTGCTACCGGGCAAGACCCCGGGCGGACGGAAAGAGGATATCCAAAGTAATAATTTGATGCCCTCCCGGGGTCTTGCCCCGAAGACTTTTCACTGTGAAAAAATGACATGGGCAGACCCCGGATCAGAACTGCTGCAACACATCATTTACGTGTACAAGCTTTGCATATTTTTTTATTCCCTTTTCATAAAAAGATGCGCTGGAATATTCATATTCAGTGAACTCATTTACTAACTGCCATCTTTTACTCACAGGATTATGATGTATATATTTTATTTTTTCAAGAATGAATTTTAGTGACTGACATTCTTTGGCATCAAAACTTTCTTCAAATACTTTATGCTTTTGCCCTTTTGTTTGTTCTCTTTTACTTACTCTGCTTTGAAGATCTTCCAATGCTCCTTTAATGGATTATTATGTATATAATTCAGTTTTTGTAGGGTAACTTTTCGGGTAAATATCTTACTGTGCTGCCGATCTCATCCGATCTTTTCAACGGCTTCCTGGAAATAAGTGGAATAAGTTATTGACTGGTCGTACAGGCCACCCTTAGCAGGCAGCTTGATAACCTGCCCCCCTGTTAATGCGAAATGGTGGCTATACCAAGATTCGAAACCCTTTTCATTATTATCCGAATTATCAAGATCCCCGATCGGACCAAATATTTTATCAAAAGCTTTTTGCCCTGTAACCGGCGGCTTACGTTTTGCCAGGTCATCCATGATATTAGTCTCTTCTATAAGAGTAAAAGGATCTTTGGTAAGATCCATGATCCTCTCCACCCTGTAGCGAACAAAATCGTGAGATGAGGGAACTGGCGGATATTGAAATATTTTTGCAGGATCAGCCGGAAATAGGTTGATCTTTTTTAAATCGACATTTTGAGGTTTATATTTTGACCTGTGATGTCTCCCGATTATGAAAACAGGTATGTTTTGTTTTACAAGGTCAGGTAGTTTGTCCTTTCCAAGCGGCCGCTCTTTTTTACCGTAAGCATTTGTCAAACTATTGAAGTTCTGCGGTTCAATACAAATAATAGCTTTCGTGTTTTTCGGATATTTCTCTACTGCATACCATATATCGAAACCAGATTCACTATAGCAGGAAAAGATCAGCTTATCTTTTTTTACAATTGGATCTTTACCCTTTCCCAGTAAACTGGTATTGGTTACCAGCACGTCTATTATAGTATCGGTGATTTGTTTTAGCACCTCATCCGGCCCCAGTGTCTGAAGGCCCTTGACAGCTTTACCTTCAATCATATTGCCGCGATCCTGGGGCATCAGGAAAATTTGCTGCGGTTGTGTATTTAAACCGTAAAACGCTTTCTCAAAGCCTGCACCAATATGCCAGAACTTCGGCGTGATTGTTTTTTTATCATTGGCCAGCCCAAAATTGACCACATTACGTGCCTCTGTCAATTCGATCGGCTCATTCGCACCGGTCATTTTTGGCTGTAGCGTTTTAATCGATTTGTCGTCTACAGGCGCCAGCAGGTATCCCATTAATATGTGACCATCGGTTTTAAAATTATCCGGCCTCTTTAGTAAATAGGTCTCATCGTGGTGGATAGTTTGTTGCTCCGCAACGTCAGCGGGTGAGAAAAAAACATGAGGTGACAATTTTTCACTTTTCTCAACATGTTTCGGTATAACTGAATACCAAATAAAAGCGTTGCCTGATAAATTTCCCCAAACTTTAAAAGTTACTCTATCAGATCTTGAAAGATGTTTCAAACGGAAAGCGTAGTTGTCGTTATCCTTATGCAAATGCATCCAGAGCTCAGTCAGATCCACGATCAAAGCATTGATGGTTATTTTATTTTGAGTAAGGTCTTTAAGTTTCAATAAAGGATGAGTTGCAAGATTTGAATTACTTGTTTTACCAGAAGAATTTATCCAGCCCAAAGGCGAAAGAGTGTAATCGATAAGCTGCGCATCGTTCTTAGGTGTAGGCATGCATGTGAACTCCTGTTTGATCTCTAGTATCTTAAAAAAGATCCTGTCATGTGTTTGCCCCGTGACAAAGGTCAATTGGATCTTGCTTATAGTTTTTTTTACTACAACATTATTGACTGACTTGAGGGGATCGTTCTCAATAAGATCTGGTGTTATATCGATGCTGAACCCTTTGAAGCTTTTCGCCTTCTTTGCATCTAAGGAGAGTTTTGTATTATCAGTAAAAAACAGGTCGATGCTGAGTTTAGCTTCTTTAAGCAAAAAACTCTCCTCATTCTTTGAATTAAAGAATTTCTGGTATGGAAAAGATAAGATCATACCTACACCTGGCGTCCGGTCTTCGGATCATATTTTACTGGCACCGGCACGATTTGGTCGGTCGGCAATATTTCGATCCATTGATCGAAAATTTCATAATTAGCATTTACGTTCGCCCTGAATCCATCTTTCAATGCATAGAACCCATGTTCGTACACTCTGTCAATGGGTGTGGACGTAACGACATTTTCAGCATCCACTAATTCGGGGTTGGCCACATCTTGTTGTTTAGGAAACTGGCCGTTCTTAATTCCTTCTTCATGCTTTTTTTCAATTTTCTTAGCAAGGTCCATCAACACGTCAATTAGTTTTTGCCCATCCAAAGGATGTCCATCACTATCTTTTTCATTGGGATTATTGGTATGATACAGATCTGTATCTGTAATACCATTAAATCCTTCTACACCTTTCAACCAATTGATCGCTGCCTTTTCCTTTCCGGGACGTATAGGGATCACTGCTTTCACCCATGGTGCATTTAAAAAAGCATTGCGCATATTATCTCCATCCAACTGTAATAACCATCCAAGCGAACTTCCCAGTTTTGCGGGATCAGACTCTTCCGTGATATAATAATTATCACGATTGTTTTCTGTCACACCACCCCAGCCAACAATACTGGAATCCAAAGTAGGTGCTGTCGCACCGGCTGAAGTTTTCTCATTGAATTTGCCAAGGACACCACTATTCACGATCGCTTCGAGTGCATTGGCAGCAGCGATCTGAAATTTTGAAGGAGCGGTTTTTGTTTCCTGGAGTTGCTGACGACTTCTATGTAATCTTGGTCTCCACCATTCAGGAGCAACGAAGTATAACATTTTATCAACATCAAAAATTGCATTGATCAGTTCGGCTATGATGTGACGGGTCCTGTCGTCTGGCATGTCAATTCCATTTGAAAGCATATCCTGGATCAACCTTCTGTATACAACTATTCTTTCCTCTTCTCTGAGCTCTTCACTTTTGCGTGGTTCGATTTTACTGGCAATTTTGATCCGTTCCCTGGCATTTTCGACATAGCTCTTTTGAAATTCCTGTGCAGCCTTCGCATTATATTTATCAAGGTTTTTGTCATTCTGATCTTTGATCTTGACCAGGATATCGTGTGTGGGCTTCCACTTGATGACAAAAGCAATATCGATTTTATCTTTTCCACCAAAATTCACAAAATCAAGATTGATCTTAAAGTCATACGGTGGCTTATTGACGGGTTCATTATTTCCGTCCTTTGCTTCCCACGGCTGATCCAGCAATGAGATTTGAATTTGCTCGCCATGCGTATCTACCTGGATACTGTCAAACACCAGGTCCGACTTTGGAGGAAGAATACCGGTGACTTGAAACTGTGACTGCACATGATCACCTTCGCTTTCAAGAAAATCCTTGTCCACTTCATTTCCATTCTTAAATGGTTCGTCCTTATCTGCACCATCACTTGTTACAAATGGAATGGTGAATGGATGCATCGAGGTCTCTGTTGAAGGAGATGGTATTTCATCAGGATAAGGAATGTTATCCAATTCTGGTGATTTCGCCATATGAACAAGTTGGGCGACCCCCAGGTCTTTTCCTGCATCATCTACATACGTTTGCCAGCATAAATAGGTGCCGATATCCTGCACTTGCACACCTACCTGCCGCATCTTCCGGCGCATTTCATAATTGACGAGGTCAGGCGTATTATTACCCAATACATATCTTTTGCTCGAGGTGTCTGTTATTTCGGTTACCGTTTTGAAGGTTGTCTTTACGTTCTTCCGGATTTCAGTTGACAGCTTCTCTGTTTGCTGCCGCATTCTTTTATGTGTTTCTTCACGTGCCCGTTGTTGCGAATTATTGAAATCAAAATTTGCAGTTGCTGTTACTGACGCATAGGAGGCGGTGACACTTGCCCCAAATTTTATATCCTGTTTGTTGTCTTCTTTTACTGCTTCTGAAATTTCATCTTCATCAGTTGTTGATTTTTCTGCCTTCACAATTGTTTCCAGTGTCGACTCCAGTGTTTTTTCGATAATGGTTTTTCTTGTGCTCACTTCAATAAGTTCAGCGCTTGCGCCCGGACTTAGCCATACATGACCAACGGGTGTACCGAGAAATGTATCCAATTCAAAAAAATATTGTCTGAATAAATGAACCACGCTGATCGGCGACAGTGCTACACTTTGAATATGCGATTTGTCCTGCGGATCGAGATTTTCTAAATTCAAAAAGGCGTCTTCGGGATTCGATGCCGATAACGCTTTGACGAGGGTGTTTGCGCTTGCTTCGTTGTTGCTTGTACTATAAAAAGTATTTTTCAGTGCCGTAAAATTTTTCTTGGCAAGCAGGAACTGCAAACTGCCTGCCAGCGCAGATTCATATTTTAATTGTTTTTCAAAAGCAGCATTGAAAAGTGCCTTGGCATTAGTAGTGGAACGATTTCTGGCGACGCCAATTCTGCCTATGTCAAAATTCTCGGTCTTCTTACAATTTTCAAGATAGACTTTAGAATATACCGGGATCACTGAATCACGAAAAATAGCATCGAAGCTTTGATCAGATAATAAGTTTTGCCAGATGTCATCTCTATAGGATTCAAAAGGTGGGAGTTTTTCTGCTATCTTACCTAATACAACACTATCGAATGCTCCCTGGTTGGTTCCTGTAAGAAGATGGCCGGGTTTTAGTTCTGTGATCTCGACATGGCAATTCTCGCTGTATTTGATTTTAGCAACTCCGGCAAATTGATCTTTTAAGGCTTTAAGCAAAGCAGTTTTATCATTGTCCAGTCCCTTCTTAAATCTTTCTTCGATACGTTTTGATTTCCATCCCAATAAAGGTTGGTAAATGCCGAACATCTCACTTGCATAAGGAAGCACAGATGTGTAATCTATAAGATCGGTGATACGTTTTCCGGATGCCATATTATAAGGTTTGTTTAATTATTAAAATCATTTGTGTTATCTCGTATTCCAACAACAGCGAATTCACCAGATCAGGTCACCGTTGCCAGGACAATTTCATTTGACCTTAATTCATTCAAATTTGCTAACCAAACCAGAGAAGAATAGATGTATTTAATGGGAGGGTGACGGTCTTCTAAGATAAAGCTTTTACGCTGATCCATTGAAATGTTTTTCCCGGATAGCAACTAAAATCTAAGTCTTCTTACACCCTTGTAAATAGAAGACGCTCCATGACTATGACTGCGAGACCCCGTGCTTGATCTGTTAATTCTTATCTACGTTTATTTATTTGTTCCTTCTATCCCTTGGTCTGCCCTCAGCATTCATGTATGTTGTCTAGTCCTGAAATAAGTTTACAGTTTCTTTATACCCCTTTCATTAAATGACGCACTGGAATATTGATAATTTGTTGTAGTTGCTGCCGGGCAAGACCCCGGGCGGGCGGAAGATCTTGGTCTGCCCTCTTCATTCAATCACATTGAGGGTGCCTCGGGGCAAGACCCCGGGCGGACGGAAATTTGTGAACACACATTGTTACTCGTTAAAAGGAGAAATTATACTTTTTGTAACTTAATCCAAATATGCTCAAGATGACTGCTGCTAAACTTATCGGACTTTACGTAAGTATTAATATTATTGTTTTTTCGAGTGCTGCCAATGGACAATTTTCCATTGACAGTCTTAAGCGCCTTCTTGATAAAGCAACAACTGACAGCAACAAGGTTTACTTACTTTATAAATTGAGCGATCAGTATTTCTGGTTTGATCCAGATACCAGTATTCAAATTGCGAGGCAGGCCTTTCGGCTTTCAGAAAAGATCGGGTATAAAAAAGGTCAAACCCGAAGTTTGATTCGTATCGCAAATATCCTGGAATCTATCGGTGATTATGGAAAATCATTAGAATATCATTTAGCAAGTCTTAAGATAAGTGAGCAGATCAACGATAAAATTGGAATAGCTGCAACCTATAATAATATTGCCCGATTGCATGCTGATCAAAATTATGAACAGGATAATAAGGATGCAATAAAATGGTACTTCCGTTCTGAAAAAATCTTTAAGGAGCTAAAGGATGATATTAATTTATTTACTGTATATCTAAATATTTCCGATCTCTATGAAAAAATAAATCGTCTGGATTCAGCCATATATTTTCAAGAAAAAGTGTTAGCCCTTGATGTTGACAACTATTTTGCAGGTATAGCTCTTGTTAATTTAGGTTATCTCCGCTTTAAATGGAATAAAGACAGCGTTGCATTTTCCGAGATGCGCAGAGGTATTGGTTTTTTGAAAAGTGAACCCACTTGGTTATCCGACGCCTTTTATAAGTTAGCCGGTTCTTTTGAATTGAATCATGAAACAGATTCATCGATTTTCTATGCAAAAAAGGCCGCCAAGATCCTTGAAATGTATACGGATTTTAAGATTCAGCGCAACACTGCAGATCTTTTGTCAAGGCTGTATGAAACAATCGGGAAATATGATAGTGCATACGTCTATAGTAAATTAACAAAGTTTGCCGAAACCCGGATGCTGGAAGAAGATAAAGAACAAAAAGTAAAGCAACTGAACCTGTATTGGCGTGAAAAGATCCGGCAACAGGAAATCGCCGAACAGGAAAAGGTAGAACGTGTAAAAAGAAAAAACTCACTTCAAATGACGCTGATAGCAATGTTCATCGTTGTCTTTTTTGTTACGCTTATTATTCTGAGTAAGATCAAAATCAATTCACGATTCATCCAGATCCTGGGGGTGGTAGGGCTTTTACTTTTGTTCGAATTCATCATGATTGTTCTACATCCTTATATTGGAGATTTAACGGGGCATACTCCGGTCTATATGCTTATTGGATTAGTTGTGGTTTCAGCCATACTGGGACCATTGCATCATAATCTTGTTCAGTGGACTAAGCGAAAACTTGGTCACATACCTCAAACTAAGCACTAATTTTTTCGTATCCCGGGGTCTGCCCTCGTCATTCATCTATGTTGTAGTTGCTGCCGGGCAAGACCCCG
>Ga0075428_100009544_pt1 | contig 10775 bp, 8 predicted proteins | sample RhiMetdeltSRZDD2_FD_75291 | JGI IMG/M metagenome (GOLD analysis project Ga0075428, IMG submission 75291) | Populus rhizosphere microbial communities from Tennessee, USA - Rhizosphere MetaG P. deltoides SRZDD2 | ecosystem: Host-associated > Plants > Roots > Rhizosphere > Soil | place: USA... | reverse complement strand
TTCAATTTGCAATTTGCAATTTTCAATTCTCCTGTCGCCCTCTCGCCCCGTCGCCCCGTCGCCCCGTCGCCCCGTCGCCCCGTCGCCCCCTCGCTCCCCCCGTCGCCCCCTCTCCCGGTCTCGCCCTCGCCCCGTCGCCCCGCTACGCTTGTGACCACCAGGCAATGGCGTTATCATTCGCCCGCTTTTTACCGACATTACCGGCTACCATGCCTCGTTCTCAGCGCTTCGCAGAGAGGAGATCACTATGCGCTTTCCATCAAACGTGAACTCAGGAAGCAGTAAAATCCTTATCGGCGTCCTTGCTGTTGTTCTCGGCTCTATCAATCTCAGCTACACAAACGCCCAAACCGCTGCGAAGCTCGAGATAAGAACGCTGTCATCACGACCCGATCTGGTCAGCGGCGGCGATGCGCTTGTTGAAGTTATCGCACCTGCCGGAGTCTCTTTGAGCCAACTGCGGCTGACTCTTAACGGTAAGGATGTCACCGGTCAGTTACGCGAGAATGCCGATACCCATAGCTTTCGCGGGGTGATTGGCGGCATGACAATTGGAGACAATGCGTTGCGCGTCGTTATCAAGCCGACGCAGTCCTCCTCCGTCCGCGCGGGCCGTGCGCTTCAAGCGAATCTTAACGTCACAAACTATCCGATCAGTGGTCCGATTCTCTCGGGGCCGCATTTGACGCCGTATGAGTGTCGCACGGTCGAGTCGGGATTGGGTCAACCGCTCGACGCAAACTGTTCGGCTCAGCAAAAGATCGAGTACTTCTACCGAACCTCCGGCAACACTTTCAGGCCTTTCGATCCAAACGGCCCGCGTCCAGCCGATTTGGTGAACACCACCACCAACGATGGAAAGACGGTTCCATACATCGTGCGTGTGGACTCCGGAACGATCAATCGAAGCATTTACAGAATCGCGTTACTTGACGATCCAAAACCGTCGGTGGCCGCAGCGCCTCCGCCGCAAGGCCGGGCCTTTACTACGCGTCCGGAACCGGCGTCGAATTCAACTGCACCTGAAGCGACTCCGCCTTGGGCGCCGGGCCCCGGCTGGAATCGCAAGCTCGCGGTGAGTTTTGGAGGCGGCGCCGGCACGCAGTACAACCAGGGTGTCAATCAGGCGACCGCGGCGCTCAACAACGTTTATCTGTCGCGCGGGTTCGCATTCATGATTTCAACCGAACTCGTCAATCAACAGCACGGCAACGCGGTACTCCAGGGCGAAGCGTTGATGATGCTCAAGGAGTATTTCATCGAGCGGTACGGTGCGCCTAAGTGGACCGTCGGTTACGGCGGATCCGGCGGGGCGATCCAACAGCTGTTGATCACCGAGATCTACCCGGGTCTGCTGGATGGAATACAGCCGTCGCTTTCGTTTCCGGATTCGACGATGCACACGCCGGATTGTGGACTCTTTCAGAACTTCTGGCGAAAGGCCGATCCGGCGACTTGGACCGATGCCAAGAAGACGGCCGTCGAGGGTTACACCAAAGGCACTTGCGCGGCATGGGAGAGGACGTTTGTGCCAGTGTACACGGCGACCAACGCACGGGGCTGTGCGCTCAACGACGCGAGTAAGATTTATGATCCGGTAAAGAATCCTACTGGAGCCCGCTGCACGGTTCAGGACATGCGCGTGAACATTTACGGGCGCAACCCGGCGACGGGGTTTGCGCGAAAGCCGCAAGACAACGTCGGGCTGCAGTACGGCCTTGGGGCCTTGAACACGGGTGAGATCAGCGTGGACGAGTTCCTGGATTTAAATGAAAAGATGGGTGGCAACGACATCGACGGTAAATTCATTTCGGAAAGATCTGTTGGCGATCCGATTGCGATCCGCGCTACGTACGAGAGCGGGTTGATGAATTCGGGCGGGGGTGGGCTTGCGAATGTTCCGATTCTACATTCGCGCGGTTATACCGACGCAGTTGGTGATATTCATGACCGGCATCGCGATCTGACGATCCGCGCGCGGTTGGAGAAGGCTAATGGAAGATCGGACAATCAGGTGATCTGGGTGGGCCCGGCGCGCCAGCGAGATCAGGCAGGTGGTGTTGATCTGACATCGATCTCGATTGACACGATGAACAAATGGCTCGACAACATGGCCGCAGATCCTGCGCCGCTCTCGACTGATAAAGTGGTGCGGAACAAGCCGGCGGAAGCGGTCGATGCGTACTGGGATGGGGCGGGGAAAAGGTTTGTCGAGAAAGCAACCTTCGCCGGCAAGGGTGGATTCAACACAATGTATCCGGTGCATAGCGAGCCGCGGATGGTGGCGGGAGCGCCGTTAACCAACGACGTCCTCAAGTGCCAGTTAAAGCCTATCAACTATGCAGACTACAAAGTGACTTTTACGGTTGCACAGAAGGCTCGGATGTCGTCGATCTTCCCGTCAGGCGTGTGCGATTTCAGTAAGCCTGGAGTAGAGCAGGTTCCGCTGAAGAGTACTTACCGGCGTTACTAACTAGCAAAAGTAACACTTCCAACTTCAGTTGGGGGAACTGGAGTTTGGACATTTTCGCTTGTCTATTTCAACAACAGAGGGTAACCGCGTAGCGATAGGACACCGCTACGCGGTTACCACCGATGCAGTTTGTCGAATCCACAAGCACTGGTGACACCCCAACTTTGAAGCTGTGGGTGTTGGGCCTGGATTGGTTTATAATGCCGCCAAATCGCGCGATGGAAACTCAAATCAGATGAGCTATCGAAGCATTTTAGTCGTAGCCACCTTGCTCCTCCTGGCTGCAGCCGGCTTTGCGCAGAACAGCATGCTTCGAGGCAAGGTTCGCGGAAACAACGGCACGACTATCAACAATGCCTCGATTGAATTGAGGGGTTCGACTGGCGCGGTCATCGGCCAGGCATTTAGTCGTAACGATGGAGACTTTTCATTTTCGCGCCTCGCCGCCGGTGAGTACGAAGTGTTGGTTACAATGTCAGGATATGACGCGGTCCTCCAGAGAGTCGAACTACGCGACAGCATGAGGGTGAGTACCGCGTCGGATGTGACCAGTGAAGTGGTTTATATCGAGGTGGTGCTGCGACCCCGGCCTGAGACCCCTCTCGCTGCTCCCGGTACCAGCTTCGCACAGGATGTTCCAAAGGTTGCCCGCGAGGCGTACGCAAAGGGCGTGTCCAGGTTACGCGAGGGCAAGTCAGACGAGGGAATCGCCCTATTGCGAGAGGCCACGTCGGAGTTCAACGACTACTTCGATGCGCATCTCGCGCTGGGCCTCGAGTTCTACCGGGTCGGGAAAGACCCGGAGGCCCTCGAGGCATTAGAACGGGCTCGCCAGATCAATGAAAAAGGATACCTGACTTATTACACATTTGGTTTGGTGATGGTCAGACAGCAGAAGTTTCGCGCGGCTGAATACGCTTTTGGTAAGGCCGCGGAGTTCAACGATCGCCACATCAACGCTCATTTCAACCATGCTGTTGCTTTGATTGAAGTAGCTATGCGATCGAAGGCGCCAGAGGAAATCCCAAAGCTGTTGCTCGATGCCGATAAGGAATTGGACCGCGCCTGGGACCTAAGTGAGAAAAAGTTGAATACCGTGTTTCTTCAGAGGGCTCGAGTGCACGAGGAGCGCGGCAACAAAGAGGCCGCGGCCCGCGAGCTGGAAAAGTATCTGAAAGCGGAGCCTGATGCCAAGAATGCCGCCTCAGTCAAAGAAGCCATCGCAAAATTGAGAGCGAAGAAGTGAGGTCAGTTTGAAGAGAACAATGAATGCCTCAACCAGGATGTTTATCGGGATCTTGTTTTGCGTCGTGTTGTTCGTCGCGCTCATATCCCCCGAGATATCACTGTCCTCGTCGGCCTCACAAGGTTCAACCGCTCAAGCCGATGGAGCCGCGCTCTATCGCCAGAAATGCTCGATGTGCCACGACCAGCCAGTGGAGCGGGCGCCGGCCCGATCAGCGCTTGCGTCCCGCTCGACTGAGACTCTCATTGCAGCGCTTACGACCGGCGCCATGAAACACCAGGCGACTGGACTCACCAATGATCAGATCCGCAGCGTCGCCATTTACCTTACCGCTCGACAGCCCGGCGGTTCCGGACGGACCGCGACAACCGCGAACGAATGCGGAGTGGTCAGCAATCCGATAAATGTCAGCGCTCCGCAGTGGAACGGATGGGGATTCGATCTCGAGAACTCGCGCTATCAACCTAAGCCGGGAATCAAAGCCGAGGACGTTCCAAAGCTGAAAGTAAAGTGGGCTTTCGCGTATCCGAGCGGAAGAGTCAACAGCCAGCCCACGGTAATCGGCAACCGTCTGTATGTTGGTTGCTCTCCAGGCCTCGTCTATTGCCTCGATTCCAGGACCGGGTGTCAGTACTGGGTGTACGACGGTGGGTCCGGTGTGCGCACCGCGATAAGCGTCGGCCCGCTCGCGGCATCGACGCCGGCGAAGATCGCGGCTTACTTCGGCACCAGGGATCGGTTCGTCCACGCCGTGGATGCCGAGACCGGCAAGCTTCTCTGGAAAACGAAGATTGAAGACCATTCGGCTTCAGGAATCACCGGTGCGCCAGTGCTGTTTAAAGATCGTCTCTACGTACCGCTTTCTTCGTCTGAAGAGGTGAGCGGTCGGAATGACAAGTATGAATGTTGCACGTTCCGAGGCAGCATAGTGACGCTCGATGCCTCCAGCGGAAAGGTCTTGTGGAAGAGCTACACGATCACCGAGCCCTTAAAGCCTTTCAAGAAGAGTTCAGCCGGGACGCAGATGTACGGGCCGGCGGGTGGCGCAATCTGGTCCGCGCCGACTATCGATCCGAAACGCAAGCTGATCTATGCCGCGACCGGCGATTCATACACGGAGGCCGAGACCATCGGAGCGGACGCGGTCATTGCTTTTGACCTCGACACCGGCAAGATAGCTTGGATCAATCAGGTCACGCCAAACGATAACTTTCTAGTCGGCTGCAACGGGCCGAATCCACCTCCGAATTGTCCTCAACCGTTGGGACCGGACTTTGATTTCGGCAGTTCTCCGATCCTTCACACCATGCCCAACGGTAAGCAAGTAATACTCGCCGGGCAGAAGTCCGGCATCATGTATGCGCTCGACCCCGACAACAAGGGCAAGACGCTCTGGCAGGTGAAGATTGGATACGGCAGCACATTGGGAGGGATTCAGTGGGGTTCCGCTGCCGACCAGCAAAATGTTTACGCGGCGGTTTCCGATGTGACTGCGCCTCCCGACAAACGCCTCCCCGGAATCGCGGCGCTCCGGATTGCGACCGGCGAGAAGCTGTGGCACACGCCGGCGCCCAAATCGGATTGCGTCACCGAAGGCCGTCAATGCAGCAACGCTCAATCGGCTGCAGTCACTGCCATTCCGGGCGTGGTTTTTTCGGGTTCGATGGATGGTCATCTTCGCGCTTATTCGACGAAGGATGGTTCGATCATTTGGGACTTCAACAGCGTCGCTCACACCTTCGACAGCGTTAATGGAATCAAAGCCAAAGGCGGGATGATGAATGCCGGAGGCCCGGTGGTCGTTAGCGGCGTTCTTTATGTTAATGCCGGATACGGTGGAATACAGGGGCAGCCCGGCAATGTGCTGCTCGCCTTTACAGTGGATGGTAAGTAGTTAGACGTCGCCTCACAACGTTTCTTGGACCGAGATTATAAATGAAACTAAAAACTCGCATCCTTGCATTTGCCTTTTTCTGTGCAGCCTTTCTCGCGGGGATTGTCTTTCCCGCGGCCTCTCGCTCGTCGGCGCGAATGGAGACCTTGTCACAAACGCCGGCACAACAACAAACGCGGCCAACCGATCCGGCAAGCGCCCAGATCTACCAGGATCGGTGTGCGGTTTGCCACGAGAATCCACAGGATCGAGTACCGCCCCGGTTCCTGATCGCGCGACGCTCTGCCGAAGATGTGATTCAGACGCTCTCCAGCGGGTCGATGAAACAGCAGGCAGCGGGTCTCACCGCCGATCAGATTCGAGCGCTCGCGGTTTATCTCACCGGGAAACAGCCCGGTGCGCCCATTCAGGCTAACCTCGATGCGAATCGCTGTCAGGGTTCCGGTAAACCGATCACACTCAGCGGCCCGCTGTGGAACGGATGGGGACGCGACTTCGACAACTCTCGCTATCAGCCAAAACCGGGCCTCAAGGCTGAAGACGTTCCGAGGCTCAAGGTGAAATGGGCGTGGGCGCATCCTGGCCCGATGGCCACCGGACAGCCGACGATCATCGGCGATCGGCTTTACGTGACAACCGAAGTCGGACAGATCTTCTGCTTGAACGCCGACACAGGCTGCAGCTACTGGACGATGAACGCCGGCGCCGCGGTTCGAGCCGCGATGAGCGTCGGGCCGTTGCCTTCGGGATCAGCGGCGAAGTTCGCACTATATTTCGGTGACGAGAAATCAAACGTTCAGGCTGTCGACGCTGCAACCGGAAAGCTTCTCTGGAAAACAAAGATTGAAGACCACATGTTGTCTCGCATAACTGGCGCTCCGGTTCTCTATCGCGATCGGATTTACGTTCCAGTGTCCTCATTTGAGGAGACTGCCGGGCGTGACGCCAAGTACGAGTGCTGTAAGTTCCGAGGTAGCGTCGTTGCGCTCAACGCCTACACCGGTAAGGTTTTGTGGAAGGCGTTTACGGTCCAGGACGAACCAAAACCCTTCAAGAAAAACTCCTCAGGCACGCAGATGTACGGCCCGGCGGGTGGCGCGATTTGGTCGTCGCCAACCCTCGATCTAAAACGGAAACTGATCTACGTCGGCTCTGGCAATTCATACACCGATGTCGAAACGAAACTAACAGACGCGATCATCGCCTTCGACATGGAGACCGGCAAGATCAAGTGGTCAAATCAAGTGACTCCGAAAGACAACTTCCTTGTCGGCTGCAGACAACCTGGCGTCGGCAATTGTCCCGAAGAGGCAGGGCCTGATTATGATTTTGGCAGCTCTCCAATTCTGCGAACGCTTGCAAATGGGAAGCAGGTGATTCTGGCCGGACAGAAGTCTGGTGTCATTTACGCGCTCGACCCTGACGCCAACGGCAAGAAGCTCTGGGAAGTTAAGCTGGGTAACGGCGGCGCCCTGGGCGGAATCGAGTGGGGTTTTACAGCGGACAACGAGAACGTCTATGTGCCGATGGCCGATCCCGGCGGCGCAGCTCGCAAGCCGGGTATTACCGCTCTGAAGATCGCGACCGGTGAAAAGCTCTGGCAGGTGCCTGCGCCAAAAGTGCCCTGCGGTTGGGGAACCACGCGCTGTAATAACTCTCAGTCTGCGGCGGCGTCTCTTATCCCGGGCGTTGTTTTCTCCGGGACGGCCGATGGGCATTTGCGTGCTTATGCGACCAAAGACGGTTCGATTGTTTGGGACTTTGACACCGCGGCTCAGCCTTACGATGCGATCAATGGAATGAAGGCTAAGGGCGGCACTTTGGATGGCGGCGGACCGACGATCGCGAACGGAATCCTTTATACAAACTCCGGCTACGGCCGGTTGATAGGACAACCCGGCAATGTGTTGTTGGCGTTCACGGTGGATGGGAAATGAGCGAGAACGGAAATCTGCTCTCGGGCATGCGGGTGATCGATTGTGGGACCTACATCGCCGGGCCGGCGGCCGCCACCATACTGTCCGATTTCGGGGCCGAGGTGATAAAGATCGAGCGGCCGCAGGGTGGTGATCCGTATAGGTATCTTTCATTCCTTCCAGGGATGGCTGCCTCAGAACATAACTATTGCTGGCTGCTCGACGCGCGAAACAAAAAGAGCCTGGCGCTCGATCTGCGGGATGAAGCCGGCCGGGAGGTGTTGCGCAAACTCATCTCCACCGCTGACATCTTCATAACCAATTATCCACCGGATCTGGCCGCGAGGTTTCAGGTACGCTACGAAGACATCGAGGCGCTCAACCCCCGTCTGATCTACGCGCAGATCACCGGGTACGGCGAAGCTGGAGACGATACAAACAAACCAGGCTACGACACTACAGCATATTGGGCTCGCTCGGGGCTGACCGAGATCATGTTTGATCTGACTCGATCGACGGGCGCGACGCCTTGCGGGACGGGAGATCATCCGGTGGCGCTCGCGTTGTTCGGCGCGATTATGCTTGCGCTGTATCGGCGGCAGATGACCGGCCGCGGCTCAAAGGTCTCAACATCGCTGATGGCGACCGGTGCTTGGAGCAACAGTTGTCAGATTCAAGCCGCGATGCTCGGCGCGGTGTTTCCTCCGAAACGAACTCGCGTTACCGCGCTAAACCCGTTGGTGAATGGCTATCAAGCCCGCGACGGGTATCGGTTTATGCTTTGTTGTTTGGACACCCGGTATGACTGGGGCAGACTATGTCGGGCGATCGGCCGGACGGATCTGACCGAGGACGCGCGTTATGCGTCAGCAGACGCAAGATATGAGAACGGCGGAGATGTCGTTGCACTGCTCGATGAAGCCTTCACAAGCAAGGACATGGCAGAGTGGCAGGTATTGTTTGACCAGCACAGCGTAATCTGGGGTCCGATCCCAAAGATCGACCGCGTAGCGACGGACGAGCAGATGAAGGCCAACGGCGTTTTTGCTGAGTTCGATCACCCGGAGCTCGGCAGCGTCCCGACGGTGAATAATCCGATCAACGTAAAGGGAATTACCAAGGAAAAGCCAAAGCTTGCGCCGGATATAGGTCAACATTCGATTGAGATAATGAAGACCCTCGGTTACGAGGATGACGCGATTCAGGGACTGATCAAGAGCGGTGTGATTGCCTCGGCCCAGTGATTCACGATGTTCAGCATGCATCGCGGAGAATAAGTGGAATCGCAGTATGGCATTAGTCTAGAGTTTGAGGATTGCGACGAACGCGGGTGCGTAGCCCGTATCACCGTCGACTATCAGAAGCGCCTCAACATCCTGAACAGCGACCTGATCCGGCAACTGATTACGGCTCTAAAAAGTCTCGCCGGTAACGACCGTCTGAGGGTCGCGATTCTGACTGGTGCCGGCGATCGAGCATTTATTGGCGGCGCGGACATCAAAGAGATGGCCGCGCTTGACCGAGCCTCGGCGCGCGAGTTTATTTCCCGCCTGCACGATTCCTGCGCCGCGATCCGCGAGTTGCCTGTCCCGGTGATCGCTCGAATCAACGGCTACTGTCTTGGAGCAGGATTGGAGATTGCGGCCTCCTGTGATCTTCGAATCGCCGCGGATCATTCAACTTTTGGGATGCCCGAGGTCAAAGTCGGAATTCCTTCGGTTATCGAAGCAGCACTGCTTCCGCGATTGATTGGATGGGGAAAGACAGCCGAGCTGGTTTACACCGGTGAATCGATGTCCGCGTCTGAGGCTCTCGAGTGCGGGCTTGTGGAACGAGTCGTCCCACGCGAGCAGCTGGATGATGCAGTTGAAAGATGGACGCAGTCGATTTTAGAAGCGGGGCCACTCGCGATGCGGTTGCAAAAGGAACTGGTGCGCGAGTGGGAACGTTTACCGCTCGAACAGGCGATTGAACGCGGTATAGATTCGTTTGCGACTGCGTACGAAACGGAAGAACCCAGACAAATGATGAACGGTTTTTTCTTGCGTCGGCGTCGAGGCCCGAAAAGCTAGTTAGACGCCCTACGCCAAGTGCAATATTATCGGTGGGGGAGGATTTGAGAGATGAAGTACCGAGTATTGATAGAGCAGGATGAAGAAGGCGTATTTGTTGCCGAAGTGCCCTCTCTCCCTGGTTGCATTTCTCAAGGCGACACTCGCGCGCAGGCTCTAGACAACATTAAGGAAGCGATCGCAGGCTATCTTGAAAGCTTAGAAGCGCACAATGAACCTGTCCCGCCCACAATATCGGAGGAGATCGTGGAGATTTCAGCGTGAGCGAGTTGCCGCGAATTTCTGGACGTGAAGTAGTCAAGGCCCTGACGAAGATTGGTTATGAACAAGACCGGCAACGCGGCAGTCACATCATCCTCAGGCAGACAGCGTCTCCCCACCGGCGGGTTACTGTTCCAGACCATAAAGAGATTGCGAAAGGAACCTTACGAGCAATCATTCGCGAAACTGGCTTGACTGTTGACGAGTTCAAGGACCTGCTCTAACCGTCCCCTTAGTTGCACGCCTCGAACAGACCCGCTGCGCCTTGCCCGCCGCCGATGCACATCGTAACTACCCCGTACTTGGCTCTCCGACGCAGCATCTCGTTGGCTATCGTTCCCACCATTCGTGAGCCGGTCATACCAAACGGGTGGCCGATCGCGATGGATCCGCCGTTGACGTTGAGCCGCGCCGGATCGATTCCCAATTGATCGCGACAGTAAACCACCTGTACCGCGAACGCTTCGTTTAACTCCCACACGTCTATGTCGTCAACGGTGAGCCCGTGACGCTTGAGCAGCTTTGGCACAGCGAACACCGGACCGATTCCCATCTCATCGGGCTCGCAACCGGCAACCGCAAAGCCCCTGAAGATCAGCTTGGGTGTTACTCCCAGAGCTCTTGCCCGTTCGGATGACATCAACAATGTTGCCGAGGCGCCGTCGGACAACTGTGACGAGTTCCCGGCGGTTACTGTGCCTTGCCCGCTGTTAGGATCGAAGACCGGCTTCAAACCAGCCAGTCCTTCCAGCGTTGTGTCGGGCCGGTTGCACTCGTCGCGATCGCAGACGTGTTCTTCTTTGTCGACGATCTCGCCGGTCTTCTTATCGAGTATCCCGCGAGTGACTTTCATCGGCGCGAGTTCTTCTTTGAAAAAGCCCTCTTGTTGAGCGCGTGCGATCCGCTGCTGGCT
>Ga0075428_100009543_pt1 | contig 10775 bp, 11 predicted proteins | sample RhiMetdeltSRZDD2_FD_75291 | JGI IMG/M metagenome (GOLD analysis project Ga0075428, IMG submission 75291) | Populus rhizosphere microbial communities from Tennessee, USA - Rhizosphere MetaG P. deltoides SRZDD2 | ecosystem: Host-associated > Plants > Roots > Rhizosphere > Soil | place: USA... | reverse complement strand
CGCCGGGCCGCAGCGTCTCGCCAAGCACCACGATGCCGAGCGCCGACCCCACGACCGGCTCGGCGACGGTCATGGTCGGCAGCGACGCGGTCAGCGAGCCGGCCCGGAACGACGACTGCTGCCAGGCCGTGCCGGCAATGCCGACCAATGCCCACACGTAGAGCTCGGGTGTGCGCAGCAGCGCCCACAGACCGTCGTCGAGGCGGTCCACCACACCCTTGGTCAGCACCGCGAACACGCCCCATAGCGCTCCGGACACCAGCGCCAGCAGCACCGCGCTGACGGATCCGGACCAGATTCGCGCGCCCACCACGCAGAGCACGAGGGCGGGGCCCAGCACCGCGATGACCGCCGTCCACGTCTCGTACGATGCCCGGGAATGGCCTGCGGTGGGGTTGCCGACGGTCACGATGATCGCGACCGCGGCGGCCAGCAGCGCGGCCCACGTCCATTCCCAGCGGGTCACTGGCCGGTGCGACAGTCGCGCGCTGATCGGCAGCGCGAACAACAGCGACGTGACCAGCATGGCCTGCACCAACAGCACCGAGCCCAGGCCCAGCGCAGCGGCCTGCAGCGCGAATCCGGCCGCTGCGACGCCGCTGCCGAGCCACCACTGGCCGTCGCGCAGCAACCGCACGAACAGCTCGGTGTGGCTGACCGGTTCGTCGGTGACGTCATGCGCCGAACGCTGATGAATGACGTCGCCGATCGCGATGAAGAACGCAGCGCCGAGGGCGAGCAGGGCGGCGATGTCCGCCTTGTCCATCCGCGGCCTCCCGTTGTGTTGGAAAAGAGCCTAGGCAAATCCATAGCGAAAGGCGTGGGCACAGGGTGCGGGGACCTGTTTGAATAGCGGACGAGCTAGTAGGCGCCGCGTCGCGCGGCAGGTGCGCGTGTTTTCGCGCGGAGGGTACGAGGTAACGGATATGACGACCAGCGAGCCAGGTGGCGGCACCCCCACCCCCAAACCCGCCCCCCGGCCAGGACCCCCGCGCCCCGTTCCCCGCCCCGGCCACCCGGCGCCGACCATCGCCGCGCCTGTGTCGAGCGATCCGCACCGGTTCGGCCGCGTCGACCCCGACGGCACTGTCTGGCTGATCACCGGATCGGGTGAACGCATCATCGGCTCGTGGCAAGCCGGCGACAACGAGGCCGCGTTCGAGCACTTCGGGCGCCGATTCGACGACCTGCACACCGAAGTCGCGCTGATGGAGCACCGGCTCGAGTCCGGAACAGGAGACGCCCGCAAGATCAAGTCAGCCGCTGCCGCACTCGCCGAAAGCCTGCCGGAGGCGCACGTGCTGGGTGACGTCGACGCGCTCGCCGCGCGGCTTACCGCCATCGTCGAGCACGCAGACGAAGCCGCCCAGGCCGAGAAGGCCAAGCGCGACGAGTACCGGGCCGCGCAGACGGCACGCAAAGAGACACTGGCCGCCGAGGCCGAGGACCTGGCCGCGAACGCGACGCAGTGGAAGGCCGCAGGCGACCGGCTGCGCGACATCCTCGAGGAGTGGCGGACGATCAGCGGGCTCGACCGCAAGACCGACGACGCACTGTGGAAGCGCTATTCGACGGCCCGCGAGACGTTCAACCGCCGCCGAGGCTCGCATTTCGCGGAACTCGACCGTGACCGCGCGGGCGCCCGGCAGGCCAAGGAGGCGCTGTGCGAACGCGCCGAGGAGCTGGCCGACTCCACCGACTGGGGCACCACCAGCGCGGCGTTCCGCGACCTGTTGACACAGTGGAAGGCCGCCGGACGCGCCGCCAAGGACGTCGACGACGCGCTGTGGCAACGGTTCAAGGGCGCGCAGGACACTTTCTTCTCCGCCCGCAACGCGGCCAGCGCCGAACGCGACGCCGAGTTCAAGGCGAACGCCGACGCCAAAGAGGCGCTGCTCGCCGAGGCCGAAAAGGTCGACACCTCCGATTTGGAGGCCGCGCGGGCGGCGCTGCGCACGATCGGCGACAAATGGGACGCGATAGGCAAGGTGCCCCGCGAACGCGGTGCGGAGCTGGAACGACGGCTGCGCGCGATCGAGAAAAAGGTGCGCGATGCGCCGACCGGCGGCGTCGACCCGGAAGCACAGGCCCGCGCCGACCAATTCCGCGCTCGCGCGGAACAATTCGAGCGGCAGGCGGAAAAGGCCGAAGCGGCTGGGCGGACCAAGGACGCCGAGGAAGCCCGGGCCAACGCCGAACAGTGGCGTCAGTGGGCGGACGCCGCGGCCGACGCGCTCAAGGGCGGCTAGGGCTTCTCCGGGCCATTGTCGGTGTCGTCGGTGTTGTCAGTGTCGCCGCCGAGGGTGTCCAGCAGCCCCTTCTTGTGCTGTTCGGCCGCTTGCCTGCGGCGCTCTTCCTCCGCCGCGAGCTGCAAAGCGGTGCGCGCCCAAACCGCGCGTGCCCAGTTGTAGGCCAGCACGATCACTGCAAGCCACGCAATGATCAGGCCGACGCCGGGCCCCGGGTGATGTGCGGGCGCGGTCTGTCGTGACCACACCGCCAGCAGGCCCGTGAAGGACGCGACGGTGGATCCCGCCAGCGCGATCCACGCGAGGCCCCATCGCCGCATCAGCAACGCCAACATCGAGAAGCCCACGCTGAATACGATCGCCAGCCAACAAAACACTCGCGAGGGCAATGCGATGCCGTTGCGGATCGCCGCATCGTCGCCGACCAGGACGTCCCAGCCCTTGGCGCCGCCGGTGTGCGGCAACACGAAGCTGAGCAGGAGCACAAAGACCGCGACAGCGATCACCAATGCTCTTGCGCCGGGGTCGATTTCACGCGCGACGCGGCGTTCGGCAGCCTCGATGTCGCCCTTGAACTCTTCGAAGTTGCCGTTGTTGTCTTTACCTGCGGTCACCGAGCACACCCGGACGAGGTCGGCTGTGGTGCCGGGACACCGATGCCGGGCATGCCGAGGCCGACCCCCGTGCGGGGCTTGCGCCCTGCCGCATGCGCGTCGCCGGCCCTGGTACGCCGGTGGCTGTGCGGGCCGCCGTCGGCGATCAGGTGGTGCGGCGCGGCGCCGGTGACGGTGGCGGTGACGATGTCGCCGGGCCGGATGTCAAGGCCTGCCGGGTCGAAATGCACCAGCCGGCCGTCGCGGGCGCGTCCAGACATGCGTGCGGTGCTGGCATCCTTACGGCCTTCGCCCGTCGCCACCAGCAGTTCGACGGTGCGCCCGATCCGCGCGGTGTTCTCCTCCAGCGAAATGCGTTCCTGTAGGTCGATCAGCCGTTGATAGCGTTCTTGGACAACGGCCTTCGGCAGTTGGTCGTTCAGCTCGGCTGCCGGAGTGCCGGGACGCTTGGAGTACTGGAAGGTGAATGCGCTCGAGAACCTCGCCCGCGCAACCACGTCGAGCGTGGCTTGGAAGTCATCTTCGGTCTCGCCCGGGAAGCCGACGATGAGGTCGGTCGTGATGGCGGCGTGCGGAATGGCGGCCCGGACCCGGTCGATGATGCCGAGGTATTTCTCGGCGCGGTACGACCGTCGCATCGCCCGCAGGATCCGGTCGGAGCCCGATTGCAGCGGCATGTGCAGCGTCGGGCACACATTCGGCGTTTGCGCCATCGCCTCGATCACGTCGTCGGTGAACTCGGCGGGGTGCGGCGAGGTGAACCGAACGCGCTCAAGGCCGTCGATGCGTCCGCATGCGCGCAGCAGCTTGGCGAATGCGCCGCGATCACGGGTCTGATCCGGGTCGGCAAACGAGACGCCGTAGGCGTTGACGTTCTGGCCCAGCAGGGTGACCTCAAGGACGCCCTGGTCGACGAGTGACTGCACTTCAGCCAGCACGTCGCCGGGGCTGCGGTCGACCTCTTTTCCGCGAAGCGCGGGCACGATGCAGAACGTGCAGGTGTTGTTGCAGCCGACGGAGACGGAAACCCATGCGGCGTAAGCGGATTCGCGCGCAGCCGGCAACGCGGACGGGAACTCCTCCAGCGCTTCGGCGATTTCGACCTGGGCTTTGCGATTATGGCGGGCGCGGTCGAGCAGCGTCGGCAGTGAACCGATGTTGTGCGTCCCGAACACGACGTCCACCCACGGTGCCTTCGACAGGACGGTGTCGCGGTCTTTCTGTGCCAGGCAGCCGCCGACGGCGATCTGCATGTCGGGGTCGGCCTGCTTGCGCGGCGCGAGGTGGCTGAGGTTGCCGTACAGCTTGTTGTCGGCATTCTCGCGGACTGCGCAGGTGTTGAAGACGACGACGTCGGCGTCGGTTCCGTCGGCCGCGCGCTCGTATCCGGCAGCTTCCAGCAACCCGGCCAGCCGTTCGGAGTCGTGCACATTCATCTGGCAGCCGTAGGTGCGGACCTGGTAGGTGCGCGGACTCTGGCGAACAGCATCGTACGCTGCCGCCTCTCGCGTCACCATCGAAGTCACGGACCCATGGTACGGAGCGCTGCTCGCCACGATCTGAGTGGATTCGCGACTTCCAGGCAAGCTGGGCGTTCCCTGGGTAAGGTCATTCGCCATGGAGACCACCGGCGCGGGGGTGACAGAGGTCAATCCGACTCAGTCAGGCGCGCCGATGGTCTCGATGGAGGCGGTCAACAAGCACTTCGGCGCCCTGCACGTCCTCAAGGACATCAATCTGAAGGTGGATCGCGGGCAGGTGATCGTCGTGTTGGGCCCGTCCGGTTCGGGCAAGTCGACGTTGTGCCGCACCATCAATCGGCTCGAGCCGATTGACTCGGGCACGATCGCGATCGACGGTGTCGTGCTACCTGACGAGGGCCGCAAGCTGGCGCAACTGCGGTCCGACGTCGGAATGGTGTTCCAGTCGTTCAACCTGTTCGCGCACAAGACGATTCTGCAAAACGTCACGCTTGCGCCGATGAAGGTGCGCAAGAAGTCGAAGACCGAGGCCCGCGAAAAAGCGATGGAACTGCTGGAGCGGGTTGGCATCGCCAATCAGGCGGACAAGTATCCCGCGCAACTGTCCGGAGGCCAGCAGCAGCGGGTGGCGATCGCGCGGTCGCTGGCGATGAACCCCAAGGTGATGCTGTTCGACGAGCCGACCAGCGCGCTGGACCCCGAGATGATCAACGAAGTCCTCAACGTGATGACGTCGTTGGCCAAGGAGGGGATGACCATGGTGGTCGTCACCCACGAGATGGGTTTCGCCCGCGGCGCCGCGAACCGCGTCGTGTTCATGGACGGCGGCGCGATCGTCGAGTCCGCCGAACCGGCTGAATTCTTCGGCAATCCGAAAACCGATCGCGCCAAGGACTTTCTCAGCAAGATTCTCAAGCACTGACATCGTTGAAGCCCCGGCGAAAGGAACCAAACATGCCGTCCCTCAAAGTGCGAGTCGCAGCGGCCATCGCACTCGCCATCGCATTGCCCTTCTCGGCGACTGCTTGTGGCGGTGGCGGTGGCGATGGCGACACGATCGTCATCGGAACGAAGTTCGATCAGCCAGGCCTGGGATTGAAGAACCCGGACGGCACAATGAGCGGCTTCGACGTCGACGTGGCGAAGTACATCGCCCAGCAGCTCGGATACAGCGAGGACAAGATCGAGTGGAAGGAGTCGCCGTCCGGCCAACGCGAGACGCTGATCCAGAACGATCAGGTCAAGTTCATCGCCGCGACGTACTCGATCACCGATGCCCGCAAGGAGAAGGTCGACTTCGCCGGCCCGTATCTGATCACCGGACAGAGCCTGCTGGTGCGCGCGGACAACAATGACATCACCGGACCGGAGTCCCTGCAGAACAACAAGAAGTTGTGCTCGGTGTCGGGTTCGACGCCGGCGCAGCGCATCAAGGACAAGTACCCGGGTGTTCAGCTTCAGCAGTACGACACGTACTCGGCGTGCGTCGAGGCGCTGAAGAACGGCGCGATCGATGCGGTGACCACCGACCAGGTGATCCTGGCCGGCTACGCGGCGCAGAGTCCCGGTGCGTTCAAGGTTGTCGGCGGGACGTTCTCCGAGGAGCGCTACGGCGTCGGCCTGAAGAAGGGCGACACGGAACTGCGGACCAAGATCAACGACGCGATCACCAAGATGGAACAGGACGGCGCGTGGAAGGCGGCGTGGGACAAGAACCTCGGTCCGGCTGGCATCACTGCGCCTGCGCCGCCGCCGGTCGACAAGTAAACGAGCTGCGCCGACGTGGTGCACTTCGGTCAGAATGACTACGACATCCTTGGAGCGTTCTGGACCACGATCCAGCTGACGGTCCTATCCGCCATCGGAGCACTCATCCTGGGCACGCTGCTGGCTGCGATGCGGCTCGCACCGGTGCCGATGCTCAACTGGATCGGGACGACCTACGTCAACGTGGTGCGCAACACGCCGCTGACGCTGATCATCCTGTTTTGCTCGTTCGGACTGGCACAGACGCTTGGCATCACCCTGGTGGATTCGAAGTCGCTGACCTCGATCGAGGACAGCAACTTCCGGCTGGCGGTACTCGGGTTTACCGTCTACACGGCGGCGTTCGTGTGTGAGACGGTGCGGTCCGGTGTGAACACGGTGCCGCTAGGCCAGGCGGAGGCGGCTCGGTCGCTGGGCCTGACGTTTGTGCAAAATCTGCGAATCGTGCTGCTGCCGCAGGCGTTTCGCGCTGTAATCAGTCCGCTCGGCTCGGTGTTGATCGCGTTGACGAAGAACACCACGATCGCGTCGGCGATCGGCGTGGCGGAAGCGGCGTTGTTGATGAAGACGATGATCGAGAACGAGGCCGCGCTGATCTACATCGGCGGCATCTTCATGATCGGGTTCGTCATCTTGACGCTGCCGATGGGGCTGTTCTTCGGTTGGCTCGGGAAGCGGCTGGCGGTGGCGCGTTAGATGGCGGGTTCAGTCCTCTTCGACGCGCCGGGACCGCGTGCACGGGCACGGAACCGGGTGTTCAACGTCGTCACGGCGCTGGTGGTCGCTCTGGTTATCTGGGTGGTCTACACCCAGCTGAAGTCGAAGGGTCAACTAACCGCCGCGAAGTGGGAACCGTTCTTAACGGCCAACCTGTGGAAGACCTACATCCTGCCTGGTGTGCAGGGCACGCTGATCGCCGCCGCGGTATCGATCGTGTTGGCGCTGGCGCTGGGCTTCCTTCTCGGTGTCGGCAGACTTTCCACCCACCCCGCGATCCGCTGGCCGTCCGCGGTGTTCGTGGAGTTCTTCCGTGCGGTGCCGGTGCTGATCATGATGATCTTCGCCTACTTCTTGTACGCGCAATACGACGTATTCCCGTCCAAGCAATTGGCGCTGGCGGGCGTCATCACCGGCCTGACGTTCTATAACGGTGCGGTCATCGCCGAGATCGTCCGGGCAGGCGTCCTGGCACTGCCTCGCGGACAATCGGAGGCTGCGTCAGCGCTCGGTCTGAGTTGGGGCCAGACCATGCGAGCGATCCTGCTGCCGCAGGCCGTCACGTCGATGTTGCCGGTGCTGATCTCGCAGATGGTGGTAGTCCTCAAGGACACGGCGATCGGCTACCAGATCACCTTCCTCGAGATGGTGCGCCAAGGTACCCAGGTCGGCGCGCGGTATGGCAACTTCGTCCCCGCGCTGATTGTCATCGCGGTGTTGATGATCAGCGTCAACTTCACGCTGTCCTGGTTCGCAACATGGTTGGAGGGTCGGATGCGGCGCTCCCGTAAGGGCCCGGAGCCCATGCATATCCAACCCGTCACGCAGGGCACGTTCGGCGCCGGCGCCGGCGGCACGATCTAGACCCTGCGTCGCTCTCGCTCGTTGGCCAGTTCACTGGTGACCACGTCGACTGCCGTCGTCTGGCCGTAGCCGCGGCGGGCCAGCATGCCGACCAGCCTGCGCATTACCTTCGTGTCATCGTCGTCGCCGAGCTTTTCCCTCCGCAGCTTGTCGCGGACCAGCTGTTCGGCCCGCTCCCGCTCAGCTCCGGCATCGATGCCTGCGAGCGTTGCGGTGATCACCTCGTCGTCGACGCCCCTGGTCCGCAGTTCAGCGGCCAAGGCGCGCTTGCCTTTTCCGGCGTTGACTCGTCGTGAACGGACCCACTGCTCGGCGAAGTCCGCGTCATCGACCAGACCGACCTGCGTCAGCCGGTCGAGCACGCTCTTACTGACAACGTCGGAATATCCCCGCTTGGCCAGCTGCCCCTCGAGCTCGGCGCGGGTTCGCGCCCTCGCGGTAAGCAGGCGCAGACACAATGCCCGCGCCTGCTCCTCGCGGGAGGCCTCAGAAGTCGACGGGGGCGGGCAGGACTTCGTCATCGGTGATCACGGCGCCAATGCCGAGCTTTTCCTTGATCTTCTTCTCGATCTCGGCGGCCACGTCGGAGTTCTCGATCAGGAAGTTTCGGGCGTTCTCCTTGCCCTGACCGAGCTGCTCACCCTCGTAGGTGAACCAGGAGCCGGACTTGCGGATGAAGCCCTGCTCGACACCCATGTCGATCAGCGAGCCTTCCTTGCTGATGCCCTTGCCGTAGAGGATGTCGAACTCGGCCTGCTTGAACGGCGGCGAAACCTTGTTCTTGACGACCTTAACCCGGGTTCGGTTGCCGACCGCGTCGGTGCCGTCTTTGAGTGTCTCAATTCGCCTGACATCCAAGCGAACTGAGGCGTAGAACTTCAAAGCCTTTCCACCCGTTGTCGTTTCTGGACTTCCGAACATCACGCCGATTTTTTCGCGCAGCTGATTGATGAAGATCGCGGTGGTACCCGAATTGTTCAGCGCACCAGTCATTTTCCGCAGCGCCTGGCTCATCAGCCGGGCCTGCAGGCCGACGTGACTGTCCCCCATCTCGCCTTCGATCTCGGCCCGCGGCACCAGCGCGGCCACCGAGTCGATGACCAGGATGTCCAGCGCACCGGACCGGATCAGCATGTCGGCGATCTCCAGCGCCTGCTCGCCGGTGTCCGGCTGAGAAACCAGCAGCGAGTCGGTATCCACGCCGAGCTTCTGGGCGTAATCAGGGTCCAGCGCGTGCTCCGCATCGATGAACGCGGCGATGCCGCCGGCGGCCTGCGCGTTGGCCACCGCGTGCAGCGCGACGGTGGTCTTACCCGAGGATTCCGGGCCATAGATCTCGACCACGCGGCCGCGCGGCAGCCCGCCGATGCCGAGCGCCACGTCCAGGGCGATCGATCCGGTGGGGATGACCGAGATCGGCTGGCGCACCTCTTCGCCGAGCCGCATCACCGAGCCTTTGCCGAAGTTCTTGTCGATCTGCGCGAGGGCCAGCTCGAGGGCTTTCTCGCGGTCAGGTGCCTGCGTCATGGGGGTGGGTCTCCGTCCTCGTCAGGTGTTCGGTGATCGCTTTCGATCAGTTGGCCGTGACGCTAGAGGCCGCCACCGACAAGTCGGCCTGACCAGCATCTAGCCGTCGAACACTGCCCACAGTAGACGAACACGTGTTCGACTCAAGGAGACACGCCGTACGAATGCAAGCCGACCGGAAATGATCGCGCGATCCCCACAAACCAGCAGGTCACCGGCGTACCTTCGGCCATATGACCGCGCCAGAAGACATCCGCATTCCGTCCCATGGCGAACAGCTCGCCGCCTACCTCTACCGCCCCGAGTCGACCCAAGGCGACGTGCCCTGCGTCGTCATGGCCCACGGTTTCTCCGCCACCCGCGACGACGGGCTGCCCGGCTACGCCGAGGCCTTCCGCGACGCCGGACTTGCCGTCGTCGTATTTGACTACCGGCATTTCGGGGCGTCAACCGGCGAGCCACGCCAGCTGCTCGACATCGGCCGTCAGCACGAGGACTACCGTGCGGTCATCACGTGGGCTCGCCAGCTCGACGGAATCGACCCGGATCGAATCGTCTTGTGGGGCTCATCATTCAGCGGCGGCCACGTCCTGGCAGTCGCGACCGCCGATCCTCGCATTGCCGCAGTGATCTCCCAGGCACCCTTCACCGACGCGATTCCAACACTCATGCATGTGCCACCGAAGAATGCCGTCCGTCTCACGGTCGCGGGGCTCCGGGATCAGCTGCGCGGCTGGCGCGGCCGTGCCCCGCGTCTCGCGCCTGCCGTGGGTGAGCCAGGTACGTTGGCGGCGATGACGGAACCCGACGCCAAGCCTGGATTCGATGCAATTGTTCCGCCGGAGTCATTGTGGCGGAATGAATTCGCCGCGCGACTCATGTTGCGGTTCCCGTTCTACCGGCCTGGCCTCAAGTCTCAGCAGCTGACGATGCCGCTACTGGTCTGCGTATGTGAGAACGACACCACGACACCGCCCGCATCGACGATCAAGGCGGCCGAACGAGCGCCACGCGGTGAACTCCGCCGCTATCCCTACGGTCATTTCGACATCTACAACGACCCGAAGGTCAAGGCCGATCAGATCGACTTCCTTCGGCGGGTGGTCGCCGGAGTGACCGCGTAACAACGCTGGACCGTTCGGCGCCGACCGTCCTATCGTGGGGTTGAGCCGGCCCGAAACGGGGCACCATGCACGAAATGGCGATAACGCAAAGTGTTGTCGACGCGGTGTGTGAGCACGCCGCGGGTCGCCGCGTGCACAGCGTGAAGCTCGAAGTCGGCGCACTGTGCGCCGTGGTGCCCGACTCGATGCAGTTCTGCTTCGAACTGGCCACCGAGGGCACCGTCGCCGACGGCGCCCGTCTCGACCTCGACGTCCAGCCAGGCGCGGCCCGCTGCCGCACGTGCGGCGCCCAGTTCGGGCTGCCCGACCTGATCCTGCTGTGCCCGTGCGGGAGCGCAGATGTCGAAGTCGTCGCCGGGCGCGACCTGAAAATTCTGTCGATGGAAGTGAGCTGACAATGTGCGCGACGTGTGGATGCGGCGAAGACGGTGC
>Ga0075428_100009542_pt1 | contig 10777 bp, 11 predicted proteins | sample RhiMetdeltSRZDD2_FD_75291 | JGI IMG/M metagenome (GOLD analysis project Ga0075428, IMG submission 75291) | Populus rhizosphere microbial communities from Tennessee, USA - Rhizosphere MetaG P. deltoides SRZDD2 | ecosystem: Host-associated > Plants > Roots > Rhizosphere > Soil | place: USA... | reverse complement strand
GATCATGGCGGCGGCGACCAAAGTTACGCCGAGAATCTGCGTCGAAGCGAGCACGGTTGCCGCCAAGAGGATGATGAAAAGAAGATCGATCTTGCCGGTGGAAACGCCGTACGCCGATGCCACCTCGGGATCGAACGTGGCGAAGAGCAGCGGTCGGCGAATTAGAAAAAGCGCGCAGGAGACGATCAGAGAGACGAGGACGACGATCCAGACGTCGGTCCCGGTGATGCCGAGGATGTTGCCGAAGAGCGCGGCTTCGATGTTGCGCGTGAAGGTCCGGTGCGTGGAAATGATCGCGACGCCAAGGGCGAAGCTGGATGTCGTCACGACGCCGATAGCCGCGTCAGCGCCGACCCAACGGCGGTGGCTGATCCAGTGAATCAAAACGCCGGCGAGTAACGCCCAGAGCCCGCCGCCGATAAAAAAATTAATGTTGAGCACGTAGCTAAGCACCGCGCCACCGAAGATCGCGTGGGACAGGCCGTGGCCAATGTAGCTCATGCGCCGCAGGACGACATAGACGCCAATAAAGCCGCAGAGCGCGCCGATCACCACCGCTGCGATGAAGCCGTTACGAAAAAATTCGTATTCGAAGGGAACTAGAAGAGACATTGGAGGTTCAATCGTTACTTAGATAAAACTACGCAGGGTTCAAATGCGGCGACTTTATGTTGAGCGGTTGCGGCTTGAACTCAATGCGATGTTAGTTGTGTGGTGCGTGGGGGCGTTCGCCGATCATGACCATGCCGTCTTGATGCATGACAACGAGCTCGCCGCTGTAAACTTCTTTTAAGACGTCGGCGTTAAAAATTTCATGGGGTCGGCCTTCGGCAATCAGTCGATGGTTGAGGCACACCGCCCAAGGCAAGTGGGCGGCCACCCAGTTCAAATCGTGGGCCGTCAGCACGATGGCGACCCCTTCGTGATTGATCTCGTGGAGGAAGTGAATGACGTCATCGCGTGAGCGAATGTCGAGTCCGGACGCCGGCTCGTCGAGCAGGATCAATTCGGGATCGCCGAGGAGGGCGCGGCCGATAAACACCGCCTGTTGCTGGCCGCCGGAAAGCTCACGAATATGGCGAGCGCCGAGACCGTCTAGATTCAACCGCTTCATGATTTCCTGGAGTTTGCGTTTTTCCTTCTCACCGATGCCACCGAACCAGCGACTCTTGACGAAGAACCCCATGGAAATCACTTCCTCGACGGTGATCGGAAAGTTCCAGTCGATGGTTTCCAATTGCGGCACGTAGCCGATCCGCTGCAGTGCCGAACGTTTGGCTTCCCGCCCGCGCAGCAGAACTTGCCCCGTCGTCGTCGATACCATGCCGAGGATCGTGCGCAGCAGGGTCGTTTTGCCGCCGCCGTTGGGCCCAACGATCGCCATAAACTGTCCCGGCCAGATCTTTAACGAAACGTTTGTCAGCGCCGGCGTGGCGCCGTAGCTATTGCTGACATTCGCCAGCTCCACGAGCGCGACGCCGGCGAGGCGAGTGAAAGAGCGCTCTTCGACGCCGGGAGGATGGAGACTGTGTGGATCGCCGGGCCGATGGTCGTGCGGATTTACCATTCTCAGTTTTTTCTCCGGTAGTCGGCGTGCGAACCGGCGACCGGCGCCGGATCGACTTTCTTGAGCGCATCTGCGGAGCCGCCCAGAGCTTCGAATATGATCGTCATATTTTCCACCATCATACCAATATAAGAATGCTGCGGATCGCCGGGTTTGCCGGGCAGCTCGTCGTCTCTGAGCTTGTCTATATACCGGCTTTTTGCTTCTCGTGCGATCTGTTCGAGCACCGGACTCGGAAAAACCTCGGACCCGAAGACGGCCGGAACTTTTTCTTTGCGGATCTGTTCGATCAGTCGGATTACTTCCCTGGGGCTCGGATCGGCGAAGTCGGACGGTTGCACCGCGCCGATGACCTGGAAGCCATAACGGCGCGCAAAATAGGGCCACGAGTCGTGATAAGTGAGCAGGCGACGTTGGCCCGTCGGAATGGTCTGAATCGAGTCTTTAATCGCCTGATCAAGCGCTTCGAGTTTTTTTATGAACTGCGCGCTATTAGTTTCATACGAGTTCTTGTTTTTCGGATCGAGGCCAATGAGCTCATCGCGCGCCAGAGCCGCGTAGCGCATCGCGTATTCAGGATTCAACCAAAGGTGCGGATTGGGATGGCCCTGTTCTTTGGGAAAACTGAAGTCGTAGATGTATTGGTCTTGCTTGATCGTTTTGTCGCCGAGTGAATAGATCGCCGCTCCTTGTTTCAAGTTGGCTTGCGCGAGCTTCACCGTCGGTGTTTCAAGGTCGAGCCCGTTGAAAATAATGATGTCGGCCTTGCTCAGCAACTTGCTATCCGACGGCGCCGGCTCGAAAGTGTGCGAGTTGATCCCTTCCGGGATGATACCGGCGATGTCCGCCTTATCGCCGGCGACGTTCTCCACGATGCTGGTGATCGGCGCTACCGTTGTGACGATCTTTAATTTTTGCGCAGCATCCGGCGCACGGCTGGGTTCTTTTCTCGAGCAGCCGAGGCTCACGCAAAACCACGGCAAAACCAGGAGCAGTATCAACTTCACTCTCATGGTTTGTTAGGCTCGGTTGAAACCGCCGAATACGGCGCGGCTTTCGTCCTGCCAAAAACATTGCACGTCGGCGAAGCCGGCGCCGCGCAGCCACTGCATTTGATCCGCGATCGGCGGACGGTGCCGGTCGAAATTTAAAAAGCAGCCACCGGTTTTCACCAAAGGAAAAACATCTTCGTAAATCCTTTGAATAATTTTCGGCTCGCCAACGTTATGGATCGCGATCGAAGAAACCACGGCTTCGAAAGGTCCTTTGAGGTTTTGGCTCCAGCCAGGCTCGGCAAAATCGCAGAGAACGTACTCGAATCGGCCGGCGAGATTTTTCATGCGCTCGCCGCCGAGCTTGGCCATCTCTTTCGAACCGTCCTGACACACGGCCGTGGCGTTGGGAAAACTTTCGAGCAGAAACTTCGTTAATCCGCCGTAACCGGCGCCGAGATCCAAGATGCGGATCGGGAGTGTTTTGTTGAACGGAATGGTATCGGCGAGCAAGCGGAACGCTTCGTGCCGATTTCTTTCCTTGGGATCCTGCCCCTTTGCCCAGTTCGAAACATATTCAGCTGAATCCCAATGATGGGGATCGTGCCCGTGGGAAGAGTGAGAACTACTTGCCATATTAAATCTCCTTCTAATAATGACGACTCTTGGATTATTTTTGTAGTCTGAAGCGATAAACGTAGGTAAACGCGGCCGGCACGTTTTGACCGTCTTTTTGCGCTGGCGCGAAGCGCGATTGCTGGACTGCTTTTAAGGCTTCTTCGTCGAAGCCCGCACCGCCGCTCTTGGTGATCTCCGCTCTGGTCACTTTCCCGTCAGGATCGACTTCGATTTTCAGCGTCACATCGCTTTCCATACCCATGCGCAGAGCCATCGGCGGGTAGACGGCGCGGACCGTTTGAATCGGCTTCGCTTCGCGATTCGTTCGAAGCGGGCCTGCGGGCGCCGGCAAACCCGGGGCGCCGCCACCGCGGCCGAGTCCGGCGACGGCAGTGCCGCCTCCGCCGGCCGTTCCTGAGCCAGGCACGACGCCGTTATCGGCGCTATCGGAAAAAGTACTCGCCCCGGCGGCGCTGCCGCCACCTTCATCACGGGAGAGCTCGGGGAAAGCGCGCTCGATCATCGGCGTCGGTGACACTTTGTTTTCACTCGGTTGTGCCGTTTCCTCCTTGGGTTTCGCCGCAGAGGGGGGGGCGGTTATAGCTTGTTCGTGTTTGCTTCGAAGCGGTAAGTTTTTTGATGCTGCCGGCTCAAATTTCTTTGCGAGAGAGCTGTCTTTGTCGCGCTCCGGAGTTGGATTTGTTTCCTGCGGCGGTTCCAACAGCGATATCGGAATTAAGTCTCGGGTGGAGAGTCGGCGCTGATGACCCATCAGCACGGATACGAAGATAAGCGCCGCGAGGTGAATCAGTACCGAAGCGAGCAAGGAAGGAGCGAATGAAGAATCTTTCGTCATCCTGTTTTCTTGAGCTTCATCGATATACGGAAGAGACGGCACGCGTTTCATTGGGATTTTACCGTTCGAGCATTTAGGCAAGCCTTTGTGCTTTTGCTGGTGCGCGCAGCAAGACCAGAAGGCTCATGGCAAGCAGATAAGAAGTCGAGATCACGGTAAACGCCGGCCCGAAACCGTAATGGGTCATGACGCCGCCGGTAATCAGCGTCCAAAAAGGAATCGAAACGAAACCGATAAAATAATAGAGGCTGAATGCGGCATCGAAAAGCTCTTCGCCGACGAGATCGGCGAGCAGCGCCTGCGTTAGCGTCTGGCGCGACGTGACCGCGGCGCCGTAGATCACCAGATTTACGAAAAGTCCGGTGGAAATATGCTGCTGCCAAGCGAGCCAGAGAGTGCACAGCGCCGACATCAGCAGTGACGCTTGAATCACCAACTTGCGATCGAAGCGGTCCGAAATCCAGCCCCACACAAACGGCCCGATCAGACTCCCGACCTGGATAAAGGTGAAAAGAAAAGCGCCGTAAGTGATGCTGATGTTAAAATCATGGACGAAGTGGGGAATGATGTAGACTTCATTGATGTCTTGGCCGCGGCCTGCGGCCCCGGCCATAAAGACCAGCGACACGAGCAGAATATTCTTGTCCTTGAAGCAAGCCTTATAGGCGTCCCAGCCGACCGGAGTCAGACGTGATTTTTGTTGCTCCGACGACGCCGTGCGCAGCGTGTCGCGAAAAACGAAACAGATGATGCCGATGATTGTCGCGAAAGACCCGACCAGCCAAAAAACGCTGCGCCACCCTATATAGGTCACCATCACCGCGGCCAACAACGGCGCCAACAAACTGCCGATCTGTCCCGCGGTGGAATGAAAAGCCAATGTGCGTCCGCGCGCGGCGCCGAAATGACTTGCGAGCATGCTTGATCCGACCGGGTGTTGCGGGCTGGAGCCGATGCCGCCAATCAGGCGGGCGGTAAAAAAATGATTGAAGTTAGATGCGAAGCCCGCGGCGGCGACGGAGAGTCCCAGCACGCAGTTGCCGACGCCGAGGATCACGCCGCGCCGAACGTAGGGGACGACAAATCCGTAGGCGGCCTGAAAGACGCTGCCCAAGGTATTATAAACCGCGGCGAGCGACGCGATCGCGATGTACGTCATGCCCAATTCCTTCATCATAAGCGGGTAAATCACGCCGAGCATGGCGGATTGAAAATGGTTGATGAAGTGAGCGCTGCAGACGATTGAAAAAATTGCCGTGCGATTCGATGATTCTTGTACGGAAGTCTGTTTTGCAATGGTTCGCATGGTACGGTTTTATATCACTGAACGGAAAATACGAAGGTTGCCTTAAGCGATAGAAGGTCGAAGTCCCTGGCGTTGGTTTCGATGCGCTTCTCGACGCGGACCATCCAGACTCCTCCCGGACTCGTGACTTTCACATAGCTAATACTGTCGTCCAAATTTTCGGTTGCGTAGGCAAATGTCATGGAGCGTCGGCTAAAGCCGTCGTAGGTTGCATAGACCTGAGATTTGAGCGGTTTGCCGTCGAGCAATATCTCGAGCGTTATTTCCTCACCGACTCTCGTCTTCATGACATTGGACTCGGGCACGATTTCTAGCTTTTGTCCCGAGGCTTTTTTGTACCTGTCGTCATCTCCCGACACACCTATCAGCCCTTTTGCGAATTTCTCCCGTTTGATTTTCAAGCTTCGGTTCGATCCCTCGGCTTTGACCGTTTCGATGGGCTCTTGTAGGTGACCCACCAGAACGGCGGTGCCCTTACGATTGACGTTCCACCCCGTCCAATGTCTCGAGAGAATGGTTTTCTTTGACATCAACCGGCGAGCTTTTGTCGCGTTCGATGGCCAATAAGCTGTAGCTTGCAATCAATGCGTTCATGCGTTTTTGCTCACATCAAATCCAAAATCACCAGACTTCAAACTGCCCAGCAGATTTCCTGTGGTGTAATGAACATTGACCGAGTCAGGCCTCTCCCTAGTGATTACGGACGGCCGAATCGCGGCAGCTCGAAGTGCACAGTCACTCCTGCTCTCACCGTCAACGGACCGCCGGGCGTGTAGTGGATGTCGTTGACGGGAGCAGTCTCGTTGATGGTAGGCAATCGCGGGTCATTACGTATTTGAGACGTGTGAAATTGTTGGCCCGCCCACCACTTCTTGTTGGCCAGATTGGTGATCGAAAAATTGAACTCATAACGCTCCCAGACGTATTTGGCCAAAAGATCGAAGATCGCCCAGGGCCGTAGCAGTGATACTCGCTCTTCGTCTCCATAGCGGGTTCCCATGAACCGCATTTGCAGGCGGCCCTGCAGCCCGGAAGGATGACGCGCGGTGATGCCGCCGTAAGCCAACGCACGGGGCGCGTTGGCGATCGCTCCGCCCTGAGTCGGGCCTGACACAAATCTGCCCCAGGTGTAAGAAGCGTCGAGATCCGAGGTCAGCCAGTCGTTGATTTGGTATCGGAGTTCGACCTCAGGACCGTGCCTGCGGGTGGCTCCCGCAGGTTCAAATTGTCCGGTGTCGCCGTCCAACACCAATTCGCTGGACAAATGGAGGTACCAATAGTTAACGGCCATGTCGAGACGATTGAATAATTTCGTTCTAAGACCGAGCTCTCCGCCGAGCGCGCGTGCGAGCGGCGCCTTATCGGGATTTGCGACAACTACTCTGGCGTCGTTGCTGTGATAACCGCCGCCGAAATTCGTATACAACTGCGGCGGCGTATACCAGTTGCCGGCAGCGAAGGGCCTGAAAATGAGATTGACCTTGGGGTTGGCCATGAAGCCCTGCGATGTGCCGCTGGTTGTAATCGCAGCGTCCGGACTGAGATTGCGCACGCTGTAAAAAAACTTGTCGAGCCGCGTTCCTATTTGAGCGCGCAACCAATCGGTCGGTCGAAACTCTTGCTGGGCATACCACGCCAAGCTCGTTTGATTAATTTGACTATTTTGCTGAGTGCTCAAGCGCCTGCGATTGACTGCGTTAAACAGGCCGACTCGGGCGATGTCGGTTCGACTTGAAAAGCCAACCAAGGTTTCCATTGGAATATTCCAGGCGTTGTAGTTGCGCCGGTAATTGAGATAGGAACCGCCGGCACCGCGCTTATCTCTTTGCTCGATCTCATTTCCAACTATATCTCCATTGGGTAGACAAGATTCACAGTCAGGTGGGTTCTCAAAGAACGTAAAATTATTGTAGATGTCGAGGCTATAGAAATATCCCCAGGCCTGCGCGTTGAAGGACTGGCGAGCATCTGAATAGTTGTAAACGAGATTCAGATTATTACGGTCGGTATTGCCTCCCTGGCTCGGGTCGACGGCTCCAAAGCGCCCAAGAACGGCTCCCGGTTGCCTGGTCAAACGCGACGGGATCTCTCCGGAAGCGTTCCAGTAGCTATGATGGAATGTTCCCAAAAAACTCAGATTGGAATTTGCCGTCGAGAGAAGCGTGAATTTGGTAAAAAGGTTATAGCGGTTGTAGCCCAGCGGATCCTTGAACGGCCCGCGTTCGTGATAGGTCTCGAAAGCTACGTAGGGTTGAAAGAGCGTGCCTTCGGGAGGGGACAAAATAGTCAGGTAGCGTTGCAGGCTGTAGCTGCCGCCCAAAATGCTTGCAATTGAATCTGCTGGCCGCCGTTTAGTAAGGATATTGACCGCGCCCGCTGTGGCGAAATCGCCATACTGCACGAAATAGGGTCCTTTGGTGACGTCGATATGGTCGACGATTTCCGGGATAAGCCAGTGAAGGTCGGCGTATCCCTGGCCATGGGCATTATTCGGAACATTGACCGGAATACCGTCAACGAAAATCGCGAAATCCGTTCCATGATCGGCATCGAATCCTCTAATCAAATACTCGTCCGCTTTCCCTCCTCCCTGATGCTGCACCGTGTAGAGACCGGGAACAGAACTGGTGAGAATATCGACCGGTGTGCCGGTGGGCCGAAGCTCAAAATCTCTTTGCCGGACGCTTGCTTCGCTGGTGGTTGAGACCGGCTGTTCGCCAAATACATAAATCTCCGTCGGTTGCGGCGAACCTGTCTGTGTGCTTGGTCCTGTCGCCGACGGTACCTGAGAAGGGTCAATTTCGGCCGCGTGCAACCGATCAGACGCACCGCCGCTTGCCAATAAAATCATCAGTATGAGTCGGTAAATAGTAGCAATGGAAAAGTGCGGCTTTAACATTGCTATTCTCCTAGTCGTAGTACATTCTCGAAATTCGTGTTACCGAAGGACAAAAAAATTTAATGCTTCATTTCCGGTGTGGTGGTTACGAGTTTGCCGTTTTGCACGCCTTTGGTGGCGATCAGTTTCCCGGCAATCTCGTGAACCTTGTCGCCCCGGCCACGGATGACGATCACTTCCAAGCAATTGTGTTCATCCAGGTGGATGTGCAGGCTAGCATTGACAGCAACTTCCGCTTTGTGCTGCATATCCGCGAGCAAATCCCCGAGTCGATGGACGCGATGGTCGTACACTAGAGTAACAACGCCGATGACCTCGGCGTCGGCCTGGCCTACTTTTTTCTGAATCAGATGATCGCGGATCAGATCGCGGATCGCCTCGGAACGGTTCTGATAACCGACACCGGTGATACTTAGATCAAATGCCGCCAGCAGATCCTCTTCAAGAGAAACGCCAAAACGGGATAAGTGATTCATTGATCTGTCTAATTCGTAGCACGAATTCAAATATTGTGTCAAACAATCCTCCTTCCTGGCATAGTTTGGCAGCGCGCTATTCCTGTGTTACGTGTGGATCCGGTGACTTGGTTTGGTTTTGCACGAATATTTTTTTTCTTAATCGGGCTCGTCGCCTGCGGCCGCAACGCGCGCATGGATATGCTTTACGCCGAGCGGTGCATCGCGTGCCACGGACCCGGCGGTCGAGGCGACGGTGCCTTTGCAGCAAGTTTGCCATCGGCGCCGCCTGATTTTAGAGATACAGTGCGGGGAAAGAGCAACAATCAGATTCGTCGAATTATTGCCGAGGGACGCGGCTTGATGCCGGCGTTCGAACCCGCTCTACGTCCAGCCGAGATCACAGACATGTTGCAAATGGTTCGCTTCTTAAGCCGCGAGGGTCGCGATTTGGCCTGGTGGGAGAGATTCGATACCTTGGTTGTCGCACACTGCAATATTCCATGGGAAACTGTCCTCGGTTACGACGAACCCACCGACACGAAAAAACCGTAATCGTATGTATTGCCGCAGTTGGTCCGTAATAATTTTTTTCCTGGCGCTCGCGGTTGGAGAAATAGCAGGCGCAGGAAACAATCCTGGCCCAAGACAAACGGGTGCGCAGCGTCGGCTTGCAGCAGTCCCGATCAACGATTTCGCGCTCACCGATCAGCAGGCCGCGCCGTTCGAATTGCGCAATTTAGGAGGTCAGGTCCTCATCGTGGCGTTTGCTTACACCACCTGCCCGGATGTCTGCCCTTTGATAACCGCATCGTTGCGCCAAGTACAAATCGGGCTTACCAGAGAGGAACGCAAGCAGGTTCATTTGCTGACGGTCACCACCGATCCGGAAATCGATGCGCCGAAAGTCTTGTCGGCGTACGGCAAGCGCTACGGTGCGGATTTTGATAATTGGTCTTTTCTTACAGGAGAGGTGAGCGCGCTTAGAAAAGTTTGGCAGAACTTCGGCGTCGGTGTGAAGCGTAAGGGGAGGGGCCTCGTCGATCACACGCCCCTCACCGCGATCGTCGATCAAAAAAGGCTCATGCGTTTTGCGTACGTCGGTCCGTCGCCTGATTCGAAGGCCGTGCTGCACGATATCCGCGCGCTGTTATTAGAGCGGTAGCTTTTGCGTGCTCACGAATTTTTAATAGTCAGAAAATTCGTCTTCTTTGGCCAGTTCTAACCCGCAGGTTCAGCTTGACAAGGTGAAAGGTTGAAACTAAACTCAAACATGAAGTTTTACGGCGTACACGACGATGGCTTTCCACAATATTGAACAGCTCGAGGCGACGATCAACCGCCTTCTCGAAACCCATGAGCGCATCAAAACCGAGAAGCAAGCCATCGAAAAAAAACTTCAACAAAAAGAGAGCGAGTGGCACCATTTGAAGGGTCAGGTCCGACAATATGAACGCGAGCGCCTCGAGATCCGAGAGAAGCTGGACAAAATCATGGGCCAGTTCGCGAGCCTGGATCTGGCCGATTGAACGCTGGTGTGTCGATGAAAAAAGCTCTGGACGTTGAGATCCTTGGACAGAAATTCACCATTAGCAGCGATGCCGAAGAAGGCTACATGCTGAAGGTGGCTGGCTATGTCGACGGTAAAATGCAAGAGCTGATGCGCGCGTCCAAGTCGGTCGCCAAGACCAACGTGGCGATGTTAGCGGCATTGAATATCGCCGACGAATACCATCGATTGAAGGACACGCACGAGGCGATTTTGCATCGTTTGGAGCAGTTGTCCAAAAAGGTTGCGATGACACTGACTGATGAGGGATAGGGGCCCAACTCAGTGGGCTCCAGGTTATTCATTGGAATGAGGAACTGAGGCGGCGTGGAAAGATGAGGGAACGGAGAAAAGCGATTGCAATGGATCTGATCCGTTGGATTTTTCTGTTTTTCGATTCGCTAAGAGTACGACGGCCCGTTACGGAAAATCCTAGAGTTCGCATGGATACCAGGCTTGCAACGACTAAGGTCGTGGGCATTTCTGGGCATTGCGAGGGGCGATGGTTGAGGGGACCGACTTCTCCACCTCGCCG
>Ga0075428_100009538_pt1 | contig 10779 bp, 9 predicted proteins | sample RhiMetdeltSRZDD2_FD_75291 | JGI IMG/M metagenome (GOLD analysis project Ga0075428, IMG submission 75291) | Populus rhizosphere microbial communities from Tennessee, USA - Rhizosphere MetaG P. deltoides SRZDD2 | ecosystem: Host-associated > Plants > Roots > Rhizosphere > Soil | place: USA... | reverse complement strand
CGACGGTGATGAGCAGCACGCCGATGATCGCGAGGTCCGCAAAACGGCGCTTGCCGTGCACGCTCGGCCGCGCGGCGTCGTCGGCCGCCGTATCGCGCTGCACGCCGTGATCGCCCATTTCGTAGAACCACGCGAGTGCCACGGCGACCGGGAAGCCCAGGACGGCGGCGACGATGAGCGAAGTCATGACCCACTTCGGCACACCGAGCGGGTCAAAGGTGACGTCGGCGATCTGCAGCAGGAGCCACGCGATGACGGCGTAGCTGGCTGCGACGCGCAGCACCCCGCGGCGCCGGGCGCGGACCAGTATTCCGTCTCGAGGCGGAACTGCGGCCGGCAGCTCGACCTGCTTGTCGCTCATGGGACGATTGACATCGCCGGGGCAAGGGCGAGCTGCAGCTGCCGAGACGCGCGAACGACGTCGGCGATCTGCAGCGCGAGCCATGCGATGACCGCGTAACTCGCGGCTACCCGCAGCACCCCGCGCTCGCGTAATCGCGCGATCAGGCCGGATCGCATCTAGAAGGGCAGGCCAAACGGCACGCGCGGACTATAAACGTCGGGTGACATTCAAGGCCAGTGGATCCCTCTGCGGGGAGATGCCTCACGCGTCTCATGCCGGACTTCTCTTTCATGGGGTCAGCCCGTATCGTCGGCACGTCGGTATCACACCAGCAAGGGAGGCAGAGCCATGAGCCTGATGTCCGAGTTCAAGCAGTTCGCGATGAAAGGCAACGTCATCGACATGGCGGTCGGCATCATCATCGGCGCAGCGTTCGGCAAGATCGTGAGCTCGTTCGTCGGCGACCTCGTCATGCCCCTAATCGGGATGGCCGTTGGTGGCGTCAATTTCGCGGACTTGTCCGTGTCACTTGGCACCAGTCCGGCCGGCGAACCGGTGCTCGTCAAGTACGGTGCATTCCTGCAGACAGTGTTCGACTTCCTGATCATCGCGGCTGCGATCTTCATGGCCATCAAGGCCGTCAACAAGTTCAGGGCCCCGCCGGCCGCTGCCGCAACGCCGGCGGATGTGGCCCTTCTCACCGAAATCCGCGACCTGCTGAAGAAGCAATCCTGACGGCTCATGCGAGCGCAGCAAACGCGTCGCGCGTCAGGTTCTCCGGTTCACCACTCGTGCAGACGACGTCGTCCTCGACACGGATGCCGCCATAGGGTGAGAGCCGCGCGACCGTATCCCAGCGGATATGTCGGCCAGCCGACCCCGCGCGCGCCGCCTCGAGCAGCAACTGGATGAAGTACACCCCGGGCTCAATCGTCACCACGAACCCGGGCTCGAGCCGCCGCGTGAGCCGCAGATACGGGTGTCCGTCCGGCTTCGGGATATCGCGCCCCGTCACATCGGCCGCGAACCCGGCGACGTCGTGCACCTGCAGGCCGAGCAGATGGCCGATGCCGTGCGGGAAGAAAACGCCGGTCACCCCGTCGGCGACTGCGGTCTCCGCACTGCAGGAGATCACGCCCGCCTCGCGCAGCAACGAGCCGATCAGCCGGTGCGCCTCGAGATGTACCTCGCGATAATCCTGGCCAGCGCGGATCGTGCTGCAGAGCCGTCGCTGCAGCGCATCGACGCCCTCGATCAGCGCTGCGAATTCCGAGTCGCCGCCGGAGTACGTGCGCGTGATGTCCGAGGCATAGCCGCGGAACTGCGCGCCAGCATCGATCAGGAACGAACGACGCGGCACGTCGCGCCGACGGTCGAGGCTGTGGTTGTGCAGGACAGCCGCGCCCTCGTTGAAGGCGATGATGTTCTGGTACGGCAGTTCCGCTTCGGTGAGCCCGCTTGCCGCGCAATACGCACCGTGCACCTCGAATTCGGAGGCGCCTGCGAAGAACGCGTCGCGCGCCGCGACGTGCGCCAGCGACCCGAGCCGCGATGCCTCGCGCATGCACGCGAGCTCGTAGGGTGTCTTGACCGCTCGCCAGTAATGCAGGTGCGCGAGCAGCGGGGGCGGATTGGCGGCGGCAAACCCCCAGGCAGCGAATTCCGGATGCCATTCGCCCAGGAAGACCGTCCGCGGTGCTCGCCCGAGCGCGCTCGCGAGTACCGCGCGCGCCTCGCCCGGCTCGCGGATGGTGTGGACATCGAACTCAGCGAGCCACTCCTCCGCCGGCAGCTGCGGCGGGCGATGCCAGTAGTCGGCGGGCTGGTAGAAACACAGCACCGGTCGCCGGCCCGGAAGATGGCAGACGAAGCTCTCGGGTGCGTCGCTGAGCGGTGCCCAGAGCTTGAAGTGCGGATTGACCTTGAACGGCCAGCCGAAATCGTCCAGGAAGTGATTCGGCGGGCGGCCGGAGAAAATCGCCAGCGCGTCGTAACCACAGGCCGCCAGCGCGTCGTTGGTGCGAGCCGCGATCGTGGCGAGGTGGGCCGGGAAGGCGCGGGTCATGTCGGTTGCGGTCATGGTAGTCCGCCAGGCAAGGCTCGATTCCGGCATCTTGCCTCAAGGCCGGCAGGCTATCCCGTCGGCGTGCCCCCGCCGCTGTCGCCAATAACAGACAGAACGCTCCCGGTGATGCCGGGACGCTCCCCCTAAAATGCCGACCGCGCAGGGGGTGTATCGCGTCGCATGAGGCGTCGCGCCCCGCCTGCTCTTTCGACCATATATCCAAACTCATTACTCGGGGTACATTCTGATGAACGCCAAGATCGCTCTTGCCGCTGCCCTCGCTGCCCTGGCCGTTGCGGGCTGCGCCAAGAAGGAACCCGTTGAGGCTGCGCAGGACGCGGCCGCCGAAGCTGCGACCGCGGCCGGTGAGGCTGCTGAGGCTGCCGGCGACGCCGCCGCGGCCGCTGGCGATGCCGCCGTGGACGCGACCAGCGACGCGGTGGACGCCGCGGGCGAGGCTGCATCGGACGCCGCCACGGCGACCGGCGAGGCCGTTGAGGAGGCCGGTGAGGCCGTCCAGGAAGAAGCGGCGGGCAACTAAGAGCCGCTTGTTCAGCCTAGGCTGACGAGTGCGGGCGGGCCCCAGGCTGGGCCCGCCCGCGCTTCCAGGTCCTGAACCAGCCTCGGGCGCCGGCCCGCGGATACCGGCAAGAGCACGGATTGCACCGTGTCTGTCACCCTCCGAGACGCACGCAGCTCGCCTGACGATCGCGCCTGGATCCGCGCGGTCTACCGCGACTATCTGTCCGAGCTGTCGGTCGCCAAGTCGGGTTTGTTCCCGGCCCTGGGCGAGTGGGATGCGCGCGAGAGCGAGTTCCTCACGGGCTGGTTCTCCGATCACGCCAGCCACCCGTTCGTCATCCTGGATTCGGGCGTTCGCGTCGGGTTTGCGCTCGTAACGCGCCCGCACGGCGGCGCGCGCCATCGGCTCTCGGAATTCTTCATCGTCGCTTCTGCGAGGCGACGTGGTCTCGGCCGCGCCGCGGCGCAGTTGCTCTTCAGCCGCTTCGGCGGCGAGTGGGAGATCGTTGAGGACGAGCAGAACCGCGCGGCGCTCGCCTTCTGGCGCAGCGTGATCGGCGCGCTGACCCAGGGCCGGTATCGCGAGTCGCGCTCCGGCGGCGAGGTGCGGCACCTGTTCCAGGTGGCCGGTCGGCCGACGCCGCACCCGGCCGGCTGAGCACCACCCGATCAACCGGCCGCGGAGCGCGACTCGCGGTCCGGCAGCAGCACCCGCTGCAGGTATTGGCCCGTGTGCGACTCGCGCACGCGCGCCACCTCTTCGGGCGTTCCCGCTGCTACCAGCCGGCCTCCGCCCGCACCCCCTTCCGGTCCGAGATCGATCACCCAGTCCGCGGTCTTGATCACGTCGAGGTTGTGCTCGATCACGACGATGGTGTTGCCTTCGTCGCGCAGCCGCAGCAGCACCGCGAGCAGTTGCTCGATGTCGCGGAAATGCAGCCCGGTCGTCGGCTCGTCGAGCAGGTACAGCGTGCGCCCGGTCGAGCGCTTGGCGAGCTCGCGCGCGAGCTTGACGCGTTGCGCTTCGCCACCCGACAGCGTCGTCGCGTTCTGCCCGAGCCGCAGATACGCGAGTCCCACGTCGTTCAGCGTGTTGAGCCGGGTCTGCAGCGCCGGGATGTTGCGGAAGAAGGTGAGCGCGTCCTCGACCGTCATCTCCAGCACGTCGTGGATGTTGCGTCCCTTGTAACGGATCTCGAGCGTCTCGCGGTTGTAGCGCATGCCCCGGCAGGCGTCGCAGGTGACGTAGGCGTCCGGGAGGAAATGCATCTCGACGCGGATGACGCCGTCGCCCTCGCAGGCCTCGCAGCGGCCGCCACGCACGTTGAAGCTGAACCGGCCCGGGTCGTAGCCGCGCGCCCGCGACTCGGGTACCTCGGCGAAGAGCTCGCGGATCGGCCCGAAGAGCCCCGTATACGTCGCCGGGTTCGAGCGCGGCGTGCGGCCGATCGGACTCTGGTCGACGTCGATCACGCGGTCGATCTGCTCGAGGCCTTCGATGGCGCGCACCGGTGCCGCGTCGCCGGGCGATTCCGCGAGCGCGGCGGCCGCGTGGCGGAACAGCGTGTCCACGACCAGCGTCGACTTGCCGGATCCGGAGACACCGGTCACGCAGGTCATCAGCCCGATCGGTATTTCCGCGGTGACGGACCGGAGATTGTTGCCGGTGGCCTCGACAATCCTGAGCGAGCGGCCGGGCTGCGCCGGCGTGCGCACCGGCGGCAGCGGAATGCTGCGCCGGCCGCTCAGGTACTGGCCGGTGAGCGACTCCGCCGCGGCTGCGATCTCCGCCGGCGTGCCGCGCGCGACCACCTCGCCGCCGTGCACGCCTGCGCCGGGCCCGAGGTCGACGACGTAGTCGGCCTGCCGGATCGCATCCTCGTCGTGCTCGACGACCAGCACGGTGTTGCCGAGATCCCTGAGCCGCGTGAGCGTGTCGAGCAGCCGCTGGTTGTCGCGCTGGTGCAGCCCGATCGAAGGCTCGTCGAGGATGTACATCACGCCCACGAGTCCCGAGCCGATCTGGCTCGCGAGCCGGATGCGCTGCGCCTCGCCGCCGGAAAGCGTCTCCGCGCTGCGATCGAGCGCGAGATAGTCGAGGCCGACGTCGCTCAGGAACGTGAGACGATCGGAGATCTCGCGCACCAGGCGCTGCGCGATCTCGCCGCGCCAGCCCTCGAGCCGCAGATCCGCGAAGAACCGCCGCGAGTCCGCGATCGGGAGTGCTGCGATTTCCGGCAGATTGCGGCCGGCAACGAACACGTTGCGCGCGGCGACGTTGAGACGGCTGCCATGGCAGTCGACGCAGGCGCGCGTGCCGCGATAGCGCGACAATTCCTCGCGGACCGTCGCTGATTCGGTTTCGCGGTAGCGTCGCTCGAGATTGGGCAGGATGCCCTCCCATGGGTGGCTGCGGCGCGTCGTGCCGCCGCGCGCGTCGAAATACCGGAACTCGACCTTCTCGTCGCCGCTGCCCCAGAGCAGCACGTGGCGGACCGCCTCGGAAAGCTCGAGCCAGGGCGTTTCAATGTCGAAGCGGAAGTGCCGCGAAAGCGACTGGATGAGCTGGAAATAGTAGGCGTTGCGGCGGTCCCAGCCGCGCACGGCGCCTCCCGCGAGCGACAGCCCCGGGTTGACGACCACGCGTGCCGGGTCGAAGAACTCCTGCACTCCGAGACCACCGCAGGTGCCACAGGCCCCAGTCGGGTTGTTGAAGGAGAAGAGGCGCGGCTCGAGCACCGCCAGGCTGTACCCGCACACGGTGCAGGCGAAGCGATTCGAAAACACCAGCGGCTCGCGGTTCGACTCCTCGGCAAAGACGACGCGCGCCACGCCCTGCGCAAGCGCGAGAGCGGTCTCGAAGGACTCGGCGAGACGCTGACCCGCGTCCGCGCGCACGCGCAGGCGGTCCACGACGACGTCGATGTTGTGCCGCCTCCGCGCGTCCAGACGCGGCGGGGTCTCGAGCTCGACCAGCCGCCGGTCGATCACCGCGCGAACGAAACCCTGGGTTCGCAGCTGCTCGAGCGTCTCGAGATGCTCGCCCTTGCGGTCCTGCACGACCGGCGCGAGCAATAGCACGCTCGTTCCCTCCGGCAGGGCTAGCACCTGGTCGACCATCTGGCTCACGGTCTGCGCCGTGAGCTCCTGTCCGTGCTCCGGGCAGCGCGGCACGCCGGCGCGCGCGAAAAGCACTCGCAGGTAGTCGTAGATCTCGGTCACCGTCCCGACAGTGGAACGCGGATTGTGCGACGTCGCCTTCTGCTCGATGGCTATCGCCGGCGAGAGGCCTTCGATGTGGTCGACGTCGGGCTTCTCCATCACGGACAGGAACTGCCGCGCGTACGCGGACAGCGACTCGACATAGCGGCGCTGGCCCTCTGCGTAGATCGTGTCGAAGGCGAGCGAGGACTTCCCCGAGCCCGAGAGACCGGTGATGACGATCAGCCGGTCGCGCGGAAGGTCGAGGTCGATGCCACGCAGGTTGTGCGTGCGGGCACCGCGGATGCGTATCACGTCCATCTGACTGAGTCGGTCGAACGCGGCCGCTCGGGCCAACAGATGACTATACGCAGCGTTCGGCGGGCGAGGCAAAGCAGGTGCGTCGCGGTTTGGGTACGCCAGGAAGGGTCCGAAGCCCCTGCATCCGGAAGGGGCGCCCCTGCGTATTGGTACTCGAGGCGGCGGGTGTCGGGTCGGGGCCGGCGCATCCAGGATCGGCGGGCGGCGCCAGTGCGGTGCCGTAAAGCCGGCCCGGGCGCCGACGCCCGCCGCCGTTGTCTCGCAACAGATGAAAGGTAAACTCCACGCCGGACTCGAATCGGGTGCCCGAATGGCCGAAACGGAACCACGGCCGAGCGCAGAGCGCGACGCGACGCTCGACCGTCTCGTCGCCGACGTCGCCGCGGGTGACAGGGTTGCCTTCGAGGCCTTGTACCGGGCGACCTCCGCCCGCCTGTACGGCATCTGCCTGCGCGTGCTCTCCGATCGCTCCGAGGCCGAGGACGTGCTGCAGGACGCCTTCGTGACGATCTGGCATCGCGCCGGCCAGTTCGACGCAGGTCGCGCCGGCGCATTCGCATGGTTGTCGACGATCGCGCGGAACCGGGCCATCGATCGGCTGCGCGCGCGACCACCGATGTCGCGCGCGCCGCTCGGCGCGCTCGAGGAGTTGGCCGATCCGGGCACGACGCCCGACCGGGACGCAGAGACGTCCACGGACCGTAGCCGTCTCGAGCGCTGTCTCGAGCAGCTCGACGAGCGCCGTCGCGGACTGATCCGCACCGCGTTCTTCGATGGTGCAACCTATGACGAGCTCGCTGCGCGGACCGGCGCGCCGCTGGGCTCGGTCAAGAGCTGGATTCGCCGCGGCCTGATGCAACTCAAAGCCTGTCTCGAAACATGAGTACGCAGGACCCGACCTCTCGCGACGATTTCGACTCCGAGCCGCCGGTGCCGGAGATCGAGGCGGCCGAGTACGCGCTCGGCGTGCAGGACGCCGCGGAGCGGCGCCGCTCGCAGTCGCGGATAGCCAGGGACCCCGCGTTTGCGGCACAGGTCGCCGCCTGGGAGCGCCGGCTCGCGGGCCTCTTTGCCGGGATCGCCCCCGTGGAGCCCCCGTCGCACCTGTGGCCGGGGATCCGCCGGCGCCTCGGTTGGCCGGCCGTCGAGCGCGCCCGGGGCGGTCTCTGGCAGAACGTCGGGTTCTGGCGCGCTGCCGCCGCGGCGGCGATGGTGGCGGCGGTTGCGCTCGCGGTCCTCAATACGGTTCGTGAAGTGCCGCAACCGGCAGCCACGGTGCCGCTCGCCCGCGCGGTCACTACCTTGAGTTTCGACAACGGCACGCCTGCCTATCTCGCGACCCTCGATACCGAGAGCGGATCTGTCCTGCTCGTACCGGTGCCCGCCGAGCCCGATCGGGAAGGTCGCGTACCCGAGCTATGGCTGATCCCGGCCGGGGAGGGTCCACGATCCCTGGGCGTGGTGACGACCGACCGGGCGCAGACCATCGCCGTGCCGGCTGATCTGCGCCGGGCGCTCATCGCCGGCTCCACCCTGGCGATCTCGCTCGAGCCCGAGGGAGGATCGCCTCAGGCTGTGCCCACCGGTCCGATCGTGGCCAAGGGCAGCATCACGAGCACCTGAGCCACGCCGTGCGTTTCTCGGGGTCCCGGCGAGATTTCGCTCGCCCGTGGTGCCGTCCGGTGCCGTAAAATTCGACTTCCCTTCAAGCTGGACATACCCATGGCACGCGGCATCAACAAAGTCATTCTGGTTGGCAACCTCGGGCAGGACCCGGAGACGCGCTATATGCCGAGCGGCAAGGCGGTCACGAACCTGCGCCTCGCCACCTCGGACAGCTGGAAGGACAAGCAGACGGGCGAGCAGCGCGAGCAGACCGAGTGGCACAGCATCGTCATGTACGACCGGCTGGCGGAGATCGCTGCGGAGTACCTGCGCAAGGGATCGCAGATCTACGTCGAGGGTCGCCTCAAGACCCGCAAATGGCAGGACAAGGAAGGCAAGGACCGCTATACGACCGAGATCATCGCGGGCGAAATGCAGATGCTGGGCACCCGCGGCGGAGATCGCGCGGCCGCGGAACCGCGCAGTGAGCCGCGCAGCGCGCCAAGCCAGGATCGGGTCGCGCAGCCCGCGGCAGCGGGCGAGTTCGACGACGACATACCGTTCTAGGATTCGGGAGCAAGACCCGGGATGCCGGGGCGTCGTGCCGTCTCCAGAATGCCGCACACCTGAACCGGCATTTATCGAGGAACGGCCATGAGCACCGCTGAACGCAATGCAGAGCTTGCCCGCCGCGTCGTCGCCGACCCGCGCTGGGCCACGGTGATCGCGCGTGACGCCGCGGCGGACGGGAGTTTCGTCTATTCCGTGCGCACGACCGGCGTGTACTGCCGGCCGTCCTGCGCGTCACGTCGCGCGCGCCCGGAGAACGTCGAGTTTCACGCCAGCCGCGAGGCCGCCGAGCGCGCCGGCTTTCGTCCCTGCAAGCGCTGCCGGCCGAATCGGCCAAGCGTGAACGAGCGCCACGCCGCGCAGATCACGCAGGCCTGTCGCGCGATCGAAGCCGCCGAGCGCGTCCCGTCGCTCGCTTCGCTGGCCGCGCAGGCGGGCATGAGCGCCTGGCACTTTCATCGCGTGTTCAAGAGCGTAACCGGGCTCACGCCGCGTGCGTACGCGCAGGCGCAGCGCGCGCGCCGCGCGCGCCGCGAGCTCGCTCGCGCGGACAGCGTGACCGACGCGCTGTACGAAGCGGGGTACGGCTCGAGCGGTCGGTTCTACGCGGAGAGCGATGCGCATCTCGGCATGACGCCGACCGCCTACCGTGCGGGCGGTGCGGCGACCCGCATCCGCTTCGCCGTCGGAGAGTGCTCGCTCGGCTCGATCCTCGTCGCCGCCAGTCCGCGTGGCATCTGCGCAATCCTGCTCGGTGACGATCCGGACGCGCTCGCGCGCCGCCTGCAGGACGAGTTCCCGAACGCGGAACTGATCGGCGGTGACGCGGACTTCGAGCGTCTCGTCGCCCGCGTCGTCGGATTTGTCGAGAGGCCGGCGCTCGGTCTCGATCTGCCGCTGGACGTGCGCGGTACGGTCTTCCAGCAGCGCGTATGGCAGGCGTTGCGAGCGCTGCCGGCCGGCACGACGGCGAGTTACGCGGAGATCGCGCGCCGCATCGGCGCGCCCCGCGCGGTGCGGGCGGTCGCGCAGGCGTGCGCGGCAAACCGGCTTGCGGTCGCCATACCCTGCCATCGGGTCGTGCGCACGGACGGCGCTCTGTCGGGTTACCGCTGGGGTGTTCATCGCAAGGCCGCCCTGCTGGCGGCCGAGGCTACGGCCGCCGGGCGCGGCCCCCCGGCGCTCCGTCGCGTCGCCGGCGACGCGTAACAAACTGAATTTGCGGGCTTTCCGGGCCGCGCCGGCCAGTCGGCCGGCCCGCCGCGCTTGTGGGCCGAGACCCGGAGGCGGACAAGCCGCCCGCCTGCGTCTACGATAGGCGCCCCCGGACGTCGCCCAAGAGCGCGCCGCCCGCGACCCAAGCTATTGTTCCTGCGACGAATCTCAAGATGCCGCGCGTCTATCTCAAGACCTTTGGCTGTCAGATGAATGAGTACGACTCCGCTCGCATGGTGGACGTGCTGCGCGAGTCGGGTGGCTACGAGCCCACGGAGGTCGCCGAAGACGCCGACCTCCTGCTGCTCAATACCTGCTCCGTGCGCGAGAAGGCGCAGGAGAAGGTTTTCTCGCAGCTCGGGCGCTGGCGTCAGATCAAGACGCACCGACCGGGCGTGATCATCGGCGTCGGTGGATGCGTCGCGAGCCAGGAAGGGCGCGCGATCACGGAGCGGGCGCCGTTCGTCGATCTCGTGTTCGGTCCTCAGACGCTGCATCGGCTGCCCGCGATGATCGAGGAGCTCCGTGCAACCGGCCGATCAGTCGTCGACGTGAGCTTTCCGGAGATCGAGAAGTTCGACCGCCTGCCCCAGCCGCAGGCCCGCGGCGCGACCGCGTTCGTGTCCGTGATGGAAGGTTGCAGCAAGTACTGCAGCTTCTGCGTCGTGCCCTACACGCGCGGCGAGGAAGTGAGCCGGCCGCTCGCGCAGGTGCTCGAGGAGCTGAGAAGTCTCGTCGCTCAGGGCGTGAGCGAGGTCACGCTGCTCGGGCAGAACGTGAATGCGTACCGCGGCACGATGGCGGGCGGCGGGCACGCGGATCTCGCCGCGCTCATCTACTTCGTCGCCGAAGTGCCGGGCATCGAGCGCATCCGGTTCACCACCTCGCACCCGGTCGAATTCCGCGACAGCCTGATCGAGGCCTTCCGCGATGTTCC
>Ga0075428_100009537_pt1 | contig 10779 bp, 8 predicted proteins | sample RhiMetdeltSRZDD2_FD_75291 | JGI IMG/M metagenome (GOLD analysis project Ga0075428, IMG submission 75291) | Populus rhizosphere microbial communities from Tennessee, USA - Rhizosphere MetaG P. deltoides SRZDD2 | ecosystem: Host-associated > Plants > Roots > Rhizosphere > Soil | place: USA... | reverse complement strand
GGCCGGTGACTGGCGACGTCGGTTCAGCGGGGATCGCGAACTGCAGGTCGTAGCGCAGCTCGCGAATCCGCTGCGCGCGCTCTTCGGCAAGCGTGAGCGGGATGCCTGGACCCGGTGGCTGGTCGACGGGCGGCTGATTGATCAGGATGGCCAGCATGATCGGCAGGCCGGTGATCCACATCATGCCCGAATCATATCAGGCGATTTTTCGCGCGCGGAGCACGACCAGCGCCGCGATGACCACGAAGAAGCACATACTGACGACCGACCATCGCATGAAGGCGTAGTACGCCGTGCGTCCCACGAGATCGAAGATCACCAGTCCAATCATGGCAACCGCGACGATCGCCAGCGCGCGCATCGGCTGTAGGAGCCGATCGTAATCGTTCGCGAGAACAGCAATTGCCGGCGTGGCAATGAGAAACACGTAGTCCCATCCTTGCGGCGACAGGAGCGGCATCAGGATCAACAGCACGCCTCCCTCGAGCGCCTCCGGAAAGCGAACACCACGGCGTAGCAGGAAGATCAACGCGGCGATACCAAGCAGCACCAGTCCAGCGCCGTACGCGACCTGCGCCGACAGCTCGCCAGGCCCGAGCACCCGAAAGGACATGGCCGCGAGCGAGATATTGTCGTACACGGACAGGTTTGGCGCAGTCGTTTCTGTGACTGTTCGCCACCACTCACGATGAAGCTCGATGTTGCCAGCGAAGCCGTAAACCACCGCCGGCAACAGGAGCACCGCACCAAGTCCGAGACAGGCCGCCGCGATCGAGCCGACCTTACGGCGTGCGATCAGCCACGGCACGAACAGGACGGCGTAGGGTTTGATCACGATGGCCAGCGCGACGAGGGCGCCGGCAACGTTCTCGCGCTTGGCTTTGATCGACAGCAGCATAAGCGTGGCGACCACCGCAAAGAGCATGTTCACCTGGCCAAGCACCAGTTCGTGCGCATAGAACTTCCCGAACACGATCACCAGGATCGTCGCTAATAACCAGACGGGCTTGCGCCGTTCAGCGGGCAGATGCGTATTGAGCCTGACGAGCAGCACCGTCAGCGCGACGGACACGGCAAACCAGAACAGTTTGGCGGTCTGGAGGGGAAGGAAGCCGAGCGGGATTGCCAGCACCGCGAACGCCGGCAAGTACTTGAACTGAAAATGGCCGTCGTCGGGCCGGTAGAGCGGTTGCGCGGCGGCGGCGCGTGAGGCCGCGCGCCAGTAGACTTCGAAGTCGGGCATCTTCGGCCCGGCCTTGTAGATGAAAACCCAGATCGACAGCGCGAGAAGGAGGCCGATCCCGGCCGCCTGGCCGCGGCTCACGGATTACGCTCGAGGCCGACCAGCGTCCAGCCCTCGCCGGACCTGCGGAAGTAGAGCATCACGGGATGAGACCAGGCAGGGTAGTCCGGATGAAACGCGCGAACTCGCGCGGCAACGTATTCGGGTTTCGCCGAGAGCAGCGCCTCCGGTGCCTCGGCGCTCGGCTTGGTTGCCGTCTGCTCGGCGCCTACGTCCTTGAGTGTGCCGGTGGCGTTGTCGAGCTGCATCCACTGAATTGTGTAACGCTCGGCAGCGCCGCCGACCTCCGCCAGCTGTGAAGCATTCTCGAACGTCAGAACACCGGCAGCACTCAACGTAGGGTTGACAATCGGATTCGTTCCGTTCAGCCAGGTCTTCACGACCTTGTTCTTGCGGGCAATCAGCGTTTGCGACAGATACTCCGTCGCTTTCGGATCTGAATACTGCGCTGTCCGCACGACGGCCCGCACGCCATCGTCGGTGATCGACGACAGAATACGTGCGGCCCAGAACAGATCCTCCGGCCGCGCGTTCGAGAACGCGGTGTTCGGGTACTCCGGCTTCCAGTCTTCAGGCCGGAAATAGTCGGATTCGATCCGGCCGACAGATGGGATTTCCGGGTACGGGACCTTGATCCACGGGCGGACGTAAAAGCCGAGCGTCATCATCGTGATGAACGTCGGCCTCGACTCCCACAGGAACTCGTTGCCTGCACGCGGGCTTTGCGCCTGAAGCGTGCCGCTGCCGAGCGTCGAGCCAAAGTCGAGCAGGTTGTGTTTCACGTTCGTTCGTCCACCGGCGCTGACGAGCGTATCGAGCGAGTTGATCGATCGGGAGTCGTCGTGGTTCAGCCACGCGCTGAACGCGCGAAAACCGCGCAGCTCACGACGATGCTCGTGCGGATGAATGTCGTTGGGGTCGTCAGGACGCGTGCCGTAGTAGCGAAACGGTCCGACGGGTTTTCCGTCAAGGGCTTTGCTGGCCAGCGTTCTATAGCTGCCGTCGGATCGGTGGGCCGCCAGCTTCAGCAGCTCGTCGAGATCGCGATGATCCATCTCGCGCCGCCGCCCATTCCGGTCATCGATGAGCGCGCCCTTGCCGATCACCAGCGCGTCGCGCGTTATCGTCGCGATGTAGTTCTCGGGCACGTTGTACCCGAGCGCATAAAAGAACTTGGTCGCGATGACTTCGGCGCCGCTGGCCATCTCGGGATTCGCCGGCGGATCGAACTTGATGAAGTAGATCTGCCCGCTGTCGTCTCGAATGGTGAATCCCGGCGAGCGGCCCTCCATCTTGCCGGAGACGATCGTCCATTTGCCGACTGGGCCGGTGCCCGTGTCCGGCCCTTTGGTCAAGCGATCGATCGTCCACGCCTCTCGGCCGAGCCGATTGGTGAACCAGCTCGAGTCGGGTACTTCATCGATCGTGTTCACGTTCACGGCACGCTTGGCGACCTTCTCGCCCGCACCCAAGAACGAGTTCTCTGCGAAGTCGTATAGTTCGCTGACTTCAGCTTCGCGAACCTTCGAGGCATCCTGTGTTTCGGGATCCCGCGCGATCGGATCGTCGCGGTAGAACTTAGGACCGTTGCCCGCTGCTGCCAGAGCAGCCATCACGAGAAATGCGATCGTCACGAGCGGCCGTGGCCAATTTCTGCGCATGCTGTAGATCCGTGTTATCCCTGTTGATCGGCGTGATCCGCGCTAAAAGGCTTTACTGAACTTGAAGAAGTACTTGACCCCTTCACCGCCGCCGAACCCGATATCGACGCGGAAGAGCACCGTCTTGTACGTGTTGAACCGGAATCCGATGCCATACGCGTTCTTGACGTTGTCCAGTTTCAGGCGGCCAATGTTCGGTGCAACCGTGCCCCAGTCCGAGAAGAGCGCCATGTCCATCCCGGAAAACGCCTCCCACCGATACTCCACGTTCCAATATGCCACCGCATCGTCGCGAAAGCGGTAGTCGTTGAAGCCCCGGTGGCTCGTGCTGCCGCCCATCGTCGGCTTGAAATAGAACGGCACTTGCTGGCCGGCGTCCTCCTCGACGGCGGCCGATTGCAGCCGCGCCTGCACGGCGAACACGCGCTTCTTGTCGAAGATTGGAAAGAACTGCTGGGCGACGGCATCGACCGCGCGAAAGTTATAGCGATCGAAATCCAAATCGGAGTACTCGCGCCAACTCAACGAATAGAACCCGCCGTCGCGCGCGTTGTCGTCTTGATCGCGGGTGTCCACGGCGCTGAATAACTCGAAATAGGAATACGCAGGCTGCTCGGCGAGACCCGGAGCCGTGGCGTCGGTGAACGTTTCCTCGATCGATGGGAACCGTCCGTCGGTTCCGCGACCGATGGTGCCGTCCAACCATCCGAAGCGCGTCCCTGCCTCGAGCCAGTGCAGAGGGCGGACGATTGCGCGTCCCTCGAAATTCGTGTAGTCGACCTTGAAGCTGACTCGATTGTCTGCCAACGAGTCCTGGCCCAGGCCCCAGTAGTCTTCCTGCGGATTGTGACGATAGACGACGGAGGTGCCGAGCTCGACCTTGTTCGACGCCAGGTAGGGAAGCGAGAAGTCGGCCATCAGCATCTGGTAATTGCGAGTCGAGATGCCGCCGCCGAGGATCACCCTCGCATTGCGATTGAACAGATCGTGGCGCCAGCCACCGCCAACGCCGACGCCGCCGCCAACCGGCTTCCACCGGAAACCATATTGAAGATAGAAGCCGTCGTGCGGCGCGATCTTGTTGATGGGATCGACATCCTCGAACCACAACATCCACTTCTCGAGCTTGCCTGGCTTGTAGGTTTCGAGGGATTGCGCTCGCTCGGCACGCTGCTTCTCGAGTTCGGCTTCCCGCGTCTCCTGGGCCGCGGCGGGGATTGCGAATACCACGCAGAAGAGGATGACAAACGCCGCCGGGCCACGGACCATAGAATTCGAACGATATCGCACGGCTACGGACCAAGCAAAGCACAAAGGCTGCGACCATTGGGCCACGGCCGGAGTCTTAGTACGATGGAGATTGAACGATCATGGTTTGGCAACGAACTGTCCCGATGTGCACCCACTTCGTGGTGCTGGTCATCGCGGCGGCAGCAACGCTCGGGCTGAGCTCCGCTCAGGATCGCGCTGACCTCACGGGCGTCTGGAAACTGAATGTTGACCAGACGACAACGGCGAGCCAGGGAGCGGCGACCGACCGGCCGTCATACGGCGATCGGCGAGTGCCGCTCGGCGGCGGGCCCGCAGGCATGGGCGGCGTTGGTCACGGACCGGCAACGGCCGGCGGATATAGCGGCGGTCGAGCCGACCCGGAGGATCTGGCGAAGGCGCGCGAAGGGCTTCGGCTGGCCATGCTCACCCCAGAGCGGCTCACCATCGTCCGCAAGGGGAACGCTTACGTCGTCACGGACGCCAACGGCACGTCACACACCTTGACGGCGGATGGCAAGACGACATCTTCGGAAGCGGGGGCGCTGACGGTCGAAACGAAGAGCAAATGGGACGGGCCGGTGCTCGTTGTCGAGCGCAAGTTCGAAGGGGGCGTGAAGTCGACGGATCGCTACACGGTTTCAGGCAACCCACGACGGCTGGTGATCGCGTCGAAAGTTCAGAGCACGAAAATCCCTGGCGACCGCGAGCGGACGTTCCACAGAGTCTACGATCTGCAGTAATGTCGGAAGGCCGGACGACCGGAGGTCCGGAAGACCGGAGGTTCGGACGATTAGAACCACGGACTACCGGACTTCCAGACTACCGGACTTCCGACTCTAATCCGATATTGCGAGCTCGCCAGGAACAATCGGCCGCGTTCGAGGCAGCAGGCCGCGACGAGCAAGATTACCAACGTAGGCGAGCACGCCGACGAACACCACCAACTTGAGCGCATCCGCCCATCGCGCCTGCGGCAGCACCTTCCACAGAGTCCAGAGAATCGGCTGCGCGATAGCCACGGCCCACACCGTTCCGTAGAAGTAGCGCCGTTCGTGTCCTTCGCCTTGCGTCGACGGCTTCACGCGCGGCAACTGGCCGATCGCGCCCAGCAGCCAGATGGTGATCACGATTGGAAAGTACCCAACGTCGTACATCTGGCGCAGCATCCACTGACCGGTCACCAACGCGATCGTCAGGCCGGCGATGTTCAGCACGGCGAACGCAATCGCCTCGCTCCACGCAAGCGTGTAACAGATCCGCCGATAGAGTGGATTCGGTCGATCTTCCGTGAAGCGGATGATGTACGGCTGCGGTTCGACTCCAGGCAGCTTTCCAAAGAACCCGGCGATGCCGGTTCCCAGCAACACGATCCCCATCCACAACACCATCCGGCGATCGAAGCCGCTATTGAAGAGTTCGAATGTCAGCGGTCCAGGCGCGATGAAGAAAACAAAAATCCAGATGGGCCAGTGCGCCAACCGGTAGTTGATCTTGTTACGCGTGCGGAGCTGTCGATCGCTGGCTAGCTCGATCCGTTCTGCGTGCCCGTGCTGACGCTCGTAAGACGGAGGAAGTAACGGCCAGGACAAGGGAAACACTTTATCACGTCGGGTTCTACACATCGGGTTCTACACATCGGGTTCTACGCGGCGGGTTCTACACATCGGGTTCTACACGGCGGGTTCTACACGGCGGGTTCTACACGGCGGGTTCTACACGGCGGGCTCTACACATCGGGTTCTACACGGCGGGTTCTACGCGGCGGGTTCTGCACGGCGGGTTCTACGCGGCGGGTTCTACGCCGCGGGTTCTCCACATCGGGTTCTCCACATCGGGTTCTACACATCGGGTTCTACACCTCAGGTTCGGCCGGTTCGGGCAGACCTGCTAGGATCGACGGTATGGCGGCGAGTGCCGTGTTGGACGCTCGGGGTATTGTCGTGGCGTGTCCGTCGTGCGGGCAGCGTAACCGCGTGCCGTTCGGGCATCGGGGGAAGTGCAAGAAGTGCGGAGCGATGCTGCCCGACATTGCCGAACCGCTCGAGGTGCCCAGCGTCACGGCGTTCGACGCGGTCGTCAACGCGTCGAAGATTCCGGTCGTCGTGGACTTCTGGGCGCCGTGGTGCGGGCCCTGCAAGATGGTTGCGCCAGAACTCGTCCGCGTAGCGGCCGGCCAGGCCGGGCGCTATTTGATCGTGAAAGTGAACACCGACGCACTCCCGGAACTCGGCGATCGATTCGTCATCCGCTCCATTCCAACGATGGCCGTGTTTGCTGAGGGGCGTGAAGTTGCCAGGACAACGGGCGCTCGGCCAGCGCGCGACATCGAAGCCTTCGTCGACAACGCCCTCCTTCGCGCGGCGAAGTGAGACGCGCCTACGTTCTCGCCAGACGGACGCTGGATCGCGCTCGAGTCGGGCAGAAACTCCTCGTAAACACGCACCTCGGCCAGACCACTGCGCCAATTTCGCTCATACTCAATCGCCGAGGTGTGCGCTGCCCGGATCCCGGATCCCGAACCCCGGATCCCGAACCCTGATCTGGTTTACGATCCCGACCATGTCCGGCACCCCTGTGATTCATCCTGCTACCGAAGTCGCTCGTCGCATTGAAACCTTCGTCCTCGAGCGTTTTCCTTTTGCCGTGGCGCCGGTTCGAGCTTCGTTCGACGCCTGTAAGAGCATAGTGGCGCTCGAAGCGGACGCCTTGGATCGTACGCGCGAGAAGTTCGAAAAAGAGCTGCGCGGCCGGCTCGCGAACATTGCGCCGACAGAGCAAACCGAGACGACACCCGGCGTTCCGGCAGCCGAACGATTCCAACGGGCGGTCGAGGAGCTGGTTGGTGCCTGTGACGGCTTTTTGCGCCGTGCCGCGATTCGCGCGTCGCTGACGCCTGACGAACGGCGCGAGATGCTCCATGGCATGGTCCTCACGCGTGCCACCGACAATCGGCTCAAGACGTTCTTTACAGGCGGCGACGTTCGTTACGGCGACGCGCCTTTTCAGGGCAAGGGGTTCCGATCGCTCGGGCAGGAAGCTATCTACGCTTCCGCGATGCGACTGCGGCGAGGTGAGTCATACCGGGATGGCGAGGAGTGGCGAGGAGACGTGATTGCTCCCGTCATCCGCGACCTGGGGGCCGCGTTGGGCATGCGGCCCGACGCCGCGATGGTGCAGAGCGTGCTGTCGGCGCAGATGGCCAAAGCAGGTCCTCCGATGAACGGCCGGGACCTGCACGTCGGGGACTTTGGCTGGGGCGTTCTACCAGCCGCCGCACCGTTGGCGATTGGCTCGCTGACGATTGCCGGTATCGCCTTTGCGTTCGCGCGGGAGGGGACGGGACGAGTTGCGGTGTCGTTCATCGGCGAAGGCGGATCGTCGCTGGGCGAGTGGCATGAAGCCATTAACCTCTGTGCTGCCCGCAAGCTGCCAGCGATCTTCTGCGTCGAGAACAACCAGACCGCGCTCTCCACTCCGGTGAGCGAACAGTCCGCCGTCCGTGTCTTCGCTGACAAGGCAGCCGGTTACGGTATTCCAGGCATCACGATCGATGGGACGGATCCGGACGAGATTGCGTCAGCGTTCGGTTGGGCCGTCGAGCGCGCGCGCGCCGGCCTTGGTCCCACGCTGATCGAGGTCGTGTCGATGCGCATGTGCGGCCACGCGCATCACGACGACATGCTGTATCTGGGCAAGGACACGCCGCCCAGCTGGGAGTATCCGTCGCTCCAGCCGCAGGGCTACGCAAATCCCAAGCTGTTTGAGTTCTGGTCGGCGCGGGACCCGATTCCCGCCTACGCCAAACGGCTGCGTGCCGAAGGCATCATCGATGATGACGAGCTCGATCGGTTGAAGCAGGATTGCGAAGCCCTGGTCGAGTCTGCTGCCAAGGAGGTCATCGCTGCGCCGTGGCCCGAGGCGGAGAGCGTTGGGCAGGCCGTGTGTGCTCATGAATCACCTCGCGTCCGCGTCGAGGTGCTGGATCCCACGCGTCGAGGCACCCAGGCACCGTCGCTTCCGGCGCTGGATCCTGGTCCCGACACAGATCGCGGCGGCGCGACGTTTCTCGAGGCGGTGATGCTTGGTGTTGGCGACGCGCTGCGCGCCGATCAGCGTGTGTTCGTCTATGGCCAGGACGTCGGCGGCACTTACGGCAACGCCTTTCTGCTGCTCAAGCCGCTGCTCGACGAGTTTGGCGAGCGCCTGATCAACTCTCCGCTTGCGGAGGGCGCTGTTCTCGGCGTGTGCGTTGGCGCTGCACTGGCCGGCCAGCGGCCGATCGGCGAGATGCAGTTCAATGACTTTGTCGCAACCGGGTTCAATCAGCTCGTCAACAACGCGGCAAAGATTCGTTATCGCTGGGGCGGTTCAGTACCGATGGTGGTTCGAATGCCGTGGGGCGGACTCCGTCACGCCGGCCCGTACCACAGCCAGAACACGGAGCCCTGGTTCTACCGGACGCCTGGGCTGAAGATTGTCGTGCCGTCGACGCCGCACGACGCGCGCGCGTTGATGGCCAGCGCGGTGGCCGATCCGGATCCGGTCCTGTACTACGAGCACATCGCGCTCTATCGTGATCCGTCTATCAAGCAAGTGTTGAGCGAAACGGCTCCCCAGCCAATCCCCATCGGCCAGGCCGCACTGAGGCGACGTGGCGATGACCTGGCCATCATTTCGTATGGTGCGTACGTGCACGCCAGCCTCCGGGTTGCCGAACGGCTTGCAGCCGATAACATTCAGTGCTCGGTTCTGGATCTGCGTTCGCTCGCGCCGCTCGACCGCGGCGCGGTCCTCGGCTGCGCGCGTCATTGCAGCCGCGTGCTGATCGTGCAGGAGGACTCGCGGACAGGCGGCATCGGCGAGAGCCTTGCCGCGATCATTCAGGAAGAAGCGTTCGAGTTCCTGGACGCTCCGGTTCGCGTGCTCGGCGCGCTCGACACGCCCGTTCCCTACTCGCCTCCGTTGGAGAAGGCGTTCCTCGTGTCCGAGGAAGAGATCGAGCGGGCGGCGCGGCTGTTGGTCGCGTTTTGATGCCCGAGCCCAGTCAACGCATCGCCATCGTTCTTCAAACGCCCAACGACGAGCATTCTTCGGTCTATCAAACTTATCAAGCCCTGAGTCAGGAGCTCACGCGCCGCGGTCATGCGGTGTCGATCCACACCCCGCAGAGCATCCCAGGAGCGCAGCGCCCCGCAGGACGCTGGACCCCGCTCGCTTATCCAATTGCCGTTCGTCGATGGATGAAACGGCAGAGCTCGCACCTCGATCTCGTCGTCTTCCATAGCTACGCCGGGTGGTTGGCCATGGCCACCGGCGCGACGCATTCGGCGCGGACCGCCGTGGCTTTTCACGGCCTCGAGCCGATATACCACTCGGAGCTGCTCGCGCAGTCGGGTGGAGATCTGTCTTGGAGATACCGCATCCTGCAGGAACGGCTGATGCCAATGTTCTTGCGTACGGCCTGCCGCACTGCCGATCTCGTCACGTGCCTGAATCGCGGCGAGATGGAGTTCCTCGCGCGTCAAAGATGGGCCGACGCAAAGCGGCTTGCACTTGTGGCCCACGGCGTGAACGACGCGTTCTTTCTCGACGAACGGCCGCAGCGTCCGCTGCGTTCGCTGCTCTTCGTCGCCCAATGGCTGCCCATGAAAGGCACCGAGACGCTCCAACGATCGTTTACCGCGTTAGCTCGTCGTCATTCCGATCTCGAGTTGACATGCGCCGGTACGCTTGCTGCCGCAACCGACGTCGTCGCCTGCTTTCCGGAAGACGTGCGTGGCCGTGTGAGAGCCCTGCCGCGAGTGGACCGCAATGAACTCGCGAGTCTCTACGCGCGTGCAGACGCGTTCGTGTTTCCAAGCAGCTATGAAGGTTTTGGTGTCGCGCTGCTCGAAGCAATGGCCGCGCGGCTCCCGATCGTCTCCACACCGGTGGGCGTCGCGCTCGACGCGCTCAGCGACGGCGAGAGCGCGTTGATGATCCCGAAACGCGATCCAGACGCGTTGGCCGCAGCTGTCGAGCGCCTTATGGGGGATGCCGGCCTGCGGCGGCGTTTGAGCGAGGGCGCATACAGGACGGCTCAGACCTACCGCGAGAGCGATCGGATGCGTGAGTGGGCCGACACGTTGGTCGGCCACGACTGACCATGAGAGCGCTGCGCCAGCAGATCCTCGAGCTTCGCAACATCCTGAGGTTCTTGCGTCCGTACCTCGCGCAGCAACCGCTGATGCTTGCCGCGGTTCTGGCAAGCGCGCTCTTCGTGATGCTGTTCGAAGGGTTTGGTGTCGGCCTGCTGGTGCCGCTACTGAACCTGCTGCTCGGAGGCGAGCACGCCACGCCAATGCGGCCGTTGCAATGGCTCGAGCGGACGCTGCCAGGACACTCGACAGCCTTCTACGTCGGCACGATTGCGCTGACGATCGTCGCGGCAATCGCAGCGAAGAACGTTGCCTTCTACACGTCGCTCGTGCTCGCTGCCCGATTGAAGCGCCGCATTGCTATCAGCCTGCGCGACGATCTATTCCGTCGCCTGCATCGTGCGGA
>Ga0075428_100009535_pt1 | contig 10780 bp, 9 predicted proteins | sample RhiMetdeltSRZDD2_FD_75291 | JGI IMG/M metagenome (GOLD analysis project Ga0075428, IMG submission 75291) | Populus rhizosphere microbial communities from Tennessee, USA - Rhizosphere MetaG P. deltoides SRZDD2 | ecosystem: Host-associated > Plants > Roots > Rhizosphere > Soil | place: USA... | reverse complement strand
ATACTGGTGACAAAACAGGATGGGATCGTCTTTAAGCGTGTTTTCAATTTTGCGGACGATGAAGCCAAGTTGTTGTTGGTATCAGACAATCGCCAGTACCAGCCTTATCCCGTTGACATTGAAGACGTGTTGGAGGTATGGTTTGCCAAGGCATTTTTCTCCAATCAATTCCCTGATCCGCAGGGTGTGTCGCCAGCATCTGCTGACCAATTAGCGCATACGGTGTTAACACTCCAGGAAGAAATAAAACGGTTAAAGAAGAAGTAGGGAAAAGTAGGTTATGTATAAATGAAAAAGGGATGTATCAAGACATCCCTTTTTTACTTGGTGCCGAAGGCACCTCCTTTTTAATACGGGTGCCGAAGGCCCCTTTCGTGCTACTACGGGTGCCGAAGGCGGGACTCGAACCCGCACAGCTTGCGCCACACGCCCCTGAAACGTGCGTGTCTACCAATTTCACCACTTCGGCATAATAATAAATGTTGGGACACGACTGCATCCCAACATTTTTCACCTCCATCAGAAGGATTTGGTGCCCAGAACTGGACTCGAACCAGCACACCCTTTCGGGCGCTACCACCTCAAAGTAGTGCGTCTACCAATTTCGCCACCTGGGCATTTTTTTGTTGGCGAGGGCGACAAAAGTAAGAAGGTTTTTGGGACTTAACAAAAGAGTTATAAGTGATGGATTACGAGCTAGGGCATGGGGAGTTTTATCTCACAATAACCCCCAGAATTAGTTAACTTGGTAGTCTCGCTAAATTTTGACCCCTTGCCTTCATACCACCAGCTTTCGGTGATTATGTTTACTGATATCGTCGGTTACACAGCGCTGATGGGACATGATGAAAAGAAAGCGCTTGAAGTCCTTGAGAACAACCGACAGATTCAAAGACCCATTATCGAAGAATACCGTGGTCGCTGGATAAAGGAACTCGGCGACGGAGTGATGGCTTCGTTTAATGCCGCCACTGACGCCGTTTATGCAGCCATAAAGATCCAGCAGGCCTGCAGCGCAGCGGGTATATATCAATTGCGTATTGGTATTGCTTTGGGGGAAATTGTTTTTGAAAACGAAGATATATTTGGTGAAGGGGTCAATGTTGCAGCGCGAATACAGTCAGTAACACCTCCCGGTGCAATTTGGATATCTGAGTCGGTTCATAGCAATGTCATTAACAAGAATGACATCACCTCCGAATTTGTCAACGCCCAGCATCTTAAGAATGTATCAGCACCCGTTCGCATTTACAGAGTAATAGTGGGCGCCACCAACATCACGGGTGAGCGTGGTGATTTAAATCGAAACGTTGACAATCATCCTCCGGCCCAGAGGGGAACGAGAATTCTAATCGCGTTAGGATTGACATTTTTGTTAGCATCATCCGTGCTATTTTTTCTTTATTACAACCGGGACAGAAGTGGACTTGAGCACGACAAATCAATTGCTGTCCTTCCATTCACAGACTTTAGCCAAGCAAAGGATCAAGAGTGGTTTTGTGATGGCATGATGGAAGAAATCCTTAACCATCTTTCTAAAGTCAAAGACCTTCAGGTCATTTCAAGAACCTCTTCGATGAAGTACAAAGGAGCTAAAATTTCATTAGAAGAGATTGGAAGGGAGCTTGGGGTAGCAACCGTATTGGAAGGAAGCGTGCGGAAAAAAGGAGAAAAAATCAGAATCACGGTTCAATTGATAAATGCCAAGAGTGGTCATCATCTTTGGTCGGAAGATTATGACTACCAGGACGGGAACGACATTTTCGCCGTTCAAACGGATGTTTCGGAAAACGTGGTCACTGCATTGAAGGCAAGGTTAACATCGGAGGAAAAAGGTTCCCTTGCAAAGAGGGATACTGACAATCCGCAAGCTTATAAATTTTATCGCAAGGGTCGCCACTTCTGGGATAACCGCACCAAAGCAAGTTTTGACAGCGCTGAGATGTACTACAAAAAAGCCGTCGAACTTGATCCGGACTACGCTCTTGCCTATTCTGGCCTTGCTGATCTTTACATCTATCCTAACAGTGGTCTTTCACAACTGGAGGCCATACCGATCGCAAAAGACTATGCGACTAGGGCTCTGGCATTGGATAACACTCTCGGAGAAGCCCTTTCCACATTAGGTTTTATTGAGTCCGCCTTTGATTACGATTGGATCAAATCAAAACGCACATTGGAAAAGTCAATTGCTCTAAATAACAATAATCCTACCGCTCATTTATTTTATGGCAACCTTTTACAATACACGGGACAGAATACGCAGAAAGGCATCCAGGAAATCAAGCGAGCGCTAGCACTCGATCCACTTTCGGCCAATCTGAACTACGTGTTGGGACGAAATTATTACTTAGCCCGACAATATGATTCTGCATCCGTGCAGCTAAAAAAAACTCTGACTCTTAATCCGGGATTTAATCTTGCAGCCGGCAATCTGGCTTATGTACTCCTGGCAAAGAAGGAATTCATACCCGCATTCGAGATTATCAAACAACTCGAAAGCGAAGGGACCTCGAAGATATTCTACTACAGGGGACCAAACCTGAGCTACGCCTACGGCATTTCCGGAGACAAGATCAACGCTCAGCTTGAACTGGACAAAACCTTAGCCGAAAATCCAAATCAGTCACCATATCATGTGGCACGTGCCTATCTGGTTATGAACGATTACGACAGAGCGTTGACTAGTTTAGAGAAGGCGTATCAGTTACGAGATATTTGGATGTATATTTTGAGCGTGGATCCTACCTTCGACCCACTGAGAATGGAGCCAAGGTTTATAGCATTATTGAAGACGATGAATTTAGATGGTAAATAGCGAGTGAGAATCTCACAATTGAAATAGCACACCGAGAAACAGCAGATAATCCGCAAAGCCGCCTGGGCTTGGATGGGGTACGTCTGGAACCAACTCATCAAGCCTTACTAATTGTAGACATCGGAACGGGAAAATTGACCAACAACCGCCTGCTTAAATCCACATTTATAATATACCAATTTATCCAGGTATATCAATATGATTGAGCGTCTATATTATGCCGGTTTTGCCTTAGCTAATAGAAATGATAAATTATGCACTATCCGGTCACTGATCTGGCTGGTGAGAACCGTTCGGGCCAGAAATCACCCGACTGCGCCCCGATCCCGATAGTTATCGGGACGGGGCTTCGTCGAGCAAAGCGAGCCGAGAGCCCCAACACACCCACCCCACATTCCGACTCCTGACTCCTATCTTCATCTGATTAAAAAACGCGCGAGATATTAAAACCGAAATGAATATCCCCATCGAAGAAATCCCCTGTTGTTTCTGCCACAAATCCTTTTTCAATCATTGCTTGCGAATTAGTCAGGTGTAGCTGAAACACGTGTCCACCGGTCTCAATATCAACACCAATCGCGATAGAATTGTGATAGGGATCCAACTCATCTGTATTAAAACGATAATAGTATTCCATGTTCAACGACAATCGTTTTGAAAGCTTAACTCGCCCGCCAGCTCCTAACGCATAGATATCGTTTTTCTGAGGATCATTTACTTCATTACGATGGATTAGTGCTGGCATGATCTGTAAGGAAATCGAAGGGCTGAATTTGCGTGCAATTAAAATGAGGTGACTATACGCAATCTTGGATGAAAATGAGTTGTCATCTGCAGGCTCAGCTTGCTTTAATGTTTTTACTGCCATACTTGAAAACCACGTGACAGACACAGGAAAATTCTTCTCCCCTTTGTGCTGACGTGCCAAGGCATATTTGGCAAATCCATCATAAGTTTTTTGAAAGGAATTCCTTCCTATTCCCAGAGTCAATTGATTGGTCAGCCCATACTCTAAACCAAATCTGACGTTGGCTCCATCGAGCCCAAAAAATTCATATGCACCACTATTGATTCTACCAAAACGGTGTGAAATCAAAAACTCCAACGAAGATCTCTTCCGAGTAATAACGGAGTGGCCATTTATAAGCCTACTCCCTTTAAACGTAGCTTCAGCATATTGAATTGGCTCCTTCATTTCTGCTTCTATCGAAGCAAGTAGATCTTCTTGTGCGTGGACAGAAAATTCCAATCCCAGGAATAAACCCGCGCTAAGGAATATTTTCATCATTACATTCAAATTTTTTGGGGAGAGTATTTAAGGTCTACTGTTACTTCTACTATCTCTGCGATATTTTTAACCACGATAGTGGGCACATCAATTTTATAATCGCGAATAGCGATTTTAAATTTTGCTTTCACAAAAACTGCATTGTCCTTAACCTCAAGTGTGCCTGCTATGTTGATTTCTTTTGTTACACCATGCAGGGTGAATTTACCATCCGTCTCGACTTGGTAAGTGCCATTCTTTGTTACATCGATGGGATGCCCGCCCTTTAGAACTCCCTGGAATGTAGCTTTAGGAAATTTGTCAGACTCCAAATAGTTTTCATTAAAGTGCTCCTGCATAAGGGATTTGTCGAATTTGAAGTCTTTGATGAACAGACTGGCAACTACCTCACTCTTCTCGATATCTAAGAGTGAGACCACCAAGTGGTTATGTGCCTCTATATTTTCAAGAGGGGCTTCCGAGAAGAAGGAGATATGCCCATCACGAGTTACATAGCGCGGTTGGGCAAATGAAAATACGGTTACTAAAAGAAACAGAAGTGTTATTCGAATGTTTTTAGAGCTCATAATTATTTTTTGTTGATTTTGAAAGAATAATGACTTGGTCGCATGCAAACAGAAAATGTACTGGTCAATTCGCTAGGCCTCCATCTTCTGCCCAGCATGCGATAGACTGAATTTGATTGTCAGACAGAGGGGCTGAAGGTGGCATACTTTTGTTGCCGGTACGTACTGAAATATTTTCTGCGTTATTAATGATATTCTGATTGTTCCGAAAGTCGGGTGAAATACTCCCACCATGACAACTACTGGTTGCACAGCTGGCGCTGATGATAGACTTTATAGTGCTAAATTCCTGTCCAGTTAAGATCGCAACTTCGCGCTCAGTAGTACAACCTGATGCATCGCTAACAGAAGCGGTGTAAGTGCCCGATGAGAGATTGTTGAACTGATTGTTGTCAGAGGCATCATCCCCAACCATGAATCGATATGGTGGTTTCCCTCCAGTTGCCGTAATAACAACGCTACCGCTGGATAGATTACAACCTGAAGGAGTGGCGATGACACTTATATTCAACCCTTCGGAATTCTTAACTTCAGCTTCAAGCGACGCTATACATCCTTTTTCGTCGCGGACGCTGATTTCGTAAATGCCCGACGCCAGATCGTCAAAAAATGGTGTTGACTCAAAATTAACGCCATCCCTACTGTATTCGAGACCTCCAAGACCACCGACACCTATAACTTCGATCCTACCGACGGAAGCATTGCACTCCGAATCTGTGATTGAAACTAGTTCTATAGTGGGAGGATTATCGCACAATGCGGTCTCTACAGTTTCATACGTACAACCCGATGCATATGCGATGAAGAAAAAAATAATGATATGAATAGTCTTTTTCATATAGATAGATTTAAAAATACCGATGCAGTAATAACCGCACCGGTATCCCAACCCAACAATTATAGATCTGTAACAGTAAACCACTTACCTCCAAAACCCTCACCCTTGGCATCGCCGCGGACCTGGTCCTGGACAAAATAGTACAGCGGAATTCCCTTGTACGTAGTTTGCTTGGCACCGTCCTCCCGGGTAATGGTACTAAAGTCTGCAGGATCAAAGAATGAGGGAACCGTCAAGGACTCATCGAGGAATACCGGCCAATTGACAATGCATCCGTCCTTACATGTGCTTGTATTTTCGGAATCATTCGTAAAGAGATAAAGTGTTTTTCCTAAGGCATCTACGATGTACTTTTCGCCGTCAGCATTATCAGCCACCATCAGGGAGTAATCCGGCTTGGCGACGTACCACTTCTTATCGGCATCATCGCCGTTTACATCACCCGATTTTGAATCTCCGGCAAAATAGTAGAGAGGCCAACCGTTGTAGGTTGTTTGCTTAGCTCCATCAGCGCGCGTAATCGTTCCGAAGTCTGTCGCGCTCAAACCATTACCCACAGAAATAGTCTCCATGTAAAATGCAGGCCAAGCGGTAAGGCATCCACCGCTGCAAGTACTTGATCCATTGAAATCAGGAGTAAAATAATAGAGCGCTCTGCCATTATTATCTGACAGGTACTGCCCGAATGTGCCACTTGTTCTGAGTTCAGCCGCAAGTGATTTTTGGAGGTCATCGGCGGTAACGTCGTCATCTTCTGAACACGAAATAACAATACCGGCTAGAAGCAAGGTGATTAATAGAGAAAGGTTCTTTTTGATGTTTTCCATTTTAGATATGTTTTGTTTTTGGTTGACTAGAAGCTTATCGGCCGATTCGACTTCGAGTACAGAGAACGGCTTACTGCAGGAAGAGCTGGAGAATGGATGTTACAACAAGTGATCAACTGCCGAGTTGGAGGGCTACAAAAGGTGAACAAAATGACTAAAAATGGCTGAAATTATTGCTCTACGACTGATTTGCTTGATGATGGACAGCGTTGACTAAACTCCCATCATAAAATCTGTGAGGCTTTGCTCTTGTGGTAATCCAAGCTTTTTCCGCAATCGATAACGGGATGTTTTGACACTTTCCGGCGAAATACCCAGCATCGAGGCAACTGCTTTAGGATCCAAATTAAGTTTGATCAGCGCACAAAGTTTAAGTTCAGTTGGGCTTAGTTCGGGACACTGAGCAAGTAACTGCGAAAAGAAGTTATGATGGACATTTTCAAACGTTCGCTTAAAATCTTCCCAGTCTTTATCGATGTTTTGGTTGGTTTGAACAAGACGCAGAATGGTGTTGAGTTCTTTTGCTAGGGAAGCATCAACTTGTTTTTTTAGGTTTTCGAGTTTTTTCCTGAGTTCATCCAATAACTCATTTTTATGAATAAAATTCATGGTATAAGATGTCAACTCTTTATTTTTAAAAGATAACGCAAGGTTCAATTCTTCTTCTCTGAGCTGGGCATTTTCCAACTTTGCTTGTGTTAACGCCTGCTGTGATTCATATAGTTGCCGGTTGTTCAGTAGTAGTTGCTCATTTTTCTTGATCCTGAATTTCTGATTACGGAAAATAATGAGGGTTACAATGGCAAGTGTTAAAATCAATCCAATCAACACAATTGTTGTTAATCTATCAAAACGTGCTTGTTCCTCCAGAAGAATTATTTCTTGTGTGCGGAGCTTCAGGTTCTGTTCCTTTTCTTTTATCTCTTGATCAATCTGAAGATTGGCCATTTGCAAAGCCTTTTCTTCATTGAATATACTATCCTTAACGAGCTGATACTTCTCAAAGTAAAATAACGCAGCCTTGTCATTACCAATCAGCATGTACAGATTTTTGAGATCTAAGGTTATATCCCGTAGCCATTTTTTGTATCCATGTTTCTCGGCAATTGGATAGCCACGCATTAAGTATCGTTCAGCTTGTGCGTAATTCCCTTTTTTCAACTGGATGCTGCCAAGGTTCTCCAGATTTTTTGCAATGTGCTCATGATCGTTGCGCTGTTCGGCCAGTGCCAGGGATCGCTGAAGATATTTTTCAGCGTCTTCATAGTTTCCCTGGTCCCGATAAAGGATTCCTAAACGATTGCATGCCTCCAACACGCCAAAAACGTAATTGTTTTTCTGATGAATGTCTAAGGCTTTGATAAGATATGCATACCCCTCATCATATTTTTTCTGGTCGATATAAACTGTCCCAATCTTTGAATAGGTCGTAGCTAGCCGGTCATCTCTTTTTAAGTATTCGAATATTTTCTCAGCTTGGAAAAAATGAATTAGGGCTTCTTTATAGTAAGTCTGATCACTGTAGACAAGCCCGATGTTGAGCGTAGTGTTTCCCTCTCCCAATAGATCCTGAAGCTGCGTATATTGTTCCAGAGATTTAAACAAATATGTGAGGGCCTGGTAAAAATTCCCACGCGCCCAGTGCGATACACCGATCACTCGGTTTGCCATGGCGACTCCGGGCTTAAAATTTAATTTCTCTGACAGCTCCAAAGCTTCTTTGCCATATCGCTCAGATTTACTTGCATCGACGACCCAGTAATCGTAGCCGGCTTCGTTTAAAATGTTGGCGCGTATCGAGTCCTTCGCCGTATAGCGTAACAGCAATTGATCCAGGCTGTCAATATTTGATTGTGAAAAGGTTTTAGATGAAGGAACACAAGTAATTACAAATGGAAGGATCCAAAACCTGATGATTAAACTCATGGTACCTGGTGGAGAGTTCATAGCCCATCAAAATTTTAGACAACGTAACTTTTAATGAATAAAATTACTTATTTCTTTACACACCAACGCTTACATATCTCTTCTGATAAACTAACCATAGCGGTCCATCCACAGCGAATTCGACGGCTTCTGTGCAAATATCCTCATTGCGATGCCCTTCACACTTATTCAAAGCCGAATGTCAAAACTTGAAAAGATCTTTGAAATATTTCATTCTTCTGAATTAAAACACGAGCCGAGAATGGATTTGACGCCCGCCCTTTGCTCAATCAAAACGAGTCGACAACGGGAATTTGAATCTGATTTCGTCCGAGACAATCGGGCTACGAACGCGCGGTCTGACTTCGCCGGGGCTTCTACGTTGGACTAAGGCGTCGCCTTTTGCGCTAAATCCGAAAAGGAGCCATCACCGCCCCGCCTAACCCGTCTCAGCCCGAGTGCTCGGGACTACGTCGGGCGATGATGGGATTTGAACATCCCCAAATCACCAAATAAACTGAGCCGAGAATGGGATTTGAACCCACGACCTGCTGTTTACGAAACAGCTGCTCTACCCCTGAGCTATCTCGGCAAAAAATTGACGGCTAATCACTCGTCATTCCTCCCTTCGCACTGCGGCAGTTGCTTGCGCCTCCGCTATAGCCCCGATAATTATCGGGCCGCACGCGGTCGGCGGGCAAAGCATTCATCATTCATCATTCTTCCTCGGGAAGCCCCGTAAATTACTAAATTGTCCCAATTATGCTTTCGAAGAAATGTAAATATGCCATTCACGCTCTTGTACATATGGCGAAGAATCCTTCGCACAAATTCCTCATCAAAGATATTTCTGATGCTTGCTCTATACCCAAAAAGTTTTTGGAAACTATTTTACTGGATTTGAAGAGAGCCGGAATTTTGGGAAGCAAGCAAGGAAAGGGTGGTGGTTATTTGTTGAGACGTGCGCCGGCAGAAGTGAACCTTGCTGAAATCGTGCGACTATTCGATGGCGCGATCGCCGCAGTACCGTGCGCAACGTTCAAATTCTACGAGTCCTGTGAAGAATGCGAAGACGAAGAGACCTGCAGTGTGAGACATGCTTTTTTGCAGGTCAGGAACGCCACAGTCGAAATGCTTAAGGGCGACACATTGGACGACATGGTGAAAACAGAAACAAAACTGCGCGCCAAGAAAAAGAAGACCCCATAAACATGGGGGAAAAGCCCATCTTTTTTTGATCTTTCTAAACTATAGTTTCAAATTCACAGTTAGAGACTAAAAAATAGCAACCCTAAAAAATTAAACTTATGGCAATCAGACTAGGCGAACCCGCTCCAGATTTTACCGCGGAAACCACAGAAGGCACCATCAAATTTCATGAATGGCTTGGCTCAGGCTGGGGTGTTTTATTTTCACATCCTGCAGATTTTACTCCCGTATGCACCACTGAACTCGGTGAAGTCGCAAAACTGAAGGGTGAATTTCTAAAGCGCAATGTGAAAATTATCGCGCTCAGCGCCGATCCACTCGAATCGCATCGCAAATGGATTGGTGATATCAACGAAACGCAAAAAACAGTTGTCAATTATCCATTGATTGCTGACCCGGAATTCAAGATCGCTAACCTGTACGATATGGTTCATCCTGCTGTTACAGATAAGTTTACCGTGCGTTCGGTATTTGTTATCGGGCCCGACAAAAAAGTCAAGTTGACGATAACATATCCTGCGTCAACCGGCCGCAACTTTGACGAAATTTTGCGGGTCATTGACAGCTTGCAGCTCACTGCCGGATACAGTGTTGCAACGCCCGTAAATTGGAAGCATGGCGAAGATGTAATTATTACAACAGCAGTAAAAGATGAGGACATACCAGCCAAGTTCCCCAAAGGACACAAGCGTATTAAACCATATCTCAGAACCACGCCTCAGCCAAATCTCTAAGAGCGTGTCAATGCGAGCAAGATGCCTTCCGAGAATTCCGGAGGGCATTTTGTTTTTTAGTTTGAAGTTTTAATGATTGTCGCATTGCCGTAAAATTTCCATTACTTTAAACTAAAAAAACACTGATGCGCTACCGTACAGCCGACATAGACGACTTGTCGCGATTGATAAGACTTTACAAAGCCGTTGCCCGCGACGGAAGTGGTATTGCACGACTTGAACATGAGATTACTGAGGATTATGTTAAGAATTTTATTCTTAAGAGCCTTGCCACAGGGGTGATCATCGTGGGAGAACATCCGGATGATCCCGAAGAACTTATTGCGGAAGTTCACGGCTTTAAAATGGGTGTTTCAGTCTTCGATCATGTGCTTGGCGAAGTAACCATTCTTGTGCACCCGCAATTTCAGGGAAAAAAAATAGGACGAACAATCCTCACGATCTTCCTTGAGGAGATTGGGCGCAACCGCATCGATATTGGCAAAGTGGAGCTCATCGCGCGGGAAAGCAACGTCAAGGCTATTGAGTTATATCAGTCCCTTGGGTTTAGAGTCGAAGGCCGGTTAGAGATGCG
>Ga0075428_100009534_pt1 | contig 10781 bp, 7 predicted proteins | sample RhiMetdeltSRZDD2_FD_75291 | JGI IMG/M metagenome (GOLD analysis project Ga0075428, IMG submission 75291) | Populus rhizosphere microbial communities from Tennessee, USA - Rhizosphere MetaG P. deltoides SRZDD2 | ecosystem: Host-associated > Plants > Roots > Rhizosphere > Soil | place: USA... | reverse complement strand
GCGAACTTTGGGGAAGCCTCGCCGCGCGAGCAAACACCCGCCAAAACGTCAGCTGCGCGCCGGAGAGATCACTCAAAACTTGGCGATCTTGGCGACCTTGACCGGATCACTTCCCAAAACTTCGCTTTTCTTCTCCCCAGCCACGCTTCCCCACTTCGCCATCGTTCGCTCGATTCCGCTTGCATTTCTCGGCCAAACGGGTATGGTCTTGCCCCTTTCACGGACCGGCCTTGCCCCACGGAAGGGAACTCCATGGCCCGATCGGTCAACCACCGCCTGCACTGTGAACACCTGGAAGAACGAGCCGTGCCCGCCGACGTCGGCTGCGCGGCCGCCGCGGCCGAGGGCGCTGCCGCGACCGAGGGCGAGGTGATGTCCCCCGGAGAGGCCTTCACGGGCGAGGACATCGCGACGGGAGTCCTGTGCGGACACCGGGTGGAAATGGATCAGGACGGGACTGTGATCGCAGTCACCCCTCCCGAAACATCCGATCCGCCCGTGGCGGACGCCGAGGCCGTTGTGATCCCGAGTGCGCCGGCCGAGTTCAACTTCCCGGACGAAGTGATTCCGCCACTGCGATTCAAGTTGATGACCGTCACCGAAGCCCCACCGACGTACGTGCACGAAGAGACGCACCCGGCGGGCCGGCGGATTACCGAGGGCGCGTTGACCTGGGGGGTCGATGCACTCCTGGCCGTGGACCCGGTGGACGTGGTGAAGCTGATTCTGGGTTCGATGGGGGAGGCCTGCCAGGCGGCGTGATGCCGCGGGCTGCCGGGAGTTGATGGCACCAATTCCAAGTAACTAACGGCCGCGCCGCCGACACGCGCCGGCCTTGGATTTTTTGAGTACCGCGAAAGGACTCGCAATGGCACGCACGACCCGCTTAGAACTCCAGGCTCTCGAAGGCCGCGAGGTTCCGGCCGACCTGACCTACGGGTTTGCCATCGCGGGCATGCCCGTCGGCGCTACGCGCATCGCCGCGGACCCGCTCGGCAATACGTACGTCGCCGGCTCCTTCACCGGCACTATCGACGTGGACCCGAGTGCTACCACGGCCATGAACCTCGTGGCCAAGGGCGGGTCCGACGCGTTCGTGGCCAAGTACTCGTCCACCGGCCAGCTCATGTGGGCCAAGACGCTCGGCGGTACCGCCAACGAGACGGTTGCGGACGTCGTGATCGATGGCATCGGCAACGTTTACGTGGCGGGCACGTTCACCGGCGCCGCGGACTTCAACCCGGACCCGGACGCCACCGCGGCGCTGACCTCCGCCAACGGCGGCTCCGCGTACTTGTGGAAACTATCGAACACGGGCAAATTCTTCATGGCCCGCACGGTCGGCGGCACCAGCACCGCGACTGGGCTGACCGTGAACCCAGCCGGGCAGATCCTGGTCACCGGTCAGTTCCTCGGCTCGCCCGACTTCGACCCCTCTCCAACCGGGACCGCGAAGCTCGTGACGACCAACCCGTCCGGGTCGGCGTACGCGTGGCGGCTGGACGTCGGCGGCGGGTACGGCTTTGCCAAGGCCTTCAACACGACCGGCAGCATGGAGACCGCTGCGATCGCGATGGACGGCGCCGGCAACGCCTTCATCGCCGGACGGTTCACCGGCACGGCCGACCTGGACCCAGCGGACGCGACCAAGGCCAATTTCGCCGCGGGCACCAACTGGATGCCGTTCATCACGAAGCTGAGCCTGCAAGGCAATTACCTCTGGGGGCGGACTATTCGCACCGTCACCGCGGTCTCCGCGGCGCCGAACGCGATTACGGGCCTCAGCTTGGATGGAATCGGGAACGTGTACGCGGCAGGCACATTCGCCGGAGCGATGGACTTCGATCCGGGGACCGCGGCGTTCAACCTGGTCAGCAGCGGCTCGGCCGCGGACGGGTTCGCGTGGAAGCTCGACACCGCCGGAGTCATGCGCTACGCGTTCCGCTTCGGTGGAATGAACGCGGAGACCGTTTCCGAGATGAGCGCGGATCAGGCCGGAAACGTGTACATCGCGGGAACGTTTACCGGCATCGCCGACTTTGATCCGAACCCGGCGGCGAACGCGGTGGCCAACCTGGTGAGTGGATCCGGCGCGGCCGACACGTACGTGCTGAAGCTCGGCCGGCTCGGGCTGATGAAGTACACGCGGGCGCTCGGCGGCGGGACCAGCACCACCAAGGTGTCTGGCATCTGGGCCGACGGCGCCGGGAACATGTACGTCGCGGGCTCGCTGGTCGGCAAGGGCGACTTTGAGCCCAGCCCGATCGTTACGTCGCTCGCGGGCGGGAGCGGGTCCATGTTCCTGTCCAAGCTGTCGCCGACGCTCACAGCGCCAGCGCGGCCGATCAATACTCCGCCGATCAACCGATCCGCCGGCGGTCCGTACGAGATCAACGAAGGCGAGAGTCTTGCTCTGCGGGCGTCCGCCGGGGACATGGACAACGACCCGCTCACGTATTCGTGGGACCTGAACGGGGACGGCACGTTCGGGGACGCCACCGGCGCCCGGCCGGTCGTGACCCCGGCCCAGATGAAGTCGTTGGGACTGGGTGACAGCACCGCAACCGCCAAGACGATCCGGGTGCAAATCGGCGACGGCGTGAACTTGCCAGTCGAAGCGACCAGCACGCTGACGATCCAGAACCTGGCGCCAACCCCGACGCTGGCCGCTCCGAACAAGACCGCCGAAGGTATCCGGCCCGTGATTTCGGTGACCACGACGGACCCCTCCACCGCAGACGTGAAGGCCGGGTTCCACTACAGTTACGACTTCAACGACGACGGGGTCTGGGACCTGGGCGACGGGTCCACGTACGCGGGCTCAGTACTCGCTTCCAGCCTGAAGATCCCGGCGCTCTTCGTCGGCGATTCCGGACCGCTCGCGATCCGCGTGCGGGCCTTCGACAAGGACGGCGCCTCGGCGGACACCGCCAAGACAATCGAAATCACGAACTTGGCGCCGACCGCGACGTTCGCACCGACCGGCCCGACAACGGTCGGGGTGCCAGTGACATTCCGGTTCTCGAGCCCAGTGGACGTCCAGGCCGACGCGGCCGCCGGGTTCACGTACAGTTTCGATCTCGACAACGACGGCGTGTATGAAATCGTCGGACAGAGCCCGAAGGCGACCAGCACGTTCGGACTGCCCGGTACCTACACCGTTCGCGGATCAATTTCCGATCAGGATGGTGGACACACCGAGTACACCTTGACGGTGAATGTGACGCCATTTTGAGTGACCAGCTGGTTTCTGTCCACCGGTGACGGACCGAGGCCGGAACTAGAACTTTGATCGAGATGAGCCACGTTGGGACGCAGTCGGCGGGCGGACACAACGCCCGCCGGCGCGCAAGATGAAGGCCTGGCGTCCGTTCCGCCGCGTGTGGATTTGGTGTGGATTTGAAGTAGCTTCCTTCACCATCACTTCACGCAATACTCACCGGTCTCGCTCGCAAGTCTTGGTAAGACACCACGCAACAACGGCTGCGCGGCAGCTTGTTGGACTCGGCCTTATCCACATGAGGTGCGCGCATGGCAAGGTACTTCGTCCGCCGCGAGCGGCATGGGTTCACGCTCATCGAGCTGCTCGTGGTGATCGCGATCATCGCGATCCTGATCGGCCTGCTGTTGCCCGCGGTGCAGAAGATCCGTGAGGCGGCCAACCGCATGAAGTGCACCAATAACCTGAAACAGCTAGGTCTCGGCATCCACAACTACGAATCGGCGTACCTGTACTTCCCGACCAGTGGTGAGGGGAACAACCCGCAAAAAACCGCGACGTTCATGGACGTGCATTCGACCTACACACAGATCCTGCCGTTCATTGAGCAGGACAACGTCTTCAAGCAGATTAACATCAACTACTCGTACAACCACCCGATCCACAACAACGCCTTCAAGACCAGGATCCCAATTTTCCTCTGCCCATCGAATGGCCTGTCGCGCCCCGACCCGCAGGGGTACGGCCAGGCGGACTACATGCCAGTCGCGTACACCGACATCGACCCGGTGACGGGCGTGCGGAACGCGGCGACCCGCGCCGACGCGTTCCTGACCCTGCACTATTACAACGACCCGAAGGGGGCGAGCTGGACCGGCGGTATCACTTACGCGAACTTGGGCGGACCGTTTGTGCAAAGCACACCGCGGACGCACGGGGCGGTGATCGACGGGACCAGTAACACGCTCGTCCTGATTGAGGACGCCGGGAAGAACCACGAGTCGTTCGCCCCGTTCATGAAGTCGAATTACAACGACAACTGCTCGGACTGCATCGACAAGTCTCCGACTGGGCTGCGGAACAACTACCGCTGGGGCGAGCCGGACGTCGCCAATGGACACTCCGGCCCGCATCAGGACACTGTCAACAAGGTTGCTCGAATCAATAACAACGCGACTCCGAACGGCGGCCCGAGTTCCTGCCCCTGGGCGCTCAACAACTGCGGGCCCAACGACGAGCCGTTCAGCTTCCACCCGGGTGGCGTCAATGCCCTGTTCGGCGACGGGCACGTACAGTTCCTCCGCGATGGTCTCAGTGCGCAGGTCCTGCGGGCGCTTTGCACCGCAGACGGCGGTGAGGCGTCGGTCGGTTTGAATTGAGCAATCAGCGTTGCGCCCGGCCCGGATTCGATCCGCGGCCGGGCGGTTTGATCACTCCGAACCTTCCTCGAGAGCCAGCCATGCGAAACTCGGTTCGTCTGGTCGTTTGTCTGGTAGTGTTGAGTGGGCTGATGGCCGGCTGTCAGCGCGAGACCAGAAGCCGGCTCGGCGAGCGGGCCGTTGTCAAAGGAAAGGTGACGGTCAGCGGGAAGGCCACTACGAAGGGTACATTGGTATTCGTCCCGGCGAACCCGGAAAAGGGAGATCAGCAGGTCGGTTATCTCGGCACCGACGGGGGGTACATCACGTCCGTCTTCCCCGGGAAGTACAAGGTGTACTTGGCCGACACGAATGTAGCGCCGACCAAATACCGTTCGGAGCAGACCACCGACCTGGAGATCGACGTGCCGGCGTCTGGCAAGGATGATGCGAATTTTGACCTGAAATAATGCTTGTTCGAAGGAACTCGGCCCCAAGGCAGTTCGCCTCGGGGCCGTTTCATTTCGCTCCGGACCGTTCCCCCCTCGCTCCATTTCGCCGTCCTTCGGCCCAAAAAAAAGCTATCCTCGCGGGTGTAAGGATGCCCGACTCCGCACCGGCCAATCCGCCCCGGACCGTAATGTTGTCGCCGACCGAGCTGATCACGTTCCTTTCGAGGAATCAATTCCTCAATTCGACGCAGGGCGAATCCCTCAGTCGGGAGCGACAACGATTTGTCTCAGGGGTGCAGCTGTGCGGCGAACTCGTGCAACGCGGCTGGATCACTCCCTATCAGCAAGCGCAACTCCTCTCCGGCAACGGGGATAAGCTCATCATTGGCTCCTACCGCATCCAGACCCCGCTGGGCGAAGGCGGTATGGGCGTGGTTTATAAGGCAATTCAACCCAAACTCGACCGGGTGGTCGCCCTGAAAGTCATCCGGCCGCAAGTGCTGGCGGCCCGTCCGGAAGTGCTGTCCCGGTTTCACCGGGAGGCCAAGGCCATCGCCCAGCTGAATCACCCGAACCTGGTCATTCTGTTTGATGCCGACGAAGTGAACTGTACGCACTTCATCGCCATGGAGTACGTCGAAGGGCAAACGCTGGAAAAAATGGTCCGGACCCAAGGACCCATGTCGATCCGCCAGGCGTGCGAATACATGCGGCAGGCGGCGCTGGGGCTGCAGCATTCGTGCGAAGTTGGGCTGATTCACCGGGACATCAAGCCGTCCAACATCCTGGTTGCACAGAAATCGCTTTCCGGCGGTAACTCATCCATGCGGATGCCGCGTCCGACTCTGGTGACGCTCCGCGACCGCACCCGGATGGTGCAGGGCGCGGCGTCGTCCGGCAAGCAGATGCAGCATTGGGGCCAGGTCAAGATCCTTGACATGGGACTTGCCCGATTGACCGAAGGGCTCGACGACGACAAGGCAACACCGGAATACACGCCGTTGACCCGGGCCGGAGCGCTGCTGGGCACACCGGATTTCATTTCCCCGGAGCAGGCCCGCGACGCCCGGCAAGTGGACATCCGGGCCGACATCTACTCGCTGGGTTGCACGTTCTACTACATCCTGACGGGAAAGCCCCCGTTCCCTGGTGGGACGGACGTGCAGAAGCTGATCCGCCATCAGACCGAGAAGCCCTACCCGATCGAGGAACTGAGGCCAGGCATCCCGGCCGAAGTGATTCAAATCCTGGCCCGGATGATGGAGAAGCGGCCGGACGACCGGTACCCGACGCCGCGACATCTGTCCGATGCCCTCGAGCAATACATGAACCCGGGCGTGCCGAACACGCCCGTGCCGAGCGCGCCCGTCGCGGAAACCCCGCCGGTGGCCGAGACCCCGGTGCCGCAGTCGCCGCGGACCAGTCTGTCAATCCCCTCCCAGGCGCCGACCCCGGCGACCAACATCATTCCGGAAACACTGCCGAACCCGATCGCTTGTCCGATGAAGGACACGATGCCGATGCCGCAGGGGCTCGCGGAGGCATTGGCGATCGACGCCTCGGGAACCACGCGTCCGGCCGGACCGGCCGCGTTACCGATCACGCGCCCTCGCGTTCAGCTTCCCGCTCATTCCGCCGTCGTAAGCGGAGTCGCGTTCTCTCCCGATGGCCGCCATCTGGCGACTTGCAGCGTGGAAGGCCGGGTCCGCTTGTGGGACGTGTCCGGGCCGAGCGTCCGCGAGGTCGGCCAGTTCCCGCGCGCAGATGCCGAGTTTCACTCCGTCGCGTTCGCCCCGCATGACAACTACCTCACCGTCGGCGGCACGGTGAAAGGGACTTCCCACGTTTGGCGATGGGACTGGAAAGAGGGACGAGTCGGCGAATGGGGGGCGTACCGGGGCGACAAGGCGACCGTGCCAGTCATGACGTTTGCCGGCAACGGCAGGCGGTTCGCGGCCGCGATCGGACCCTTCGTAGTGGCGTGGAAGTTGAAGGACCGACGTGCTGGCACCGGCGAGATCCTCAAGGGTCACGGCGGCCCGGTTCGGGCACTGGCGTGGGCCACGCCGGGCAAGCGGCTCGCATCCGGCGGCGATAGCAAGAATATCGCGATCTGGGGGTTCGGCTGGTTCGGGGCGTCTCAGAAAGCCAAGTTCCGCTCGCACGTTGACATGGTCAATGGGCTGGCCTTCTCGCGGGACGGCAGCCGCGTGGCCGCGGCAGGCGCCAAGTCGGTCGTCGTCTGGGACGCGTACGACCCCCGGCGCGACACGTCGATTACGCTGGACGGGCACACAGAGACAGTGCGGCACGTCCAGTATCTGCCGGACTCGACGCTGTTGTCGATTGACCATGTAGGACACGTGATCATCTGGGACGCCCCCGCCTGCCTCTCCCTGACCGAGTTCCAACTGAGCGACCGCAAGGCCACGGCGGTCGCGGTGTCCGCGGATGGCAAGCGGATCGCAACCGGCTCTGCCGACGGTCGGGTGGCGATCTTCGAAACGGCCCGGGTTCCGTCGGCAGTCACCGTCGGCGTGTAAGCGCTTCCGCTGGACTCATCGTTTTTTCATTGTCCGATTGCCCGAGTGTGTACAATTCCTCGATCCACCCCGCCGGAGTTGCGGGGTGTCGCGTTTTCCCGCCCGGAGAATCTCATGATGCGCCTGCGACTTGCGGCGACCATCGCCGCGCTGGTTGCGGCCGTCCCGTTTGGCATGGCACAGGACCAGAACGACCAGACCCGCGCCAAGGAACGGCAGTCCCAGCTTGACGCGGTGATCCAGGACTTTGTCAAGGCTCGTAAAGAAGCGTACGCCGCGATGCGACAGGCGAAAACGGCCGACGAAAAAAGCGCCGCGGAGGCCAAGCTGCCCAAGGAGGCCGACTTCCTGCCGCGCGTTCACAAACTAATCGCTGGCGGGGCCACCGATGATGTCGCGGCAGAGGCCTTGGCCTTCGCCCTGTTCGGCCTCAGAACCGAGGACGAAAAGGTTTTCGACGCCCTATCGAAGCACTTCGTCAAGACCGACAAGATCGGCCGTTTCGTTTTTCAGATGGCCATGGGCGGGGCCCCCGACCGGGCCAAGCCGGTGCTCGTCACGGTCCTGGAACAGAATCCGTCGCAAGAACTCAAAGGCCTGGCCTGTTACGCCCTTGGGGCAATTGCCTTTGGGAAGGAAGGCGAAAAGGCCGCCAAGGAAGCGGAGGCGTATTTCGCCCGGGTCGAGAAGGACTTTGCGGACGTGAAGGCCGGGCGCAAGGGGACTCTCGGCGAGATGGCCAAGGGCAGCCTGTTCGAACTGCGCAACCTGCAGGTGGGCATGAAGGCCCCGGCCGCGGAGAGCAAGAACCTGAAGGGCGAAAAGGTGAGCCTGGCCGACTACGCCGGCAAGGTCGTGATCCTCGACATCTGGGCCACCTGGTGCGGGCCGTGCAAGGCCATGATCCCGCACGAGCGCGAGATGGTGGCGAAGTTCAAAGAGAAGCCGTTCGCCCTCGTGAGCATCAGCGTGGACGAGGACAAGAAGGAACTCGAAGAGTTCCTGGAAAAGGAGTCCATGCCCTGGGTCCACTGGTGGGAAGGTGCGGAGGCGCCGCTGGTCAAGCAGTGGAACGTCCGGTTTTTCCCGACGATTTACGTCATTGACGGCAAGGGCGTGATCCGCCACAAGAACATTCGCGGCGATGAGCTGGAAAAGGCCGTTGAAAAACTACTCACCGAGACAAAGTAAGGCGATTCGAGAGCCGACTTCAAGTTGTCGTGGCGGCGGAGACTGAAGCGCAAGCGAAGATGACACTTCTTCGCTTGCGCTTCAGCCTCGGCCGTGAACGCTACAGTTTCGTGAAGTCCGCACTAAATGAAACACAATTTGGGGCGGTGAGTGGGGCTGAAAGGCTGCCGCTCGCCGCTCCCGTCGCTTTTGCGTGGTCTTCAAGAATGGGTACCGAGTTAGCAGGCTGTGCTATTCCACCTTCCGGGATTCTCATGAATCGCGGGCCGGCTTGCATGGAACTCGGAGAGCGGGTAGCCTGAAATCGCTCGCCGCGCGGGGGTCCGGTCATGTCGATCCCGCTTCGATGCCCGAACTGTGACACATCGTTTGTTGCCAATGACGAACTCGCGGGCACGCGGGCGGTCTGCCCGAGTTGCAAAGCCGCCGTCGTGGTTCCGGGAGAGGCGGCCGATGAGGAGACGCGCGGCCCGACCTCGTCGCGGGGACCGTGGGTCGTGGCCGGGGGCGCGGGGATCCTGGCCGCCGCGGCGCTCCTGTTCGCCGTCCTAAGCTACTCGCGCGCCCGATCTCTTGCAGACAGTCTGAAAAGCGCCGAGGAGCGGGCGGACGTCGCGGTCACGGCCGCCGACGAGATGCGGGCCCGACTGGCCGAAGTGGAGCGGCGCGCGCAGGAAGCCGACGCCGGTCGCGAGGACGTGCACGCGCGCCTCGCGGTCGCCGAACGGAAAGCCGACGCCGCGGTGGCCGCTCGCGACGACTTGAAGAAACACTTGAACGCCCCGCCGCCGACTGCTGCGCCAGACGTCAAGGAGCGCCCGGCTCGACGCACCGGCACCGTTACTCTCTTGAACGGCACGAAGCGAGCCTTCACAACTTTGTCCGGCGGCCGCTTTGCTGCCGGCATCGGCCGGGCCGACTCCATTCAGCGGGCGCAAGGGGAGATTGTCCTGTACCCCGCGGGCGAGCGGTTGAAAGAAGTGTTGGTGCCGGTGGAGTCGATCCAATCGCTGGCGATCGGCCCCCGCGTCGAGAAGGACCCGGACGCCGACGACGCGGAGCGCCTCTTCAGCATCCAGGTCAATGGGACGGACGGTAAGCAACAGTCGTGGACGGTAGAAGCTCCGCTGACGATCTATGTTCACTGGTCCGACGGTCACGTGGTCGAGCAATTCCTGAACCGGGACTTGCTAGGGTTGACGTTTGCATTTGAATCGGACGTCGCGAAGGGGAAGTAGTATAGCGGCGACGAGTCGTGTCGGCGGAGCCTGACGCGCAAGCGAAGGTGTGTTCCCTTCGCTTGCGCGTCAGGCTCCGACCCGTTACACCATTCTGAATGCCGCTCAGAAATCGTAATTGACGAGTTGGCCGTCGTTGCGGCCCGCAAGCCATTTGATCAGGTTGGGGTTCGTGTTGTCTTTGAAGAATCGGACTGACCCGTCGCAGAACCCGAACATTGCGCCGCCGTGATGGCGGCTGCTGAATGCCTGCGGCGCCGGCCCATTCACGCGGGCCGCGTTCTCGTCTACCCACCACATCACGTCGCTGATCCAGATCGAACGGCCGCGGACCCCGGTCATTCCGACCCAGATACAGGCTCGTTTCCCAATCCGCTGGTCGAAGATACACTCGCCGATCGCCAGTGTGTGACTGGTGCCGTCTGTGATATCCGTCATGCGGATTTTGCTGTTCTGATACATGACGCCACCCATGTCCCAGTCGGCGCGGAACACGGTGAACGTGGTCGGTCCCGCCACCGCGCGGTAGTTGGACAGCGCGAAGTTCAAACGCTCCGGGTTCAAGTCCGGCGACGGGTCGGATGGGCAGCGAAATAGGAGGAGTTTGCGCTGGCCGAGCGGAGTTTGCGTTGGAGTGACTGGGTTCTTTCCGAGGCCAAACGTGAGCGTGTCCGCCTTTAGTTCGTGGTACAGGTTGTCTTGCTCGACATATGGGAGAAGAAATGTGGACCAGCTCCAGCCCGGACTGATGCCGGGCCCTTCGTAGGCCGACGGGAACG
>Ga0075428_100009532_pt1 | contig 10782 bp, 7 predicted proteins | sample RhiMetdeltSRZDD2_FD_75291 | JGI IMG/M metagenome (GOLD analysis project Ga0075428, IMG submission 75291) | Populus rhizosphere microbial communities from Tennessee, USA - Rhizosphere MetaG P. deltoides SRZDD2 | ecosystem: Host-associated > Plants > Roots > Rhizosphere > Soil | place: USA... | reverse complement strand
GAGATGTGAGTCGTACAAGCCGCCCGTGTGAAGATTTGTTCATTGCGAAATTGAATCCCACGGGCACGGAGCTAATCTACTCGACCTACTTGGGAGGGAGCAGTAGTGAGTACGCCAGCGGCATCGCCTTGGATTCCCTTGGCAACGCCTATGTGACTGGCGGAACCTTTTCAACCAACTTCCCGACGATGCAGGGCTCTTTTCAGATCATTCCTGGCAGCGGCGCGTGCTCCGACGCAGAACTCTGTACTGGTGATGCTTTCGTCGTGAAATTGAACTCTTCTGGAACTGAGCTTCTCTATTCCACCTATCTAGGCGGCGTCGGCTTTGACTGGTGTTCTGGAATCGCGGTCGATTCTGACGGCAACGCCCACGTCGCAGGAGGCACATATTCGGACGACTTCCCGACTACACCCGGCGCCTTCCAAGTTGGCAACAGTTTCGTGAGCAAGCTGAACGCAACCGGGACGGCAGTGCTCTACTCGACCCGATTCGGCAGTGCGCTGGATGCAGCACAAAATGTCCTGGCGGGGACGACTACTGCAATCGCCCTGGATCTTGACGGAAATGCTTATTTGACAGGATATACGAGTTCAAGCGATTTCCCTACGACCCCAGGGGCGTTTCAGAGTGTTTGTAACAGCAATGGCTCTAACTATTTTGACCTCGCGGATGCTTTCGTGACGAAGCTGAACACCACTGGCACAGAGATTGTCTACTCCACCTGTCTTGGAGGTCGAAACTTTGAAGACGGTGTCGCCATCTCCGTTGACTCTGCGGGCAACGCTTATGTCGCCGGCAGAACTGCATCTGCTGATTTTCCCACGACGGAGGGCGCCGACCAGGCAGGCTCCGAAGTAGAAACGTGGGGAGGTGCTTTCGTAACAAAGCTGAATTCCACTGGGTCTGCGCTTGTCTACTCTACCTACCTTGGTGACCAATTGTGGGCCAGCGACATCGGAGTGGATTCCGTCGGTGACGCGTATGTGAGCGGCGAGCGTTCAGACTCGACAGGCAGCCACCCCTTTGTCACCAAGCTGCATGATGATCTGTCCTCACTTGCACCTCTGAATCGCCTACTAGAGCAGAGAAAGCACCACCTCCAGGTTGACTCTGACCAACCGAGGTTAAAGACACAACCTTGACAAACTCGCTCCAGAGCTAGCCACCGCTCGTTCTCTGTCTCTGTTTTGCTCGAAGTGTTTTTGACTCGGCTTGGGCAGTCAAGACCAGCCCATCGACACGGAAGCTCGTCCTGAGGAAGAAGACCTCAGGGCTTTGGCGGAGGCTGCGACTCGCTGGGCACCAGTCTAACCACACCCGACGCGTTGGCACTCGATGTACTTGAGAGTGTAACCGCTATCGAATCTCCATCATCCCTTTACGACCAGTCGGGTTGCTCCCCCAACGCCATAGTGTTTGCAAATCCACTTGGGTGAAGAGTCGCCTAAACGGAAACGTGCCGACGACAGTCTTGTCGCGGCATCCGTGGGAACGACCCTGGATGAGGATTCAGCAGGATAATCACTTCCGGCGAGCTGGTGTGACGCGCAGGTGTTATCTTAGTCGCACTCTTCCTTGTGGCACGTGTTGTGTTCACAACCTACCGACTCGTCACTCAAGGCACGCATCTTTTGGAAGACCTAAAGTCACAGACGGAATCGGGACGGTGGCGTTCGATTTTCGAAAGGAATCCGAACTGGGAATTCGCCTGCTATGGCTGGAGGCTCATGTTGATATTCGAACAGTCACAGAACGTCGAGTCAATCGTGCAGGTGTGAACGCTTATCGCTCCAAGTGGACGATGGTATAGGTAAGATCGGGACTGGTGCCCGAGTTGAATCGCGCGTTCACCACATATAAGCCCTCACCGAATCGATCGAGCGTGGTCGGTATGTCGAAGTTCGGATTCGTGAGTTCACTCACCAGGGAGCCACCCAAAAAGCCCGGCGACAACTTGATCACGGCAATCAAGTTCAGCTGGTTGCGGACAACATACAACGTTTGACCCTCAAGCAGTATCCCGTCACCTGCGGTCACGCTGTAGCCGCCGAGGTCGATGGTTGTAGCCACACCGGTATCGGAATCGACATTAAAGAGAAGGCCAGTATTGGACTGCACCAGGATCAGGCGATCCCCTGCCGGAGTAGATTCTATGCCGTTAGCATTAAAGCCGGGTAAGTGCTGATACTCCCCGCCAAGTGGCAGCGTGGAGACGGCGTCTGGCTCGGGCAGCCTGCCACGAGGGCCGAGAGGGATGCAGTAGATTGCCGCGCGGAGAGAGTCAGTCAGATAGGCTGCATCTCGCGTGACAACCACATCGTTAACGAATGTGGGTCCGGGGCCAGCTAGTTGGTAAGATCGCAGTGACTCACCCGTCGAAGCGTCGTAAACGTAGGCGGCGCCAGCAGGCCCGCCAGCGACGAATATATGGTTGGTTCGGCTATCGAACGCGAGTCCCACTGCAATGCGCCCTTGCTGAGGTGGGACAACCACCAAGCCCTCGCCCGTTCTCAGGTCGGCGGCATAGATTGCCCCATGGCGTCGCGACCCGGCATAGATGACGTGACCGCGACCGACTACGACCCCCTCTGGCAGCCAGCCGTCCGGAAGGTTGATTGTCGCTGGCCACGTAGTTGCTGAAAGTCTGAGTACCGATTCATGCGCTGACAACAGAGCCAGCATGAGGGTGGAAAAGGCAAACCACAGCTTTGGTCTCATATCGGTTTCTCCTGGATAGACGTTGATCGAAGCAGGGAACGCATTTTTCTTATGACTTTCCTCGATTGCTGCCAGTCGAAGTGGCTTGGAACGGAATGAGCGAGAGTGCAAGCAACGCCTCAGATTCTAGGCTCAACTCGCAAAAAACTCCGCTCCAAGGGCTGGAAAGAGCGCAAACCTTGATACTGCTAATCAATCGAAGGCCCCACTGCTCGAACCTGGCTGCGAATCTCGCCGCCGGGAAAATCTCCTGCTCCCGTATTGGCGGGGGTGACCCCGTCGTTTGTATGAACATTGACGTAAACCCCTCCGGCCCGGAGTGCCGCTACTAAAACTGAGAAGTCCAATCCAGCCAGTGGGCCCACTAGGTTTGCCGATGTGATGGTCCCTTTAGCTAGGACCCCCTGCACGCGTCCTCCGCCGGGAGGAAAGTCTCCCGCAAGGAAGGCTACAACTGGCCCATTCACACCCGCTGCACCTAGGTGAATATGGGATGCTGTCACATTGTCAATATTGGCGACTATCAATCGATACTCGATCTGCGTTTCATCTTGACTGAGAGTGAAGATAGCCTGACCTGTGGCATTGGTTTCCCGGACTGGAACCTCCTGCCCGCCTTCCAAGTGGGCAACAAAGTGTCGAGCGCTAGGAGGCTCAGCCACCGCCACCACTGACAGCGCGATTGCCGCAAGAGAACCAAGAGCAATAGGTCTTAACCTTTCCACGATGTTCATTGAACTCTCTCCTTTCATAATGAGATGCGTTGCCAATCCTCACCGAATGCGGCTTCCATTAGTTCTGCACGGCCATATCGAGGCGCCGCCCCAGGCTGGGGACACCGTTCTTGTCCAACACAAAAAGCATGTAGACACCAGGAACGGCCTGCGCCGGCACTTTCGCTGCCCGGATTCGCAGCTCTCGTTTTTCAGCGGCGCCTTTCTGATGAAACGCGAGCTTCACGTAGCGGTCGCCGGTGGTCAGGCTATGGGTGTTGTGGTCGCTGCGAAGCAGCACCACGGAGGCAATCTGACTGGAATCTCCCTCTACTACGATGTCAAAGTGGCCGCCATACGAGATCTTCGCAGGCCATTTCTCGATAACCGGTCGCGCTGCCCGGCTGCCGTCCGGCTTGAACAGGTACGGTGGGGAAAACACCTGTCCGACGGGAACGCCTTGATCGGGATCGCCGCTGGGAAGCAGGCCAGCGTAAGAACTCATCATCGGAAACGACGGGTCGTCGGGCCGAACCAGTGCTTCGCGGTTCTCACCTGCGAAGAACACGGAAGCATCTGGCAACAGCGTGGCCGTCCCATGGAGGCCTCGCGAAACTGTCGTTTTGGCCAGCTTTCTGACTGAGCCGGTCTCCGGGTCGAACATCTGGAAGTGATGCCCTTCTTTTTCCTCGAAGGTGCATGGCCTTCCGTCAACGGTGCAATCCGGCGACCGGTTCACTCCATGCCCAATGAGCACCTTGCCGTCGGGGAGCAACACAGCTTTGGTTGTGGAAAGCGGCTGCAGGATGTCTCCCACTTTCTGCCAGCGCGGACTTTCGTCGGTGAAATCGATCTTCTCGACCGTCCCTGTCTGATTGCCATCCTTCGTCCCCGAAATCATGAACCATTTGTGGGACGTTGTGTGGCCGTCACCGTCGATCTCGATGAGGCTTGCGGTTGGGCAGCAGTAGGGCCTAACCTCCAAGGCGGTGTCGACGAGCGTCCAGTGGTTCTTGGCCGGGATGTCTCGTTTGGGATCCCTAAGAGCTCCCAGCACGTCGAGGCACCAGGTAGTCCCCTTGGTGAAGGGAGGCGTGCCTCCCCCGACACCAAACCTGGCGCCGCCGGGTGTGAGTTCGTTGCCATAATCCATCTCACCATCGAAGGTGCATACCTTCCAGTCGTCCTTTCTCGGGCCTGTCTGAACGACCTCCAACTGCGGGTATAGGGGGAAGGCCATGCGGGCATTCTCCAAAGCAATGTTCCGATCGGTCTTCGGGTCATATATTTCCGCGACGACTTGATTGACCCGCGTGGCGGTGAACGCGGTATCGCTCTGGCTCTGGTTCAACTTGCCCTTTGCAACGCGATCGGGATCGGGCGGAACCGAGTTGTCCTGATCGAAGCCGCCCACGACGAGCACCATGTCATTCGGCAGCGGAATCGCCGACGGGTACCAGCGTGAGTACTTTTGGTCGGAGGGTTCCGATGGTTGCGTGCTTTGCTGGTTTCTAGGATCGCAGTTGTCGTAGAACTGGGCGGCGGGGTTTGTGGCGAACAACTGCTTGCCGAATGGATCCTTGCGCCAATTCGCCAGGGTGCACGGCTCGGATCGCTTTACCCAGGTTTCGGTATTCGGGTCGAAGATGTTGACCTTGTACAACCCGTTATCACTTTGCATGTCGTGGCCGCCGAAGACGTAGACTCGTCCGTCGGACAATGTCACGCGCGCATTGCAGTAGGTGTTGTAAAACATGCCCTTGGAATAGCCGTTCTCCGCGAAGGCGGAGCGGTTCATCGCAAAATCCGCCTCGTCCAGGAGGGCGGTGTGGAACTTGCCACTGTTTTTGAACGCGTCTGGATGACCGATGTCAAACAGGAGTTGCCGCTCCATGGTACGGTTCGCGACAATGCGCGTCGGGACACTCTGGCTCAGACCCTGCCGCAACAAGTATCCACCGTAGGTAAGTCTTTGGAAGGAATCGTCCGCCGAGCGCTCTTGCCCGAGCCCCAGGAAGGGATCAAAGCCATGCAGCACGTCTCGGAGCGAAGAGTTGAATTGAAGTCCAGGAGTCACCAAGGCTCCGCGAGCGATGGCCAAGTCAGTGAGCGCAGGATCAGCCACGTCGTTGGGCACGTATTCCGGAAACCTGCCGTGAAACAGAATCTTCGGGTGTTGGGAGTTCGACTTCCATACCAAGCCCATATGCACGGCTTCGGCACTCTGCATGGGAATCAAGGGCGACACTTCGCCGCAAACCGCACGATCGACGCAGTCACCCACTTGGGCCGAAACGCTTTGACGAAAATCGACCAGACTTAAAAAGCAAATCATTCCCAACCCGATGCAAGATGTCACCCATCTCTTGTATCTGCTCTTCATAAGCTCCCTCCGATCTGAAACTGAAGACTTGGTTGCGCAACTTCAGGTGCCCACAGTCACTTCGCGGACCCCTACGCGGTGAGGGTAGCCTCTTGAGCCTCGCCCAGCCCGCGTTTCCCGATCTGCTTCGCTGACCAGTTGCGCACTCGCGAGTAGCTTCCAAGTTGAGAGACTGTCTTCAACAACGATGACGATGAGCTAAGGACAGAAAACCGAGTGGTCAAAAGTGAACAACCACAGCTGGTGAAAAGCTGAACCGTCTATTTCGGAATATGAGTGGTGATTGAACAACGGAGGCCGGCAACCGGTTCTGGAGTATTTTCCCCTTCACTCCAACTGAAGCCAGCAGCAGGTGCTGACTTGTGAGCGGGGTTAATCAAAGCTACTTTTTTCAAAACTCGATACTGCCACACACGTACCGCGCAAAGCTGGGAAGGCGGTGGGATTGTTCGGCACTCAACATCGGACTTTCGCAAGCGCCGTAATGTAATCAAGATGCGATTCCCCTAGCACCTGGCGCAACTGTCACGCTGACAAGTGTTCGCTCCCTTCGCAAATTGCAGTGCTGCATACAAACCTGGATCCGTGCAACCATTCGCTTGGAATAGATCGCAGCTGCAAGAAAGTACTTCTAGGTGAATGGCGTCGATGGATCTCCACTAACGCCCTAGCGTTTACAAATCCACTTGGTTGTGTACGCTGTTGTAAAAGCTCGCGCGTGATCTTGCCGGGGGCGAGCTAGATCAGATTCAATTCCAGCTCAGGCACGTCTCGATCCAGACTACAGAACGATACCTTGGGTGCGAACAAAAGCTTCGCGGCGCTGTCAATGACCGACTAGGCATTGAGCCAGAAGACAAGCATTGAAATGAAATCTGGTGGGAGACGGTAGGTTGCCACTAAACGACCAAGTAGGATCGATTTCCTCCAACCCCATTTCGGAACAAGGACCCGCGCAACGGACCCGCAAAGTCACTTTCTGAGTGCTCGAGAGAAATTTTATCGCAAGGTGGCAGTCGATCTGACCTAATTCGTCTGTCTGGCGCGGGCCATTTGATGGGCGATGAGGGATTCATGCCTATTTGGCCCCATTCCAACCGGCACCACCCTTTTCGCCGATTTTGCCTGCATTCGGAATCGTGCTGGGGGAGTTCCAAATTCGCGTTTGAATGCCCGATTGAAGGCTGGCTCTGATTCGTAACCCACGTCTCCCGAGATCCTCGCCACACTGTAGCTGGTCGACGTCAACAGGCGTGCACCGAGCTGCAGCCTCCATCGCGAGAGATAGGTCATCGGAGGTTCGCCCAGGTAATGCCGGAACCGCTCGGCCAGCACGGACCGGGACACTCCGACCTCCTGGGCAAGATGGGCAATCGTCCAGGGGTATTCCGGAGCGCGATGCAGGTGGGCCAGCGCCGCCCCCACCTTCGGATCTCGCGCTCCCGCCAGCCATCCCGTCTGTTGCGGCGGCAACTCCACCATGTACCGGCGCAGCGTTTCCACAAAAAGGGCTTCAGACAATCTCGCCAGGACCGCTTCACTGCCCGCCCGGTTGGCGCCCGCTTCCGCGGCTGAGAATTTGATGGAGTTCTCCAGCCATTGCCCCGCGTGGTCATTCCGAATATTGACCTTGCACATGGGAGGCAAACCGCCGAGGAAGGTTTTGCTCAGTTCCCGATCACATTCCATATAGCCGCACACAAATGATGTGGTTTCGCCTCCTCCGCCATGGCGAGCAAGAACGATTCTTTGCGAAAACAGTTCCTTCAAGTGCTTGCCATAATCGAGGATGCATGGCAGGGACCCGTTGGAAAGGATGTGAGCGTCGCCATGGGGGAATACTACGATGTCCCCTGGGACCAATTCGACCCGATGAGTGCTGTGCTCAACTTCGCATCCAGCCCGTCCTTGGGTGAGAAGATGATAGACGATGACATGTTTGGGCCCTTTGCGAAGAAATGCCGCGACTTCGCACGTAGGGGGCGAGCGGAACCCCCACGGCGCTGTGAATTCGGCCTTGTAGAACACCGCCCCTTCAAGTTTTACCGATTGGAGGATTTCCGAGAGAGCGTCCATAGGACATTCGATTCGGACTCTTAGCTAAGGTTTCGGGATTCCCAGATAAGTGATCGATATTCTACCACGAGTAAATCAAGTTTTCCGGACGCACGAATAAGCATTACGCAGGGAGCCCTGTCAGAGTGGCACTTGTGACGGCCATCACCGCTCACTATCTTAATTAACGAGGAGGATTGGAAATGCTTTCACTGTTTGTACGACTTGAGGCGAAACCAGGCAAGGAAGAAGAAGTCGCCGCCTTCCTGATGCAAGGTCTTCAAATGGCAAATCAGGAAACAACCACAACGCTGTGGTTCGCGCTGCGCCTGGGCCCATCCACGTTCGCCATATTCGACGCGTTTCCCGATGAGTCGGGAAGGCAAACACACCTCAATGGGCCCATTGCCAAAGCACTTATGGCTCACGCCCCAAATCTCTTGGCCGTGCCGCCTTCCATAGAAAAAGCAGAGATTCTGGGAGCCAAGATTTCACGGGAGGTTCGAAATGCAGCTTAAGTTGAGATTCCGCTGAAGGTAGTCGCCGATTCCGAAGGGAAGGCGATCAGTGTTCCACAGGGATTCCGGCCAACTGTCGGAGCGAGGCGACGCTGGCACTCTGAGGGTCGGCCAAGTGATCGGATTCCTCAGGAGGAATGATCCGGAGCGAACCGGTGGCAGCGGCTTCCCGGCGGGCGCTGGGGGGAGGGGCAAAGGGGGCGGCCGCCCCCTTTGCCCTGTCCAGCACTCCAGAATCCCCGGAGTGGGTTAGCGCTGCGGTTTGGCGGCTTTGAGCTTACGCATGGGTTCGCCGAGCACCTTAATCGAATGAGCGCTGTGAACCAGCCGGTCCAGGAGGTCGGCGAAGGTCGGAACGCCGAACCACCGGTAGCTGGGAAGTCAGGATGGTGGATCGCATCTAGCAGAGGTCAGCGCAGATCTCCCAGTAGTTGGGGCACTCTTGTTCGTGCAGCGGAGCCATGGCCCAGTCATCGAAGGTCAAGCCGGGCTTGCTGGGGTACCTTCAACGAGTACAGGGCAGATCCAAAACCGTAGCCAGACTGACTTCAGCCTGGGTTGGAGCGCAGCCACACACAAATTCATAAAAAGGGGAGGATCATGTCCGTACAAAAGGCGGTCGAACAATTGAAATCGCAATTCCGCGGGCAAATCCTAAGGCCTTCAGACGCGGGTTATGAAGAGGCGCGGACGGTCTACAACGGCATGATTGACAAGCGGCCGGGCGCCATCGCGCGCTGCGTGAACGTCGCCGACGTGATCGCCGCGGTGCGCGCGGCTCGCGAGCAGGATGTGCTGACAGCGGTGCGCGGGGGTGGTCACAACGCGGGCGGCCTCGGCAGCTGCGACGACGGTCTGGTTATTGACCTGTCGCGGACGAAGGGGATCCGCGTGGATCCCTCCGCGCACACTGTGCGTGTGGAAGGAGGCTGCGTCTGGGCTGACGTGGACCACGCCACGCACGCCTTTGGTATGGCCACTCCGAGCGGAACGGTTGGCAGCACGGGGGTCGCCGGCCTCACGCTGGGCGGTGGTATCGGCCACCTGACGCGTACCTTCGGTCTCACTGTCGACAACCTGCTGGGCGCGGACATGGTGCTCGCCGATGGCAGTTTCGTAAGAACGAGTGAAAAGGAAAATAGCGACCTCTTCTGGGCTATACGCGGCGGGGGCGGTAATTTTGGCATCGTCACATCTTTTCTCTTTCGACTCCACCCCGTGAAGATCGTGAGTGCGGGCCCAACCTTCTGGCCCCTTGAGCAGACGCCTCAGGTAATGAAGGCTTACCGGGAGTTTATCGTTCAGGCGCCTGAAGACGTGAGCGGCTTCCTCGCGTTTATGAACATACCTCCCGTACCCTTGTTCCCGGAGAATTTGCGCAATGAGAAGGTGTGCGCGGTGATCTGGTGCTCGACCGCCGCGCCCGAAAAAGCTGAGAAATCCACCCAGCCCATGCGCAGCGTTGGCAAGCCACTGCTCGATCACGTGGGACCGATGCCTTTCCCGGCACTGCAAAGTCTTTTCGATCCCCTCTTGCCGCCCGGGCTGCAAATGTACTGGCGCGCCGACTTTCACAAGGAACTCAGCGATGCGTCTATTCCGGTCCATCAGAAGTACGCCGAGAAGATTCCTGCAGGGCTTTCTCTGGCACACTTTTACCCGATCAACGGTGCGGTTCACCGAGTCAGCAGTTCAGGCACGGCCTTCAGCTATCGCGACTGTTTGCTGGCGGGTGTTATTGTAGGCATCGATCCTGACCCGAAGAACCAAGAAACCATCACCAACTGGACCAAGGAATACTTCCACGCCCTGCACCCGTACTCGGCCGGAGGGGCTTACGTGAACTTTATGATGGAGGAGGGCCAAGAGCGCACCAAAGCCTCCTTCGGCAAGAACTACGATCGCCTGGCTGCGATCAAGAAGAAGTACGATCCGACAAACTTCTTCCGCGTGAACCAGAACATTCGCCCAGCGTAACACTCAACGGCGCACCGATCCAACCGAACGGGCATGGACGCCTAATGCTAAACCGGAAACTGACGTTCGGGAGTGGTCGTAGAAAATCGTCCTGCTACTGTTGCGCGGATTTAGCCCTGAGCAATGCCCTAGTGTTTACAAATCCACTTAGGCGAAGAGTCGCCTAAACGGAAACGTGCCGCCGACAGTCTTGTCGCGGCATCCGTGGGAACGACCCTAGATGAGGATTCAGTAGGATAATCACTTCCGGCGAGCTGGTGTGACGCGTAACCACGCGGCCAAGGTTTGCCACTCAGGGTCGTTTTGTGAGGACCAGTGCTTGCCCCCCGGATGGAACGCGACGCCGCCAGCTTCGGCCACGAGTGGCATTGTGAGCAGACGGCTCGCCAGCGGGTTCCCCGGAACAACGAATGGC
>Ga0075428_100009531_pt1 | contig 10782 bp, 10 predicted proteins | sample RhiMetdeltSRZDD2_FD_75291 | JGI IMG/M metagenome (GOLD analysis project Ga0075428, IMG submission 75291) | Populus rhizosphere microbial communities from Tennessee, USA - Rhizosphere MetaG P. deltoides SRZDD2 | ecosystem: Host-associated > Plants > Roots > Rhizosphere > Soil | place: USA... | reverse complement strand
CCACCCGAATGCCCGCCAGTGCCGCCGCGGTACCGGTTCCCTCCTCGACCACGCGGCTCATCATGTTGGTGAGCTGGTCGGCCGTCTCGGGCTTCATTACGACCGACTGGAGGTCGGGCTGGATGCGCTCCTTGATGCGACCGTCCTTCTGGACGATCCGGTCCGTGAGCTGCGGCTCCATCAGCCGGCCCCCGTTGGCGACCGCGGCCGCGACCTCCGCCATCTGGAGCGGCCCGGCGCGCACCTCTCCCTCGAGGCCGCCCTGGCCGATCGCGACACGGCCCACGTCGAAGCCGTCCGTGACGTAGTCCCCGTCGCCGTTGATGACGCCGCTCGGGATCTTCTGGTCGTCCGGGTAGTCGACCTTCGGGTCCGCGTAGAAGCCGTAGCGCTTCATGTACTCCACGAGCGTGTCGCGCCCGATGCGCTCGCCCACCTGCGCCCAGTAGGTGTTCACGGAGTTCGTGAGCGCGTCGGTCGCGGAGATGGGCCCGAACTGCTCCCCGCCCGCGTTCGCGAGCGGCACGCCGGAGATCGTCTTCGGCGACGACGCGTCGATCACCGTGTCGGGCGTCAGCTTGCCCGAGTCGAGAGCGGCCGTCGCAGTCACGACCTTGAAGGTGGAGCCCGGCGGGTACAGCTCCTGGGTCGTGCGGTTGAGGAGCGGCTGGTTCGGGTCGCGGTTCATCTGGCCGATGTCGGACGGGATCAGGTTCGGGTCGTACTCGGGCTCCGACACCATCACGCGGACCTTGCCTGTCTTCGGCTCCATCGCCACGACGGCGCCCTTGCGCCCCGCGAGGCCGGCCACGGCGGCCTGCGTGCCGCTCACGTCGAGGTTCGTCACCACGTCGTTGCCCTCGCGGTCGCGGCTCTCGAGGCCCGCCAGGATCGAGCTGAACTCGTCCTCCTTGCCGGCCAGATCGTCGTTGCGGCTCCGCTCGAGCCCGCGGCGCCCGTTCCGGATATAGGAGAAGCCCACCGGATGTCCAAACGTGGATCCGGTCGGATAGGTGCGCGTGTAGATGCGGTTCTGACCGCGGCCGCGGCCGACGCTGCGTGCGAGCTTCGTCCTCCCATCCGAGGCGTAGATGACCCCGCGCGGAATCTTCTGCTCCTCGATCAGCGGGCGCCTGTTGGCGGAATTGTCCTCGAGCGAGTTCGCCTCGAAGACGGTCCAGCGCGATGTGAACGCGAGCAGGATCGCGAACAGGATGGTGAACAGCCCGAACAGCTGGACGATCTGGCGGTTCACGCGCTCACACCAGGCCTCCGCGGCGCTTGGCCTCGGAGCGCGCATGGTCGGAGACGATCAGGAGCAGGGCGAGCAGCACCATGTTCGCCACGATCGAGCTGCCGCCGTATGAGACGAACGGCAACGTGACGCCCGTGAGCGGGATCACCCGCGTCACGCCGCCGACGATCACGAACACCTGGATCGCGAGCACCGCCGTGAGCCCGGTCGCGAGCAGCTTCGAGAAGCCGTCGGAGGCCGACAGCGCGGTGCGCAGGCCGCGGTAGACGAGCAGCAGGTAGACGCCGATCAGCCCCGCTGCTCCGAACAGGCCGGCCTCGTTGGTGAGCACCGCATAGATGAGGTCGGTGTGCGCGGCGGGCAGGATCGTCCCGCCGCCGGGTAACTCGAGGAGCGCCTGGCCGAAGCCCTGGCCGAACAGCCCGCCGTCCGCCTGGGCGAACAGGGACTGGGCCAGCTGGTAGCCCTCCTTGTCCACGACGTTCCTGGCGAACGGGTCGAGCCAGACATCGACGCGCTCCTCCACGTGCGGCACGTTCTGCGACAGGTAGAACGCGCCGCCGAAGAACATCGTCGCCCCGACGCCGATCAGCGACAGCCGGGCCGTCGCCACCCACAGGAGGCCCAGGAAGCCGCCGAAGAACATCAGCGAGCTCCCGAGGTCGCGGATGAAGATCAGCATCAGCATGGCGAGCCCCCACACGAGCAGAAGCGGGCCGAAGTGCTTCGGCGAGGGGCGGTCGCGGATCACTGCTGCGAGCGAGAACAGGAACACCGCCAGCAGCACCGCGCCCGCCGGGCCGAGGCCGAGCACCGCGACGCCGAGGAGCGTGAGCAGCGCAGGGGTGCCCCAGAGGATCAGCTGGCGCTGGTAGGGCAGCGGGCGGAGCCGCGGGCGCACGAGGATGTCGCGCGTCTCCCGCAGGTAGCTCGCGAGGAAGATGATGATGCCGAGCTTGGCGAACTCCGCGGGCTGGAACTGGACGGGCCCGACCTTGATCGCCAGGAAGGCGCCGTTCACCTGCGCGCCGATGCCCGGCAGCCGCGGCAGCACGAGCAGCCCGATGCTGACCGCCGCGATCGTGTAGCGGTAGCGCTCCAGGACGTGGTGGTCGTGGATCAGCACGATCGTCAGGCAGAAGAGCCCCAGGCCGACCACGAACCACTGCGCCTGCTCGCGCGCCAGCTCGGGGTCGATCCGGTAGATGAGCACGAGCCCGATTCCCGCCAGCACTGCGGAGAGCGGGAACATGTACGGGTCGGCGTCGGGCAGCTGCGCGCGGATGAAGAGGTGCGCGACGACGCACAGGCCGAGGAAGAAGGCGCCGTAGGTGAGCGTCGCGCTCGAGACGTCCGCCGAGCGGGTGGACAGCACGGCGGCGAAGCCGGCGGCCACCAGGAGCGAGACAGGCAGCAGCCCGAACAGCTCGCGCGTGCGGGCCGACATCAGTTCGGCGCTCCGCTTCCGTCGAGCTGCCCTCGCTCCAGCGCCCGGACGAGGTCCTCGGCGTCGGTGCGGCTCCTCCACTCGTGATCGAGGACGCGCGCCCGGCGCGCGCCCGGGATCGCCCGCGCGGGCATGCCGCTGGCGTAGTCCTCGGTGTAGAGGTCGATCCCCAGCGGCAGCTCGTAGGGGATGCCCTGGTAGACGGTCACGAGCCCGGCGTCGTTGGTCCCCACGAAGTAGACCTGCCGGCTGAGCGCGTAGAGACCCCCGACGACCGCGGCCAGCACCGCCACGCCGAGGATCACACGCAGGGCAAGCCGTCCGCGGCCGCGGCGATCCCGCCGGCGTGGCCGTTCGGGCGGTCGCGCGGCGAGCGGCTCTCCCCTGCGATGGATGATCGTCGCGTCGGCGGCCTGCGTCGCCGGAGTGGCTGCCCCGGTAGCCGCCGCGGCCTCGATGTCGTCCGCCCTGAGGCCCACCAGCGTGTCGTCGTCGCCCGGAGGCCGCTCGGTCGTGGGCGCGTCCGCGGCGGGCTCGCCCTCGCCCAGCCGGAACAGGATCACCGTGATGTTGTCCTTGCCGCCGCTCTGGTTGGCCGCTCGCACCAAGGTGTCCGCGGCCTCGTCGAGGCTGCCCGCCGAACGCAGGATCGAGCCCACCTCGTCGTCCGAGATCATCGACGTGAGCCCGTCCGAGCAGATCAGGAACAGGTCGCCGTCGCGGCCCGCGAGCGTGTAGGTGTCCACCTCGACGTCGGGCTCGGGGCCGAGCGCGCGCGTGATGATCGAGCGCTGCGGGTGGTGCTCGGCCGCCTCGGCCGTGATCTGGCCGCTCCGCTCGAGCTCCGCGACGAGCGAGTGGTCGCGAGTCAGCTGTCCCAGCTCACCGTCGCGCAGCCTGTAGGCACGGCTGTCGCCCACGTGCGCGAGGCTCACCTCGTCGCCGTGGACCTTGGCCAGCGTGAGCGTCGTGCCCATGCCCCGCCGCGACTCGTCGGCGACCGCGAGGTCGTAGATGCGCCGGTTGGCGTCGCGCACTATGCCGGCGAGCTGCGCCTCCGCCGGCTCACCCGACTCGCGCGCGCCCTCGACGGCCTGAACGGCCACGGCCGATGCGACCTCGCCGGCCTTCGCGCCGCCCATGCCGTCCGCCACCGCGAACAGGGGCGCCTGCACGAACAGCGAGTCCTCGTTCGCACTGCGCTGGCGACCCACGTCCGTCCGGCCTGCCTGCTCGACGATTCGGAGCGCCATCGGCTACTCCTCGTAGCGGTATTCGCTGTCGCCGATCCGAATCGTGTCCGCCATCTGCAGGCGTGAGGCAGACCTCACCTGGCGCCCGTTCAGGTAGGTCCCGTTGGTCGAGCCCATGTCCTCGAGGTACATCTGGCCACCGCGGTCGTAGATGCGCGCGTGTGCCGAGGACGCGAACTGGTCGTGTACGCGTATGTCCGCGGCGTCGGCGCGGCCGAAGGTCACGCCGTCCCCCACGTCGAACGACGTACCCGGCTCGTGTCCCATCGCGGCGATCACCTGCACGCGCGGGGCGGCGCCGGGACGGCGCGCGGATGCGCCGTCTCGACGGCGGCCCGGCGAGGGCACCTCGACCGGCTCCGCCGCCGCGGCGCTGCCGCCGTACCTCCCGAGGTCGCGCATGGCGCTCCGCACCACCCACAGCAGAAACAGGTAGAGGACGACGAGGAACCCGAACTTGAGCGCGACGGCTAGCGGCTCGTCCATGGCTCAGTCGAGCTCGAAGGTGAGGTCCGTGACGCCGATCGTGATCTGGTCGCCGGCGCTCAGCGGCTGCCGGTCCACGCGCCGCCCGTTCACCTTGATTCCGTTCGTGGAGCCGAGATCCACGACCTGCCAGCGCCCGTCCTCGCGGCGCAGCTCGGCGTGACGCCGCGACACATTCGGGTCCTGGAGCACGATATCGGCCTCCCGGCTGCGGCCGACCACCACGCGACTGCCGCTCAGCACGTTGCGGCGGCCGCCGCCCACGAGCAGCGCCTGGCGGCGGTCCTGCGCGGGCTCGACGCGGCGTTCGTCGCGGCTCGTGGAGTAGACCATCGTGTGGCCGAAGTCGCCGGCGGACGGCGCCGGCGCGCCGGGGCCCTCCGCCTCCTGCTCCTCCTCGGGCGCCGCCAGCAGCTGCGCCTGGATCCCGAACTCGCCGAGGTCGAGCCGCTCGTCGGTGTGGAACTCGACCTGCGGGCGAGTCGAGAGCGCAAGCGACTCCTGCCGCGCGTGCTCCAGCAGGTAGTCGGACAGCTCCTTGCGAAGGGCCGGCTCGTAGCTGGCGAACTGCTCGCGGTCCTTCGGCGACAGATAGACCCGGTAGTGATTCGGGACGTAGACGCGCGAGACGGAGACCATCTGGTTGTCCTCCATCTCCTTCGCCAGCTTGTGGGCGAGCTCCACCGGCTGGACGCTGGTGCGGAAGGCGCGGCCGAACGCGCCCTCGACGAGCCCACCGAGCTTCGCCTCAAGGTTGCGCAACATGCTCATTTGGTGCCTCGCAGGGTAGTCCTAAGCCGTGGTGACACGCGGAGCGCGCCAGGGCTCCTGACTCCCTCCCATGTGGAACGCGACCACCACCACGAGCGCCGCCGCGATGCTGCCCGCCACGGCGCCGCGTGCGTGATCGAGTGCCACGTCGGCGGCCAGCGCGTTGCCGAGCGCCACGTGGGCCGCGATCAGCGCCGCGGCACACAGCCCCGCTCCGACCAGGTCCAGTGCGAGCCAGCGCCCGCGGACAACCAGCGCAAGCACGATCGCCGCGACGGCCCACGCCAGACCCGGGGCGAGCGCCGGCGTGGTCACGAGCGGCTCGAGCGCATCGGAGACCGCCGCGGAGATCGTGCCCTCCCAGGTCGAGTGCGCCATCGTCCCGGCAGGCGAGCCGAACAGCAGGTCCCTGCCCGTGAGGGCCTCGCCGAGCACGAGCCACCAGAAGCCGGCGAGTGCCAGGCCGACGCGGCGGGCGGGCGTCGACGCGAGCGCCGCCACGCCGACGAACGCGGGTGCGAGCGCGATCGTGCCGAGCAGGGGCGCGAGGATCGGGACAGACCAGAGCAGTCCCGCGCGTGGCAGCAGGAACGGCACCGGGGCCGCCGCGGCGGCCAGCACCAGCGCCGTGCCCTGGCGGTCCGCCTCGGGCGAGACGAGCCACGCGCAGAGGCCGATCACCGCCAGCAGCCAGCCGATGCGCGGCAGCACGGCGGTGGCCGCGGCCGCGAGGCCGGCAGCGACGAAGGGCGAGAACGAGGGCTCGGGGCCGAGCGTGAGGATGCAGGCCAGCACCAGGCCGCCCGCGGCGACTCCCGCGGCGATGCGCTCCGGCACGCGCGGCGAGCGCCGCCGCTCTTCGACCGGGTCCGCGCCCGGCAGCGGTCCGGCGGCCGGATCGCCACGGCGGGGTAGGCCGAAGATGGTGCGGCGCCGGCTGGTCGTCGTAGGCAGCCCGACCCTGCGGAGCGTGGCGGGCTCGACGAGGCCGCCCTCGTCCGCGAGCTCGGGCGCGGCCGCGTGGAGCTCGGCCCGGAGCCGCGCCGGATCCGGGCGGAAGACCGGATCGATGTCGAGCGCGTCGTCGATCACGTCGCAGAGCCCGACCGGAAGGTCGCCCCTGATCGAGGCGATCGACGGGAGCGGCCGTCCGAGGCGGCGCGCGGTGGCGGCGGGGCCCGCCGCCTTCACCGGGTTCGCGCCCGTCCAGGCCTCGTAGAGGGTCAGCGCGAGCGAATAGACGTCGCAGGCGGGCGTCACGCGGGCGCCCTCGGCCTGCTCCGGGGCCATGTAGGCGAGCGTGCCGACGATGTCGCCAGTGCGCGTCAGCGGATCGTGGGTCGCGACGTGCGCCACGCCGAAATCCGCGAGCTTGGCGAAGCCGGCGCCGGCGGCCGGCTCGGCGAGCACCATCACGTTGCCCGGCTTGACGTCGCGGTGGATCACGCCGCGCGCATGTGCGTGCTCGAGGGCCTCGCAGAGCGCGGTGCCGATCCGCGCCACGTCGCGGTCCGAGATCGCTCCGGCCTGCGTCAGCTCGGCCAGCGTTCGGCCCCGAACCAGCTCCGAGACCAGGTAGACGTCGTGTTCGTCGGAGGCAAGCTCGTAGATCCCGACGATGCCGGGGTGATTCAGCCGTGCCGCGGCGCGGGCCTCGCGCTCCACGCGCTCACCGGCGCCTCGCTCTCGTGGGATGACCTTGACGGCCACCTCGCGCTCCAGCTTCTCGTCCCAGGCGAGCCATACGACCCCGAACCCTCCGGCCCCCAGCCGGCGCTCCATCCGGTACCGGCCCAGGATCAGGCGCGCCCCCGGGGTGTCCGGGAGCCAGGCGTCGTCGCCCTGCGCCCGGTCTCCGCCCGCCCGTTCAGTAGGGTCAGAGCTTCCCAGGGGGAGCGTGCCCGCCTCATCCGTGAAGCCAGTTTCGGAGCGTCTCATGCCAGTTTCGTGTTCGGTTTCGAGCGGGCGCGTCCTGCCCCCCGTTCATACTCCCACCGACGCGCGTAGTGGACGCGCACCGCGCTAGGAGCGATTCGCCTGTCTTTCCTGGACGAACCGGACGAGCCAGTACGTAGGCCGCCTCGCCGCCCTCCCCGCGGTCCATCGACGGACCGCCAGACGCTGATGGTGCGGCGCACCATAGCCATCGGCGGCGCGGTGATCGCGTTCATCCTCGTCGTTCTCCTGTTCCGCGGCTGCCTCGACGCGCGCAAGGAGCGCGCGATGGAGGAGTACGTCCGCGACTCCAACGAGCTGATCGCGCAGTCGAACGCCGAGAGCCGCAGGCTGTTCGACATCCTGCGGACGCCGAGCGGCCAGGACCAGTCGGTCGACCGCCAGAACCAGGCCAACGAGCTGCGCGTGGACTCGGCGTCGCTCGTGGACCGAGCCAATGACCTCGACGTCCCCGACCAGCTCGCGAGCGCCGACGACTACTTCGTCGAGAGCCTCGAGCTGCGACGCGATGCCCTGAACGTGGTCGCCGAGGAGCTGCCGGGCGCGCTCGCGCAGGAGGAGCGCCGCAGCAGCACGGCACGGATCGCGCAGATGATGCAGGTCTTCCTGGCGAGCGACGTGCTCTTGAAGAGCCGCTACAAGCCGACCGCTCAGAACGCGCTGGACAAGGAGGGCATCGACGCGACGCTGCCCTCGAACGCGCAGCTCACCTTCGTCAAGGACCTCAACTGGATCCAGCCGGACTACGTGGCCGACCAGATCGCCGGTATCCGCGGCGGCGGCAGTGACAGCGCCACGCCGGGCCTGCACGGCAACGGGGTCGGAACGGTGTCGCTCGGAGGCGTCGCGCTCACCCCGGGCGCCTCCACGACGGTCCAGCTCACCTCCGACACCGCCTTCGACATCCAGGTGGCGAATCAGGGCGACAGCACGGAGACGGACGTCGTCGTGACGGTGAACGTCGGCCAGGGCGGCGACGCCACGAAGCTCGAGGAGACGCTGCCCGAGATCGCGCCGGGCGAGCTGAAGACCGTGACGATCCCGCTGAACGAGCAGCCTCCCACCGGCCAGAACGTGCCGATCAAGGTGCAGGTCAAGCCCGTGCCCGGCGAGGGGGTCACGGACAACAACGAAGCCGACTTCACGGTCATCTTCACCCGCTGAACCGTCTGAGTACCCTGGCGGCGTGGACGACCTGAACTCGACACAGGGCATCGTGGCGCTGGCGGCGGCCGGCGTCGCGCTGGTCGCGTTCGTCTGGGTGGTCGTCCTGAGCCTGAAGCTGCGCCGCGTACGGGCGGCCCAGCGGACCATCCTCCGCGGCGAGGAGACCGACCTGGCTGCGCATGCGGCGGCGCTGCAGGACGCGTTCGTCCAGCTGCGCGACTGGGTCGAGGAGGTGGCGTCCGGGCTCGAGGGCCGTGTCAGCGGCGCGGAGCAGCGGATGGACGGCTGCGTCAGCCATACCTCGGTGGTCCGCTACGACGCCATGAACGAGCTGTCCGGCCAGCAGTCCAGCACCGTCGCGTTGCTGGACGAGCGCCAGACGGGCGTCGTGATCTCGTCGATCCTCCATCGCGACCAGGCGCGCCTGTATGTGAAGCGGGTGCAGGACGGGAATCCCGAGTACGAGCTCTCGCCCGAGGAGCAGCAGGCGGTCGAGGCGGCGATGGCGGGCACGCCCGCCTGATGCGGGTCGCCTATCTCGGCCCCGCCGGAACGCACAGCGAGGAGGCCCTGAGGGCGTCCGCGCCGGCCGGCATCGACGCGGTGCCGTACGCCACGATCTACGACGCCGTGATGGCCGTGCAGGAGGGCGGCGCCGAGCGCGCCGTGGTCCCCATCGAGAACGCCCTCGAGGGCAGCGTCGCCGTCACGCTCGACACCCTCACCGTCGAGGCCGCCGGCGTCCGGATCCAGGCCGAGGTCGTACACCCGATCCACCACTGCGTGCTCGCTCGCGGCGACGTGACGCTGGCCGACGTCACGCGTGTCGTCTCCCATCCGCAGGCCACCGCTCAGTGCGCCCGCTTCCTGCGCGAGCAGATGCCGAACGCGGAACACGTGAGCGCGCCCTCCACGGCCGACGCGGCGATCAGCGTGTGCCGCTCGGGCGACGGCGGCGTCGCGCTCGGCTCGAGGCTCGCCGCCGAGCTGTACGGCTGCCAGATCGTGGCCGCGGACGTCGAGGACCATCCGGACAACGTGACGCGCTTCGTCTGGCTGGCCCCGGCCGGCGAGGTCGGGGAGATCGGAGCGGACGCCAAGACATCGGTGGTCTTCTGGGGCGGCGGGGACCAGTCGCCGGGCTGGCTCGTGGACGTGCTGGGCGAATTCGCGGGGCGCGGAGTGAACCTCACCCGGATCGAATCGCGGCCGCGGCGAACCGGGCTCGGGCACTACTTCTTCTTCGTGGACCTGGAGGGAGCGACGGGTCAGGGCGCGGTCGACGAGGCGCTCGACGGCGTACGCGCCCATGTCGGCGAGCTGCGGGTACTGGGGTCTTACGGGCGTCCGCCGTGGCTAAACTGACCGGCACCGTGGCAGTCAGGGCTACCGTGTCCTTCACGACCGAGCCGGGTGACGTAGAACCAGGCCCTGTCATCGCGCTGCCCGGGGCCGGCCGGCCTGAGCAGCGCGCCGCGTCTCCCGGCCGGGTGCTGGTGCTGAACGCGTCGTACGAGCCGATCAACGTCTGCACGGTCCGGCGCGCCGCCGTCCTGATCCTGAAGAACCGCGCGGAGGTGCTCGAGAAGGGCGACTGGGCGCTCCATTCGGAGAACCTCACGCTCGCGCGGCCGGTGGTCATCCGCCTGCTCACGTACGTGCGCATCCCGCGCGACGCGCATCGGCGCAAGATCACCCGGCGTGCCGTGTTCGCGCGCGATCGCTGGACGTGCCAGTACTGCGGGCACGAGCGCGGCCACCTCACCGTCGACCACGTGATCCCGCGCTCCAAGGGCGGGCCGTCGACGTGGGACAACATCGTGACCTGCTGCGCGCCCTGCAACCGGCGCAAGGGCGACCGGCTGCCGAAGCAGGCGAACATGGTTCCCACGCGCGCCCCGAAGGCGCCCAACCCGGCGATCTTCATCCACGTTGCGGCCCCGACGATTCCCGCGGCGTGGGAGCAGTACCTCGTGGTGGCGGCCTGATGCAGGAGCCGCCGCGCCCGGGCGACGTGGCGCCCTACGTGGAGGACGATCAGCCCGCGACGATCGGGCAGCTCAAGAGCACGCGCAGGTGGCTGGCGGTCGCGGCCGTCTGGGCGGTGGCCGCCACAGCGCTCGGCGTGTTCGCGCTGCTCGAGGCGAACAAGGATGACGACAACAACGGGCAGCAGACCCAGGCAGCCGGCGACCTCGCCCGCGTGCAGAAGAACCTGTCCGACCGGATCGACGAGCTCGAGTCACGCATCGACGACCTGCCGAGCTCCGACGACCTGTCGAATCTGGACGGACGCGTCAAGGACGTGGAGTCGAAGGCCGACGGGACCTCCTCCGACGTCGACAAGCTGAACGGCCAGGTCGACGACCTCGAGCAGCGAGTCGAAGAGCTCGAGTCGAACCAGTCGCAGACGGACACGACGACCACGCCCTGAAAAGAGAGGGGCG
>Ga0075428_100009530_pt1 | contig 10783 bp, 10 predicted proteins | sample RhiMetdeltSRZDD2_FD_75291 | JGI IMG/M metagenome (GOLD analysis project Ga0075428, IMG submission 75291) | Populus rhizosphere microbial communities from Tennessee, USA - Rhizosphere MetaG P. deltoides SRZDD2 | ecosystem: Host-associated > Plants > Roots > Rhizosphere > Soil | place: USA... | reverse complement strand
CGGCACTTGAGCGACACCAGCGCATCGCGCGGATCGGCGCGCGGCAGCACCGCGGCAATCGCCATGCCGGGCGGCATCTCGCTCGGAACGTCCTTCATCGAGTGCACGGCGATGTCTGCGCGGCCGTCGGCGATCGCCCGTTCGAGTTCCTTGACGAACAGGCCCTTTCCGCCGACGTCCGCGAGCGGGCGGTCGCGCACCTGATCGCCCTGCGTCGTCATCGCGACCAGGTCGACCGTGAGGCCCGGGTACGCCTCCGTGAGCAGTCCGGCGACATGGTTTGCCTGCCAGAGCGCGAGCCGGCTCTGGCGCGTCGCGATGCGCATGCGCCCGCGCACGCCGCTAGGGCGATCCGGCATCGCCGCCGGGCTCGTGCAGTTCGGCTTCGAAGCGGAACAGTGCGATCAGCAGCCCGAGCACGATGGGACCGAGGAACAGGCCGATGAAGCCGAAGGCCGACAGCCCGCCGACGACGCCGACGAAGACCGCAAGCGTAGGAACGTCCGCACGCCCCGAGATGAGCAGCGGCCGCAGCACGTTGTCGGCGGTCCCGACGACGAGCACGCCCCAGATCACGAGGAAGATCGCGTGACCGAACGCGCCCTGCGTCGCGAGGTAGATCGCGCCGAGCCCCCACACGATCGAGGTGCCGACGATCGGGATCAGCGCGAACAGCGTCGCGATCACACCGAACACGAGCGGCGAGGGCAGGCGCGCGATCCAGAACCCGATGCCTACCAGAAACCCCTGCGCCAGCGCCGTGAGACCGATACCCATGAAGACTGCGCGGGTGACGTCCTGCAGGTGCAGCCAGAGACGCGCGCGGCGGCGCGGCTCGATCGGCAGCAGCGCGACTACTTTGTTCGCGAGCGCCGGACCGTCGCGCAGCACGAAGAAGAGCACGAAGAGCATCAGCAGGAAGCTCACGATGGTGCCGACCGCGCCCAGCACCACGGCGCCGCTGGAGCTCACCAGCGCCTGCAGCAGCTTCTGCGTGCCCGCGACGAGCCAGGTCTCGATCTGCTGCAGCGAGACCCCGGTGTGATCGCCGATCCAGTCCAGCGGCCGCGCGAGCACGGGAACCCGCGAGAGGTCGAGCTGCGGCCGGGTCCCGCCATCGGGGACGTACTCATTGAGGCGGCTCGCGAGCTGCGACGCCTGCGCGGCCACCGTGCCCGCGATCACCACGAGCGGCAGCACGAAGAGCAGCACCGTGACCGCGAGCGTGATCGACGAGGCCAGGATCTTGCGGCCGCCCAGCCGGCGCGTGAGCCGCGCGTTCCACGGCGCGAGCAGCGCGCCGAAGAGCGCCGCCCAGACGAGCGGCCGCCACAGCGGCGCGACGATCAGCCAGACCACCCACGCGAGCGCCGCCGCAAGCGTCAGCCCGCCGACGCGCAGCCAGAAACGGCGCTCTGTGCCGAGCTCCGTCGCGTGCGGCCGACGTCCGTCGCCGTCGTTCATGCCCGGCTCACGAAGGGGCGCCGCCGCGGATGACGCGCAGCACCGTCGTCGCGTGACGGCGGCTTATCGGCAGCAGCACGTCGCAGTCCGTGAGTCTCACGGCGTACTGGCCATCGGCGCTTCGCTCGACGGCTCGCACGTGACGCATAGCGACGAGCGAGTTGCGGTGGACGCGGACGAAGTCGGGCGCGAACTCGACTGCGAGCGCGCGCAACGACTCGTCGATCAGGTCGCTGCCGCCACGATGGCGCACGGTCACGTACTTCTGGTCCGCGGCGAAATAGTAGATGTCGTCGACCGGTATCAGCCGCAGGTGCTCGCCCAGTCGCGCGCAGATCTGCGCGCGGCGCCGGCCGAGCCGGGCGCGTTCCGCGACCCGCACCAGCTGCGGCGCGCCGAGCCGCGCGGCTTGCCGGATCGCCTGGGCCAGCTTCTCGCGGCGGACGGGCTTCAGCAGGTAGCCGACCGCCTGGGTCTCGAAGGCCTCGAGCGCGTGCTGGTCGTAGGCGGTCGTGAAGATCACGGCGGGTGGCTCCTCGAGCACGGCGAGATGTCGCGCGGCCTCGATCCCGTCCATGCCCGGCATGCGTATATCGAGCAGGACGACGTCGGGATCGAGCTCGGCGCAGAGCCGTAGTGCCTCCGATCCGTTGGCGGCCTCGCCCACGACCGCGACATCGTGCAGTTCCTCGAGCAGACGCCGCAACCGCTCGCGCGCCGGCGGCTCGTCGTCGACGATGATCGCACGCATCGACACGGACGTGCGGCTGGCGTCGGTCGGGCTCATGACAGGGTCGGCATTCTCCGCCGGGCGACCCGCGGCTGTCACGAAGGACCGGCCGTCTCGGCGAGCACGAGCGGGAAGCGCAGCCGGACGCGATACGTGTCGCCGCTGTCATCCACCTCGATCGCGGACCGGCCGGGATAGGCGAGCTCGAGCCGCTGACGGATGTTGTCGAGGGCGATGCGGTGACCGCTGCGCGCGGGGCGGCGCTCCGCGGGCACCGGGTTCGACACCTCGATCTCGACAGTCTCGTCGAGCGTGCGGCCCTGGACGGTCACCGTGCCGCCCTCGGGCAGCGGCTCGACGCCGTGGCCGATCGCGTTCTCGAGCAGCGGCTGGAGGAGGAGGCTCGGCATCAGGGCGCGCGCCGGGAGATCGGCCACCTTCCAGCGTACCTTGAGGCGATCGCCGAGCCTGAGCTCCTCGATGCGCTGGTAGATGCGCGCGACCTCGAGCTCCTCGCGAAGACTGATCTGGCCTTGCGGGTCGCGAAGCGTGAAGCGGAACAGGTCGGAGAGATCTTCGATGGCTTCCTCGGCTCGAGCCGGGTCACGCTGCGTGAGCGCCGCGATCGTGTTCATGCTGTTGAAGAGGAAGTGCGGCCGGATCCGCGCCTGCAGCGCGCGGATCCGCTCCTGCGCCTCGATCTCGATGCTGCGACGCCACTCTCCTGCTACGTAGAAGTAGCGCAGGGCGAGCGCGCCCACGATCGCGGCTATCAGCACGCTCTGCACGACGAACACCGCATGCCGGGCGGAGAAAACGCTCCCGGCCAGGCCCCGGCGGTCGCCAAGCAGAACGCCGGACCAGTACACGAGCTCCGCGAGGAGCGCCGCCGTGCCCACGACCAGCGCAAGCACGGCGAGCGTGGCGCGGCGCGGCGCCTGCCGGACGAGCCACGACCGCAACCTGCAGAGCAGACCCGCACAGAGTAGACCCGCGCAGAGCAGGTACGCCGAGGTACGCACGAGGTCAAGCCAGAACGGGCCGCCGAGCGCATGGCGCGCCAGCGCGAGCACCATCGCGAGCAGGATCGCGATCAGTGCGACGACCAGCACCGCGCGGGAGTTGCAGAAGTCGGGCAGGTGGAAGGAACGATCGCTCCCCGCGGCTACGGGAGCGGGTGGATGCGCGCTCATCGCGCGTTCGGGTCGCGGACCGGGAGCTCCTCGCCGGTGAAGAGTGCGTCCTTGAGCCGGAAGATCGTCGAGATGTCGTCGTCGCCGAAACCCTGTGCGATCAGCTCGCGGTAGGCGGCGAGCGTGGTCTCGACGACTGGCAGCGCAACGTCGTACCGCGCGGCCATCTGCTGGCAGATCCGTAGGTCCTTCTCGTGCAACCGGACCCGGAAGCCAGCGGGGTAGGCGTTGCGCACCATGTTCGGAGCGCGATTCACGAAGTACCAGCTCGACCCCGCTCCCTTGCCGAGCGTCTCGATCAGCGGCATGAGCGGCAGCCCCTCGGCGCGGGCAAACGCCATCGCCTCCGCGACTGCCTGGATGATCCCGGCACACATGATCTGGTTGGTGGCCTTCGCCGCCTGGCCTGCGCCGTGCTCGCCAAAGCGTGTCGCTGCGCGGCCCATCGCCTTCAACACCGGTTGCGCGCGATCGAACGCCGGCTCAGGGCCGCCGACCATGATCGCGAGCGTGCCGTCGCGTGCGCCCTCGACACCGCCGCTTACCGGCGCGTCCAGAAACGAGGCGCCTCGCGCGGCGACGCGTCGTGCCGCCTCGCGCGCCGTGTCCGATCCGACCGTCGAACAGTCGACGACGATCGAGCCGGCCCGCAACCCGGGCAGCAATGCATCGACGACCTCGAGAACGTCGGCGTCGGCGGATACGCAGATCACGATGAGGTCCGCGCCCGCGGCGAGCGCGGCAGGGTCGCGGGCCGCGGTCACGCCGAGCTCGGCGGCAAGCTCAGCGGCGCGGGTCGAGGTGCGGTTCCAGACGGCGGTCAGCAGACCGGCCTTGTGCAGGTTGCGCGCCATGCCCCGACCCATGGCGCCCAGGCCGGCGAACCCCACCGCCGGCGGCACGTTCAGCCCTCGTTGCAGAAGGTGTTCATCACCTGCAGGGCTTTTTCACGCGCGGCGTCGATCTCGGCGTCCGTGAGATAGCGGCGGTCGTTCTCGGTCTCGCCCGGCTCGTACAGCCGGCGAGCATTCATGTACGACTCGTAGCGATGACGGGCCTCGTCGCAGCGCTTCGCCTTCGCCGTGGCGGAAAGCTCGCTCGCCTGCGCAGCGTCCTTGGCGGCCGCGCTCTGCGTCGACTGCGCCTTGTCTGCCTCGGCGTAGTTCTTCATCTGCTCGTCGTAGCGCTGCTGCACTTCGACCTTGTCGGTCGTCTGCGTGCGCACGTCCAGCCGCTCGGCGGGCAGGGTCGCCGGGCGGTCGGTGTACACCGGCTGACCCTTGGAATCGGTGGTCTTGAAGACCTCGCTGGCTTGGGCGCCCCCGGCCACGAGCATCGCCACCAGCAGTGTCAATGTGGGCTTCATCGTCGGGGCCTCCGTTCGAACCCCGCGAGTTTATCAGCCCGGCCGCCGGCCGCTTACCACTGCGTTATGGAATCGCAAAAACTGAGACGAGGCCCGCGGAAATGCCAGAAAGACCGGAACGGCAGGATGATCGGCGGCATGCAGCCGCGGGCCGAAGAAAGGGGCAGCCGGCCCGCCGGCCGGCCACCCCCGCGGGGGACTCAGAGGTTGTAGCCGCGCTCGTCGTGCAGGGCGAGGTCGAGGCCGAGCGTTTCGTCCTCGGACGAGACCCGCAGACCGACCAGCAGGTCGACCACCTTCAGCAGGACGAAGCTGACCACACCGGTGAACACGACGGTGAACAGGACACCCTTGATCTGCACCCAGAGCTGGGCGCCCATGGTCTGCTCGCCCGGATCCCAGACGCCGCCCAGCGCGGGAAAGGCGAATATGCCTGTCAGCACCGCACCGACGATGCCGCCGATCGCGTGTACGCCGAAGACGTCGAGCGAGTCGTCGTAGCCGAACTTCCGCTTGAGCCTGGTCGAGGCCAGGAAGCACAGAACTCCGGCTGCCGCCCCGATCGCAAGCGCGCCCATCGGGCCTGCCGTCCCCGACGCCGGCGTGATCGCCACCAGGCCCGCGACCGCGCCCGAGGCGATGCCGAGCACCGACGGCTTCCCGTGCGACACCCACTCCGAGAACATCCAGGCGAGCGCCGCGGCGGCGGTCGCAATCTGCGTCACCAGCATCGCCATGCCCGCCGAGCCACCCGCGCTCACGGCGCTGCCGGCGTTGAAGCCGAACCAGCCGACCCACAGCATCGAGGCGCCGACCACCGTCAGCCCGAGGTTGTGCGGCGGCATCGGCGTGGTCGGGTAGCCCTTGCGCTTGCCAAGGACCAGCGCCGCAACCAGGCCCGCGATGCCTGCGTTGATGTGCACCACGGTGCCGCCCGCGAAGTCGAGCACGCCCCAGTCCCACATCAGCCCGCCGTCGCCACTCCACACCATGTGGGTCATCGCCGTGTAGACGATCGTGAACCAGAGGCCGAGGAACAGCAGCATCGCCGAAAACCGCATGCGCTCCGCGAACGCGCCGACGATCAACGCCGGGGTGATGATCGCGAAGGTGAGCTGGAAGGTGGCGAACACGCTCTCCGGGATCGTGCCGGTGAGCGATTCGAGACCTATCCCCGCCAGGAAAGCCTTGGCGAAGCTGCCGTAGAACGAGTGCAGGTTCACTTCGCCGTCGACCATCCCGGTCGTGTCGAACGCGAGACTGTACCCGTACAGGAGCCAGAGCACGGTGATGAGCGCAGTGACCGCGAAGCACTGCATCATCACCGAGAGCACGTTCTTCGAGCGGACCATGCCCGCGTAGAAGAGCGCGAGACCGGGAATCGTCATGAACAGTACCAGCACCGTGGAGGTCAGCATCCACGCGGTGTTGCCGGTATCGAGCACCGGTTCCGCATCCTGCGCAGAGCCAAGCACAGGAGCGAGCAGCGACAACAGGGCCAGCGCTCCGCGCAGGACGGTCTTAACTCGAAGTCCGGAACGAATCACTGTGGTTCTCCTGAAGTACGCTCGGTTCGTTGTTGGGGCAGGTGCCGGGTGGCCGCGCCTAGACCGCCTCGGCGCCGGTCTCGCCGGTGCGGATACGGACGGCCGAGGCCAGCCGGGCGACGAAGACCTTGCCGTCGCCGGGGCGCCCGGTGCGGGCGACGTTGGTGATTGCCTCGATCACCTCGTCGACGATGGTGTCGTCGACGGCGAGCTCAACCCGGGTCTTCGGCTGCAGGTCGACGCGATGCTCGGCGCCGCGGTAGCGCTCGATGTGTCCGAGCTGCCGGCCGAGACCGAGTACCTCGGTCACGGTCAGGCCCTGGACCCCGATGTGGGCCACGGTCTGCCGCAGGTCATCCAGCTTGAACGGCTTGATGATCGCGGTGATCAGTTTCATTCGACGGCTCCTGCGCGGCGGCCATGACCCAGGAACCGAAAATGCAGGATCCATGCCAGCGCCGATCGGGCCCGGACCGGTCCTTCGCCGGCAAAATTCGCGTCGCGTCTCCGACGCCTGCACCAAGTTGGAGCGAGCGGTGAGCGAGGCGCACACCGAGGGGGCGGATCCGCAGCAGCTTGTCGCGACGGCGACGGGTGTCTAGGCTTGCGCGCCATGGCATTCGACCCACGACTGATCGACGACCTGGCACGCCGGCTGGCAGGCTCGGTTCCCGAGGGTGTCCAGGCCCTGCGCCGCGACCTGGAGCAGAACTTCAAGGGCGTGCTGCAGGCCGGACTCGCCCGGTTCGACCTGGTGACACGCGAGGAATTCGACGTCCAGACTGCGGTCCTTCGCCGCACGCGCGAGAAGCTGACCGAACTAGAGCGCCGCCTGCGCGAGCTGGAAGGCGGGCATTGATTCCCGCCGCTCCCTCGCGACCCGCCGCGCGGCGGGCCGCCATGCTGGTCGCGGCTGCGCTGGCCGCCGGCTGCGGCTCCCAGCCCGCGGGCTCGTCCGATGCGCACTCGGCGTCTGCGCCGTCAGCCGACGACGCGACCTCGCTGTCGCGGCGCGCGAACGCGTTCTTCGAGCAGGCCTGGGAGGCGCGCATCGCCTTGAGCCCCGAGGCCCAGACGGTGCTCGGCCGGCGCACGAACTACGACCGGTGGAACGAGCGTACCGACGCCGCGGCGGAGACTCGCGAACGGCTCATTCGCGACCAGCTCGCAACGCTCCGATCCGACTTCGATCGCGACAGCCTCGATCCCGGGACGCGGCTCAGTCATGACCTCTTCGTCGAGGATGCGGAGCGCGAGCTGAGCGACGTCCCCTGGCGCCGGCATCACTTCCTGTTCGACCAGATGAACGGCCAGCAGGCGCAGGCGCCTGCGTTCCTGATCAACTTCCACGCCATTGCCTCGGTGTCGGAGGCCGAGGCCTACGTCGCGCGACTCAGAGGCATTCGACCGCTTTTCGTCCAGCTCACCGAGCAGATGAATCGCGCGGCCGAGGCAGGCATCGTGCCGCCACGGTTCACCTTTGCCTATGCGATCTCGGACGCGCGCAACGTGATCCAGGGGCGGCCCTTCGACGCCAAGGCCGAGGCGGACTCGGCGCTCTTTGCCGACTTCAGCGCCAAGGTGGGTGCGCTCGGGCTGCCGCAGGCGGAAACGGATCGCCTGCTTGCCGCGTGCCGCGCGGCGCTGGTCGAGGACGTACGTCCGGCCTACGAGTCGCTGATCACCGCGCTCGAACGTCTCGCGCCGCGTGCCACGGGCGACGACGGCGCCTGGAGCCTTCCCGACGGCGAGCGCTACTACGCGACTCAGCTCGCCACGCAGACGACCACCCGGCTGACCGCGGACGAGATCCACCGGCTCGGGCTCGCCGAAGTCGCGCGCATCCACGCGGAGATGCGCAAGGTCATGACACGCGTCGGTTTCACGGGCTCGCTTCAGGAGTTCTTCGCGAGCATGCGCGGCAACCCGCGCTTCTACCTGCCGGAGGGACCGGCCGGGCGGGCGGAATACCTGCGCCTGGCGACCGCCGCCATCGACGCGGCCCGCGCGCGGCTGCCGGAGTACTTCAGCGTGCTGCCGCGCGCATCCATGCAGGTCAAGGCCGTGGAAGAGTTCCGCGAGCAGTCGGCCGGCAAGGCCTTCTACAGCGAGCCCGCCGAGGACGGCTCGCGGCCGGGAACCTACTACGTCAACCTCTTCCGCATGCAGGACATGCCGACGTACGAGCTCGAGGCGCTTGCGTTCCACGAGGGCATCCCGGGGCATCACCTGCAGATCGCGCGCGCGATTGAGCTGGCCGATGTTCCGAGCTTCCGCCGGCAGGGGCAGGTCACTGCCTATTCCGAGGGCTGGGGTCTGTACGCCGAGACGCTCGCCGGCGAGATGGGCTTCTACCAGGACCCGTATGCGTACTTCGGCCGCCTGACGCAGGAGTTGTGGCGCGCGAGCCGGCTCGTGGTCGACACGGGTGTCCACGCGAAGCGCTGGTCCCGCGAGCAGGCGATCCAATACCTGCTCGCAAACACGCCGAACCCGAAGGGCCAGGCCGTCAAGGCGATCGAGCGTTACATGGTCATGCCCGGGCAGGCGACTGCCTACACGGTCGGCATGCTGCGCATCCTCGAGCTCCGCGAGAAGGCGAAGACCGCGCTCGGGCCGCGATTCGACATCCGGGATTTCCACGAGGTCGTGCTCGGCAGCGGACCGGTGAGCCTCTCGGTGCTCGACCGCCTGGTCGAGGAGTACATCGCCCGGGCGCAGTCGTGAGCCGTCCCGTGCAGATCGTCGGCAGCTACCTGTCGCCCTACGTGCGCAAGGTGCTCGCTTTCCTGGACCTCAAGGGCATCGACTACGAAATCGATCCGATCGTGCCCTTCATGGGCGGAGACCAGTTCACCGAGCTCTCGCCGCTGCGCCGTATCCCGCTCCTGATCGACGACCGCGTGACGCTCGCGGACTCCTCCGTGATCTGCCAGTACCTGGAGGATCGCTACCCGGAGCCCGCGCTCTATCCAGGCGATATCGCAAGCCGCGCCAGGGCCCGCTGGCTCGAGGAGTACGCCGACACGCGCCTGGGCGACGTGATCATCTGGCAGCTCTTCAACCGTGCGGTGCTCAGCCCTTCGCTCTGGGGCGAGACGCGCGATCTTGCCGAGCTCGAGCGGATCCGAAGCGTGGAGTTGCCGCCCGTGCTGGACTACCTCGAGACGCAACTGCCGCCGTCGGGATTCCTGTTCGGCGCGCCCGGGATTGGTGACCTCTCCATCGCAGTGTTCTTCCGCAACGCGGCCTTCGCGCGCTACCAGGTCGACCGGGTGCGCTGGCCGCGTACCGCGGCCTTCGTCGACCGTGTGCTCGCGCTGCCCTGTCTCGCGAAGCTCCAGCCGTTCGAGGCCCTGATGATTCGGACGCCGATCCGGGAGCAGCGCGAGGCGCTGCGTGCCGTCGGCGCGCCGCTGACCGAGTCGACCCTCGGCACCGATACGCCGCGCCGCGGAGTGATGCGCCCTTAGGCCGCCGCGCGCAGCGCGCGTCCGAGTTTGCGCGAGCCGAGCGCATCCGTGACCGCGCCCCCGTCCCACACCTGCTCGCCCGCGATGAATACGCTCGTGACGACGCCGTCCGAGCGGTTGACCAGCTGGTCGTGCTCGAAGATCTCGCGATACACCATGCGGCGGCTCGCGTCGGTGTCGTAGCTGAGCAGCGCCCTGGGATCGATCAGCACCAGGTCGGCCTGCGCGCCTGGATCCATCCGCCCGGCATCGACGCCGAAGAACTCCGCCGGCTCGCGCGTGAGCCGGCGCACGGCGATCGCCACCTGCTCGAGCGACTGCTGCGCGGCCATCCTGAGCGTGCACAGGTTGCCGTCGAAAAAGGCGAGGTTGATGAGGTGCGCGCCGCTGTCGTTGAAACCCGGCAGCATGTGCGGATGAAAGAGCAGCCGGCGCAGGATCTCGGGCCGGTCGTTGCCGACCACGAACCACCAGCGCAGCTCGCGGTCGTAGTGGCGCAGCAGGTGCAGCAGGAACTCGCCGTCGCGCTCGACCGGCGTAAAGGAATCGAACGCCTGTACCTCCGCGATGCTTCGCGCCGCGTCGCGCTCGCCCGCGCTGAACCGGGCAAGCCGCCGTCGGACCGCACCGAAAGTCTCGGCCTGCCACTCAGGGACAGGGCAGCGCTCGACCCTCATCGCGTCGAGGTCGCGGTTGAAGGTCGACACCGCACCGCGACCGTGCCATTCGCGGACGAAGAGCTCGCCGAACGCCGGCTCGTCGAGGATCGCGCGGCGGCCCGCGCTGTCGTCGATCTCGCAGGCCATCAGCCGGCGCGTTGAGGCGAATTCCTCGAAGATCGGGCAGATCGCGCCCTCCGCGTACATGCGGAACGGCGTGGCGAGCACCTGGAAGTGAAGCCGCCCGTTCAGCAGCCACGAATTGAGCAGGTTCGCGAGCGCGGGGAAGAGGCGCCAGGTATTGCGCTCGTGGGTGAGATCGATCGCGGTCAGCGCCGAGGTCTTGAGCGG
>Ga0075428_100009528_pt1 | contig 10784 bp, 6 predicted proteins | sample RhiMetdeltSRZDD2_FD_75291 | JGI IMG/M metagenome (GOLD analysis project Ga0075428, IMG submission 75291) | Populus rhizosphere microbial communities from Tennessee, USA - Rhizosphere MetaG P. deltoides SRZDD2 | ecosystem: Host-associated > Plants > Roots > Rhizosphere > Soil | place: USA... | reverse complement strand
CTGTCGCGCGGCGGACGGCCGTCGCTCAACGCGGCGGGATCCGATGGCACCCGGCAGCTTGGCCTGTTTCAAGCGCCGCCAGTGGCCGACGATCCCGTCGTCAGCCGCCTCAAGGCGCTCGACGTCGACAACCTCACGCCGATGCAGGCGCTGGCGCTCCTCGCCGAGCTCAAGCGAGAGGCGGGCGGATGAAGGCGGCGATCGCGCTCGCCCTTCTCATTGCGGTCGCGTGCGCCGGCTGTGCGAACGGCAGGCCGGACGGCGATGCGATTGTCATCGCCGTCGCCAACTCGCCGGTCAACCTCGATCCGCGCGTGGGCACTGATGAAGTCTCACAAAAAGCCCACCAGCTGCTCTACAACACGCTCGTCAAGCTCGATACCGATCTGACTCTGGTTCCGGAACTGGCCGAAACGCTCGAACAGCCCGACCCGGTGACCTACGTTGCCACGCTTCGCAAGGGTGTGCTGTTTCACAACGGACGCGAGCTCACCTCCGAGGACGTCGTCTACACATTCCGAAGTTTTCTCGATCCAACGTTCCGTGGGCGCTCAGGAGCGTACCGGGTCGTCGCCGCGGTGGATGCGCTCGATCGCTACACCGTGCAATTCAAACTCAAGGAACCGTTCGCGCCGTTTCGCGTGAATCTGGTGATGGGCATTGTGCAGGCCGGCTCCGGCGCCGAGAACGCGCGCAATCCGATCGGTACGGGCCCGTATCGTCTTCGCCAGTTCGTGCAAGACGACCGGCTGGTGCTCGATCCGTTCGATGGACATTTCGCAGGACGTCCGAAGAACGCCGGCCTCGTGCTGAAAGTCGTGCCCGACGACACGATGCGCGGCCTCGAACTGCGCAAGGGCACGGTCGATCTCGTCGTCAACGATCTCTCGCCTGATGTCGTCTGGCAGCTTGGCAAGGAGGGTGCGCTCGGCGTGGCGAAAGCCGATGGCAGCGATTACGCCTACATCGGCATGAACCTCAAGGATGCGCGGCTCAAGAATCCTGACGTTCGGCGCGCGCTCGGCTACGCAGTGGATCGCCAAGCCATCGTCGATCACCTCAGGCGCGGGTTTGCGAAGGTCGCCGTCGGGATCGTTCCGCCGATGTCGTGGGCGCACGAAACGAACGTCTTCGATTTCACCTACGATCCGGCGAAGGCCCGGCACATGCTCGATGCGGCGGGCTTTCCGGATCCTGACGGGGATGGTCCGCTTCCACGATTTCGACTATCGCTGAAGACGTCAACGTCCGAGGTGTACCGCGTGCAGGCGGCGGCCATTCAACACGACCTCGCGAAGGTCGGCGTTGCCGTCGACGTGAAGTCGAGCGAACTGCAGACGCTTTTCGCCGACGTCCTGCGAGGAAATTTTCAGCTCTACACACTGCAGTGGGTTGGCGTGACCGATCCGGACATGTTACGGCGCGTATATCACTCGCGTCAGGCGCCTCCCGCTGGTCTCAATCGCGTCTTTTACAGCAATCCGGAAGTCGATCGCCTCATCGATGAAGCGGCACGGGCAGTCGAGGTGTCGGAGCGCCAGGAACTCTACGCGCGCGCGCAGCGCCTGATTGCCGAGGATGTGCCCTACATCAGCCTCTGGTACAAAACCAACGTTGCGGTCTTTCAGCCTGACATCCACGGCGTGAGGCTGTCGCCGATTGCCGACTTCGGGTTCCTCAAGGACGTCAGTCGCGGCGGAGCCAGCGATTAGATGAAGCGGCTGATATTGCTGCTTCTTGGCGGCCTAGTTCTGCTGCCAACTCACGTCCGCGCGTCCGACCGATACGATCCGCGGCTTCGTTTTCGCACCATCAACACGCCGCGCTTCGACATTCATTACCACCAGAGCGAGGAGGACGAAGCGCGCCGCCTCGCGGTGATTGCCGAAGACGTCGCATCGCAACTCGACAAAACGCTCGGACCAGCGTCAGGACGCCTCCAGGTCATCCTCGTCGACCAAAGCGATCTTTCGAACGGTTGGGCGACGCCACTTCCCTTCAACACCATCGAGATTACCGCCGCGGCGCCAGGCGGGACGAGTTTCATCGGCAACACGAACGATTGGCTGCGGATGGTCTTCGCGCACGAGTACACGCACATCGTGCACTTGAGCCGGGGCCGCGGCTGGATTGGCGGACTTCGCTACGTCTTCGGCCGGATGCCGCTGCTCTATCCGAACGTCTACCTGCCAGTGTGGCAAATCGAAGGCATTGCCACGTACCACGAGAGTGCGTTGACCGGGCTCGGGCGCGTGCGCGATGGAAGCTTTCGCACGATTCTCGATGTGGCTACGGCAGAGACGCAGTTCGAGCCGCTCGATCGTGTTGGCGGTGGCCTCGTGGACTGGCCGGGCGGCAACGCTCCTTATCTCTACGGGGGCTACTTTCACGAGTTTCTCCGCGACAAATATGGAGAGGACTCGCTTGCCACGTTGACGAACGCGACGGCTGGCCGAGTGCCGTACTTCGGCTCCGGTGCGTTCAAGAACGTGTTCAGGCGTTCGCTTGGGGAGTTGTGGAAGGACTTCGAGTCAGCGTCGCGCTCGGTAGTACGCGGATTCAGCCCGTCGGTTACTCGTCTGACCCATCATGGGTTCACCGTTTCGGGACCACGGTTCGCGCCTGACGGTCGGTTGTTTTACTCGACGGCCGATCCGCACGAGTTCCCCGCACTTCGATCGCTGGACGGGCGGGGCGTGCCGCTGCGCGTGACCGATCGCTATCTCGGAAACCAGATCGGATTCGCCGGGTCGCTGGTCGTGTTCGACGCCTTCGAGATCGTGAACCACGTCGGGCTGCAGTCTGATTTGTACACAGTGGCGCGCGATGGAAGTAACCGACGCCGCATGACGGTAGGCGGCCGCGCCGCGGATCCGGATGTCTCGCGTGACGGCCGGACGGTCGCATTTACCGTGCAGCGTTCCGATCGACGCGAGCTCGCAATCGCGACTGTCCGGCCAGACGGAACGCTCGGGACGATCGAGACGCTCGCGTCTGAGCGTCACGTTCAGTATTCATCGCCGCGATGGTCTCCGGACGGTCGGTCGATTGCGGTCGAGGCGAGGTTCGGAGAATTGGCGCTCGTTGATGTGGCGTCGAAGAAAGTGCTTCGAACGATCCGGCCGGCGTTAGGCGGCCGCGCGGTGACTCCAACCTGGATGCCCGACGGCTCGTTGCTGTTTGCATCCGATCGCGAAGGACGCGGCTTCCATCTCTACCGAATCGATTTGAATTCACTGAACGTGCAGCGGCTCGAGGGGACCGGACCAGACGCTCGCTCGCCAGCAATGTCGCCCGACGGAACGACGCTCGTGTTCGTCGGCTACACCGGCGACGGCTTCGATCTGTTCAGCATGCCTCTCAACGGCGCTGCCTGGACGTCGGACGACGAACGTCCGGTCAAACCTGTTCGCGACGACGATCGACCGACGGTCGATCAATCCGCGGTGAGTCCGCTGCCGGGCTTGCCGAACCGCCCCTACTCTCCGTGGCGAACGATTGCTCCACGTTTCTGGACGCCGATCATCGGCTCCAACGACGACCAGTTGTTGTTCGGGGCTGGGACGTGGTCCAGCGATGCGCTCGGCCGGCACAACTACTCAGCAGAGGCGGCCTGGGAGCCACGTCGCGGCAGGCCCGATTGGTCGGCCAGCTACGTCTACGATCGATGGCGCCCAGCCATTTTCGTGAACACCTCGGACGAGACCGATCCCTGGCGAGACGGCGAGATTCGCACGCGCGAAGGAAATGCCGGCATTCTGGTGCCGTTCCGCCGCGTCCGACAGTCGTACTCCGTCCTCGGCGCATTTCATGCGTCGACCGATGAGTTCGTCTGCACCGAGTGCCCCGCCGACGAACGCTCGGAGATCGTCCGTCGCGCGATTCGCCTTGGTTGGCTGACGAACGCGGCCCGTTCGTTCGGCTACTCGATCACCCGCGAGGAGGGATGGACAGCCTCGGTTGCGACGGAGTTCAATCGCGAAGCGCTCGGAGCCGACGGCGATGGCGGATCCGCGACGGCAGACGTCCGGGCGTATTTCCACGCCATCCCTCGACATGGCGTTCTCGCCGTCCGCGGTGCGGCCGCAACCGCGTGGGGCGACGCTGCAGTTCGGCGGGTGTTCAGCGCGTCTGGCTCCGGCTCGCTGCCAGGCGGCTTCAGTTTTGGGTCCGACGCGATCGGCCTGTTACGAGGTCTCGATGACGACGATCTCTTCGGCCGCCACGCCGTCGTCGTCAACGCCGACTACCGGGTTCCGCTGATGCGTATCGATCGCGGCGCCGGAACGCTGCCAGTCTTCGCGCGCGTGATCCACGTCGCCGCGTTCGTGGATGCCGGCCACGCCTGGAACGACCGCTTTACCCGTTCCGACATCACCGTCTCGCTCGGCGGTGAGCTGTCTCTGGACACCGTCCTCGGCTACGTCGTGCCGCTGACTTTTACGGCCGGCGGCGCGTGGGTGTCGCACGATCGAGGGTTCACCGTCTTCGGGCGGATTGGAAGGGCTTTCTAACACGTTCGGGTTCTACACGTCGGGGTTCTACACGGCGGGTTCTACCCGGCGGGTTCTACCCGGCGGGTTCTACACATCGGGTTCTACACGTCGGGTTCTACCCGGCGGGTTCTACACGGCGGGTTCTACACGTCGGGTTCTACACGTTGGGTTCTGCACGTCAGGTTCTGCACGTCGGGTTCTGCACGTCGGGTTCTACACGTCGGGTTCTACCCGGCGGGTTCTACACGGCGGGTTCTACACGGCGGGTTCTACACGTTGGGTTCTGCACGTCAGGTTCTGCACGTCAGATTCTGCACGTCGGGTTCTGCACGTCAGTTTCTCCACGTCAGGTTTACACGTTGGGTCTTCAAGGGAACCCGTCGGGTAGAACCCGCCGGGCAAAACCCAACGTGTAGAACCCGTCGGGTAGAACCCAATGTGTAGAACCCGCCGGGTAGAACCCGCCGGGCAAAACCCAACGTGTAGAACCCAACGTGTAGAATGTTCGAGTCATGAGCCGAAAATCGCGCTTTCTCCGCGTGCCGGTCGAGCCGTTCTCGGCCGAGTCCGGCCTCAGCGCTGATGAAGTGCTCGCTCGCATGGAGCGCGTGTCCTTTCAAGGGCGTAACCTTGCGGCGGCGAGACGCATCTGGGAAAAGATGCTGGGCGGCGATTGCACGATCTTTCTCGGCATGGCCGGCGCGCTCAGTGCCGGCGGCATGCGCCTGCTGGTTGGCCGGTTGTTGAGCGAGCGGTACGTCGACTGCCTGGTCTCGACGGGCGCGAATCTCTATCACGACCTTCACGAAACACGAGGCCGGCGCCACTACGTCGGCTCACCGATCGAAGATGATGCGGCGCTGCAGGCGGATCACATCGATCGGGTGTACGACACGTATGCCAGCGAGGACGAGTTCGTCGACAACGACGAGTGGATCGCGGCGTTTGCGCTGACGCTCGAGCGCCGTCCTTACACGTCGCGCGAATTCCTCTACAAGCTGGGCGAGCATCTCTGGAAAGAAACCGGCCACGAAGGGATCCTGACGGCCGCGTACAAGGCGTCGGTGCCGATCTTCTGTCCGGCGATCGCCGATTCTTCGATCGGCATGGGCCTGTCGCAAGCGCGGCATCGCGATTCCGCAGCCGGTCAGATCGACACGATTGGCGACATCATCGAATCGGCCAACCTGGTGATTCGCCATCGTCGAACGGCGTCCGTCGTGCTCGGCGGCGGCACGCCCAAAAACTTCATCAATCAAGCAAGCGTCCAGGCGGAGTTCTACGACGATCGCGTAGGCGGCCACCGCTATGCGGTGCAGATCGTCACTGACGTACCGCACTACGGCGGCGCCTCCGGATCCAGTCTGGAAGAGGCCCGGAGCTGGGGCAAGCTCGCCACCGATGCGGAACAGGTGACGGTTCATGCCGACGCGACGATTGCGCTCCCGCTGCTCGTCAGCGCGCTCGAAACGAGCGGGCGCGAGACGCTTGCTGCCCGGAAATTGCTGCGCTTCGATCTTTCGGGTCCCGTGATGGTGGTCAACGACCGCCCGTTTCCCCAGGCGCGTTTCGAGGCACGCCAATGAGCGTTCCGTTCGAGTACGACCGCGGTCCCTATCTCCCGTTCGGGGGCATCCTTCCCCGCGTCACCAGTTTCGACGAGTCTCGCGCCATCATTCTTCCCGTGCCGGTGGATCGAACCACGTCGTACGTGGGCGGGACGCGCAACGGTCCGCGCGAGTTGCTGATCGCGTCCTCTCACATGGAGTTGTGGGACGAGGAGGTCGGGGCTGATGTCCACGCCGTCGGGATCTGCACGCTGCCGGAGATGGAGTTGCCATTCGGTGAGCTCGATGCGGTGATGGACGAGATCCAGCGCGTTGCCTACGAGATCGTGTCGCGCGACAAGTTTCTGGTGACGTTGGGCGGCGAGCATTCGATCACGCCAGCGCTCGTCGCGGCGGTCGCGCAGCGCTATCCGGGCTTATCGGTCCTGCAGATCGACGCGCACGCGGATCTGCGCAACAGCTACATGGGGACAATTCACAACCATGCCTGCGCGATGCGGCGCGTGCTCGACCTCGCGTCGGTTACGCAGGTCGGGATCCGAAGCCTGTCTACCGAGGAGGCAACCGCGCTGCCGGATCTGAACACCACCGTCTTCTACGATGTGAACATGCGGCGTGACCCGAACTGGGTCGACCGCGTTGTCGATTCGCTTGTGGATCCTGTCTACATCACGATCGATGTCGACGGCCTGGATCCCGCCATCATGCCCGCAACGGGCACCCCGGAGCCGGGCGGGTTGTCATGGTATGAGGCGCTGACGCTCCTCCGCAAAGTCGTCACCCAACGCAAGGTCGTGGCCTGCGACGTCGTCGAACTGAGTCCCATCCCTGGTCTGGTCGCCCCGAATTTTCTCTGCGCCAAATTGGTCTACAAGATCCTCACGTACCGCTTCGCGAAGTAATCGAGCCCGGATCCCGGGTTTCGGACCTCGAAAATGGGTGTATACGAGGTATACTGTCGCCGCCGTGGGCACTCCCGATCTCTATGGGCAGGCCGTTCAGGCCTTGGAACAGGGCCGTGGTGCTGATGCGACGACGCTGCTCGTTCGAGCGCTGAAGCGGTCGGGTCTCAGCCGCGAGGAGCAGATCCAGATCCGGTGCGCGCTCGCGGACGCGTGGTTACTTCAGGACGACATCCGGCAAGCGACCGAAGCGCTGGGGCGACCGCCCGAAGCGCGTGAGCGCCTCGACCCGGCCCGGCTCTCGGACCTTTGGCGCATGCACGGACGGCTGGCGGCCGCTCGAGGTGAACCTTCACGCGGCATTGCTTTCCTAACCAAGGCACTCCAGGCGGCTGAACGCGCGCACGACTCCCGCGCTATCGGGCTCGCTCATTTCGAACTAGGCCTGTGTTACCGGCAGGTCGGCGACACCGCGATTGTCCGCGACCACCTGACCCAGGCGGCCTCGGCGCTGCATGCGGTGGGCGACCGGCGGCACCTCGCGATGGTGCATTCGCTGTCCGGCGTCACCCTGGCTCAGGAAGGCCGGCTCGAAGACGCCATGGCTGCTCTCTCTCAAGCCGAGCGCCTCGCGATCATCGTCGAAGCCGGCGACGTCCTGGCGACGGTTTGCGGCAACCAGGCGAACGTTGCCTTGATGCAGCACCGGCACGAGCAGGCCCTGACGCTCGCAGAGCGCAGCGTCGAACTGCAGCAAGGCGGCGGCACGCCGCACGGCCTCGGTGTCGCGCTAGCGTCGCTTGGTCAGATCTGCGTTCGGCTCGGGAACCTCAATCGCGCCGAAGAGGCGCTGAACCGCGCCCTCGACGTTCGGAGTCCGCTGCAATTCATGCGGGAAACGACCGGCGCGGTATTCGATACGCTCGCACAGATTCACCTCATCCGAGGCGATGCCGAGGCGGCCGGCCGCTGCTTGCAGAAGGCGCGCGAGGCGTACGGCGAGTACGGCTCGCAGACGGCACGGTGGTATCAGTGGTCGCTGCTCTTGCTCGAGGCGCGCGTTGCCCTGCGCCGTGGGCACGCGGGTCCTGCCGTCGCGCTGGCATCTGACGTCGGCAAGTCTGCCGAGGTTCCCACCGCGTACGTGCTACAGGCCGAGTTGATCGCCGTCGAGGCGCTGCTGTCGTCGAACTTGACGGACGAGGCGCAGCGCCGATTGGACGCGATCGCCGGGCAGATCAGCCCCACGTCGATGAGCGGCACGTGGGGTGAATTTCTGCGGCTACGCGGCCGTTTGAACCGCGCGGCCGGACGGTCGACCGAGGCGTATCACGACTTCGGCCAGAGCGTCAGCGTGTTCGAACTCGTCGGCGAGCGTCACCAGGCGGGCCTGAGCCACCTCGAGCTCGGGCGGCTTGCGGCGGCCGCCGGCGCGAAATCGCGGGCTACCCGGTACCTCAAGGATGCCGTCGGAATCTTCACCGCGCTGGGCGCACTGCCCGATCTTGCTGAGGCGAAACAGACACTGGAATCCATACCGGTCGCGGTCACTGGCGACTACATCGGCGTCCAAATGGACGGCGAGGACGCTCTCGTCCGGCGCATCGTCGACGCGGCGGTCATGCCGGCCCTCCTGGCTCGTGAAGGGGCAACCGCATTGCTGGAGGCGTGCGACGCTTCTGCAGCGGTGCTCTTCGTCGAGGTTCCGGTCGGGCCGCTACGTGTCATCTCGATGTCAGGATGTGGTCCGGAGCAGGCCCGGATGCTGGCGGCATCGGCGCTGCGGGTCGTCGACGACGGTCGAGGAACGTTGATCGAGCCGATCGGGCGAGAAGTCGACGGTCCCCGTTTCGCCGCGGTCAACGGGAACCGGCCATTGACCGGCAACGATCGCCAGCGATTCCGGACGTTGTGTGCGGTTCTGCGCCAGGGCTTCGACCTCTGTGCCGCTCGCGAGCGTCCCGTCGAAGTCGTCGGCGGCATCCTGGAACGGCCGCTCGAACCCCTCCTTCCGGGATTTGTCTGTGCCAGTCCCCCAATGCATCGCGTGGCTGAACAGATCCAGCGCATGCAGAGCAACGATCTCACGGTTCTGATTACTGGGGAGAGCGGCACGGGCAAGGACTTGGTGGCGCGCGCCATCCATGCGGGCTCACCACGCCGCGGGAGCATGTTTCTTCCCTACAACTGCACGAGCGCGACGCGCGAGCTGGCCGACAGCCAGCTGTTCGGGCACCGCCGAGGCAGTTTCACGGGCGCTATCGCGGACCAGCCCGGTGTATTGCGAACGGCGGTCGGCGGAACATTGTTTCTTGATGAAGTCGGCGACCTCCCGCTCGACGTTCAGCCAAAACTCCTGCGGTTCCTCGAGCAGGGAGAAGTCCTTCCTGTCGGCGACACGCGCCCCCAACGCGTCGATGTTCGAGTTGTGGCGGCCACCAATGCCGATCTGGAACAGCGAGTCTCCGAGGGCAAGTTTCGTGAGGATTTGTTCTATCGGCTGAGTGTTATTCGTATCCACGTGCCGCCCCTTCGCGATCGCCGCGAAGAAATCCCCCACCTTGCGACGTTTTTCCTGCGCGAGGCGTCCGAGCGGCTCGGCAAACCTCGCGTCCGGCTCAGTCAGGAAACTCTCGACTTGTTCGACACGTTCCAGTGGCCCGGTAACGTGCGCCAGTTGCGGAACGAGGTCCAGCGAGCCGTCGCTATGGCGGCGTCGGGTGGACTGATCACGCCCGATTTGCTGTCCCCCGTGTTCACGGCCGCGTTCGAACGTTCCGTCAACGGCGCTACACGGCTGCCCTCGAGAAAGACGACGTTGTCATCGGCCATCGAGTCGCTGGAACGAGATCTAATCGAGGGCGCCCTCGAACGCTCTTCTGGCAATATTTCGGAAACCGCACGTTCGCTGGGTCTGACTCGGCGCGGTCTTTACTTGAAGATGCAGCGTCTTGGCGTGAGCGCCGCGCGCATCTGACAAGCGAACTGGATACCGAATATCCAGCTGAATCCGCGGTTGACTACCTGGTATTCATACCGGATGATGTGTCGATGCTTCGCGCATTTAGCCTAAGTTCATACTAGGCTGTTGGTTAGCTAGCTCGCTGGCATCTCGCGAGCCTCTCGGGTGAAAACGGCCCGCGGCTTGGATATATACGTCGCAACGGGAGGCGATCATGGAACAACAGAGGCTTCGACTCGTTCAAGGTGGGCAGAGCCGATCGGACAAGCGGGCGGCAGAGCGTCGTCGTCTCGAGGTGCCCGGGCAGATTGTCTGGAAGGATGCTCGCGGAACTACGCGGATGGCGTCTGTCGTGACTCGCGATGTGAGCGAGCACGGCGTCTGCGTCGAGTGCCTCAGCGGAACACCGATTCCGCAGTACCGCCTGGTCTACTTCCAAATCGATCGCGACTCGCGGCATCGGCCTGAGCTTCCCGCGGCGCTTCGCAAGACGAGCGTCCTCTCTGCGGTGTTCCGCGTGGGTGCGTGCCAGCAGGCCACCGGTGCCCCGAAGGAATATGCGCTCCGACTGCTCGTTGAACCGGAACGCAAGGTCGCCGCACCGATTCGCCCACTTCACCACGTCGAGGCTGGGCGCTCACTGACCGCATAGCTCGATTGACTCAAGGCTCAAGGCTCAAGGCAGGGTTTTCCTGAGCCCTGAGCCCTGAGGCTTGGCCCCTCCCAAATCCACCCTCCGTACCATTCGCCACGGTCGATCGTTGTTTTGAGATAGGCTCAGTCCCTGAACCGCGCGCGCGTCTACTCGAGCGCGAGCTTCCCGAGGTCATTCCATGATCGATCGCAGAGGATTCGT
>Ga0075428_100009527_pt1 | contig 10784 bp, 9 predicted proteins | sample RhiMetdeltSRZDD2_FD_75291 | JGI IMG/M metagenome (GOLD analysis project Ga0075428, IMG submission 75291) | Populus rhizosphere microbial communities from Tennessee, USA - Rhizosphere MetaG P. deltoides SRZDD2 | ecosystem: Host-associated > Plants > Roots > Rhizosphere > Soil | place: USA... | reverse complement strand
CTGGCAGCGCGGATCCATGTCGCGGATCGCGCGAATGACGTCGATGCCGCCGAGATCGGGCATCTTCAGATCCACGAGTGCAACGTCCGCATGTCTCGTGCTCAATTCGGCGAGGGCCTGCATGCCGCCGCCACACGCCACCACTTCGAAGGCGCTACGTCGGGCCAACCGCTCGACGATTTCGAGAATTCCCGGCTCGTCGTCGACGACGATGAGCACCGGCGGGTGAGCCGTCATACACACTCCTTGGTAATCGCACGAACCGCGGATCGAATCGCCCGCAGTTGAAATGGCGGCGAGAGCACCGCGCCTGCGTATTCCCGTCCGAATCGCTCCACGTCGCCGTCGTCGGCCGACATCGACACGAGCGCCAGTGGAATTCCACGTTCTTCGCAGGCTGACTGCCAGGCGGGCAGATCGGCGGCGACGACCCCGCGTTCGACGAATGCCGCCTGTAAAGGACGGCGGCTGTAGATGTCGATCGCCTCACGGCTCGTCGCCGCGGTGATGATCCGGGTTCCCCATCCGTTCAGTGCGGCGGCGAGGTAATCCCGTTCACCTTGATCGGCGTGTGCGATCAGCACGGGCTCGCCGGCCGCGACGTCGTCCACTCGCGCCGGCAACAGGACAGAGAAGGACGTGCCGGTATTGACGACGCTCTCGACCGTGATTTGTCCGCCGTGATCGCGAACGATCCCGTAGCAGATGCTCAGGCCGAGTCCGGTGCCCTCCCCCACATCACGGGTCGTGAAGAACGGATCGAAAATCCGCGAAAGGTTCGCGCGATCGATGCCATGTCCGGTGTCCTTCACGAACAGTTCGACCGCGCCGGCGTTCTCGTCGAAACGCGCGCCGACGTGCAGCCGCTTGCTCGGACGGCCGCGCATCGCTTGCTCGGCGTTGAGGACGAGATTCAGGAGCGCCTGCTGCAGTTGACTTCCGTCGGCCACGACCGGCGGCAGCGCCGGCTGAAACTCGGTGACCAGGTCAATGCCATTCAAGCGCAGCTCGTAGGAACGGAGCGCGATCACGCGGCTGAAGAGATCTGACACATCTTGCGGTGCGCGTTCGGCGGTCTGACGCCGCGCGAACGCAAGCAGATTGCGGACGATCTTTGCCGCGCGCTCGGACTCCTGTGCGATCCGACGCAAGTCTTGAGCGAGCTGCGTTCCGGCTCCGGTCGCATCCGCGGTGTCGAGTTCCTCCTCGAGCAGCTGTGCGTATCCGATCACGCTGGTCAGCGGGTTGTTCAGTTCGTGCGCAACGCCGGCGACCAGCTGTCCGATAGCCGACAGCTTCTCGGCTTGAAGGAGCTGCGCCTGGGTCGATTTCAAGCGATCGAGTGCGGCTATCGATCGCGCGTTGGCGAGCGCCAGCTCATCGCTCATCTGCTGCAGACGACGCTTGCCGCGGATATCCTCCGTCACGTTTTTCGCAACCTGGACGACCGAGGCGCCATTGCGTCCATCGACGACTGGGAACGTGGTGACGCTGAAGATTTGGCCGTCGGCCAGCGTGACTTCACTCTGACTCGCGTCCTGCGCGACGGCCTGCGTGATGACACACGCGGCACCGGTCCCGTTACAGAACCCGACGTCCTGGCATGTCGCGCCGCGCAACGTCGTCACATCACGCGAGAGGTGGGCCGCCAGCGCCTTGTTGCCGCGTAGCAGCGCACCAGTGCTGTCGAACACGGCGATTGGATCAGCAATCGCGTCGAACGTTTGTTCCCAATCGCGCTTGCCGCGGCGGACAAAATCATGAAGACGCGCGTTCTGGACAGCGACGCCGATTTGCCCGGCGATCACACCCAGGAGCCGCTGGTCCGCCAGTTCGAACCGGCCCGGACTCTCGGCGGCGACGGTCATCGTGCCAAGCAGTTCGTCGCCGGCGAGAAGTGGGACCGTCAACGTGCTCAATGCGGGAACCGCCAGGCTCTCGTCGCTCGGCAGCAGTGTGCGGATGTCCTCGACGATGAGCGGCGTGCGCGTCCGGATCACGCGTTCGCTCGGCGGAAGTCCTTTGTCCTTGAGCCGTGTCCACGTCTCGCGCATCGAAGGCGGTCCAATGAACGCCTTCTCGATGAACAGGCCATCGGCCTCTTCCTTCAGCCGGATCAACCCGCCAAACACGCCGAGCGCACGCACCGTGCATTGCAGCGCGCCGGCAAGGACATCATCCAACTCCAGCGATCTCGCAATACCGTCAGTGATCTGGTTGATGGTCTGCAGTTCCCACACCAGTCGACGGTTATCAAGTTTCATCTGCCGCCGTTCGACGGCCCGGTCGACCGTGGCAAACAGCTGATCGACATCAAAGGGTTTTTGTACGAAAGCGAACGCGGATAATTCGGATGTGTGGATTGCGGACGCCAGTGCCCCGTCGTCCGCCGACACCGCCACGATTTCGATGTCGGGCGTCCGCTCTTTGATTCGCCGGATCACGTCGAATCCAGAGTCGCCGCCTATGCTCAGGTCGACGAGCGCCACATCGAACGCTGCCCTCGTCACCGCGGTATCCGCGTTGGCGAGAGATGTCGCGTGGTCGACGCGATACCCACGCGCCATCGCCGCCGCATCGACACGTCGCGTCACCGGATCGTCGTTGTCGACGATCAGAAGCGAGACCGGACGAATAGGCATGAACTTGTTCCCCCGGAGCCATCGCGCGCGGGCGGTGCGCGCAGACTGCGCGCCTCATCTGGCAAGACTCACGCCGTGGCGCTCACACCGTGCGCGGTATGCAATGGCGTGCAAGAACGGCGATTTCGGGTGATTGAGGGAGTGACTAACGGCGAGGGACGGGGGCGCTGTTTCACGCACGAAACGTCGTCGTGTTTCAAGCGTGAAACGTTCGCAGGCTGATAGTGCCGGGATCGCTACGGACTCGGGATCCCGTACTTCTTCATCAACCGCCACATTGTCGTGCGACTAATCTGCAACTCACGCGCGGCGGCGCCAATCTCGCCAGCGTTCCGGGCGAGCGTCGCAACGATGGTTTCTCGATCGGCGCGCTCGCGCGCGGCGGCAACGGTGCTTTCTCGTGCCGCCGGCGGTTCTGGCGTGGCGGCGACTTCCTCCGGCAGATCATCAGCAACCAGCTCCGGACCGCGCGCGATTGCAACCGCGCGTTGAATGATGTGCTCCAGTTGCCGGACGTTCCCTGGATATGAATACGCCGCCAGCAGCGCCCATGCGGCCTCCCCGCATCGCTCGATGCCACTGGTTGGTCCGTACTTGCTGATGAAATGATCGACGAGCAGCCGCAAATCACCCGAGCGATCTCGCAGCGGGGGCATGTGAATACGGTGGACGTTCAGGCGGTAATAGAGATCGCTGCGGAAGTCGCCCGCATCCACCGCCACTTTGAGATCGATGTTGGTGGCGGCGACGAACCGCACGTCGACGGTTCGCGGATCGTTCTCACCAATCCGGCGCACTTCTCCGGCCTCGACCGCGCGAAGCAACTTCGCTTGCAACGTGGTCGACATCGTCCCGACTTCATCGAGAAAGAGAGTGCCGCCCGACGCGTGCTCGATCAGCCCGGCGCGCGCCCCGTCGGCGCCGGTGAAGGCCCCCCTGCCATGGCCGAACAACTCGTTCTCGAGCAGCGACTCGGTCAGCGCGGCGCAGTTGAACGCAACGAACGGGCCGGCCGCGCGCGAACTGGCGGCATGGATTGCGCGCGCCGCAAGCTCCTTTCCCGTTCCCGTCTCGCCGGTGATGAGGACGGTGCCAACGGCGGGCGCGGCGCGCCGGATCAGCGCTTTAACCTGCTGCATCGGCGCACTCTGCCCGATGAGATCGTCCAGCGGTTCGCCGGCGCGAATATGCCGCTCCAGGAGCTCGACCTGTCGCGCGAGCTGACGCCGATCCGCCGCAGCCCGCACACGCATCAACAACTCATCTCGGAAAAACGGCTTCTGCACGAAGTCGACGGCGCCGAGTTGCATCGCTTCGACCGCCGTATCGATCGTGCCGAACCCAGTCATGATCATGAAGACGGAGTCGACGCGGTTTTCTCGAAGCTTGCGCAACACGTCGATACCGGACAGACCGGGCATGCGCATGTCGGACAGAATGACGTCGAACGCGCCACCCCGCGCCAGCGCGAAGCCCTCTTCGCCGCTGCCCACTGAACGAACCGTATAACCAGCAGAACGCAACATCCGCTCGATGCTCTCTCGCACCGCCGCGTCGTCGTCAATGATGAGAATGCGTGCCATCAGAACTCAGCAATTGGCTTAGGTATCGGCCGATGAGCCGCGCTAAGTTTATATCGTCGTTACACCGATAAATCCTGTGATGCATCGGGGCCAATTCCTTGTTGTTGCGATTGGGCTTTCCGCGAGTTGCTCGGCGCCCGCTACGCGCGCGACCCTGCCGTCGGCGCGAGCGCCGGAACCTGCGGCGATCCGCGTCGGCGTGAGGGAGGGCAACCGGGTCACGATCCGTAAAGTTCCATTCGAGACCTACGTGCAGGCTGCGATTCTTTCGGAGTTCGCTCCACCCAACGGCGATCCCGCGATAGTCGAACGCATGCTCGAGGTGCAGGCAGTTATTGGACGCACCTACGCGCTTGCGCATCTCAACCGGCATGCGTCGGAAGGGTTCGACGTGTGCGCCACAACCCACTGTCAACTGTTCGAGCCGTCGCGTCTGACGACGTCGAGGTGGGCCGCGCAGTCGACCGAGGCAGTGCGGCGGACGACTGCCACAGTCTTGTGGTTTCGGGATGGCCCGGCGGACGCTCTTTTTCACGCGGACTGCGGTGGGCGGACGAGCAGAGCCGACGATGTGTGGACCGGCGTTGGCCAGCCGTACCTTCTTTCAATCGAGGATGATGGACCGGCGGCGAGCGCCCATGCCACGTGGCGATATGAAACCACCGAGACGGCAATGCTTGCCGCCTTGAACAAGGATCCGCGGACGAGAGCCGGCGCGTCACTTCGGGGAATCCAAGTGCTCGAGCGCGACGGCGCCGGCCGCGCAGAGCGAATTGCGATTCACGGTTCTCAAGAACGGATCGTCCGCGGTGAAGAATTCCGCGAAGTGCTTTCGCAAAGTTTTGGAGGCCGCGCCATTAAGAGTACCTGGTTCGACATTCGGCGCACGGGCGCGACCTATGTCTTCGACGGACGGGGCTTCGGCCATGGGGTTGGTCTGTGTCAGGCTGGTGCGCTGGCGCGCATTCGCGCCGGGGCCAAATTGCCCGCCGTGCTTCAGCAGTACTTCCCGGGAACTCGCCTAATTACGCTTCGGGCCAGCCGTTGACTTCCGCGAGCGGCCGACACCAGCGAGCGCTTAAATCGATATAATGGAGCTGGATTCGAGCGCGTTTTCGGGCCGATCCTGCGTCGCCAGTAAACGTTGCGGCGATCGAGGCGTATTTCATGACAGGAGCTCAGGCGGCGGGCTTTACGGGCCGCGAAGCAGACAGCAGTGCTGCCTCGGCGGTCAAGGCTCTCCAGGCCGGGGGACGGCACGCCGAGGCGCGGGAGCGGTACGCCGAGTTGGTGGGCAGGCACCAGCGACGTGCATCGCGCATCGCGTTTCATTACATGCGCGATGTTGCCGAGGCCGACGAAGCCGTGCAGGATGCCTTCGTCAAGGCATACTCGCATCTCTCATCCTTCCGCGAAGAGCTCCCGTTTGAGGTCTGGTTCACGCGCATCCTGATTAATGGATGCCTGGACCGGATCAAGGCGCGCACCCGCCGCGAGCGGTGGATCGCGCCGATGCCGGACGGACCGGCCGGAGAACGTGATTTCGGAGAGCGCGTCGCAGGAAACGATCCGTCCCCGGAAGATCAGTTACTCGCTCGCGAACGCCGTGAACGCCTCGCTCGGGCGCTGGCAAAGCTTCCCGAACGGCAGCGGTCGGTGTTCATGTTGAGCCATTACGAGGGATGCACGTCGCGCGAAGTCAGTGTTGTGACCGGGTTGAACGAGTCGACGGTTCGCGTGCACCTTTTTAGAGCGATACGTAAGCTGCGCACTTTATTGGGCGAAGGTCACGCGGCCGAAACGAAGGTGGAGAAACGCCGTGTCCATTCTTAATCGACTGAGGCTCACCGCACACCTGGACGACGCCGGGCTCACCACGATCTGGACCGACGCATCGGCGACCGGCGTGCGCCAGTCGAACGCGCACCTGGAGAGCTGCTCCCCCTGCCGCGCGCGATACGCCGAGTTGGCCTCCTGGCTCGAAACGCTTCGCCTCGACGCCACAACTGAAGCTCACGAGAACTTCCCTCCCGAGCGACTGGCGGCGCAGCACGCGCAGATTTTCCGCCGTCTTGAAGCGGCCGAGCGCCCGGCGCGCGTGATCGCATTCCCGCGATTTGCGCAGCCGTTGACCTCGAGGACGTCGCATGCGTCGCGGTGGATCGCCGCGGCGGCTGCGGCGGGACTCATCGTCGGAGTCGGCGTCGGCCAATTGATGGATCTCCGTCATTCGTTGGCGCGAGCCACAACCGACGCGCGCGTCGCCCCGACGACGATGGCACGCGGAGTCGATCCACGCATGCAGCCTGGCAACGTCACTCGCGACGAGGCATTTCTCTCCGACCTTGACGCCTCGCTTTCGCGCGCGGCTGTTCCCGAGCTTCGTGCGCTGGACGCCTTCACACCGCGTGCGAGCGAACTGCCCAGGTAAGGCCCGGTGAGTTCTCCCCAGCCCTTGATTTTCCGCAAGGGCCTCGACATGAAAGATGCTGTCGCGGGAGAACTCGCGGCGGCGTACGACAGCGCGCTCGTCGATCGCGTCCGCGCAGGCGACTTCAAGTACTCCAGCGGCCGCCTCCTGGTCCATCTAGCTCACGAATTCGGGTTCTGCTACGGGGTCGATCGTGCGGTCGACTATGCCTACCAGGCGCGGCGGCGCTTCCCCGGCCGAAACGTCTTTCTCACCGGCGAAATCATTCACAACCCGCACGTCAACGACCGGCTTCGGAGCGAAGGGATCCGGTTTCTCTCAGATCCCGGCGAGCGCCCGGAGCAGCTTGGCCCCGACGACGTCGTGATTCTTCCTGCCTTTGGCGTGACCGTCTCGGAGATGGCACGCTTGTCGAGCCAGGGCTGCACGCTGGTGGACACGACGTGCGGCTCGGTGCTGAACGTCTGGAAGAATGTCGTTCGATACGCGCGTGAGGGTTTCACATCAATCATCCACGGCAAGGTCAAACACGAAGAAACGCGTGCGACCGCGTCGCAGGCTCTCAAGTATCCGCACGGCCGCTATCTCGTCGTTCTCGATCGTGCTGAGGCAGATATCGTCTGCGACTACATTCGTCGCGGCGGTGATCGTGAGGCGTTCTTGCAGCGATTCGAAGGCGCAGTATCGCCGGGATTCGATCCTGACGTCGATCTGCAGCGCGTCGGCTGCGCCAATCAAACCACGATGCTGATGTCTGAATCGCTAGAGATTGGCGAGATGTTTCGCGCCGCCGTGCGCGATCGATATGGCGACAACGAGCTGGCGTCGCGCTTTCGCGCGTTTGACACCATCTGCAGTGCCACGCAGGAGCGCCAGGACGCCGTCATCGCTCTACTCGAGCAGGAACGGCTCGACCTGATGCTTGTCGTTGGCGGCTATAACAGCAGCAACACGTGCAACCTCGCGAGGATTTGCGCCGCGAAGGTTCGCACCTATCACATTGCCGACCCGGACTGCATGCTGTCGGCCCAGGAAGTTCGGCATCGGCCTGTGGGCGCTCCCTCGACCACTAGTGGCATTGAGGCAATTGCGCGCGGATGGCTGCCCCCTTCAGGATCGGTCAGCGTCGGGCTGACCGCCGGGGCGTCGACGCCGAACAATATTGTTGGAGAAGTGATTCGGAAGTTGGAACGGTTCTGCGAATAAAGATGCTTGTCGGGATCCGTTTTCCGGGATCCGGAGTCCGACATTTGCGCACCCAGAATATCTAGGCGGATCCCGGATCCCGCACAACGGACCCCGGTTATCTCTCGATCCGTGACAGTTCCGGCCCGGTCGACTCCTGAAAGACGACCTTAATTTTGTGACCCCGCTGCCGTGTGAGAAACCGGAACAGTTCGCTGCCTGGCTTCACGACAACGGTGGCATTTTCGCCCAGCGTAAAATACCCTTCTTCCTGCTCATGATCGGCTGAAGACACCTGTACCGTCAGTGAGGTTTCGTCCCGATCGAACGCGCGGCCGACGCTGAACCCCAAGAGAAGTAACGCCACTGTCAGCCACGCCAACATCGCGATGCGCACGCCGTTTCTCTCCCATCCGCAGGCCTTCCGGCTACGTGGCGATCGTGCAAGGACGCGGCCATCGCACATCTCTCAGCGAATCAGTGATTTAAGTATGACAAACGCGCCACACCGGGTATCGTGGTTCACAATGGATGGTAAACGGCATGCCTCGGCGGGTCGTAATAAACGCCGTAACCCATCCCGGGAGAAAGTCGGAGTATGGCAAGCCGAACAGCTTGGATTCTTGCAGCCGCGCTTGTATGCGCGAGCCCCTTGTCCGCCGCTTCGCTTTGCGAGCAGACCTCACCCCCCAAAACCGATCAGCAGGGGGTAAGCCGCGGCGACACGCGCGGGTCGGACGGACGCTCCGACGGACGAGGTAAGGACGAACATCGCCTCCCGTGGTGGAAGGCGCCCGACACTCGAGCTGAACTCGGGATTTCAGACAAGCAGTCGAAGGAAATCGACGACATTTTCCAGGAAACCGTCCCGGGGCTGCGCGCGGCGAAGGAAGAACTGGACAAGCTCGACGACGCCGTTGCGAAGTTGATTAAGGAAGGCACCGCGGATAGTGCGGTTGTCGCCCGGCAAGTCGGACAGGCAGAACAGGCGCGGGCCAGTCTCACCAGCAAGCGAACCGTGATGCTGTATCGTATGCACCGCCTTTTGACGCCCGAACAGCGCGCCAAGCTGGACGCGATGTTCGCGAAGCGCGAGGCTGACCGACGCAAGAATGATCCCAACGGCCGCCGATAAGCGGCCATCTCGCTAGCTCGCAACACACTTCTGGAGGCTTTAGTCGTGAGTAAGACCGCTCGTTTGCTGGCCGCCGCCGGCTTCATTTTCGCGTCCACATTTCCCGCCGTCGCACAGGAACCCAGTCTCGAGCACGTTCGAGCGCTGATGGCGCAGGCACAGGCACAAGGACAGGTTCAACAGCCCGCGACACAGTCCAAGCTCGCGCCGGTTCCGCAGACCAACGCGCCGTTCCGGACGCCAGGGACGGTCGTCGACCTGGGCATCGAGGAAGCGGTGCAGAAGTCGATGGACAAGAACATCGACATTGCGGTGGCGCGCATCACCCCTCGTCTCACCGACTTCACCATTGCGGGGCTCGAGGCGAACTATCGCGTCAATCTCACCTCCGCACTCAGCAGCAACAGCACGACCGACCTGCCGCGTGTGACCACGCAGGGGATTTCGGCGCCCACGACCAGCAACCGTGAAGCGTGGTCGGCGGGCATCGCGCAGAATCTCTGGAAAGGCGGCGGCAACTACACCCTGAACTGGACCAATAGCCGGTTCGCCGGTCAGAGCTCGGTCAATATTCGAAATCCTCAGTTCCAATCGGGGATCACAGCGAGTCTGACCCAGCCGTTGCTGCGCGGTTTCAAGATCGACGCCACGCGCGCGTCCCTCCAGACCAACCGTTTGTCGCAGAGCAACGACGAGATCACGCTGACCGCGACATCCGCCACGACGGCGGCCAACGTCCGGAACGCGTACTGGGATCTCGTGTACGCACTCGGCGCGGTTGAAGCGGCGCAGAACTCTCTCGATCTCGCCAACCGCCTCGTGCAAGACAATCAGAGCCGCGTTGAGATCGGGACCTTGGCCCCAATTGACGTCGTCTCGGCCCAGGCCGAAGCGGCATCACGGCGCAACACGCTGGTGCAGTCGCAGGCGACGGTCCGCACCGCGGAGCTCGTGCTCAAGCGACTGATCGTCAGTGGCACGGAAGATCCGCTCTGGACGGCTTCGATCAACCCGGTCGATCGTCCCTCGACGGCCCCGGAACCGATCAACATCGAGTCGGCCGTTGCCCGCGCGCTTGCCGATCGCACAGATCTGCAGCAGTCGAAGAACAACCTGAAAATCAGCGACATCAACCTGAGAACCCAGGTCGACGCGACGCGTCCGCAGCTCAATCTGAACGCGAACTATGGACTGTCGGGGCTGGGTGGGCCGTTCCTGCAGCGCACCGGAGCCGTCGACCCGATTACGGGCGGACCGGTTTCGAACATCATTCCTTCCGGTTACTTTGATGCGCTGCGGAACATCGGCGGTTTCGATGCGCCAGTGTGGACCGTCGGACTGAACTTCGCGTTTCCCCTTGGTGCCAGTGCCCAGGAAGCGCAGGTCGCGCGCTCGAAGCTGTCGCTGCAGCAGACGGAAGTGAACCTGAAGGCGCTCGAACTGCAGATCGCCACCGACGTGATGAACGCCGGCCTGACCGTGCAGAGCAACCTCGAGAGCGTGGGCGCGACGGTGGCGGCGCGCGAGCTCGCCTTGAAGCGGCTTGAAGCCGCGCAGAGCAAGGCTGATGTCGGGATGGCCACCAACTACGAAGTCGTTCAGGCACAGCGCGACTTCGCCGACGCACGGAACGCGGAACTGCGCGCCATCCTGAATTACCGCAAGGCAATCGTGAACTTCGAAACCGTGCAGCGCGTCGGCACGCGCGGCGTCGGCGCGGCGGTCGCGGGTGGCGGCGGCGGTGGCGCTGTCGCTGGCGGCGGACAGTAAGAAGTTTTGGCCGCTGGCTGCCAGCTTTCGGGCGCTGG
>Ga0075428_100009524_pt1 | contig 10786 bp, 12 predicted proteins | sample RhiMetdeltSRZDD2_FD_75291 | JGI IMG/M metagenome (GOLD analysis project Ga0075428, IMG submission 75291) | Populus rhizosphere microbial communities from Tennessee, USA - Rhizosphere MetaG P. deltoides SRZDD2 | ecosystem: Host-associated > Plants > Roots > Rhizosphere > Soil | place: USA... | reverse complement strand
AGGCACATCACGTTGCCCGAGCCTTCCCAGATCGCGTTGACCGGCGCTTCGCGGTAGAGCCGCGGCAACAGGCTTTCCTCGACATAGCCATTGCCGCCGAGACACTCCATCGCCTCATAGATGAAGCCCGGCGCGGACTTACACACCCAATATTTCACCGCCGGCGTAAGCAGGCGCGCCCGCATCGCTTCGCGAGGATCGCTCGCCGCGAGATCGAACGAGCGCGCGAGCCGCATCACCAGCGCGGTCGCGGCTTCGACCTCCAGCGCCATGTCTGCCAGCACCGTCCGCATCATCGGCTGATCGGCCAGATGTTTTTGGAACACGGTGCGATAGCGCGCATGGTGGACCGCCTGGGCGAGCGCCATGCGCATGAGGCCCGCGGAGGCGATGGCGCAGTCGAGGCGAGTAAGCTGCACCATGTTGATGATGGTGCGCACGCCCCTGCCCTCCTCACCCACACGCCAGGCAAAGGCGTCCGCGAACTCGACCTCCGAGGAGGCGTTCGAGCGGTTGCCGAGCTTGTCCTTGAGCCGCTGGAAATGCAGCGCGTTGACCGATCCGTCCGGACGAAAGCGCGGCATCAGAACACACGTAAGTCCGCCCGCCGCCTGCGCCAGCACCAGGAAGGCGTCGCACATCGGCGCGGACATGAACCATTTGTCGCCGCTGATCGCATAGCCTTTGCCCACGGACTCCGCGCGCGTCCGGTTGGCGCGCACATCGGTCCCGCCCTGCTTTTCCGTCATTCCCATCCCGAGCGTGATGCCGGTCTTTTCCCACCAGGGACGGAAACTGGAGTCGTAGCGCCGCGACATGATCTTCGGCATCAGCTTCGCGATCGCCGGCGGCTCGGCCGTGAGCGCCGCGACCGCGGCGCGGGTCATGGTGATGGGGCAGAGATGCCCGGTCTCCACCTGCGCCGCCATGTAGAAGCGCGCTGCGCGGGTCACTTGCGCGGGCGCGGGCGCTGGTGTCGCGTCGTCGCGCCACGTCGAGGCCTGCAGACCGGCGGCGACGCTCTCGGCCATGAGCTGATGATAAGCCGGATGAAACTCGATGAAATCGCGGCGAAAGCCCTTGGCATCGAAGCTTTTCAGCTTCGGTGGGCTCTCGTTTGCCTGGCGCGCGAGCTCGAACATGGCGGCGCTGCCCCACTGCTTGCCGAAGGCGGAGAGCGCGGGCGTCTCGCGCTCGCCGCCATTGCTCGCAACGGCATCCCGCAGCGGTTGGTCGCTGCCGTAGAGATCGACGTCCACATAGGGCGGTGACTGGTTGAGAAGGTCGTCGAAGCGCGGCTGAGCAGCCATGTCAGCGGTCGTGTCAGCAGTCGTGTCAGCAGTCATGGGACGCCTCCTGGCGACTGCGGAATCCTAGCACAGGTGCGCGGCATCGGCGCTCGACCGGGCTCGCGCGATCGAGCAGAATGGCCGTCAACCCGCCAAGAAAAGCAGGGGGAGGACAGGATGGGCGCCCTTCGAGCTCTCGCATGTCTCGCCGCGCTTCTGGTCACGAGCGCGAGCGATGCGCAAACCTATCCCAGCGGGAACGTGCGCATCGTCGTACCCTATCCGCCGGGCGGCCCGACCGACATCATCGCGCGCCTGTTCGCGCAGAAATTCTCGGAAGCGCTCGGCCACCAGTTCTATGTCGAGAATGTGAGCGGTGCGAGCGGTGCACGCGGAGCGGCGATGGTCGCGGGCGCGCCAGCGGACGGCCATACGCTGCTGTTCGTAACGAATGACCTCGCCGTCACGTCCACGATTTCGACGAAGCTGCAGTACGACCCGATCAAGAGCTTCGCGCCGGTCGGCCTGGTCTCATCTTCCCCTTCGGTGGTCCTGGTCCATCCTTCGGTACCGGCGAAAACCTTGCAGGAGCTCATCGCGCTCGCGCGGGCGGATCCCGCGCGCTACAGCTTCGCGTCCATGAGTCTCGGCCAGAACCTGCTCACCAGCGAGAAGCTTTTTCGTCTCGGGTTGAACCTGCCGATCGTCCGGGTGCCCTTTCCCGGTGCGGCGCCCATCCTCGCCTCGACCGTCGCCGGCCATACGCTCGTGGCCTATATCGGGTTGCCGCCCGCGGCCCCGCACATCAAGGAGGGTGCGGTCCGCGCCTTGGCGGTGACCAGTCCGAAGCGATCTCCGATCGTCCCCGACGTTCCGACCATGGCCGAAAGCGGCCTCGACGACCAGGAAACCGAATTGATCATCGGCCTCGTCGCACCGGCCGCGACGCCCAGGGCGGTGGTGGATCTCCTCTCCCGCCAGTTGGTGCGGATCGTTCGGCTGCCTGACATCCAACAACGGCTCGCGGCGCTCGGCTTTTCGGCGGTGGGCAGCACACCGGAGGAGTTTGCCATCCAGATCAAGGCCGACATCGACAAGTGGAGCAAAGTGGTGCGGGACGCGGGCATCAAGGTCGAATGACCACGCCGTCAATCCGACGGAGCCGGTCGGCCGCCCGGCGGGCAGCGGCCGCCGCTTCAGAAACATCCACAGCCGCCTTTGATCGGCCGGCTCGCAGTCCTTGCGGGAAGCCGCCGCCGAGCCTATAGAACCGGCTTTAATGAACATTGCCCAAAAGTCCACATTCGTCCTCAACCAGCGGCACCTGTTGGGGATCGAGGGGCTTTCGCCTGCGGAGATCTTGGGCCTGCTCGATCTCGCCGAGGAGTTCGTCGCGCTCAACCGGCAGATCGAGAAGAAGCAGAGCTCTTTGCGCGGGCGCACGCTGATCAATCTGTTCTTCGAAGTCTCGACCCGCACCCAGGCTTCGTTCGAGCTCGCTGGCAAACGGCTCGGTGCCGACGTCATGAACATGTCGGTCGGCTCGTCCTCCATGCGCAAGGGCGAGACGCTGATCGACACCGCCATCACCCTCAATGCCATGCGTCCGGACATCATCGTCGTCCGGCATCACGCCTCGGGCGCGGTCGAACTCCTGGCGCGCAAGGTCGACTGTTCGGTGATCAATGCCGGCGACGGGTCGCACGAGCACCCGACCCAGGCCCTGCTCGACGCGCTCACCATCCGCCGCAACAAGGGCCGCATCGAGCGGCTCACCGTGGCCATCTGCGGCGACATTTTGCACTCGCGGGTCGCGCGCTCGAACATCATCCTGCTCAACGCGCTTGGCGCGCGCGTGCGCGTAGTCGCCCCCTCGACGCTGCTGCCCGTCGGCATCGAGCGGTTCGGCGTCGAGGTGTCACGCGACATGCGCGAGGGCCTGCACGATGCCGACATCGTGATGATGCTGCGCCTGCAGCGCGAGCGCATGAACGGCTCCTTCGTGCCCTCGACCCAGGAGTACTTCCACTATTTCGGCCTCGACCAGAAGAAGCTCGCTTACGCCAAGCCGGACGCGCTGGTCATGCATCCAGGTCCGATGAACCGCGGCGTCGAGATCGATACCGCCGTGGCCGACGGCGCCCAGTCGCTGATCCGCGAACAGGTGGAGATGGGCGTCGCGGTGCGCATGGCCGTGCTCGAAGCGCTGTCGCGGACCCTGCCGAATGCCTGAACTCCCCGCCCGGCGCAAAGGCGATCGCCCATGATGGTCACCGAGCGCCGCCCGATCCTGCTCGCCAATGGGCGCATCCTCGACCCATCGCGCGACCTCGACATCCAGGGCGATCTCCTGCTCGCGGACGGCGTGGTCCGCGAGGCCAAGCGCGGCATCGGCGCCGCCGGCGTGCCCGAGGGCACCGAGGTCATCGACTGCAAGGGCAATGTGGTGGCGCCCGGGCTCATCGACATGCGCGCCTTCGTCGGCGAGCCCGGCGCGGAATATCGCGAAACCATCGCTTCGGCCAGCCAAGCGGCCGCGGCCGGCGGCGTCACCACCATCGTGTGCCAACCCGACACGTCGCCGGTGATCGACGATCCCGCCATCGTCGACTTCGTGTTGCGCCGGGCGCGCGACACCTCGATCGTGCACGTGCAGCCGATGGCGGCGCTGACCAAAGGGCTGCGCGGCGAGGAGATGGCCGAGATCGGCCTGCTCAAGGCGGCGGGGGCGATTGCGTTCACCCAGGGCGCGAAGAGCGTGACCAACGCGCAGGTGATGCGGCGCGCGCTCACCTATGCCCGCGACTTCGATGCTCTGATCGTACATCACACCGAAGACCCCGACATCGTCGGCGAAGGCGTGATGAACGAAGGCGAGTTCGCCGCGCGACTCGGACTTGCCGGCGTGCCGACAGCCGCCGAAACGATCATGCTCGAGCGCGACATGCGCCTCGTGGCGCTGACCGAGAGCCGCTATCATGCTGCCTCCCTCACCTGCGCCGAAGCGCTCGAGGTGCTGCGCCGCGCCAAGGAGCAAGGGCTCGAGGTCACAGCGTCGGCCTCCATCAACCATCTCACCTTGAACGAAATCGACGTCGGCCCCTACCGCACGTTCCTCAAGCTCAGCCCGCCGCTGCGGGCGGAAGACGACCGCGCCGCGCTGGTGGCGGCGCTCGCGTCCGGCCTCATCGACGTGGTGATGTCCGACCACAATCCGCAGGACGTGGAAGGCAAGCGCCTGCCGTTCGCCGAAGCGAGCGCCGGCGCGATCGGGCTCGAAACCATGCTCACGGCCGGGCTGCGGCTCGTCCACGGCGCCGAACTCCCGCTCATGACCTTGATCAAGGCGATGTCGAGCCGGCCCGCCGAGATCCTGGGCCTTACAGGCGGAAACCTGCGCCAGGGGAGCCCGGCAGATGTGATCGTGGTGGACCTTGATTCGCCGTGGGTGCTCGACCCCGCCGAGCTCAAGTCGAAATGCAAGAACACGCCGTTCGATGAGGCGAGGCTGCAAGGCCGCGTGGTGCGTACCATCGTCGCCGGCCGCACCGTCTACGAATACGTCTGAGGCACCTGCGCATCTCGCCCGACGATGCCGCACCGTGACTGGGGTCGCTGGCCGCTCCATCGCGCGGGGGGCGGACACCGGCGAAACTGCTATGATGCCAACAGGCGTCGTAAAGCGTGCCGGGACCATCCATGCTGCAGTCGTTCAACCCGTCGCTCTTGCCGGCTTACGGCGCAGCATTGGTGTTCGGCTATCTCTGCGGCTCGATCCCGTTCGGACTGATCCTGACCCGGCTCGCGGGCACGCGCGATATCCGCTCCATCGGCTCCGGCAATATCGGCGCGACCAATGTCCTGCGCACGGGGCGCAAGGGGTTGGCGGCGGCAACGCTCGTGGGCGATGCGCTCAAGGGCACCTTCGCCGTCCTCGCCATCTATTATTACTACGGCAGCGAATATCGCTACTTCGCCCACGAGCTCGCCATCCCCGCTGCGCTCGGCGCGTTTCTCGGCCACCTGTTTCCGGTCTGGCTCGGCTTCAAGGGCGGCAAGGGCGTCGCCACCTATATCGGCCTGCTGCTGGCGCTGGCGTGGCCGGTTGCGCTCGCGTTTTGCCTGATCTGGCTTGCGGTCGCGGCGATCACCCGATACTCCTCACTCGCCGCGCTCATCGCCAGCGCCGCCACGCCGTTGGCGCTGTGGCTGCTCGGCTACTGGCCGGAGCCCGCGCTGTTTGCGCTGCTGACCTTGCTGCTGTGGATCATGCACCGCGCCAATATTGCGCGGCTGACGAACGGCACTGAAGGCAAGATCGGCAAGACGGCGGTGTCGGAGGCGTGACCGAGGGAAATGATCTCCGCCGGCGTGCGCGCCACGGACAGCAGCAGACGGACCGCTTTCGCGCCGTGATCCGGCTCTGAGACTATCACCCGGTCTCCACTTCGAGCGTGTAAGTGGCCGTCAGGGGAGCGAGCGCTTCCCGCAGCTTCTCGCTGACCAGGGGCGTCGGTTGCGGAATGATATCGGCGACCTTCCAGTTCGGTCCCGCGCCCTTGGGGTTTAGCCGCCGGATCATGATGCGCTGGATGTCCTTGCCGCCGGTCGTCCGCCTCGCAACCGCCAGGCACTCCGCCTCGAGCCAGGTCCTGGACCGGGCCGGCATCTGCTCTGCCCGCATGTGTTGTGCCATTGCTTCCTCGCTTTCGCTGCGCCCGCTCATCCCATATGAGATGAGATAGCCATAGCGCAACCCCTGCTTGTACGCAGGCAGGCCCGGGCGACCGAATTTCGGTGGAAGCCGGTCGGCGGCAAGGGCTTCCAAAATGGTGAGCCCCGACAGTGGGGACTGACGGGGCTCGACTAACGACGCTCACGGGGTGTCGGGGGGACGCTGTGCACGTCACTAGCAAATCCAAGTCTATGGCAAACCAGTAGCGCTGTCTATGTGACATGCTTTGCTGTTATGGAAATTACTTCAGGTCGCCGCCCCGCACCCTCCGCGCCATCGAAGCGCGTGCTTAGTTTGTTCTCACCGCGCACGCTGTCGGGGGCCGCCGCGGACGATCGGGGTGGCTTCGCCGAAGGCTTGCCGCGCATCAACCCTTGGCGGGCGCCGCTCTGCGCGCGCAGGCGCGCGGCGTAGTCGCAGTCGGCCGCCACGCGGCGGTGCGTTCGAGTCGCTTCAGCGTGGTGCTCTGCGAGCACGGACCGCAACGCCCGCATCCCGCCTGTGAGAGACATGGCTTCGATTCCGTCTGGTCGTGCGTCGTGTTCGCAGCGGGCTTGTCCTTCGCCTTTGCCCCGTCCGCCATCGCAACCATTTTCTGCGTCGCTATCTCCGAGCCAGCTGGTTTGCTCAGCGTCGGATGAGGCCGAGATCCCAGCACATCCAACCTGGGAGGCGGAGCGCTCCCGCATTTCTTCAGTTGCACGTTTTCGCCAAGCGCAGCGAGGCTTCCGAGCCGTGATGCTGACGATGGGGTGCATCAAACGGCGCTTGAACCCCACACAGGGGCAATGCGTCTAAATGATCGCGGCGAAGCGGAATTCGCCGGATGTAAGGATGAAGGAGATTTCTCGATGAAATGTTTGGCTACCGCCCTGGGCACGCTGCTGCTGGCCCTCGCCGTCACACCGGCTGCGAACGCAGTCGTTCGCCCCGAGTGGGTCGTCGTCCGCTGGGCGTATGGCGACTGCAAGATTTGGCATAATGATGTGAACGGCCCGGCGGGCTCCGGCTGGCAGGCCGTGGCATTCGCAGGGAGCTATCCGGAAGCCTGGGCGAAGCTCCAGGGTCTGTACGGCACCAGAGTGTGCGTCTGAAGTCTGCCGGCCACATCGCGGCCGCATGACGTACGGCCCCGGAGGGTGACCCCGGGGCCTCAATTATTCCCAGAACCGGAATGCGTCAGGGGCGCGCGGGATTGGCGCGGGCTCTGATCAGCAGTTGACTTCTGTACACTGTCTGTTCTCATGAGGCCGCCCACACGCTCGGGACCAGACCTGTGCAAGAAGCAGCGGCGGCCGTTCACCTCACCGACGACCAACGGGTCGACTGGCTGCGCCTCATCCGCAGCGACAATGTCGGACCGCGAACCTTCCGCGCGCTGGTCAACCACTATGGCGGCGCCCGCCCGGCACTCACGGCCCTGCCCGACCTGGCGCGGCGGGGCGGCGCCAGCGGACCGCCGCGCGTATGTTCCCGGCAGGATGCCGAGCGCGAGCTCGATGCCGCCAACTCACTCGGCGTGACCCTGGTCGCGCTGGGCGAGCCGGGCTACCCGAGCCGGCTGCAGATGATCGACGACGCTCCGCCGCTCCTCGCCGTGCGTGGCAACCCGGCCGTGTTCGGGCTACCGGCCCTCGCCATGGTCGGGGCCCGCAATGCGTCGGCGGCGGGCATCCGCTTCGCCGAGCGACTGGCGCGCGATCTGGGCGCGGCCGGTTTCGCTGTCGCCTCGGGGCTCGCGCGCGGCGTCGACGCGGCTGCGCATCGCGGGAGCCTCGCCACGGGAACGATTGCGGTGCTCGCGGGAGGGCACGACCACATCTACCCGCGCGAGCATGCCGATCTCGCCGATGCCATCGCGGAGGAAGGCGCCTTGATCTCCGAGATGCCGCTCGGCTGGGAACCGCGCGCGCGCGATTTCCCTCGCCGCAACCGGCTCATCTCCGGGCTGGCGGTCGGCGTCGTGGTGATGGAAGCAGCCCGGCGCTCCGGCTCGCTGATCACCGCCCGCTTCGCGCTGGAACAAGGCCGCGAAGTTTTCGCAGTGCCGGGGTCTCCGCTCGATCCGCGCTCTGAAGGGACCAACGACCTGCTCAAGCAGGGCGCGACCATTGTCACGGAAGCCGCCGACGTGATCACCGTCGTGCGTCCGATCCTGGGCGAGCCGGTGGCGGCGGCGGCCGAAGAGCCCGATGCCCCGCCCCTGCCGGCGGCCGAGCCGGGCGGCGACGAACGCACGCGCATCGTGGCGTTGCTCGGGCCGACGCCGGTCGCGATCGACGACCTCATCCGCTTATCCGGAAGCTCGCCCACCACCGTGCGTGTGGTTCTGCTCGAGCTTGAACTCGCGGGACGCCTTGAGCGTCACGGCGGTGCACAGGTGTCGCTCGCATATCAATCGAGCGGCAGGCTGCTGTCGTCGTGACGCGGCCCGGACGATCTCCGGCACCATCATTGCCCGCAGACGGCGGTCACCCGCCGCTGACAGCGACGACACTATTTGCCGTCGCCGAACAGTTTATCGGCTGCGGTGATCAGCCCGACGCTCGGATTGGCGCTGCAATATTGCCCGAGCTTCTTGCTGTTGGCGACGAACTTGTCGGTGTCGATGATCGGCGGGTCTTTCTCGTCTTTGTAGTAGCCGTCGAGCCAGGCGAGGATGATCTTGATTTCGTCCGCGCTGCTTGTCTGGAACTGCCTGCAGGTCTGGGTGGACAGGTCGATGACCTCGGCCATCCCCTGCGCCGAGGAAAGTCCGGCGATCAACGCGGCAACGACAATGGTCTTCATGGGACGTCCTTTCGATATCGCTGATACGTGGCTGTCATTTTCGGATCGGACCGGTGCACTGCTCGTGTCGATCGCGGACGGATCGGCGGCAGCGTCCGGGTCGCGAAGGGCTGTGCGCGGGCGGATAAGGTCGGCGATAATCTCGGACGGCCGAGCCTAGTTGCTGCGCGGCTTGCGCCCGCGAGCGTCGGAGGACGCCACCCGGTTCGGATTGCGCTCGCAGGACCCGCCCACGCCGGAGACATTGGCCATGCACTGGGCGTGCGTTTGAAAGCCGCAATTGGTGCAGCCCAAAGCATCGCGGGAGCACCACGCGCCATCCGCATGCGCAGGGATATCGGCAAACCCCAGCGCGACGCATGCCGCGGCGGCAAGAACGATCGTGCGCATGGCGTCTCTCCGTGTGCGAGCGCGCAGTCGCCGGTTGCATCATATCCAATGACCCCAACCATCGGATAGGCCCCGTCCGGGCCAGCTCAATTCTCATGGAAGGGGATGAAGCGCCAAGAACCGCCGTGGGGGTTGCGTCGAGGCGCGGCTCGCAACCGCCCCAAGTCCGATCAATGCGACCGACGGTGGCTCTGCGCGGAACGAGAGGAATGACGCGAGTTGGGGGCAGGCTTCGTCGCCGCCGGCGGCGCGACCTCCACCGCCGGTTCGACCACCACCGCCGGCTTGGGCGGCACGATGGCGAGCGAAGCGGTGCTTGACGCATGGGTGACCGCAGCGGCCGCGACCGAGCCCGATGGTGCAAGGTGAGCATTGAGCGCGATAAGGCCGGCCACCATCAGGGAGCCGACCACCACGAAGTATTTCAGGATGAGCATCATTCCGCCCCTGGGTCCGTCGGACCGCCGCATCTCGTTAGTCGCCTGAGCGGCCGAGTTGGTTCATTCGGTCGCGCCCTGGCCGAGGTCGACGCGCCCGCTGGCGGGACAGGCGGACGTTGGCGGCGGGGGAATGGTTTCGAACCACCGTCTCGTGCTGTTCACGCACGCGCTCTGCCGATTGAGCTACCCTGCCGGATGCGGGAAACTATCGGGCCTAGCGGCGACGGTCTGTGCAAAATTGCTCACCCCAAGCACCGCCATTCCCCATGCAGCCCTCGTTGGTGCAATACCGAAGGCGGCGATCGCGCGCCGTCCTGGGGCGGCGCGATTGATTGCGTTTCGCGGCGGAAAGCGCTTTTCTGCGCGCCGGGCGGCAAAAGGAAATGAGAGGTGACAACGCATGAAGAAGACCGTTCTGTTTGCAGCAGCCGGCCTGGGGCTGATGATCGCGCTCGCATCGCACGATGCCCAGGCGTTTACCCCGATGGGCGCACAGCCGGTGTCGCCATCCGACGTGACCACGGTCGCCGGCGGATGCGGACCGGGATGGCATCGCGGACCCTGGGGCGGGTGTCGCCGCAACTTCGGTCCAGGCTGGCGGTGCATCTGGCGCTACGGCAGGCGCTTCTGCCGCTGACGAACGGGCGCAGCGTCACGCGACGCCGACGACCGCATCGGCGCCCCCGCGACTTCGCTAACGGACCCGGCCTGCGGTAACGGGCGCGGCCCCTGAACAGGGGCCCGCCCAACGGCCCGCGGCCGGGAGGCATCTTGTCGGTCCCCGCCGGGCGCGTGCGGCATCCGTCCACTTTATTAATGTCGGGCCGGTGCGTCCCGCGTCCGCTGATCTAAGATATCGACATCTCCATCTATTTAACTGAGCTTGTTAATAAAAATAAGAACAAGGCCGCGTGCTCGTCAGGCGCGCTGAAACGGCATCCGGATCGGCGGCTCGCGGCCGGCCGCAGCCCCTTGGTTTGACAGCGAGGGTTGACATCACCATGTTTCGCCGCGACAACCGCGGGCCGATTGCGTCCTGAGCGGGTTCTGCTCTGCGCTCTAACTTATTGGATTTTCATGGATATCGTTGTCGTCGAGTCTCCGGCCAAGGCAAAAACGATCAACAAATACCTTGGCTCCGG
>Ga0075428_100009523_pt1 | contig 10786 bp, 10 predicted proteins | sample RhiMetdeltSRZDD2_FD_75291 | JGI IMG/M metagenome (GOLD analysis project Ga0075428, IMG submission 75291) | Populus rhizosphere microbial communities from Tennessee, USA - Rhizosphere MetaG P. deltoides SRZDD2 | ecosystem: Host-associated > Plants > Roots > Rhizosphere > Soil | place: USA... | reverse complement strand
CACCGGTTATGTCTGGACCAACGATTTGAGCCGCGCGCTGCGCGTCGCCGACGCGCTGGAGGCCGGCATGATCTGGATCAATTCGGAGAACGTGCGCCACCTGCCAACGCCGTTTGGCGGTATGAAGGACTCGGGCCTCGGCCGCGACGGCGGCGACTATTCGTTCGATTTCTACATGGAGACGAAGAACATCTGTGTCGGCAAAGGCAGCCACAAGATACCCAAGCTCGGCGGCTGAGCGCACAGGCAGGGAGTGGCCGATGCAAACCATCGATCATCAGCGCCGCCGGTCGCGCAGAGCAGCCGGTCACACAGCAACTGCATTGCCAACTGCGGAGAACACCTGATGTCATTGCGTTTGCTCGGTCTTGCGCTTGCATGCGCTGTTGCCATCGCCACCATGCTGGGTGGCGCGCGCGCCGCCGATCCGCAGGTCGAGCGCGGCAAATATCTCGCCTCGATCGGCGGCTGCATGGACTGCCATACGCCTGGATACTTCTTCGGCAAACCGGACATGGCGCGCCATCTCGGCGGCTCCGAGGTCGGCTTCGAGATTGCGGGCCTCGGGGTCTTCCACGGGTCCAACCTGACCCCCGACAAGGAGACCGGCCTCGGCAACTGGAGCAACGAGCAGATCCTGAAAGCCATGCAGGAAGGCGTGCGCCCGGACGGACGCATGCTGGCCCCCGTCATGCCGTGGCGCGCGCTGGCCAACCTCACCAAGGAAGACGCCCTGGCGATCGTCGCCTATCTCAAGGCTCTGCCGCCGGTGCGCAACAAAGTGCCGGGCCCCTTCGGCCCGGACGAGAAACCAACATCGTTCGTCATGAAGATCGTCAAGCCATAGGCACAGCGCGCAGCGATCCTTATGGGCCGGCCCTCACTCAAAATTCCAGCGGGGCGTTGTCGATCACTTCCTTCATGACAAAGAACGTGCGGGTCTGCCGCACGCCCGGCAGCGCGATCAGCTGCTCGCCGTGCAGGCGATTGAAGTCGGCGATATCTCGCACCCTGATCTTGAGGAAGTAGTCGAAGTCGCCGGCCACCAGATGGCAGTCCAGGATGAACGGCAGTTTGCGGATGGCGGCCTCGAACGTGGCAAAGCTTTCCGGCGTCGAACGATCGAGGACGACCCCGACCACGACCAGCGCGCCGCGCTCCACGCGAGCCGGCGCAACCATGGCCCGCACCGCCAGCACATAGCCTTCCTCAAATAGGCGCTGCGTGCGGCGATGGCAGGTCGCCGCGCTGACGTTGACCTTCTTTGCAAGCTCGGCGTTGCTGAGGCGCCCATTGGCTTGCAGCAGGCGCAGCAGGCGGCGATCGACGCGATCGAGCTCGGCGGACATGAAAGATTCTTCCGTTTTAAGCGCAGTTTGTGCACAGCCCATTTTACCCATAGCGCAGCTCTTGCATATATCGGTCCATTCCAGCCACAACATCGAGAGCACCTCTCGACCCGGTTCGCGTAGATTGTGCCCCCAAGCGTTCACCCGGGGAGCAACCGCCATGCTGGAGAAATTCAAGCGCTATCCGCTCACCTTCGGCCCCACGCCCATCGAGAAGCTGCCGCGCCTGTCCCAGCATCTGGGTGGTCGCGTCGAGATCTACGCCAAGCGCGAGGACTGCAATTCCGGGCTGGCCTTCGGCGGCAACAAAATCCGCAAGCTCGAGTACATCGTGCCGGACGCCATCGCCGCCAACGCCGACACGCTGGTGACGATCGGCGGCGTTCAGTCCAATCACACCCGTCAGGTTGCCGCGGTCGCCGCCAAGCTCGGCATGCGGTGCCGGCTCGTCCAGGAAAGCTGGGTGCCGTTCGAGGATGCCGTCTACGACCGGGTCGGCAACATCCTGATGAGCCGCGTGATGGGCGCCGACATCGAGCTCGTCAACGAAGGCTTCGACATCGGCATTCGCGCGAGCTGGGAGCGCGCCATCGAAGACGTCAAGGCCAGGGGCGGCAAACCCTACGCCATCCCTGCTGGCGCCTCGGTGCACAAGCTCGGCGGCCTGGGCTTCGTCGGCTTTGCCGAAGAGGTGCGCGCGCAGGAAACCGAGCTCGGCTTCAAGTTCGACTACATCATCGTCTGCACGGTAACCGGCTCCACGCATGCCGGCATGCTGGTTGGCTTTGCCAGGGATGGCCGCTCACGCAGGGTGATCGGCATCGACGCGTCCGGCACTGTGGAGCAGACCAGCGCCCAGGTTCTTGAAATCGCCCGCAGCACCGCGCAACTGGTCGAGCTTGGCAGGGACATCACGCACGACGATCTCGTGCTTCTGGCGGACTACGCCTATCCTGCCTACGGCGTGCCGTCGGCGGAGACGAACGACGCCATTCGCCTGGCGGCGCGCACCGAAGGCATGATGACCGATCCCGTGTACGAAGGAAAATCCATGCAGGGCATGATCGATCTCGTACGCAAGGAGTATTTCCCTGCCGGCTCCAAGATCTTGTACGCGCATCTGGGCGGCGTGCCGGCCATCAACGGCTACAGCTACATCTACCGCAACGGCTAAGGCGCGCGGCCAGGCGTTAGCGCGCCGCGCCGTTGCGCACCAAGGTGGGTCCTGCCTGGAGATCCGGCACGCGTGCCTGCTCCAGGCTGACCGCCGCACCACCCGTCTGTTTCGCCGGGGGCAGGCCCGGCTTGGCGTCGCTCTTGGCCTTGGCGGCGACCTCGCGCTGCACCGTGGCAGTCGCCGAAGCGAACGTCGTATCGAGATTGCGGCATCGGCGCACGGCAGAAGGATGCGTAGCCGTCTCGGGCATGCCGCCGAACGAGGCGCAGACCTGCTTCAAGGCCGCCCTGTCGAGCCAGCCTTCGCGCACGCCGCGATTGACGGCCCAGGAGTCGGCCTGCAGCTCGCTGGCACCGACGTGATGATGGCCGCACTCGTGATAGAACACGAACAGGCGCACGTTGTCGGGCTCGCGTTGCAGTCGTGTGGGGTTGAGAATCAGCAGACGGCTGGATGGTGCCGCTGCGCCGAGCCCCGGCAGGTTGCGATCGAGCCGGGTGCGAATGTTTCCGCACTCTACGCTACGCCCCGCGATCTCAAGGCCCCCATCTTTCCGCGTGCTGACAACGGAGCCGGCTTGGGCCGCATGCGCTAGCATGCCGACACCCATTAGCGCTGCGCCAACGCAAGCGCCTACGCGCCACAACTGCATGATTGTCTTCCCCAATCTTCCCTGGGCAGACCTTAGGACCAGGCTTTGGCCCGAATTTGGGCAGCTGGGGCGGAGCGGGCCGGAAAACGCCCTTTGTCCTTGGCCTGCGCGGCTTCACACCGTATTCCATGGTTAACAGGAGGGCCGCCCCATGCCGGTGCCAAAGCACATCTTTGCTCCACCGTTCAATATCGTCCGTGCAAGCCACATCACGCTGGGCGTCGCCGATCTCGGCCGATCGCGCGCCTTCTACGCGGGCTGCCTCGGGCTGCAGGTTGAGGACGAGACCGGCGATGCACTCTATCTGCGCGGGCTTGAGGAGCGCCAGCACCATTCGCTCGTGTTGCACCGATCAGCCGTGCCGAGCGCGCGAAAGCTGGGCTTCAAGCTGGCAAGCGAGGAGGACCTCGACAGGGCGGCTCATCACTTCAAGATGCTTGGCACTGAGCATGCGTTCGTGGAAGCGCCGTTCCAGGGCCGCACGCTGCACGCCGTCGATCCCTGCGGACTGCCGCTCGAATTCTATTGCAAGATGCAGCAACGCCCGTCCCTGCTCAGGCAGTACGGCCGCTACCAAGGCGTGCAGCCGCAGCGGTTCGACCACTTCAATGTGTTTGCGCCCGAGGTGCAGCGCACGGTCGATTTCTATGCGTCGCTCGGCTTCCGCCTTACCGAGTACGCCGAGGAGGACGGCGCCGGCGGCCGCATCGCGGCGGCCTGGATGCATCGCAAGGGCAACGTGCACGACATCGCGTTCACGAACGGCGCCGGCCCGCGCCTGCACCACCTTGCCTACTGGGTGCCGACCGCGCTCAACATCATCCACCTGTGCGACGTGATGGCCTCCACCGGCTACCTCGCGAACATGGAGCGAGGGCCAGGCCGGCACGGCATCTCCAACGCCTTCTTCCTCTACCTGCGCTGCCCCGACGGCCACCGCACCGAGGTCTACACATCCGACTACCAAACCATGGATCCTGACCACGAGCCCTTGCGCTGGAGCCTGCGCGATCCCCGCCGGCAGACGCTGTGGGGCCAGCCGGCACCGCGCTCATGGTTTGAGGAAGGGTCGCTGTTTGACGGCGTGCGGCCGCGCGATGCACTGTTCAAGGCCGACGTGCTGGTGGCCAGCTGATACGGCAATCCACGTCAGATCGGAGGTCGGACATGATCGTCATCCAGCGCAACGGCCAGACGACAGTGATCACGGGCTGGCGGGCCTGGCTGCTCGGAGCCGTGGCATTCGTGCTTACCACCCTTCTTGTCGGCGTGGTGGTGTTCGTCCTGCTGGGTCTGGCAATCACGGTCGGCGCGGTGCTGATGATCGTGATACCGGTCGCGATCGGCCTGGCGCTGATTTCCTCGTTATTCCGCCGGTCAGCCTAGGTGGTGCTGGCGCTGGCTTGCGAGCCGAGATCCACCCCGCGCGCTCCCCAAAAATGAATCGAGCCCCCAGGCGGGGGCTCGAGCGATGCCTGTGTCAGAAGAGCGAAAGCGGTCTTACTTCGCGACCTGCTCCATCACGGGCTCCGGACCGCCCAGCTTCAACCGCTCTTCGCGGCGGCAAGCAACCAAAGCGACGGTAGTGCAGAGCAGCGCCACAACGGCGATCTTGCTGGCGTTCACGGTGTTACCTCCAATGATAACTACTCACCTCGGCAAGCATGCCATCTTTGCCGTGCACACCCCAAGGTCGGAATGGCCGAGGGTGTGCTATTGCGGCTCGACTGATGCAAGTGCGTCACGATTCGCTGGCGTGCACGGCCGTTGCACAAACCGAAAGAACAGGGCACCCCGCTCGAACGGAGATGGCCCTGTTCTTCGCAATGGCGACCCGGCACGCGCTTTAGTCCGGCCGCGGCACGACCGATAGGCGCAGGTTTGGAATTGCGTCAAACGCATCTGATACTTGTCCACAGATGCTCAGCGTTCAGGTCCACCAGATCCTAGGCGCTGGCCGGAAAGGCACGCCGCGCCAGCCGCTGGCGCATCAGTTCAATGTGGCTGCGCAAATTGTACAACTCATGCGAGAAGAAGCTCGGCAGGCGGATGGCCCGCACATGCGAGTCGATGCGATCGAACTCGGCCTGCAGCCCCGCCGGGTCGAAGCGCGCGCCGCCAGCATCAAGATTGCGCTCCAGTGCCTTAAGCTGGTTGTACCAGTAGAGCATGCGCCGCCGCACGAACCAGGCATAAAGGGCCGGAATACCTCTCGCCAGCGGCAGCATCAGCGCCAGCACCGGGATCAGCAGCACCAACTTGGCGGCGTGGTTGCTGGCGTAGGACGTATAGGAGAACGGCACGCCTAGTCGCCGCGTGACGGGCGCCATGATACCCAGCGCAAATGGCAGCTCGCCCGACTTGTAGACTTGGCGTGCATCCTCCGCGACCTGCAACTCCGGGTCGTTTGGGGTTGGGAACTCGCCCGGCTTGTAGAACAGCACCGGGTCGCCGTTCTTGTCGAAGCCCGATTTCGGATTCTTGACGATGGCATGGGTGAGAAGGCTGACCAGGGCCGGCTCCATGCTGGGTCGCACGGCAATGCCCACGGAGGTGCTGAGCAGCGTGATGTCGGCCGACGGCACCAGCGGATTGAAATCCACCGAGCCCGTGCGCAGGATGACCCGTGTCAGGGCCGGGAAGCGGTTGACGTAGGCCTCCACCTCCCGGGTGAAGTCCATCAGACGGATATCGTCGACCTGCAGCAGGCTCTGGATCTTGTCGGAGTCGGCCGCAAGCACGAGGATGGCCGCATCAGCTTGACCATTCTTCAAAGGCGCGGCATCGGCGCTCAACTCGTCGTTGATGAAGGTGGTGTTTTCGCTGGTGATTTCGTTCGCACGCAGCAATTGGGTGGCGATGCGCCGCGATCCGCCCTCGCGCGTGCCGACCATGATTTTCTTGCGCTCAAGATCGCGCAGGGAATTGATTGGCAAGTCACCGCGTGTGAACACCCAGACTGGCTCATGGAACAACCGCCCCAGCGACCGCAGCTGCGTGTACTCGGTGTGCCGCCCCTTGGCTTTCTCGGTGGCCAGCCGGCCCTGCAGGCTGCCGATCAGGCCGCCCTTGATGAAACCAGCCGTAATTCCCGAGTTGTTGTCGGTCAGCGCCCGTAGCGTGGCAAAGCCGCCCGTGTCGGTGCGGATTTCCATCTCAACGCCGTAGCGCTTGAGCTCAGCCTGATACTTAGCGGCCAGCTCCGCATACTGTGGGTTGCCGGCCGACATCACGATCTTGCCGGCCTTGTCGAGCTGCTGGGCGTTATGCACGACAGACAGGCCTGCAACCGCCAGCACACCGAGAAAAATAGTTACTGCGCCCGTTCGGGCGACGCTCGCATCCATTGGAATGTCTGGCTCCTGCTTCCCTGCCCCGGCAGGTTCCCGCTTAGGACTTTAGAATAGCCTCAAGCCTGTCACAACCGCGTGGCGGCCCCGTGTCAGGAACGCGCGGACAGCGCCGCCTGCAGGCCCTGCACGTGGCTGGCGCCTTCAGGCACCTCCAGTTTGGCGCCTTGGAAATCCTTGCCGATCGGCTCGGCCTCGCCCCCGAGGTTGGCCACCAGGAAGGCTTCGGTGATGGCCTGGAACGACAGACGGTTTTCCGGCACGGCAAAGCCGTGCCCTTCCTCCGGATAGAGCACGTAGGTGACGGACAGGTCTTTGGCCCGCATCGCCTGGATGATCTGGTCGGACTCGGCCTGCTTGACGCGCGGGTCGTTGGCGCCCTGGCCGATCAGCAGCGGCTTGGTTATGTTGCCGGCGAAGTTGAGGGGCGACCGCTCCCACAGCAGCTTCTTACCGGCCTCGGTCCTCGGGTCGCCGACGCGGCGGCACAGCGTCTCGTAGAAGGCTGCCCAGTAGGGCGGGATGGTCGCCAGCAGCGTCTCCAGGTTGGAGGGGCCGACGATGTCGACGCCGCAGCAGAACACCTCGGGCGTGAAGGTGAGGCCGGCCAGCGTCGCATAGCCACCGTACGAGCCGCCCATGATGGCGATACGGTCGCGTCGTGCGATGCCGTTGGCAACCGCCCACTCGACTGCATCGAGCAAATCGTCGTGCATCTTGCGGCCCCATTGCAGGTCGCCGGCGTTGATGAACGCCTTGCCGAACCCGGTAGAGGCGCGGAAGTTCACCGACAGCACGGCAAAGCCGCGATCGGCCAGCCATTGCGCCTCGGCGTCGAAGCCGTAGGCATCGCGCGCCCACGGTCCGCCGTGCACCACCAGCACCATCGGCAAGGGCGCAGTGGGGCGCGGCCCCTTGCCGTGTGGGAGCGTGAGATAGGACGGCAGCTCCAGCCCGTCGCGCGCGCGGATGATTTCGCCGTGCATGGGCGCAAGACGGTAGCTCTTCAATTCCGGGCGGGTGCTGAACAGCTCGCGCAGCGACTTCCTGCTGCGGTCGTACACATGATAGGTGGTCGGCGTCTCGGCGGCGCTCGCAGTAACAATCCAGAGCGTGTCGTCGAGCGTCCGGTCGGCAATGCCGACCTCGCCCGGCAGCTCACCGTGCAGAATTTTGAGGTCGGCGGCCATCGCCTCCTCAAGCGGAATCCAGTCGAGATGCAGGTAGACGGCACCGGCGGCATCGATCACGCCCGTCTCAGGATGGGCCAGCACGTGGCCGACATCGGCTTTGCCATGCTCGGCCAGCAGCCGCTGCTTGCCCGAGGCGACGTCGGTTGCAAACAGCGCCGCCTTGTCGCGGCCGATCGAGGAAACGGTGTACAGCGTGGCGCCGTCGCGGGTGTAGCCGATGGTGTAGGTCGTCAGATCGTCCTCGTGCCCGACCACGCCGATCTCGATCAGCTTGCCGTCCTCGATGCGATAGCGCGTACGGCCGCCTTCCTTGGCGCGCGTCTTGGAGGCAAGGCGCGGCTTGAACTGGCGATCCAGGACGATGCGCGACAGCTCATCCTTGTTCTCGAACAGCAGCTCGCGCTTGCCGCTGCGGATATCGATCAGGAACAGGTCGTGCCAGGACTTGTCGCGCTCGTTGAGGCCGACGGCGATGCTGTCGGGAAAGTCGAGGCTGAAGCCGTGCATCTGCGCCTGCACGCCCTTGATGGGCGTCAGGTTGCGCACCTCGCGGCTGGCCACCTCCACCGCAAAGGTGTGGAAATCCTCGTCGCCGCCCTCGTCCTGGAAGTAGAGCACGTGCGTGCCGTTCGGCGCCCAGCCGTGGAAGCGGATGCCGCGCTTGCGGTCGTCAGAGATAACCTGTGCCGCATTCATGTCATCAAATGGCGCCACCCAGATGTTGAGTACGCCGTCCTTCGGCGCAAGCCAGGACAGCCATGTGCCGTCGGGCGAGAGTTGCGCCTGCGCCCGCGTCGGATTGCCGAACAGCATGGCGCGCGGAATCAGGGATTTGGGGGCTGCGTGTTGCATGGCCGGCATCCTACCAGCCTTTGCGTCGGAATTAGGAGAACTACCCGGGCAGCGCGCAACGATGCACATGTGAGAGCAATGATGCACATGTGGGAGCAAGGACCTAGGCTTGGTGGTGCTATGGAATCGCCCGTGCCCAACGCTGCGCCCGTGTCGCGGAACCGGGCCAGAGTTGGCAACCCATGATGCGCGTGCGGATCCTGTACTGCATCGCCAGCTTGGGCGTCTGCGGTGCCTTTGCAGTTGCCCAAGAGCTGCCGACCGCGACGGATCTCGGTGCCTTGAGCAACCATCAGATCGCCGCCATCCGTGCGCATGGGCCGTGGCCGCCCGTTTGGCAGACCGACCCGTCCAACCGCGTGTCGGGGCAGGCGCCGGCCGTCGATCTCGGCCGCCAGCTGTTTTTTGATGCGCGACTGTCCCCGTCAGGCCGCATCTCGTGCTCGAGTTGCCACCGACCGGAGCGCTCCTGGAGCGACGGGCGGCCCCTCGGCGTTGGCCTACGCCCCAGTCGACGCAATACGCCGAGCCTTTACGATGTGCGGCTCAAGCGCTGGTTTGGCTGGGGCGGCGGCGGCGACAGCTTGTGGGGACAAACGCTGCGACCGCTGCTGGATGCCGACGAGATGGGCTCCAATGCTGCGCATGTGCATCAGTACTTCACCTCCAATGCCGAGCTGGCCAGCGCCTACCGGGCCGCCTTCGCTCGCGAGGCATCCAGCGTCGGCGCCGAGGATGCGCTGGTGGATGCCGCCAAAGCGCTTGCCGCCTACCAGGAGACCATCGTCAGCGGTCGAACGACATTCGACGCGTTTCGCGATGCGCTGCACATCGGCGAGCAAGCGGCTGCGCCACGCTATCCCGCACCTGCGCTGCGCGGACTAGCCCTCTTCGTGGGCAAGGGGGGCTGCAGCACGTGCCACGCCGGACCGACCTTCACAGACGGCTCGTTCCGCGACGTCGCTGGCACCTGCGCTGACCGGACAGGCAATACGCCTGGCGAGCGAGGCGATGTCGGCCGCCCGGCGGACGCGGCCCGGCTGCTGGCCAGTGCTTATGGTTTGGCCGGCCCGTTCAACGACGATCCGCAACGCAGCGTGCACTGGCGGGCGCAAGATCTGGCACACGCAGCAACAGGGCCGGTGGGTTTCCGGGTGCCCTCGCTGCGCAACGTCGCGCGCACCGGTCCCTACCTGCATGATGGATCATGTACCAGACTGATCGATGCCATTCGCAGTCACAGCACAGGCGCCAGCCCGCTGACGGATCAGGATGCGAACGACCTGGCGAGCTTTCTCGAGACGCTGACCGAGGTCAGGCCGCTGGCCGATCGTTAGGGTGCAAGAAAGACAAGGGGCGGCCCCCGAGGCGCCGCCCGAAACTGGTCGCCAATCAGCTTGCGGCGATCGCATCTGCCAGCAGCTGGTAATGCTCGCAGGTCGTGCCGCAGCGCTGCCCGATCTCAGCCAGCTGCTCGACGGCCTTCGCACGCTCGCCCTTGTGCAGGTAGGCCTCGCCCAGATATTGGCGCGTGCTGGTCAGGTTCGGGTCGGCCCGCAGCGCGGCCGCATAGTAGCCCATCGCCTCGTCAACCATGCCGAGCTTGCGCAACGAGAAACCGATCATGGTCTGGATGCGAGGATCGGACTGGTCGCGTGCCGAGCGCAGCACGTCGAGGGCCTCGGCATACTCGCCCGTCTTGGCCATCCAGTATCCGAGCGCATAGGTCTCCTCGTCGTCCTTGAACTTCTTGGCCTTGCAGCGCTTCCATTCCGCGCTGCCTTCCTTGAATTCACTGCACTTCTCGGCGGGCTTCGGCGGGTCGGCCGCGGCGAGGCTCGGCAGGGGCGCAAGCGCGAGAAGTGCGAAGCCGCCAGCTCCGATGACGAACCGATGCAGCGATGCGAATTTCAGCATGCCGTTTCTCCTTGGCCTGATACAGCCTGTCGCCGTTGACGATCTTGCACCCGAACCCCCGCAGCATCGGACCGGCAAACTGTGGCGAGAGAGAGGAAGTATCGCGCGCCTTCCGCGCGCCGACGACCCGCGTGACCGCGGCGCGACAGCGTCAAGTACGCGCGCTCGCGTGCTAGAGCATTTTCCTATCTGACGGAATCATTAGGGATTCCCATTTGGGGCGAACAGTGATTCATGATGCGGGCTGGTGGAGGAGGCCAGCCCGCATGACGAAACCTCTTTCCAACGACCTGCGC
>Ga0075428_100009522_pt1 | contig 10786 bp, 10 predicted proteins | sample RhiMetdeltSRZDD2_FD_75291 | JGI IMG/M metagenome (GOLD analysis project Ga0075428, IMG submission 75291) | Populus rhizosphere microbial communities from Tennessee, USA - Rhizosphere MetaG P. deltoides SRZDD2 | ecosystem: Host-associated > Plants > Roots > Rhizosphere > Soil | place: USA... | reverse complement strand
GGGCACGTTCGTGAGCGAGTCGAGCGACTTCTCGTCGTTCGACGGGCGCGCCGGCATCACGCTCCGCTTCTGGCTCTTCAGCGACCCGACGATCACTGCCGACGGCGTCTACCTCGACAATCTGAGCATGAAGTGCCTCGCCGCCTCCGGCGGGACGTACCAGTCGCTCGACGGGACCTCGATGGCCACTCCGCACGTCGCGGGCGCCGCGGCGCTGCTCCTGGCGCGCAACCCCGCGCTGACGGTCGCGCAGCTCAAGACGGCGCTCCTCAACACGGTCGACACGACGCCGGATCTCGAGGTGCTCACGAACGGCCGGCTCCAGCTCTTCGACACGATGAACTCCGTCGCCGACGGCGCGCCGCCCAACGGCTTCTTCACCCAGCGGCCGCCTGCGAAGACCAACCAGACCAACGCGACGTTCGCCTTCACTTCGAACGAGCCCGGCGGCGACACCTTCACGTGCCAGGTCGACGGCAGCGGCTTCGTGCCCTGCACCTCGCCGCTCGCCCTGGCGGGGCCCTTCGCCCCGGGAGCCCACACGTTCGAGCTGATCGCGACCGACGCGGCGGCCACCGCCGATCCGAGCCCGGCCGTCGCGACCTGGATCGTCGACCTGACTCGGCCGAACACGACCATCACGTCACGGCCGGCGGCGAACACGCGCTCGCGCTCGGCGACGTTCCGCTTCACGTCGAACGAGGCCGGCTCGAAGTTCCAGTGCCGCCACATGAGCGGGGCCTGGACCTCGTGCTCCTCGCCGAAGACCTATACGGGCCTCGGCGTCGGGATGCACACCTTCCGCGTCCGGGCGATCGACGCCGCGGGGAACATGGATTCCACCGCAGCGGTCGACACCTGGCGCGTCCTCCGCTAACGAGCTCGCTCGGCCTCTAGAGTCGGGTCATGCCCACCGACGGCATGGTCCGGATTCCCGCCGGAGAGTTCCTGATGGGGTCGGAGGAGTTCTACCCCGAGGAGCGCCCGGTGCGCGGCGTCGCGGTCGAGGGCTTCTGGATGGACCCGCATCCCGTCACCGCCGCGGAGTTCCGCCGCTTCGTCCGCGAAACCGGGTACGCCACGGTCGCCGAACGCCCGCTTGACTCTGCCGACTACCCGGACGCCGAACCGGAGCTGCTCGTCCCCGGCGCGCTCGTCTTCCGCAAGACGGATCGTCCGGTGCCCCTCGACGACTTCCGCAACTGGTGGGAGTACGTGCCCGGCGCCCACTGGAAGCGTCCCGGCGGGCCTGGCACGACGGTCAACGGCCGCGACCGGCACCCGGTCGTCCAGGTCGCCTACGAGGACGCCGAGGCCTACACCGCCTGGGCCGGCAAGGAGCTCCCGACCGAGGCCGAGTGGGAGTACGCGGCACGCGGCGGGCTCGAGGGGCAGCCGTTCGCGTGGGGCGACGAGCACTTCCCGGGCGGGCAGCCCGCCGCGAACACGTGGCAGGGCGAGTTCCCCTGGCAGAACCTCAAGCTCGACGGCCACGAGGGCACCTCGCCGGTGGGCAGCTTTGCGCCGAACGGCTTCGGCCTCTACGACATCACCGGCAACGTCTGGGAGTGGACGACCGACTTCTTCACGGCCAGCCACGACCCGGACGCCCCCGCTTGCTGCGCGCCTTCTGTCCTCCCCGGCGAGACGTTCCCCCGCCGCGTGATCAAAGGTGGCTCGCACCTCTGCGCGCCGAACTATTGCCTCCGCTACCGCCCGGCTGCGCGCCAGGGCGAGGCGGTGGACACCGCCACGGGACACATCGGCTTCCGCTGCATCGTCCGCGGCTAGCTGGACCAGGCGATCTGCGCGGCCCGGCTACTGCCTTGCCATCGCCACCCGGAGGAACTCGTCCGGGGCGATCTGGTGGTCGGCGTCCCCGGCGGCTTCGCCCACGTCGATCTGGACCCAGTTGACCTCGCCTGTGAACGCATTCGGCACCGGGTAGTCGTCGGCGACGAGTGCGCCGTTCTCCTCCCCGACGTCGCAGGTGTCGTCGGCCGAGAAGATCATCGCGGCGGTTGCCGCGATCTTGCCCTCGCCGGCCTTGACACCGTCGACGTACAGCGTGACGGTTCCGCCTTTCCCGAGCCCGGGGCCGTCGTAGTCGAACTCGGCGCGAACCTGGTGGGCGCCTTCAGGCACCTCGCTGTCGCCGTCGACGTAGAAGCGCTGGATCCCGAAGAGGTTGTAGCAGTACCTCGGCTTCCCGTCCTTCAAGTAGAGACTCCAGCCGCCGATGCTGCCGCCCTGCGCGATGATCACGCCCTGCGCGACGCCGGCGGGCACCTCGATCTCGGCCGTGACGGCATGTGACTTGTTCTTGATGCTGACGACCGAGCTCTCGGACAGGCGGCCCATGCCTCCGAACAGCAGCTGCCGGTCGCCCTTGACGAGGGTGGGTCGTCCGGCCAGGTCGGGGAGGAGCCGCTCGGCGACGCGGTCGTCGAGCGGTAGCACGTTGTACTTCGTGGCCTCGACCAGGAAGAGCCGCTGCAGCTCGGCAAGCTTCTCAGGCTGCTCCTTCGCGAGGTTGTGGTTCTGCGTCCAGTCGGTCGAGGTGTCGTAGAGCTCCCAGACGTCCTGATCGAGAGCCGGCTTCTCCGCGCCGACCATCACCCAGGGAATCCCATGCCTGGTGACCGCGGTCCAACCCTGGTGGTAGATGCCCCTGTTGCAGAACATCTCGAAGTACTGCGTCGTGTGCCGCTCCTCGGCGCCGGCGTCGTCGAACGAGTACCCCATGCTCATTCCCTCGAGCGGCTTCTGCTGGACGCCATGCACGAACGTCGGCTCGGGCAAGCCGGCGGCCTCCAACACGGTTGGGGCGACGTCGATCACGTGGGTGAACTGCGAGCGGATCTCACCGCTGGCCTTGATCCCCTTGGGCCAGGAGACGATGGTGCCGTTGCGCGTCCCGCCCCAGTGCGAGGCGATCTGCTTCGTCCACTGGTACGGGGTGCACATCGCGTGCGCCCAGCCGACCGCGAAGTGGTTGTACGAGTCCGGGCCGCCGAAGTCTTCGAGGCGCTCCATCATGAACTCCGGCGTCTCCAGCGCGGCGGCGCCGTTGAAGTTGATCATCTCGTTGTAGGTGCCGTTCAGCGTGCCCTCGGCGGAGGCGCCGTTGTCGCCGATGATGTAGTAGACGAGCGTGTTCTCGAGTACGCCCAGATCGTCGAGCGCGTCGACAAGGCGGCCGACGTGGTGGTCGGTGAACTCGAGGAAGCCCGCATAGACCTCCATTTGACGTCGAAGCACGGGCTTCAGGTCGTCCGGCATGTCGTCCCAGGCGGGGATCTCCTCGTGGCGCGGCGTCAGCTCCGCGTCTTCGGGGATCACGCCGAGCTCCTTCTGCCTCGCGAAGATCCGCTCGCGGAGCGCGTCCCACCCGTCGTCGAAGGCCCCCTTGTACTTGTCAGCCCATTCCGGCGTGACGTGGTGGGGCGCATGGGTCGCTCCGGGCGCGAAGTAAGCGAAGAACGGCTTGTCCGGCATGAGGGCCTTCTGCTGGCGCATCCACTTGATGGCCTTGTCGGTCATGTCCTCCATGAAGTGGTAGCCCTCTTCGGGCGTCTTTTCGGGCTCGACCGGGACCGTGCCCTCGTAGACGGCCGGGTAGTACTGGTGGGCCTCCCCGCCGATGAAGCCGTAGAAGTACTCGAAGCCGCTGCCTGTGGGCCAGTTCTCGAACGGGCCCATCGGGCTCGTCTCCCACACCGGCACCTCGTGGCACTTGCCGAACTGCGCGGTCGAATAGCCGTTCAGCTTCAGCGTCTCGGCGAGCGGCGCGCACGTGTTCGGCCGGATCGAGTTGTAGCCCGGAGCCGAGGTTGCAAGCTCTGTGATCCCGCCCATGCCGACCGTGTGGTGGTTCCGGCCGCTCAGAAGCGCCGCCCGCGTCGGCGAGCAGAGGGCGGTCGTGTGGAAGCGGTTGTACTTGAGCCCGTTCGACGCGAGCCGTTCCGCGTTCGGGGTGGCGACCGGGCCGCCGAAGGCGCTCGAGGCGCCGAAGCCGACGTCGTCGATGAGGATGACGAGGACGTTGGGAGCTCCCTCCGGAGGCCGCAGCGGCTCGATCGGGGGAAAGGCCGTGGCCGGGTCCTTGGCGTCGTAGGTCGTGAGCCCGACCGGCGTGATGTCGGGGATGGGCAGGACGTCGCGGGCTGTGTGCTCCCTCTCGCTCACATCTGTCTCCTCGTCTCGTCGCGCGCCGGGCCGGCGCCGGCGCATCATCTCATTCGAAGAAGAACGGATCCCTCTGTCGCGTGCGAGCGCTGCCGCCGACGCGGTCGAGCGCTCCTGAGGAGCGGGCATGGTCGCGCGCAGCGCCCGCCCGCCCACCTCGCCGGTGAGCACGGCGACGGCGTTCTGCTCGCGGCCCGGCCAGCGAAGGACCAGCTTCCCGCTTCGCCCGCCCGGCCCGCTGACCTGCACGTCGGCGCGCACCTTCCCCGCCACGCGGTAGCCCCAGCGCACACGGCCGATGACCTCGACGCCGTTGACGAAGCGCGTCCGCGCGAGGTCGAAGGGGGTCGCCAGAGCTCGACGCGGCCGATCCGGTCCGGCGTGACCGGGTACCCGGGCCCGCCCACGATGGACACGACCGTGGAGAGCCGGGGCTGGTGCTCCGCCGCCGCGGGTAGCGCTCGAAGTAGATGCGGCACGGGCACGAACCCGCACGTCGCCCGCCGGTGCAGCTCGCGCGCCTCGGACGGGCACGGCTCGACGATCACGGGAGGCGGATGTCCGCTACCACGGCCGACTACGGGCGCCCGGGAAACCTAGGAGCGGCCCATGAGCCGCCCGAAGGCGGCGACGAGCTCCTCGGTGCGCTCCTCGCGCGTCCCGTCCTCGGCAGTCATCACGCAGTGCCGTGCGTGCTCGTCGAGGAGCCCGAGGGCGACCTTCTCGAGCGCGCCCTCGATGGCGGAGATCTGCGTGACGACGTCGATGCAATAGCGGTCATCCTCGACCATCTTCTGCACGCCGCGCACCTGGCCCTCGATCCGGCGCAGCCTGGCGATGAGCTGCTCCTTCGTCGCCGAGTACCCGCGGGAGGGGGTCGCTCGCGTTCCCATGCGCTCATGGTGCCACACAGTCATACCCCCCTGCCGTATACGATCACGGCAGATGGAGGTCGCCACCTACTCGGTTCCCGGCGTGCATTGCGCACACTGCAGCGCGGCGATCACGGCCGAGGTGAGCAAGGTCGCCGGTGTCGAAGGAGTCGACGTCGACCTGGAAGGCAAGGTCGTCTCCGTCGAGGGCGCCGGCATGAGCGACGCCGAGATCAGGCGCGCGATCGCCGAAGCCGGCTACGAGATCGCCGCCTAGTCCACGGCTTCCGCGGTCTTGCCGCGGCGGAGGACCAGCGCGACTCCCCACGCGACGAGCGCGACGCCGCCCACCACGAGCGAGACCAGGATGATCTGGTTCGCGTAGGGCACGTCGAGGAGCTTCATCCCGCTGAGCGCGAGCGCGGACGCGAGAGCGAGGCGAAGCGCGTTCTCGGGCAGGCCGACGCTGATCTGGCTGCCGACGAGCACGCCGGGGATGGAGCCGACGAGGAGCCAGGCGATGGCCGGGACGTCGACGTTCCCGGCCACGAGATGGCCGAGGCCGGCGACGAAGAGCAATGCGGCCGCGTGGGCGATGTCGGTCCCGACCACGTACTTCGCGGCCAGCGGGTAGGCGAGGAGCATGGCGAGCGCGAAGAGTGTCCCGCTCCCGACCGACGTCAGCCCCACGATGAAGCCGCCCACGACGCCGATGCAGACCGCCACGATCCGGTCCCGCTGACTCAGCTGCCCGAGGCCGCTCGCCTTCCCTGCCGGGTGGAAGAGCGCCTTGGCGACGAAGGCGAGCGAGCCGAAGAGCAGCGTGTAGCCGAGGACCCGGCCCTGAACCGAGTCGACGCTGTCGCCGTAGCGGTCGGTGAGGTACGTCGCGACCCAGACCCCGAGCAGCGAGGCGGGTGCGCTGCCGACCAGCATCCACGCTGCGAGGCGGGCCCTCACGGTGCCCAGGCGGCGGTGCCGGACGGCGCCGAACGACTTGAAGATGGCGCCGTGAAGGATGTCCGTGCCGATCGCCGTCGCCGGGTTGAAGTTGAAGAGGAAGATCAGGATCGGCGTCATCAGGGAGCCGCCGCCCATGCCGGTCATCCCGACGAGCACCCCGGTGATGAGACCGGCGAGAACGAGTCGCGGGTCGTTCACGCGCGGCTCAGTGGACGACGAGGACGTCGCACGGCGCGCGACGGAGCACGTTCTGCGCCACGCTCCCCTCGACGAGCCTCTCGATGAAGCCCTTCTTGCGCATCCCGACGACGATCAGATCGGCCTCGCGCTCGCGCGCGAGCGCGACGATCGCGTCGGCCGGCTGCCCCACCGACCGGACGACCTCGGCGTTCACGCCGCGGCCCTCGAGGAATGCCCGGGCCTGTTCCATTCGCTCCCGGCTGTAACGCTCCGCTTCGGAGGCCTCGTCGTGGTCTGGTGCGACCACGTTGGTCACGACCAGCGCGGCTCCGAACGCCTCGGCCAGCTCGGCCGCGCGGGAGAGCGTCCCGCTCTCGGGGTCGTCGTACGCGACGACGATCGTCTCGACGAGTGCCACGCGGACAGAGTAGGCGGTCACGTGGAGGTCGCGCTAAACGGCGGCACGGCGTTCTCGTCGCTGCCAGGCGCATCGGCTTGCACCTGCTCGCGTCCATCGACAGCGCGCGGGCTCCACCCCTGAACGGGTAGGAGGGGTCTAGAACGCGCAGGTTCCCGTTCCGAGGGCCAAGGGAACTGAACAGCCCGTGAGGGCGGTGTTCGCGATCTACCTCGTCATCCCGTTGACCGGCCTCGCGGTCTTCATCGCGATCGGCTTCCTTGGGAGATAGCCGTGCGGGCGTTCCTGCGCAACAACTCGCTCTCGCTCTTCTTCCTCGTGCTCTTCCTGGCCGCGCTCGCGGGGCAGTCGGTGGCCGGGTGGCTCGAGTTCAACGAGGACGCGCGCACCCATGGCGCCGACAGCTACACCTACGGCCGCTACGTCCTGTCCTCAGAGTTCGGACGGGCCATGCTGGAGAACTGGCAGTCGGAGTACCTGCAGTTCGTCCTCTTCATCCTCGCAACCGTCTGGTTCGTCCAGCGCGGCTCCAACGAGTCCAAGCCGCCCGACTCGATCGGCCCCGAGTCGGACCAGAAGCAGCTGGTCGGCCCGCACGCGCAGCAGAACTCGCCGCGCTGGGCGAAGGCCGGCGGCTGGCGGACGACGGTCTACTCCAACTCGCTCCTGATCGTCATGGCAACGCTCTTCTTCGGGAGCTGGTTCGGCCAGTCGCTCACCGGGTGGCGCGAATACTCGCACCAGCAGGAGGAGCACGGGCAGCCGGCCATCTCGTGGGCCGGCTACCTGACCCGAGCGGACTTCTGGGAGGCGACGCTCGAGAACTGGCAGTCGGAGTTTCTCGCCGTCGGCTCGATGGCCGCGTTCACGATCTACCTTCGGCAACGAGGCTCGCCCGAGTCGAAGCCGGTCGGCGCGCCGTACGACCAGACCGGCACCTCCGGCTAGGGTGGCGAGATGTTTCGGGTATGTCCTCCTCGGTAGGAAACGCAGAGCCAACGAGGAGGAATCCATGAAGCGCATGCTGTCCCTCGCCGCGATCGCTGCGGCAGTGATGTACTTCTTCGACCGCGACAACGGCAAGCGGCGCCGCCACGTGGCGGCCGACCGCACGGCCGGCTTCTTCCGCCGCAAGGCCCGCGTGCTCGATCGCGGGCGCAAGCGCGCCGTCTCCACCGGGTACGGAGCCGTCCAGAAGGCGAGGCACCGCAACGAGGAGGAGAAGCCCCAGCCGAACGACGCCACGCTCAAGGCCAAGGTCGAGAGCGAGGTCTTCAGGGATGCGCGAGTTCCCAAGGGGCGCGTGGACGTGAACGCCGAGAACGGCGTCGTCTACCTCAGGGGCGAGGTCGACTCCCTTGACATGGTCGCCGAGCTCGAGGAGGCGACCCGGAAGGTGCACGGCGTTCGCAGCGTCGAGAACCAGCTCCACGCGACCGAGAGCAAGTCCTAGCGATGGACGAGCCCGGCCTCGACCGCGCGGAGTGGGAGACCGAATGGGCGGCGCTCGAGCCGCTCGTCGTCGACTCTCCCGAGGAGGCGCTCCCCGAGGTCGATCGCCTCGTACGGAGCATGCTGGTCGAGGTCGGGTATCCGCTCGAGGAGGGCGAGGTCGAGCGCATGGCGGCGCAGGGGATCGACCCCGATGTCCTCGCCACCTACCTGGCGGCGCACGAAATCGTCACGCGCCCGGAGCGTGGCCTGGCGCTCGACGCGGAGAACGTGACCGAGGCCGTCCGCCTCTTCCGCGAGCTCTACCAGCATCTGCTCTCGCACGAAGTGAACGTGCCGTAGAAGTCCTACGATGCGCTCGAGGCAGAGCGATGCCCGAGCGCTTCCAGACGACGCTCCAGGTTGAGGGGCGCACGGCGACCTTCTTCGAGGTCCCGTTGGACGTCCCCGCGGTCTTCGGCCGGGCGCGGCCGCCGGTCCGGGTCACGATCGGCGGCCACACATACCGGAGCACGATCGCCGTCTACGGCGGCCGCTATTTCGTCCCGCTCAACCGTCAGAACCGCGAGGCCGCCGGCGTGGCGGCGGGCGACGAGGTGACCGTCGAGCTCGAGGCGGACACGGACGAGCGGACGGTCACCGTGCCCGACGACCTGCGCGCCGCCCTGGACGGCGACGAGCCGGCACGCGCCGCCTTCGACGCGCTCTCGTACACCCACCGGAGGGAGTACGTGGAGTGGATCGCCGAGGCCAAGCGCCAGGAGACACGGCGGCGGCGCGTGGAGCAGACCGTAGAGCGCCTCCGGTCAGGCGACTAGCAAGAGACCCGCATCGGGCGCGCCGCGACCGCAGAAGCGGCGCGCCCGTGTTTGGTCGGCCGGCAGGGACCGCCGCATCGCCCCCGACAGCGCGCGGGCTCGACGACGCACCCGAGCGCCGCTCCGGCGCGATCGAGATTGTCGTTCGAGGCTTTTGAGCACGTGCCTATCCCCTAGGTTCCGCAAGAGGCACGGCCAGCCTCTCCCCAACGTCAGGAGACGCTTATTCCCGCGGCTGCAGGAGCGAAACCCGCTCCTGCCGATCCCTAACGGAACGAGTTGTACTGGCGGCTGTTGGCCACGGCGTTGCCCCCCTGGCGGATCGGGACGCCGACCTTCTCGACGCCGGTGCAGCTTCCGCCGCGGCCGTCCGTGACCCTGTACGTGATCTTGTAGACGCGACCGTTGCCCTTGGCCACGCGCTCCGACCGGAGCTTGAGCTCGGCCGGCTTGCCGGAGATCCTCTGCGCATCGGGCCCTTTGTCGGTGCGGCCCGTCGCGAGCTTTGTCTTCTCGTCCTGGGTGACGGCGGTGATCGCGTAGGTGAGCGCGTCGCCGTTCCCGTCGGTGGCGCCGGCGAGCTTGACGACCACGAACTGCGCGCGCACCGGCCAGAGCTTCGCCTTCGACGGCACGACGTTCGCGCACGCAGGCGCGACGTTCGCCTCGCGGACGGTGACCGACACGAGACCCTCGTCCGTCTGCTGGCCGTCCGAGACCTCGTACGTGAAGCTGTCGGGCCCGAGATAGTCGGCGTCGGGGGTGTACGCGCAGACGCCCGTCGTCGGGTTGCACGAGACGGACCCGTGGTCGGGGTCGCTCGGGCTCGCGACCGTGAGGGTGTCGCCGTCGACGTCCGTGTCTCCGACGAGCACGCTGACGTTGCCGGGAGTCTCCTCGTCGGTCGTCAGGGCGTCGTCGTCGGCCACGGGCGCGTCGTTCACGCCGGTGACCGTGACCGAGACGGAGCCGGTGTCCGTGCCGCCCTTGCCGTCGCTGACCGTGTACGTGAACGTGTCGGCGCCCGTGTAGTCGAGCGCCGGTGTGTAGGTGCACGTGGTCGCGTCGCAGGAGGCCGTGCCGTGGGCGCCGTTCGTCGAGCCCGTGACGGAGAGGGAATCGCTCTCGAGGTCGGTGTCGTTCGGGAGGACGTCGACCTGGCCCGCAGTCTCCTCGGCGGTCGAGAGGGAGTCGTCGACCGCGACCGGGGCGTCGTTGCCGGGGAGCACCGTGACGGTGACCGTCCCGGTGTCCGACTTGCCGCGGCCGTCGGAGACCGTGTAGTCGAAGGAGTCCGGCCCGTTGTAGTTCGCGCTCGGCGTGTAGGTGCAAACGCCGCCCGCGGCACAGGAGACGGTCCCGTGAGTCGCCGCCGGCGAAGCCGAGGAGACGCTCAGCGTGTCCCCGTCCACCTCCGCGTCGCCGGCCAGCACGTTCGTCGAGCCAGCGTTGTCCTCGACGGTGGAGACCGCGTTCGGGACGTCGTTCACCGGGGTCACCGTGATCTCGACGTTGGCGGAGTCCGTCCCACCCTGGCCGTCGGTGACCGTGTACTGGAACGTGTCGTAGCCCTCGAAGTTCGGTTTCGGGGTGTAGGTGCAGACGCCTCCGACCGTGCACGAGACCGTGCCGTTGTCGGCCGTCGGCTCGAGCGTCTCGAGGGCGAGCGGATCGCTGTCGTCGTCGGTGTCGTTGGCGAAGACGTCGACGCTGTCCGACGTGTCCTCGGCGAGCGTGAGCGCGTCTTCGGCCGCGCTCGGCTCCTCGTTCGTCGGCACGACCTCGACGGCGACGTCCCCGACGTCGGTGCCACCCCGGCCGTCGGACACCATGTACGTGAAGGCGTCGGGCCCGGAGTAGTCGGGATCGTTGGGGATGTAGACGCAGTCCGTGCC
>Ga0075428_100009520_pt1 | contig 10787 bp, 7 predicted proteins | sample RhiMetdeltSRZDD2_FD_75291 | JGI IMG/M metagenome (GOLD analysis project Ga0075428, IMG submission 75291) | Populus rhizosphere microbial communities from Tennessee, USA - Rhizosphere MetaG P. deltoides SRZDD2 | ecosystem: Host-associated > Plants > Roots > Rhizosphere > Soil | place: USA... | reverse complement strand
AACAGTTCTAACACAGGGAACTCAGGCATATTTGGCAGGACAAACATGGTTACTTTTATCGTGGTGAAGCCGCTGGCAGTGGCATGTCCATATCCAACGACAATTGTTCGTCAGTGGTATGGTGAATATTGTAGTTAAGCCTGAGTAACATTTGCTTGATGGTGTTATGGTATCCAAGTTGTTGTGCGGCAACCTGTTCCGTTTGGCGTGCCAACAGTTCATTTTGTCGTGTTATTTGTTCGTGCAACGTGGTCACCATAGCTGTTTGGCTCAGCTTCAGGTCAGACAGTCCAGCATCCAGTGTGCGTGTACGCATGTACGACATAGCACCTATCAATAACACGAAGACCACCATGACCACATCTTTGCCCGTGATGCTGAGCGACCGATCTTTCAGCGATAGGCGTACCGTGCCATTGCCATTGGATGATGTTGCTTCCGTGTCAGCCATGCCGTCATATCCTCCCCAGTAACAGTAATACCAGTAATACCACTAACAGAATACCCACAATGCCACTTGGCCCCCATCCATACTGGTGATAGCCCCAGGTGGGGAGGCCACCAAGCAGGAGGACTAGCAATATGACTAACAGTAACAGGCTCATAGTGTGCCTTCACTGATTGCGCAGCAATCTAAGGTAATATATTGCAAAGGTTGTGCCACCTTGCCTGTTGCGAAGCAACGGCGAAGCCATTGTGCCAACATGCCTGGGGTGCAAGGTCAAACAGCATAGACCGCCCACGTTTGGATGGTGCAAGGACTGTCACATCTGGTGCTGGTGGCATGGGCGTACCCACTTTGAGCAACAATACAGCATCATGCGCAGGGTTCAGTGGTGTGCTAAAGCTGTGTGCACCAGCGGACGCTGTGAGTGTGGTGGTCGTGGTGGTATGCTCAGTGGGATTGAACCATTCCACGGTATAATCGCCAGCGGCCAAGGTAACATTAAATGATCCCGTTGCAGGTTGGTAGACCAAATACTGATTGCCTGGCCATGCCAATGCATACCCTGTGGTGGATAACTCCGGGTGTGGAATGGCCATATCCAGCCGCATCTTCACCGCATACGTGCGGGTATCACCCATACGAGACCTGGCGTCATAGGTGGCAGCAGCACCAAAGGTGTCTGAAGGATCATCAGGGACAGAGTGGTCAGCGGTGAAGGCATTGCCATCCAGCAGGGTAGGATTGCCACCCATGGTGAATATCTTCCACGCCCACTTATGGTCACATTGGTAGGGTGAGATGTGATCCGTGTCAGGGATACTGACCTTGGCACCTGCATAATCAGGATTGACCCAGCAAGGCGTAAAGGTGCGTTGGCTAAAGCCTATTGCCACAAAGTCTGCATGACTGCCTAACAGAAAGGAGACCGTTGCAGGACTGACATTGTACGTGTTATCTGCCTTAAAATCAGAGATACCGACCATACGGCGTGGGGTGAAACCTTGCACAGACTGTTCATTGTTAATGACATCCACCATGGCATTGGAAAACGCACCAATGGTGCCACCATCCAACGCTTGCGTGTCCAGTTCGTTGCCTACCTCGTAGATAACATTGGGATAGGCACCAACAGCTCGCACAAGGTCACGTGCATACGCTTCGTTAAACACCGCATTGTCAAAAGGTGCCTCAGTAAAGGGGAGAATGGACACCTGCACATACAATCCAGCCGTGGCAGCTTGCCCAATGCGTGACGCCAACACATCGAAGTAACTGGTTATCTGCGCTTCACCATTGTAATCTTGACTTGGCACACGCAACAAGTTATATCCATGGGCCACCACATAGGCCAAGTAATCAGCAAACTCTTGGTCAGGCATGGTGTCAGCAAAATTCCAGCTATAGGCCCCTGTGAGATACACAATATCACCAGCAGGATTAACCATATATCGAGGATTGGTGGTTGAAACAGCAAGTACACCTGGACCTGGTGGTATAGGCGGTGTCCCTAACGCGCGTTCATGGGCACCAATGTCTTGTTGGCCTTGCTGTCGTGCCAACCCTGCATAATCGGTGGTAAGCGCAGGCAGGTTGGTCCCTTGGTCAATACCAGGGGAACCATTGGCAAGCCGGAGGTCAGATGGCGCAGACACAAACAGGGGGTCAACGGTGCCTGTCAGATTGGTCAGCAGTGTTATCTGGCCAACGCAATTGTTCACCAGGTTGGTGCCATTGCCATAGGAGAGCACATTGGTCATTTCAGTGCCAGTAGCTCCACTGTTACACTGGACTCCATTGCCAGTATTGCCATACACCGTATTGTTGAACAGCTTTGTGCTGACCATGCTCCCTTGGATACGTATACCGTTGCCACTGTTGGAGCGAACAATACTGTTCTGGACCACCATGTTGGTTGTGCCTACACTGTCAATACCATCGGTGGCATTGCTGTCAATTTGCGTTCGTGTGATGGAAATGTTGGTCTTGGCGCCACCATTCCGTACATCAACACCGCGGGCACCGTTCAGCATAATACGGCATCGCATACACAGAAAAGTGTCAATAGCTCCTGCAAGCCCTATACCGTTGGTGCCAGCGCCAGTAACAGTGGTATCAAGCATCTCAATATTGTTGGCAGCATAGATGAGCGCATTTTCATTGGGCAGAGCATTCTTAATAGTCACCGTATCAAAGCGTATGTGGTGCGCAGGACCATAGATGATAAGGGCATTGCCTGCATGAGACGCAGCATCAATGGTCAGCTTTTTGAAGATGAGAAACTTATCAGTGCTGTTGTGAATGAACACAGTAATACCGGAGGTGGCCACAGGTGAGGCTATCACGACCACATCAGACCCAAAGCCTTCAATTCTGGTGGCATCACTGTATGACGGACCATTCCCTCCCGTAATAGGATTGGTCACCGTGTCAATTTCCTCCACATACGTGCCAGCTTTGATGTACATGACTTTGCCTGGGACGGTCATACATTGGAGGGCATCACCAATGGTCAGCTTCGGGGTTGATTGGGATTCTGCTGCGGTACAGGTGTTGCTGGCGCTTCCTGTTTTGGCAACGTAAATGGGGTTACCAGTGGTGGGTATGGGCCCACTTTGCAGGAACTCATACGCTCCCATATCATAGGAACCGCCTGGTGGTTGTGGACGGACCACACCATCTTTGTCCGTGGGGACTGCTGCGATGGTGACACCAATGTCAATGGCAGGGGAATTGGCCATCAACTTGAAGTTAGCGGCAGCGGCATTCTCAAAGTTGGGATTGGTCGTCAGGTTGGGTGTCATCGTGGAACCACTCGACGCGTTCGCAATCTGTGTGTTACTCGGGCTACCATTGTTGTTGTACACAATATTGTTTTGCACGATGGTCCCTGGAGCGGTCGCATCCACAGCGATACCAGGGCCATTGTTATTGTAAATGGTGTTATTGTAGACAGCATTGCCGGTGCCACCATTCGTGTAGCCTACGGACACAGCGGCACCAGTCCCAGTACAATTGTTATTGTAGATGACATTGTTATACATCAGATTATTGGAACCAGAGCCAATAATGACAGCGTTGGCACCATTACCTCTATTGCCATCATCAAAACAGTTGTTGTAGAGGGTATTGTTGCGAATGATATTGTTACTGACTTGTGAGCTTCCTGACTGGAATAAGTTGATGCCATACCCCGTGTTATTGTAGATGCGGTTGCCATCATAGATGTTGTTCTGGCCGCCAACATAGAATCCATAGTGGCCAAGGGTGACACCAAGGTCAAATGCTACAGGTGCATCATGCACGTCACAGTTGATGACTTCATTGTACCACGCTGTCTGGGCAATCTGCACGATGTTGGGCGCATTCTGCTGTGTCTGCGAGGTGGCAAATGTCTGGAGATCACTATTCATCATCTTAATGTGGTGGGAATTGCCAGCGATACGGAAGGCAGGGTCACCATTATTCCTGACGGTCAAGTGGTCAAAGATGAGGTACGCCACAATGGAGCTGTTCACATTGTCTTGGATAATGATACCATTGGTGATCGTGACCACTTCACTTTGATACCCGGAAATAGTGATAGGGTTTGCCGCTGTGCCTGTGGGCAAGGTATAGGCCGCTGGATTGATGGTTTCATTGTACGTACCACCACGAATGAACAAGGTGCTGCCTGCACTAAGCTTGCCAATGCCAGCTTGAATGGTACAGACAGGGAAGTTGATGGCGCCACTGTTGTTGTTGTTGCAGGTGCCACCGAGGTTATTCTTGTCCACATAGACGAGCGCAGAGGAACCACCTTGGGTGATTTCATAGGCGCCAATGTCATAGTTGCCACCTGTCGGTTGTGGTCGAGTGGTGCCCACAATATCTGTGGTGACAATGGAGACCACACGCCCTGCATCCTGTGCAGGACTCCCTGGCAAGATGGAATAGTCATGGGCACCAGGATTGGTGAAGTTGGGATTGACCGCTTGCAGGTTGTTCTGGAGGTCAGAGTTGCCATTCCAATCAACTATTTGTTGGCTGAAGGAACCGTTGCCATTGTTATACACAATGTTGTTGTAGACTTTCACACCTGTGCTTTGGTTGATTTCAATGCCATACCCATTCCCAGTGTTGCCATTACTTACCGAGGTATTGTTATAGACGGCACAGTTGTTACACCCATAGTTGACAGAAATACCTGCGGCATTATTCCCCCAGGCCACATTGTTATAGGCGACGTTATTGTCACCAGAGGCCATAAGCAAACCATTGCCAGCGTATCCTCGTGCATCGTTATAGCCATTGTTGTAAAAGCGACTGTTCTTCACCACGCAGTCGTGAACATCGAATGCTCCTGAGTGATAGACCTGAAGTCCTATGCCACCATTGTCGTACACATCAACGTTGTCAAAGGTGAGATGGTGCCCATTGAGATAGGTGCCATAACACCCCTGGTTGGCATAAAAAGAGCAGTTCCCTGCGCCAGCATTGTAGATGTGCATGTTACGGAATTCAATAAAGGAGGCATTACCCGTAACCATGCCTGCACCAGTGCTGCTGGTCGTGCTATTGCCAATATTTACACGGTCAAAGAGAATATTGTTGACAGGATCGACCACACGAATCCAACAATCGGTGGTTTGGCAATCAATGTTAAAGTTCTTCAAGGTAATATACTGGTTGCTGACTGAACCATCCATGGTGATCTTACTACGCAGCAAATTGACAACTTCACCTTGGTAGCCTGTAATGATTGTCCGTGTCCCTGCTGTGCCACTGGGGATAGCGTTGCCAAATTCAAGGTTACTGTAATCGCCACCGCGAATGTGCAAGGTGTCGCCACCAGTCATCTTGGCAATACCACCAGGAATGGTACATGGGGAGCCTATGGAACAGGTGTTACCACCACCAGTTGTTGCAGCATAGTACTCTGCGGCACGCACAGTAGAGGGTAATAGCAGAATGAGCAGAAGCCAAAGCATAGGGTATCCTTTACTGTTTGCGAAAGAAGGGGAAGAACATGCCTCGTATGAATGTGGCAAGGAAACCAAGTGGTTGCGTCCGTTGAGGTGTCACCTGTGCCTCACCTGTCAGTGCAGATTGCATGATACTGCACACTTCTGTGGGCCGTACCACACGATCATAGAAGCGTATGTCATCCATGGACCCTTGGAAGAAACGGTTGATGGAGTTAGGATTGTAGCCAAAGCCTGCTGCACCACTGGTCACGGTCAGTGTGCCACCTGCTGCACTGGACCCATCTTGGACACAGTTGATGTAGGTACGCATACCATCCCCTTGACTGTAGGAGACGGCAAGGTGATACCATTGGTTCGTGTTAAGAAACTGTGTCGTTGTGTCAACACTAATCAAGCCACCACTGGTGGCAAAGTACGCAGCGATGCGTCCAACATCAGTGACGAAAAGTTCACGTACTGTACCTCCGCCAACATTGTAGTCGACCAGTGCACGGTAGTCGCCACCAAACGCTGTGGCTTTCATCCACAGCATGATGGTCATGGCTGGTGTTTCAAGGTAGGTGGCAACAGGCAGGACAACACGATCATCACTGCCATCAAACGCGACTTCCCCTTTGCTACCAGGTCGTGTAGGTGCACGCCACCCTGATTCGGTGCCAAGGGTGCCCATATTGGTCAATGTGCCATGGGTCCTGCCCGTCACATCATACATCTTGGGACCATGGATGAAACCAGGTGTGGCTTTCCACCAGCCAGTAAGACCAGTGGTGGTGGTGACACTTCTGTCAAATTGTTGTGCTTGGGCAAAGCTATGGTGGGGTGTCAGTAGTATGGTAAGACATAGCACAAGTGTGGCCACCATCATTGTATCTCAATATCCATAGGTGTCATTTTGACGTAGCTCGCTGTGCCCGTTTCAAAAGGTAAACTTGTTTGGTTACTGACACACACTTGGAAAGCTACTTCATCAATGGTGACAGGAAAGGCTGCAACCATGGTGGTGTTTGTTGTTGTCTGATCTACCACAAGGATACCTGCAAAGGTAAGATTCTTCCGTTTGTTCACATCAATAGTGCTATTGGTTGTGGCAATGTTCCCTTGAGTATTGGTGCCATCTGACGTGGATACATAATATTCCACCACTTCATTCAACACATTGGTGCCTGTCAGCCGTGCACCAACACGCATTTCCCACCTGTTCGACTTCACATTGGCACCTACTTTGGTGTACTGTGCAGAGCAACGAGTGCAGGCTGTGGTGCAACCTGTACCTGCGGCTAAAGCTGAAAGTGTCAACGCTGGGGTCACACTGTCACTGAAGGCGATGGTTGTCCCTCGTAAGGCAAGTATTCTATTCGCTGCATAGGCTATGGTTGCTGTTGCCAGCATGAATACAAGGAAACTGACCACGATCTTTTTCATGGGTCCCTCTACGGCAGGTTAAGTGCACAGGCAATATGTTGTGTGGTGGCTGCACCTTCAAACACCATAAGGCCAGGTGTACCAGTGGAACCTGTACCAGTGGCATACAGCCGTTCCAATCGGTTGACGGTTCGACGTGCTGAGGCTAACATGTGTGTGGTGTTGGCTGGTTGTGGTGCAGCACCATCTTGCAGCTTACCAAAGTTAAACCGTACCTTGGCATTCATGGGGTTCGTCAAACTGGTGATAGGATCAAACAGTGCTTGGAATGCCAAGACCTCCTGTACGGTACGTACTGTCAACCCTGTAATGTCAAAGGTGGTGCCATCCACGGACGTGTCCAATAAGATGTTTGACCGTGACAGCTTGGATTTCCATGCCCAAAAGGTTGGTGAGGCTGTCGCGTTGTATGCCGTGGCAATGACATCATCTTGCCTTTCGATACGTGCAGTATTCAAGGTGGCATCATTGGTGATGTCTGTCTTCAACGTGGCGCATTGGGCTGGTGTCAGTGTACCACTTGTTGTTTGGCCATAGGCTGCTGTGGTCATAACTAACAGTACCAACAATGTAACAACGGTTTGCATAGGATACCTCTTAATTGGTGGCAACCACTTGCCATCGGTCCAGACCACTATCATACTCTGCACCAATAGCCGTGTAACTGGCTCCTGCTGCTGGACATGTCAGTCCGGTAATGGGCACGTTAGGGCTTTCAATAAAGCCACCTGCACCTGTGGTCAGTGTTAAGGTCTGTAAATTGGTACACTTAATCCAGAAGACTAATTGTTTGCCATCAGCAGGGGTGCCACCAGACGGTATGGCCAGTGTGACAGTGCCAGCCGTACCCGTCATGGTCATCTTACACTTACGGGATGTCAAGTGTGGGCAGGTATACGTGGTGCTGGATGTCAGTGTGGTAATACCAGGTTCCGTGCCAAGGGTTGTGGCGACCATCACATACTTGGTTACACTGGCAACATAGGCGAACTTGACCCAACTGAACGTGGTATTATCACCAAGGACAGATGTAGGGAGTGCCAATCCGCCCAAGGGTGACCATATCGCATTCCACGTGATACTTTGTGGTGCAGCGGATGGCAGGAACAGGATGATAACTTCTTGTCCATCGTAGGGAAAGCCACCACTGGTGGTGGGTGCACTGACGGTGACACCGGCTGACAGTGCAGGGACAACAGCAATCCGTGTGGTGGCCACATTGATGCTGAAAGCGTTGGCGGTGATGGTTTGGGTGACAATCAACGGTTTGACAAAGGTGGAGAGCAGTGTTTGGTTGCCAGCAAGGGTCGCATAGTCTGTGGCAACAAGTCCGCCAAGATGGGTGGCTTTGTTGGTACCTGTGCCTGTGACATCCAGGGAGGCACCTGACCCAAGCACCATAGCCGCAGTAGTGTTTGTACCACTAGTCAGTGCTGAAAAGGAGCCACCACCACCGACACCACCAGAGTTTCCACAGATGAAGGCATTGGTGGTTGTGTCATAGTTCAAATGGTTGCCAGTGACATCATCACAGTCTGGTATGGCTTTGGCTTGCCACACCGTACCATTCCCAACCATGACATTGTCATCAACGGGGCTTTGCAGTCCTGTGCCACCATTAATGGCAGGAATGACATCGAGACCTTTGAACTGACTGGCGTTGATGGTGCCTGTCCCGCTGAAGGTGAGTTGGGCACCTGTGGCCACCGTCATGACAGCAGTGGTATTGGAACCAGTTGTCAGCGCGTCAAAGGCCACGGCTGCTGGTGGGCTGGCTGCTGTACCACAACTGAACGTGTTGGTGGCTGCGGTATAGTTCAAGTGTTGGCCCGTGACATCGGTGCAATCTGGCAGTGTTTTCAGCTGGTAGACTGTGCCATTCCCCACGGGGATAGTGTCATCCGTGGCGGACGTGAGACCTGTGCCACCATCAGCAACGGGGACAACAGTATTGCCCTTGAACTGTGTGGCATTGATGGTGCCTGTCCCTGTCGGTGTCAGTGTAGCACCACTGCCGACCACCATAGCTGCTGTCGTGTTGGTGCCACTCCCAATGGTGTTGAAGGCTGGGGCACCCGTTGAACTGGTGGTGCCACAACTAAACGTATTGGTGGCGGCATTATAGTTGAGATGATTGCCGGTGACATCGGTACAGGTGGGAATAGCCTTACTTTGCCATATGGTGCCATTGCCCACTATGATCGCGTCATCCACAGCTGTGGATAACCCTGTGCCACCATCAGCCGTGGCAATGGTGCTGTTCCCCTTAAACTGATTGGCATTGACAATACCTGTGCCGGTGGTGGTGAACACACCGCCATTCCCCATGGTGAGGGTATTCGGATTGGTGCCAGTGGTAATCGTGTCAAACGGAGGGTTCGCCCCACCTGTGCCTGTGGTACCACAACTGAAGGTATTGGTGGCAGCCGTGTAGTTGAGATGTTGACCAGTGACATCCGTACAGTTGGGCAGGGTCTTCAACTGGTAAATGGTGCCATTGCCTACAGGTACGGTGTCATCTGCCGCTGAGGTAAGGCCAGTGCCACCATCTGCCACAGGTATGACGGTGTTCCCTTTGAACTGACTGGCATTGATAACACCTGTGCCACTTGTCCCAAGCACGCCACCACTGCCCATGGTCAACGTGTTCACATTGGTGCCACTGGTAATATCCGCCCATGCTTGCGAGGTGCCACCACCTCCACCACCAGACGTGCGCAAGAACTGTCCAGCAGGGTCATACACTTTGTTCAAGATTTCCTCAACCGTGAGAAAGGGCTGTGTGGGTTGTGCCCATGCATCTGTTTGCAACCTGTTGGCGGCCAGGTTATACACTTTGTTGAAGATTTCACGTTCACTGAGGAACGCTTGGGCATATGCAGTGGGGACATCCACAAGGGATACAGTGGTATGTGTGCAATGGTAGGTGAAGAGCGTAGATAGGCACAGCAACAGCAGTGCAGTAACAGCAATGGTGGTAGGATGCCGTACCAAGTGTTTGACCATGGGGCTTAAATCCTTCCAAAGCAAATATAGGCCAGGACATCCCCAGCCACCAGTGTGCCTGACAGGATGACGGTGGTGGTGGTGCTGACGGCTCGTGCCAAGTTGGCTGTGGTCTCATTCGTGACCATGCAGGCTGGGGCATTGGTCCACGCTGTTGCAAAGGTGATAGTACAAGAGGTAGGGGAACCTGTGCCTGTGGTCACTTTGCCTGCCACATCGGTACCGACAATGGTGGGACTGGTGCCACAACTCCCAGCCACAGCAGGGGTAGTGCCACGTGATTCCACATGTTTCTGGATTTGTAACCCTCCTGTTGCCGTGACATTGGACAGGATGGCATCACTGTTATCACGCCACTCTTGCAGATTGGTGGTACTTTGCCCTTCACCAGCTTGGATGACCGCTTTGGTGACACCTGTAGTGGTGGTTTTGTTGTACACACGTAAGGTTTCCGGGGCGTTGCTGGTGTAATTGGCTGGACCAATCATGACATTGGTGGTGAGCCGGGTGCCACCTGACGAAAAGTAAGCGTTGTTGTTGCCAGAGATTTGGAACTCAACTGATCCAGTACCTTTGGGTCGTAACGTCAGCGGAACAGCGGCATCATCGCCCAATGTGCGTATTTCAGGGGAATTGCCAGCGGTGGCTGTCGAGAAACTATAATAATTGACAGCGCTAGCAGAGCCTCCAAAATCGAGCACTTGTGGGCCGTTAGGCGTAAAGATACCATTGGTGATAAACTTGGCACTCCCTGGTACTGTGACATTATGTATGGCGTTTTGCCCCAGAACAATATGACCACCAGTCGGGGCAATGGTTACATCGGTAGCATTGTCCTTACGAATAAGTGAGGTGCCATCCTGCACCAATATATTCGTACCCGCACCACTTTTGCTCACCGCACAGGTAGCACAGATGTCCAGACCTGTTTCATTCAGCTGTGCCCA
>Ga0075428_100009518_pt1 | contig 10788 bp, 7 predicted proteins | sample RhiMetdeltSRZDD2_FD_75291 | JGI IMG/M metagenome (GOLD analysis project Ga0075428, IMG submission 75291) | Populus rhizosphere microbial communities from Tennessee, USA - Rhizosphere MetaG P. deltoides SRZDD2 | ecosystem: Host-associated > Plants > Roots > Rhizosphere > Soil | place: USA... | reverse complement strand
GGTGGAGGCGGTCAGTGCAGGGTGAAGAATCATACCGAAGGTTGTCGCAAGCAAAACATATCGTCCACCGCGCCGGCGCGAAAGTCGCGGCCACAGAAAGTAGCCAACCAGCATCAACAGCATCATGGTCATCGTAATGGTTCCAATCTGGCTGTCGGTGGCGTGAACAGCACGCACATAATATAACGGCATCACGGGCAGGCTTAATGCCAAGGCAGATAAATAGACAAAACGTTTCGACGCAAAAGAAATGAATGACGGGTAGGCACGTAAAAGTGCAAGATAATTCCCGGCACGATTTCCTGTGAACCTACCGCGCGAAGCTGGGGCGGGTGGCTGGTCAGGGATTTGAATCTTATTGGAGAAGTAATAACTCATGAAGCCGCCCAGCGACAAAACCAAAAACATGATCGCATAATTGAGCGGAAACTGGAGCAAGTCAATGACTCGCGTCACGATAAATGTCCCGATCACACCTGTCAAACCAAAGATGGCCCAGCGGCGGCTCAAGAGGGCATACCGTCCCTCGGGTCCCGCTACCGCATTCATCACTACCGAGAACGCGACGGCCAGGGCTGTTTGAGGTATGGTTGCGAATGCCCAAATGGCCAGCGTGGCAATGATGAGATATTGCTGGTCAGCGAACAACGTCAGAATGCCGGTCAGGGCATAACACATGATGACCAGCAAGCGTGAAAGGCCATACCACGGGACAACATTCTTGCGCGTCTGTAAAAAACGGCCCACGAAAATTGCTATTATTAACCCCGTTACTCCGGGCATGGAGGACAGCAGGCCCACTTGAAAATTGCTGGCTCCTAAACGCGTGAGGAAAACGGGCAGGTACGGCGCAGAAACATTTGAGATACTTACGCCAACACCATCGATTTGCACGTTGCGAAAATTCTGTTTTTGGATCTGTAGTTGTTCTTCTGTCGGTGGATTCATGAAGGGATTCCCGGTTGCCAAACGGATTATACCCAGCGCCGTCACAAATTGCGCTTTTTCAAAAGAAAGACGGCGCAATTCCCTGATACCGCCCATGATTTTGAATTGCTTAGCATCGAAATGCTTTGGCATTTCGATGCAAATCAGGCAGATGTGTGACCGTGGGCACGATTTGACGCTGCAGTACAATCATAAAATGATTGAAATCCGCCGCATTCAACCGCATGAATGGGCGATCGCTAAGAGATTGGTATATCGTGTGGCCTATGTTATTTTCAAAGAAACCCGCCCACTCGAAGAGATGATCGCCGACTTCGACTCACGCGGTACGCTGGATGATCTGCATGACATCCAAAGAAACTATTTCGACAAGGGTGGAATATTTTTGGTCACGACGCGAGAGGGTGAAATCGTCGGCACGGGCGCCATTCGTAATTTTGACGGCGATCGGTGCGAGCTCAAACGGCTGTGGTTATTAACCGATTATCATGGGCAGGGTCTAGGGTATCGTATGTTGCAGAAACTGCTCACCTTTGCACGTAAAAGGGGATATAAACGCATGCGACTGGAAACCGACGCTGTGGCACAAAGCCGCGCGGTGGAATTCTATAAGCGCATCGGCTTTCGAGAAATACTGATTCCCAATGCAACCCCAGATGAAGATATTCTGATGGAGTTAGAGCTGTAAGCAAAGTGATAGTCACCTGACTTCCTCCCCTTCACTGCGGGAGTGCTCTGCAAAGGTGACTGTCACTTCCATATCCTCACTACATTCAACCACCCCGGCAATTGCCCCACCAATTGTTTCATAATTTCCTTTGCCCGTTCATTGAATTCCTCAATTTGTTCGTACACTTCCCCACCTTCTACATCGACGAGATCGCTCACAGCTCGAAGGATGAGCAAACGAGCAGCGTTCTTTTTCGCGACCCATGCCAGCGAGGCAGATTCCCAATCGGCGGCGAGGACGCCACGCGATTTGAGGAAATGGATTTTTTCCGGAAGCAAATCGCTATCGGCAGAGGCCATCAGTCCGCGTCGGACAGGATAAGGATAGGGTTCAGACAACCAGCTCAAATCGAGGGAGGTGGCGTAGTAGTCCATCACGTCGGCTGAGTCCATCAATTCCACGATGTCATAGATAAAAGCGCGCTCTACCAGTAGCACTTCACCACGTTGAACGGTTCCTGCAAAACCACCACATGTTCCCAGATTGATCACCAGGTCGGGTGCATAATGATCCAGAATGTACTGAAGCGCACCAGCAGAAGCAGTTTTTCCCCACCCCGTATGGAAAAACACGACAGGCAATTCACCAATTGCAGCCTGAAAAAATTCTCCATAACGATAGTGTTCTACTTCCGCGTTGGGAAAGAGCGGTCTGACACTTTGCCATTCCGCATTTGCCGAGATAACGAGGGCGATCTTCATATTCCCATTTCACCTCCTTTACCATTTTTGTTCCATAACAGACCTTATTTGGCAGATTTAGTGATGTATAATCTGGCGCATGCCCGATTGGATTGGGAAAACCATTGGAAGAGTCCGCATTGAAAAATATCTCGCCCGCGGCGGCATGGCCGAGGTGTATTTAGGCTCGCATCTCACCCTCGAACGCCCGGTGGCGGTAAAAGTACTACATAGTTATATTGAAGAAGAGCCCGAATTGCTGAACCGCTTTCAACGCGAGGCAAAAGTTGTGGCTGGGTTACGCCATCCAAATATTGTTCAAGTTTTCGATTTTGATACGGTGGATGGGCACCCTTATATTGTAATGGAATATCTAAGTGGTCCCACGCTTGCCACATATTTGCGCAACCTGCACCAACAAAACCAGAGAATTCCCCCTAATCAAGTGGCACGGCTGCTGAAAGGACTCACCGCGGCACTCGATTATGCCCATGAACTGGGGGTTATCCACCGTGATATTAAACCTGGAAACATCCTGCTGCATAGCAAATCCGGTCAGGTTGATCCAGCGGCACCGTTGACGAAGGATATTGATGCCGTGCTCACAGATTTTGGTCTGGTGCGTATTACGACTTCAGCCAGTCAAACAGCCACGGGCCAAATCAGCGGAACACCCGCTTATATGGCGCCGGAACAGGCACGCGGTGATAGAACAGACCATCGGACAGATATTTATTCGCTGGGGGTTGTGCTCTATGAAATGCTGGCGGGGCGCGTCCCCTTCGAAAGTGACAGTACGTTATCCATTATCTACAAACATATCAACGAGCCCCCTCCGCCGATACCGAGCATCAGTCCCGCCGTTCAAAATGTAATGGACCGGGCGTTGGCCAAGGACCCCAACGCCCGTTATCAGTCCAGCCAGGATATGGCCGTTGATTTTTATATGGCAATTGGTATGACCGCGCAGGCAGAGACAATTTATGAGAGTGCACCCAAATTGGCTCCCATGCCCGTTCCCCCATCGCCAACCCCGCTGCCGCAGCCGAAACCAACACGGAGCAATGCCTGGCTGGGAGCAGGAATAGCTTCTCTCATTTGCTTGCTGGCCCTGGCCGTTGGAGCATTTATGTTTCGGTCAGTGCTTTTTGGCAGCGCAGGTGGCACGCCAACCGAAGCTCTTCAAAACACTCCCATTGTTCCTTCCGCAGAGGCAGCCACACCCACAGCAGGCGCTGCGTTGCCCTCTGGCGAAAACATGGTAAAGATACCCGGCGGCCCCTATGAAGTTGGCAAGGAACCAGCGGATGATTATCACATCTCACCACAAAGCGTAGAGCTGTCTGACTATTGGATTGACCGATACCAGGTGACAAATTCACAGTATGCTCAATTCATGGAAGCAGCGAGCACTGACGCGCCACAGATTTGGCCTGGTGAAGAAGATCACCCGGTCCGAGGGGTTACCTGGGAGCAGGCCGCCGCCTATTGCAGCTGGGCAAATAAGCGCCTGCCTAATGAAGCCGAATGGGAGGCGGCAGGACGCGGTCCGGGTGCTGCACCCCAGCTCTATCCCTGGGGTACCGATCCTACAGCCGGCGGCAGTACAAGCAATCTGCCGGACCAGGATACCTATCCCGTTGGCAGCCTGTCGTTTAACCAGAGCTTGTTAGGCGTGTTTGATATGGTAGGCAATGTGTGGGAGTGGACCGGTGAGCCGTACGGCCCGGTTCAGGATGGTTATAAGGTGGTGCGTGGCGGTCGGTATGGGCTGTTGCTGGATCTGGCGTATCGCGTCACAGTCCCGCCCGATGATGAAAGGTATGTTCAGTACGCAGGTTTTCGTTGCGCGGCTGACAACGTTCAATAAAGGAGATTATTATGAAATGGCAGTTCCTGTATCGCGTTGTTTTGCTGTCCTCAGTGCTGCTCCTCCTATTGACGGCTGCAGGATGTGCGAATCAGCCAGGAGCAGCGACCACAGAGCCAACTTCACTTCCGGAGGCGACTACTCCCACAGTCGAAAGCACCCAACCTGAACCTACAGCCACGACTGAGCCAACCGTGGATGAGGGTTTGTTGTATTACGATGATTTTACAAATCCCGCCACGGGCTGGACGGAAGAGAAGTTCGATAATTACTTCGTGGGTTATCACGAGCCTGAATATTATCATATCGAGATCACCAGCCCGAATTACAAGACCGCCATGTTCGGGCCTGAAAAACAGAGCTTCGAGGATGCCACAATCGAGGTTAAGGCGTTTACCGTTGCCGCCAAGACGGCGACCACCGGTGACTTCACCTACGGGACGGCTTTTCGTCGCTCCGGTGATCAATACTACGCCTTCACCATCTCCCCACGTACCAAAAAATGGTTCGTATTGAAAAGTACACCAAACGCGCTGGAGGTGTTAGCCGAAGGCACGGATAAAAGCATCCACGACCTGGATGCAGCGGACATTTTGCGGGTGGATGCGCGAGGTTCGGATTTTGATTTCCTCATCAATGACCAGTTGGTTGGTCAAGTCAGCGATGCGGACTATGCCAGCGGCGAAGTTGGCTTCTTCGTGCAGACGCTGGACAGCCCCAATGTACACATCCATTTTGATGATGTCGCCATCCTTAAAGCAGCCGAAACTTCTGACCAGGGTACCATATACGAAGACAATTTTACAAATCCCGCGACGGGCTGGACGGAAGAGAAGTTCGATAATTACTTTGTGGGCTATCACGAGCCTGAGTATTATCACATTGAAATTTCCAGCCCGAATTACAAAACCGCCATCTTTGCTCCCGAAAAAAAGAGCTTCAGTGATGCCACATTCGAAGTCAAGGCGTTTACCGTTGCAGCCAAAACGGCAACTTCGGGTGATTTTGAGTATGGAACAGCCTTCCGTCGCTCCGGTGATCAATACTACGCCTTTACCATCTCCCCGCGCACCAAAAAGTGGTTCGTCTTGAAAAGCTCACCGAACGCGCTGGAGGTGTTAGCCGAAGGCACGGATGAAAGTATTCACGACCTGGATGCAGCAGATGTTTTGCGGGTGGATGCCCAGGGTCCGGATTTTACCTTCCTCATCAATGACCGGCTCGTTGGGCAGGTCAGCGATTCGGACTATGCCAGTGGTGAATTCGGTTTCTTTGTCCAAACACTGGATAGTCCCAACGTGCATATCCATTTTGATGATGTCAGCATTCGAAATTTCGAAGCATTCCAGCCTGTCGAACAAGAGATGCTATACGAGGACAATTTTACGAATCCCGCGACAAGCTGGCCCGAAAAGAAATTCGACAATTACTTTGTGGGCTATCACGAGCCCGAGTATTATCACATCGAGATCACCAGCCCAAATTACAAGACCGCCATCTTCGCTCCCGAAAAACAAACGTTCAGCAATATCAGCGTCGCAGTAAAAGTGTTCACGGTGGCCGCCAAGACGGCGACCACGGGTGACTTCACCTACGGGATGGCTTTTCGCCGCTCCGGTGATCAATACTACGTCTTCACCATCTCTCCACGTACGAAAAAATGGTTCGTATTGAAAAGTTCTTCCGCCGCTTTGGAAGTGCTGGCAGAGGGCACAGACGACAGCATTCATGACCTGGATGCGGAAGATATCTTGCGGGTGGATGCCCAGGGTCCGGATTTTGCCTTCCACATCAACGATCGGCTGGTTGGGCAGGCTAGCGATGCGGACTATGCCAGCGGCGAAGTTGGCTTCTTTGTGCAGACGCTGGACAGCCCCAATGTACACATCCATTTTGATGATGTCGCCATTCAAAGCTTTGAGGCCCTTCCCGCTTGTACCGTCCACGCCTTGGCATTGAATCTGCGCAACGGGCCGAGTACTTCATTCGCATCCTTTACCTTCCTTACTCAAGGAGATGCCTTGCAACCGATCGCCCGTACGGCCGATGGCCGATGGCTCAAAGTAAGGCTGGAAGGAAGTGGAGAAACAGGCTGGGTATTCAATTCCTCCACCTTTGTATCCTGCAGCACAGATACAAATCTTCTGCCGGTCGAATAACTACAATTCGAAATTTGTTCAACGTACAATTGGCCGACCCAACCTCCGGGGTCGGCCAATTGTTATTTTGGGAATACGGGATGCATCCTTGACCTCCCCAGGATGTGCATATTCATAACATTTCAAATCACTTTGCATCATCAGAGTATCGTATAATTTCAGTCATGCCGAACCTTACCGGTCAAATGCTGGGCAAAGTACGTGTGGATATGTTCCTCGCCCGCGGGGGCATGGCAGATGTGTTTATTGGTACACATACCACGTTACATCGGGCGGTCGCGATAAAGTTTCTCAAAGGCGATCTACAGGATGAGCCAGAACTGCGTGAACGGTTCGAACGTGAGGCGCGTGTCATCGCCATGCTGCGGCATCCCAACATAGTGCATGTCTACGACTTTGACACCTTTGAAAATCAGCCCTACCTTGTCATGGAATATGTGCCAGGCACATCTCTGAGTGCGTATCTGCGCGACCTGCACAAAAACAACCAGCGACTTGATATCACGCAGATCAACAGCCTGTTGAACAAACTTGCCAATGCCTTGAAATATGCGCACGATAACGACGTGGTCCACCGCGACATCAAACCCGCCAACATCCTGCTCACATCGCGTTCCAATCCGGTGTCATCCGGCCAGGACCTCCCGGCGGATGTGGAGCCCATCATCACTGACTTTGGCCTGGTCCGTTTTACACAATCCAACAAGCAAACCAGCACGGGCGTTATCACTGGCACCCCGGCGTATATGAGTCCGGAACAGGCCCGCGGCGACCGCGTGGATGCACGTACGGATGTGTATTCGCTGGGCGTCACCGTCTACGAAATGGTCGCCGGACGTATCCCGTTCGATTCGGATTCCACCCTCAGCCTGCTTCACCAACAAATCTATGATCCACCGCCACCCATCGAAGGGATTTCAGAGGAACTGCAGGAAGTGATCAACCAGGCCCTGGCAAAGGACTCGGAAGAGCGTTTCGCCACTCCGATCGCATTTGCGGAGGCGTTTCAATCCGCGCTGCTGGGGACATCCGAAGCTTCCACCCTCATGCTTTCCAAATCTTTTATACAATCTGGTACCCGGCCGCGGATCTCAGCGATTACCGGTCCCGCGCCACAGACAAATAGAAGACCACTTTTTGCGGCTGTCGCCATTCTGGGATTCCTGGCAGTGGTTGCTGGCGGCTTCCTGATGTCCCGCGGCAGCAATAACCTTATTCCCCCACCTCCAGCGACCGAAACAGCCCTGCAGCATGCGGAAGTGACCAGCGCGGCCGTTGGTGAAACTCCGCCCGTGGTGGCACCCATCCTGGAATCGATCGGTTTGTTACGCTTTCAGGACGCGACCGCGGACGCGGATCAAGTCACTCTCACCACCGATGGAATGCCCTTGCCGCCCGAAGGCAGCCAATATGAAGCCTGGTTAATTCAGGACGATGGCGAACAGCGCGTCAGCATTGGCATCATCCAATTCGATGCTAACAACATGGGCACTCTGGCATATGTGGACAGTCAGGGCAGAAATCTGATCGCCCTATATCATGCGTTGGAGATCACCACGGAGCCAAACCCGGATAGCAACCCCATTCCTTCGAACGTGATTGCTTTCGCATCCATCCTGCCGCGCGGCGGATACACCCACGTCCGCCATTTGCTGGCTGCGTTTGACGGTAACCCGAACCAGATCGGCTTCATCCAGGGCCTGGACGCAGAAACGAATTCCATCAACGATTCGGCCCTCGCAATGCTGACCGCGTTTGAGGCAGGCGATCAAGCGGGTGTGCGCGTGCAAGCCGAGCGGATGTTAAATATGATCGTCGGCAATCAAAGTCCCGACCACAAGGATTGGAACGGAGACGGGACGGTGGACAACCCCAGCGATGGCTTTGGGCTGTTATTGAACGGTGATAACGAGGGTTATGTTCAAGGCACGTTTACGCATGCCAACCTCTCCGGCAATTCAGGCGATGCCACGGAGAATATGATGGTGCACGGCCAGCATGTGGCCCTTGCAGCACAGAACGTCGGTGAGTGGACGCCTCAACTGCGCGACCTATTAATTGGCATCCTCCAGCCGCCGGAGGGGTCAGACCTGGAGGGCCTGGTACGTCAGGCGGTAGCGCTTGCGAACCAGATGCGTAATGGGATCGATATCAATGGCAATGAAAACATAGAGCCTATCCCTGGGGAAGGCGGCGCTATAACTGCTTACCAGCACGCCTACTACATGGCAGACATCCTGATCTTCCCTGATTCCGCCACGCGATCCCAAAATCTGATCACCCCCGGCTCTGAATTACCCACCGACCCTGCCGGGTACAACTAGCAACCAGTCCTTCCCCAATCGATCATTGTAATAATTTTTAAGTGGAACATTTCTGCCATTTAACGCGTCTTGATTGCCGATGATACAATCATAATATGGTTAATAGATTCAGAAACTTTTTCATTCAACACCGGCATAATCTGGCAGTTTTCTTCCTGCTGAATACCGCTTGCGCTATCTGCATTTTCCTGGTGGTGGCGCGTGTGGCCTATAGCGATACTAGAAGCCACCTGGGACTCATCTGGAATCTTTTCCTCGCCTGGATTCCATTCATCCTTTCTTACTTCGCGCACTCCATATCATGGCGACAAATTTGGATCTATCTGGTCCTGCCTTTCATCGCGATATTGTGGCTGATCTTCTTCCCCAACGCGCCCTATATGCTCACCGACTTACAGGATCTTTCCCGAAGGGCCTCGGGCGCGCCCCTCTGGTATGACGTGATCATCGTTGTCTGGTGTTCGTGGACCGCCATGCTGCTGGGCATCGTGTCCCTCTATCTCATGCAGGATATTGTGCAGCGCACGTTTGGTCGCCTGACCGGATGGGTATTTGTTTTTGGCATATCCGCTTTGAGTAGTTTTGGTATTTACATTGGCCGGTTTGTGCGGCTTAACTCTTGGGATATATTGCAAGACCCTGCCGAGACCGCCATGGAGATCCTTGGGATTATCATCGATCCATCGCGTCGGCTGGCCGCTTTCCTGGTCAGCTATACAGTTTTCTTCCTGTTTGTGTATTTGCTGTTATATTCGTTCGGCCATATGCTGCGAGAGCAAGCGGTCCAAACCGCATCAACCGAAAACCGACCTGCATCCACGACCCAGCCTAATCATGTTCAAAGCTAAGCCGATACTGATTCGCGGTGGAGGCGACCTTGCCACCGGCGTAGCGTTACGGCTACACCGTGCCGGAATCAAAATCATCCTCACCGAACTGGCACAACCACTGGCCGTGCGCCGTACGGTTTCTTTTTCGGAGGCGGTGTATGAGGGCCGTCACACGGTGGAAGGTGTAACGGCCAGGCGGATCGAAGCGGAACAGCTGCCCGATTGGCTCGAGGCGGCAGTGGATGAAATTCCCGTGCTGATCGATCCGGATGCAAACATCCTGACTGTTGCCTCTTTTGCCGCCGTCGTCGACGCGCGCCTCATTAAACAGCCTCCCTCCCCTCTGCCTGTGGACGTTCCGCTTCACATAGGACTTGGGCCCGGTTTCACCGCCGGGAGTGATTGTCACGCTGTGATCGAAACCCGTCGCGGTCATACCCTCGGCCGCCTCTACTGGACCGGGACCACGCAACCCGACAGCGGGCAACCGGAAGGTGACCCACGCCGCGTGCTACGCACGCCGGGTGCTGGTATGCTCATTGGATTCAAGCATATAGGTGAACATTGTGAGGAAGGGGAAGTGATTGCCAGCATCGATGCTGACTCAAACACAGATACACCGATTCGGAGCCCATTTAAAGGCGTCTTGCGCGGATTGATTCGACCAGGATTGACCGTGCAAGTAGGAATGAAGATTGGGGATGTGGATGCACGCGACGATGCCAGTGCCTGTTTTCTGGTTTCTGATAAAGCACTTGCTATTGGCGGGGCGGTACTGGAGGCTGTCCTTTCAAAGAAAGAAATTCGAGAACTTCTGTTTCCTTGACGTACTCAGCCTGGATTAATCTAGGGTAAAAAGGGGCTTGCATCGTCTCGAATTTAGTTGTATTCTTATCTCAGATATGGCTCTCGAAACCTCTTTTAGGCGATTTTCCCTGTTTGCGCAACTGGCTCACCTGATCAATGATGAGCCGCCCTCGGGCACCGAGCCTGCGATTCATTGGGTGGGGCAGAAAAAAACAGAGGTAGAACAAAGACCGGAAACAGGCGGCAAGAAAAGCGGCGGACGGCCAAAGAAAAAGGATGAGCGGGGCTACCGTGAGCTTTCGAGTATCACGCTCAGCGAAGTAAATGATGCCTACAACTTCTATGCGAATCAGTTGGCGTCAAGTCCGCCTCCCGGCTGGATCGCACCCAATTATTTTTGCATGATGCATCTGATGCCCAAGCGGGATGAGCGTCCGCCA
>Ga0075428_100009517_pt1 | contig 10788 bp, 8 predicted proteins | sample RhiMetdeltSRZDD2_FD_75291 | JGI IMG/M metagenome (GOLD analysis project Ga0075428, IMG submission 75291) | Populus rhizosphere microbial communities from Tennessee, USA - Rhizosphere MetaG P. deltoides SRZDD2 | ecosystem: Host-associated > Plants > Roots > Rhizosphere > Soil | place: USA... | reverse complement strand
TCGACTGGACCATCTATTGGCTGGACGAGATCGGCTTTCTTCTTTTGCCGCCACTGTTCCTGCACTTTTGCCTCTCCTTTCCCGAACGCAAGAGCCTGCTGAAGTCGTTTCCTTACCTCGTGTTTGCCGTTTATGTCCCGGCTCTGGTACTGGCCACTGTACAGGTGTTGTTCGTTTCCGGTGGGTTGAATCTACTCCAATCGCCTTTGTCGCTCCGTGTCTTGCTTGACAAAGTACACACGCTCCACTTTGCAATTTTCTTTCTCCTCGGCGTTGTGTCGCTTTGTAACACCTATGCGACCAGCTCAAACCAAACCCTGAAGCAGCAAATGAAGTGGATTGTCGTCGGAACCACTCTGGGGGCTTTCCCATTCTTTTTCTTTTATGCGGTGCCTTATTGGTTCGGCGTCATTCCCTCGTTCTGGATGGAGGCAACCGTCTTTCCGCTGGTTTTCATTCCCCTGACGTTTGGTTACGCCATCATCAAATACCGTCTGATGGATGTGGACATTATTTTCAAACGGGGAGTGGCTTCGACACTCGCATCTTTGGCGGTTGTCGGCTTCTATTTCGGGCTCATTGCCTTTGTCAGCGAAGTGGCCCATGCCTCGGGCGCCAACAGAATCTGGGTCATTATTTCAATTGTCGTTGCGGCGTTTATCTTCTCACCGCTGCGGAATTGGATCCAGGTCAAGGTGGACAAGTATTTCTATCGCGAGCGTTATGACTATCGGCAGACACTGATTGAATTCGGCAGGACGCTTGGGGCTGAAGTCAACCTGAAGCGATTGTTGGATACGGTGGTGGAGCGTTTAAGCCGCACACTGTCGGTGGGCAAGATTGCACTCTTTTTAGCGGAAAATGGTCAATTCCGGCTGGTGAAGTCCATGGGCGTGATGCCCAACGTATGTGACGGTGACTTGAGTTTCCTGGACCCGCAGCGCCCCGCGTTGGCCAAGGGCTATCTGTTCTACGAAAACCTCCGAACGCTGGTATCCGAGGACCCCGAACATCGCGAGGTGCTGAGGCAGCTCGACCTCAACTACTACCTGCCCTGCATCACCAAGGGACACACCATTGCCTTTATCGGCTTAGGGCGCACCGCCCGCGGGGAGTTGCTGACCAGCGAAGATGTGGAGCTATTGATGACCATTGCGGGCTATGTTGCCATCGCAATCGAGAACAGCAGATTGTATGAGTCGATTCACGAAAAAGCCGAAGAACTGCGCCGCCTCAAGGATTACAACGAGAGCATCGTGGAATCCATCAGTGTTGGCGTGGCCGTCCTGGGGCTGGACGACAGGATTGAGGGCTGGAATACCAGAATGGAATCTCTGATGGGCGTGGGACGTGCGGAAGCCATCGGCACCAGCCTGGCAGATCACTTTCCTCCGAATTTGATCGATGCGATCCACTCCCGAGCGAAGGCCAATTCGCACGGGGCTTCGGATGCCTTCAAGCTTTATAAGTTTCCGCTCCGCGTCAATTCGGAAACGCTGGTGGCCGACGTCACCTTGACCCCCTTATTTGGTCGGAGCGGCGATGTGTCCGGCCAGTTGATGATCCTTGATGACAAGACAGAACGTGTGAAGATGGAAGACCAGCTGATCCAGTCTGAAAAGCTGACTTCGATCGGTTTGCTCGCCGCAGGAGTCGCTCACGAAGTGAACACGCCGCTCGCGGTCGTCTCCAGTTATAGCCAGATGCTTTACAAGCAGCTTCACCAGGAAGACCCGAAGGCCAAGATTCTCGATAAGATCATCAAGCAATCATTCCGCGCTTCCGAAATCGTTAACAGCCTTCTCAATTTCTCCAGAACCAGTGGTTCCGAATTCCGACTCGTCGATTTACACGGTGTGGTTGGCGACACGCTTTCGCTCCTGGAGCACCAGTTCAAGATCGCCAAGGTCCGAGTCAAACGGGAATTCAGCTCCAGCGTTCCCCAGGTTTTCGGGAATCCGGGCAAACTTCAGCAGGTGTTTCTCAATCTCTTCATTAATGCAAAAGACGCCATGCCCGATGGTGGAGAGCTCCTGGTCAGGACCTCTAGCCCTGACTCGGCCTTTCGAATCGATGTGGTTGATACGGGTATTGGCATCGCCGAGGAGCACTTGAAGAAGGTTTACGATCCATTCTTTACGACTAAAGAGCTCGGACGAGGCACGGGGCTTGGCTTGTCCGTCACCTATGGAATCATTCAAGAACATTCCGGAAAGATTTCTGTGGAGTCCAAGCCCGGCCACGGAACCCGTTTCACCCTGGAATTTCCCGCCGCAAGAAAAGTTGCCAACGTTTGATCAAGAGGGTATCGATGCCTAGTCATGAAGGGTCCATCCTGGTGGTGGACGATGAGTCGGCTATCCGAGAAAACCTGGAGCTTCTGCTGTCTGATGCCAACTACAAGGTCACGTTGGCGGAAAACGGCACCGAAGGTTTGAAGAAGCTGGAGTCGGAGTTTTTCGATCTGGTTCTTCTGGACGTAATGATGCCGGACAAGAACGGACTCGAGGTGTTAAAGGAGATCCATCTGTCTTCGCCCGAGACGGCGATCATCATGATCACAGCGTTTGGAACGATCGAGAATGCTGTGAGCGCAATCAAGGCTGGGGCCGCGGACTACGTGACGAAGCCTTGGGACAATGAAAAGCTCCTGCTCGACATTCGCAATGGCATCCAGCAACGCAAGCTTCAGCTTGAGAACCGCGAGCTCAAGAAGGCCCTCAAACAGCGTTATGGATTCTCCAACATCGTCGGCAAGAGCGAAAAGATGTTGAAGATCTTCGATCTCGTCTCTCAAGTAGCTCAGAGCCGTAGCACGGTCCTGATTCAAGGTGAGAGCGGCACAGGCAAAGAGCTCATTGCAAAAGCCATCCACGCCAACAGCAACCGCTCGGAGAACGCTTTCGTCACGGTCAACAGTGGAAGCCTCCCGACCGATCTGCTCGAAAGCACACTGTTTGGGCATCTCAAGGGTGCCTTTACAAGTGCCGTCTCTTCGAAGAAGGGTCTGTTCGAAGTGGCGGATCATGGTTCCATCTTCTTCGACGAGATTGGTACCATCAGCCTGGAGACACAGGCCAAGCTGCTCCGTGTTCTGCAGGAGCGCGAGTTCATGCGGCTGGGTGGTATTGAGACCATCAAAGTTGATGCAAGAATCATTGCCGCAACGAACGTAGATTTGAAGACACTGGTCGATCAGGGCCGTTTCAGGGCTGATTTGTATTATCGGCTCAATGTCATCGCGGTCCAGTTGCCGCCACTCCGCGAACGCAAGGAAGACATTCCCTTGTTGGTCGGTCACTTCGTGCGAAGGTTCTGCGACGAAAACGGAAAGGCCCATTGCCAGGTTGGTCCCGAAGTTTTGAAGCTTCTGGTGGAGTATGATTGGCCAGGCAATGTGCGCGAGTTGGAGAACGTGATCGAGAGGGCTGTCGTTCTTTCACCGCAACGCGAAATCACCGTCGACCTTGTTCCGGAACACTTGACAGCTCCAGCTGCAAGGATGAAGCTCGATGAAATATCGATTCTCGATGGCCAATCGCTGTTTGAGATCGTCGATTGCTTCGAAAAAAAAGTCATTGTCCAGATGCTGGAGAGTGTCAACTGGAGCCAAACGGAGGCGGCAGAAAAATTTGCGGTGCCGCTCTCAACCTTGAACTCCAAGGTCAAGCGTCTCGGCATTGACATCAAGCGCAAAGCCGCACGGTAGTGCAGCATTTGTGGGCTGGGCGTGTTCTTGTCAGCCCCCCTTTCCCCTAAGTCCTACTCGAACCCCGGCCCCATCTTCGTCTGGCTGGCCATTTTCTTCGATGCATCTGGAATCGGCAGTTCAAACAACCGTCGAGAGACACGGAGACGCATAGGAACCAATTGTCGCTCTCACCACAAACGTGACGTGACCTGGTGTTCAACTGATGAGAGCCAACCTTAGTGAAAGGCATGAGTGTTGGCTGTTCTTAGATTGAGCTTTCCGCGCCTGAGCCTCTCTGCGGTCCGCCTTGACGCTCTTTTTAGATGAACTCTCGAGGAGGAGGTTTCTTGACTCCCAATCTGCTCGATAAACTGAAGTCTCAAGTCAAGACATCAAAGAGGAGGATCGTCCTGCCTGAAGCAACGGACGATCGGACTCTTCTTGCGGCCTCGCAGCTACACCGTGAGAACCTTATGGAAGTGACGTTGCTCGGTCACGGCGACACAGTGCGTAAACGCGCCAGGGAAATCAATGCGTCCATTGAGAATGTTGCGGTGCTGGATCCCGCATCCTCGATCGACATGGAACGTTTTACAACGCTCTATTACGAGAAGATGCGAGCCAAGGGAATCACGAGGGATGAAGCTGCCCGTCAGATGAAGCAGCCTCTTTATTTTGGCGCCATGATGGTCAGCACCGGAATGAGCGATGGGTCGGTGGCCGGCGCCACCAACACGACGGCAGAAACCGTGCGTGCCGCTCTTCGTTGTATTGGCTTGCAGCCGGGGTGTTCGCTGGTTTCCAGCTTCTTTATGATGCTGCTGAAAAATTCGCTCCTGGGGCATCAGGGTGCGCTGCTGTTTGCCGATTGCGCCGTGGTTCCCACTCCCGACGCATCTCAACTGGCGGACATCGCAATCGCCACCGCAAGAAATACACGGCTCCTGTTGGATACAGAACCCAAAGTGGCCTTGCTTTCCTTTTCAACGAAAGGAAGTGCTCAACACCCGCTGGTCGACAAAGTTGTCGAAGCCGTGCGGACGGCAAGAGAACGCAACCCAAAACTTCAGGTCGACGGAGAGCTACAGACGGACGCAGCACTGGTACCAACTGTAGGCAGCATGAAGGCTCCAGGAAGTCTTGTGGCCGGCAGCGCGAACACACTCATCTTCCCAGACCTGCAATCCGGAAACATTGCCTATAAGCTGGTGGAGAGGATGGCGGGGGCTGAAGCCATAGGACCCATTCTGCAAGGATTGCGACGACCGGCAAACGACCTGTCTCGCGGCTGTAAACCAGAAGACATTGTAAACACGGCGGTGATTACAGCCCTGCAGGCTTCTCGAGACCCAATCTGAAACAAAAAAGCCCCCCGTGACCCGGAGGGCTTTGACTTGCAGACTAAAGAAATCTTAGCAGACCATCAGGCGGTTGCGGAAATCTGCCGCTGTTGCAGGAAACACTCCCGGCAATAGACGGGTCTGCCTTGGGTCGGCTTGAACGGAACCGTTGTTTCCTTCCCGCAGCTCGCACAGGTTGCCGTGGTTTCCACCTTGGTTCTTGGAGCACTCAAGGCTTGGTTCCTCTTTGATTTGCAATCCTTGCACCGCTTGGGTTCGTTCTTAAAGTTCTTGGTCGCGTAAAACAACTGCTCGCCAGCCGAGAAAACGAAGTCACCACCGCATTCAACACATACCAGCGTTTTATCCTGATAATCCATTAGGATCTCCGATCGGTGAACCCGCCAAGAAATCTGCTAAGCTTCCTTTAACTCCCTTGGATTGAGCAGTGTCTGCACTGCCCTTCAATCATAATCTCTGCGGATCTTCTTTCGATTCCTCTTTCGGGCCAGCGCTTGCTTGACGCGCTTTTTCTCTCCCGGCTTGAGGTAGAAAGAATGCTTCTTAACTTCTTTGATGATGTCCTCCGTCTGGACCTTACGCTTGAAACGACGAAGGGCATTTTCCAAAGACTCTCCCTCTTGAAGCCTGACTTCAGCCACTCAACTGACACCCCCCAACTCTTTTAAAGTGCTTTCTTTTTTTACAACTGGCAGAAATTAATGAATTTCTGAATCAATGTCAAGAACGAATCCGATGGTTTCCGACTTCCTATGCAGTTCAAAACCGCACAAATGTGAGATGAATATTGGTCCTGAAATCCGGTCAAAATTGACACTGATGGCGGTTTTGGCTAGAGTCTAGACCCCTTGAGCGGTCAATCATATGCCCGAGGCTCTTCCAAAAGGCAAGCTGATTGCTTCCGATCGGTTTCTGAAATGATTGTTCACAGAATCTCTGAGTCCGCTTTTCCCACAAGATATGGAAAATTTCGGATTCTGGGTTATGAAACCGTTACCCGTGGCAAGAAGAGTCCTTACGTCGTGCTGGTCAAGGGTGACCTGTCGAAATCCCGATCCCCTCTAGTTCGGATTCATTCTCAATGCTTGACGGGAGATGTTTTCTCGTCCACCCGCTGCGACTGTGGAGATCAATTGAAGTTTGCCATGCGGGCGATCCACAAATCTGGCGCTGGCGTCATTATTTACCACCCTGAGGAAGGACGTGGCATCGGTTTGCTCAACAAGCTCATCGCGTATGAGCTTCAAGACAACGGTGCTGATACGGTGGAAGCAAACCGCAAGCTGGGATTCGACGCAGATGAACGCAATTATGAAGCGTGTGCCGCAATCCTTATAGATCTGGGAATTTCTCGCGTTCACCTTTTGTCGAACAATCCACAAAAGGTTAAGGCACTGCAAGCCTGTGGATTGCAAGTCCTCAAGCGTGTCTCGATTGAAGTGGCTCCAAGACGATCCACACACCATTACCTAAAGACGAAGAAGGACAAACTTGGACACCTGTTGACTCGTGTCTGAGTTGCACGCTCGCCAGGCCCTTGTGTTCCCCTCGGCCATCGATACTTGTGGCGCCGATGCGGCTGGGTTTTTCTACGAACGTCCTGGAGAACATTTTGTGAGCCGGAGCCGTCAACGATTTCGAGCCCTCCGAATCTCGCTGTTCTTATTCGTCTTGGCAATTCTGTTCCGAGTAGGTCTGCGTTTCGATTTCGTTTCGATTGCTCTTGCCACAGCGTCATCGTCTGACGCGCCGGTGTCTGAGCGTGCCGTCGAGCATGGCAGCTCGGTTTCTTTGATTCTGATCTCGCTGGTGGTTATCCTCATGGCAGCCAAGCTTGGGAATGCGCTCATGGAGCGCATTCAGCAGCCCGCCGTGCTTGGTGAGTTGATCTTCGGCGTCCTGCTGGGGAACTTATCGCTGCTGGGGCTTCATCAGTTTGACTATCTCAAGACAAACGAAGGCGTTGGTATTTTGGCCGAACTCGGAGTGGTATTCCTGCTTTTCGAAGTGGGATTGGAATCCAACATCAAGCAGATGATGGAAGTGGGACTGTCCTCGTTCCTGGTGGCCCTTGTGGGTGTCATAGTGCCGATGCTTCTGGGCTGGGGCGTCGGAGCCTGGTTTCTGCCTCAGTCCAGCACACTCGTCCATGTGTTCATCGGAGCCACGCTCTGCGCGACCAGCGTCGGGATTACGGCACGCGTCCTGAAAGATCTTGGTAAGACAACCGCCAAGGAGGCAAGAATTATTCTTGGCGCGGCCGTCATTGACGATGTCATGGGACTCGTCATTCTAGCCGCAGTCGGCGGCATCATCAAAGCCGCGGATCGCGGAGGAACAGGCATCTCAATCGTCGACGTTTCCCTCATCATTCTCAAAGCGGTGGCCTTTCTGGTTATCGCTCTCTGGATTGGCTCACGGCTTTCACCGAGGATGTTCGCGCTGGCATCCAGATTGAATGTGAGTGGTATGCTGCTCGCTGTCAGCATTTGCTTTTGTTTCCTTCTTTCGTATCTGGCAAGTCGAATTGAGCTTGCCCCAATTGTGGGTGCCTTTGCAGCGGGCCTCATACTGGATCCTGTACACTACCAGGATTTTCGCGGCCGTGGCGAACACTCCATCGACGAGCTACTGAAGCCGATTTCGTCTTTCCTAGTCCCAGTCTTCTTTGTCCTAATGGGCGTTAGAGTCGATTTGAACACCTTTGCTGACTCAGGCATCCTGGGATTTGCACTCGCGCTGACCTTCGTCGCTATTCTGGGAAAGCAGGCGTGCGCGCTAGCGGTGCTTGAAAGAGGTCTCGACCGAATCTCAGTTGGAATCGGCATGATCCCACGGGGAGAAGTGGGACTGATTTTCGCCAGCATTGGTGCGGCGCTGACGCTGGGCGGGAGCCCCGTGGTGAGCAGTTCCACATATTCCGCCGTCGTTATCATGGTCATCCTCACCACACTGGTCACGCCGCCGCTCCTCAAAGTTTCCCTGGCACGTGGCGATCGAAGAAAGGTTGCGAGCACCAAGGAGAGTCAACGCGTACCGTTCGCACACTGAGGTACTGACTAACGAATGAGAACAGCGTTCTGGGTTTCTGTGTGGATCGCCGTTATCGCGAGCATCTGCTGTTCGTCCAGCTCTGGACCGGCAGTTCAGGGAGAAATTGCTCCCGAGTTCAGATTTAAGGACCAGTCTGGCAAGGAACTCTCTCTCTCTCAGCTTCGCGGTAAAGTCGTCCTCGTTAACTTCTGGGGCACCTTTTGCCCGCCCTGCATTGACGAATTGCCGTCCATGCAACAGTTGCAAAGGCGAATGGCGAACAAGCCGTTTGAGCTGGTGGCACTTAGTGTGGACGACTCCTGGGAACCTGTGAACCGCTTCATGAAAGAGAACGGATTCTCACTGCCAGTCTACGCAGATTTCGACAAGAGGATCTCCACACTCTATGGCACGAACATGTGGCCCGAAACCTACATTGTCGATAAGAAAGGCAGGATCGCCTATAAGGTTGTTGGCCCCAAGGACTGGACGTCTTCCGAGGTGCTGAAGTTCCTGGACGTGCTTGTCGCTGAGGACTCTTGAATGGTACTCCACGGCCGAATCTCATCGGCGTCGAATGAATGCCGGACGGCCGAAGCAGGCTGAGGCAATACTAAGCAACATTACATACTCGTCCGATTAGTCCTAAGGGCTCTGTCAGGAGAATCCTCGTGCGGAGCCCAAAGGCGGACGAAATGAAGGGAATTAGTGCCTCACCCAAAGAAAACCCTTGTTCAGCCGAGCAGGGCAACTACCCAACACAGCCCCAGAACGTTCCGGCCAGCATGAAACGACTCTTACTACTTCTTTCGATGGCTACTCTGCTTTTGGTCGCCATATCAGGCCCAACGAACTCTGAGGTCGCGGGCTCCACTTCAGCCACCTGGTACAAAGGCAATACTCACACTCATACCCTCAACAGCGATGGCGATTCGACGCCTGAAGATGTTGTCCGCTGGTATCGCGAGCATGGCTATCAGTTCCTCGTTTTGACCGACCACAATTTCCTGACAGCAGTTGATGCCTTGAACGCGCTGCATGGCGCTGATGAGCGTTTTCTGGTGATCAAAGGAGAGGAGGTCACGGACAAGTTTGCTGACAAGCCTCTTCACTTGAATGGACTGGACGTCGCTGAGCTCGTGATGCCTCAGAAGGGAACCTCGGTCGTTGACACATTACAGCGGAACGTCGACGCCATACGCAAAGCGCAAGGTGTCCCTCACATTAACCATCCCAATTTCGGCTGGGCGATCACGGCTGACGAGCTGCAGCAGGTTGAGAACAACAAGCTTTTCGAAATATTCAACGGTCATCCTCATGTGAACAATCAGGGAGGCGGTGGCATTACTGGTCTGGAAGCCGCATGGGACCATATTCTCACCAGCGGACAAATGCTGTACGGCATCGCCGTGGATGACGCCCACGTTTTCAAGCGGCCCTGGGACAGGAATGCCGCGCGACCCGGACAAGGATGGGTGATGGTGCGCGCCGAACGCTTGCATCCACGCGCACTACTTGAAGCGATGGAGCGCGGGAATTTCTATGCTTCCACGGGCGTTGAACTCAGCGAGCTTCAGACAAACGAGCAGGAAATTGCGATTACGATCAAAGAAGACCCAACCGCCAAGTATCGGATCCAGTTCATTGGAAAGGGCGGTAAACTCCTCAAGGAAGAAATTGCAAGTCCAGCTCGCTACCAGATTCGTGGAGACGAAGGATACGTTCGCGGGAGGGTTCTCGACTCGAATGGACTGATGGCCTGGACACAGCCGGTGAAGATGCGGTCTAACCGATAACCGTAAAATAGGCAGTTCAAATAACCGCCGAAACGCGGAGAGAAACAGGGACAAGGAATGGCGTTCTTCCATTCTCGCTGCCACCAAAAGATCCTCTTCTCCGTTTTCCTCTGCGCCTCGGCGTCTCAGCGGTTGCTCGGCAGCCTGGATGTTCACGCATTCCATCATTCCCGCTGCTGCCGGTATACCCGAACATAGTCCACCTCGAAACGCGCAGGAAACTCGGTCGTTGAAGGATCGCCGCCGTTTGTCCCGCCAATTGCCAGGTTGAGAAGAATATAGTGGGGTTCGCGAAAGGGGTTTGCCTTCTCGATGTCCTGGTTGAACGTTTCTTTAAGGTCTATGGTATTGAGCAATAGCTCATCCACCGAGAGTCGGATTTCGTCTGAATTCCAGTCCATGCGCCAGACATGGAATTTGGAGGACCAGGCCGGGTCGCCAAACTCCTCAATCGGTTTCTTGAAATCGTCCCACATGGCACTCCGACCTGTACCACGCCAGCAGGCATTCGCCAGAAGTTTCCCCCGATAGAACTCCATGATGTCGATTTCACCACACCCAGGCCAGCGGCGTGCGGATCCCAAAGTCCAAAACGCCGGCCACAATCCAGGACGAGTATCTATCCGTCCGCGCATTTCAAAGCGGCCGTAAGTCCACTGGTGCAGCCCCTTCGTCATCAGGCTGGCGGAGGTGTATTCGGCTTGCGATCTGCTTCCTTTCCTGGCTGTGCCGGTAGAATCGAGCGCCGAGTTCTGGGCAGATTGCCTTCGCGCTTCGATGACCAACAGCCCGTTCTGGCACGATGCATTCTCCGCTTGATACCACTGTTGCTCTCGGTTCCGAACAAAACCTTGTTCGAATGTCCAGTTGCGCGCATCGGGCCGGCCGTTGGTGTTGAACTCATCAG